>Ga0315288_10004420_pt1 | contig 17887 bp, 14 predicted proteins | sample YL17G11_20_MG_FD_203454 | JGI IMG/M metagenome (GOLD analysis project Ga0315288, IMG submission 203454) | Sediment microbial communities from Yellowstone Lake, YNP, Wyoming, USA - YL17G11_20 | ecosystem: Environmental > Aquatic > Freshwater > Lake > Sediment | place: USA: Wyoming | collected... | reverse complement strand
AGTCGTAAATCTTGATAGCTGTGTCTATGGTTTTGGTTGATTCCCCTGCCGGCACGATATATGATTCTGTCTTGAAACCGGATGTCTTTAGGGCTTTGATAGTTTTCTCGCCGTGATTAGAGAAGACGTTGTCATCGCTGATTATTTTGGCAGAGCCGCTCAGCCCGCACTGAAGCATGCGGCGTCCGAGGTCGTCCAGCAGCCCCCAGCCGACGAATACGGGGTAGCTTTCCGTAGCTGTGCTTACAATGAAGGGTGTCGTTTGTTTGGCAGCGTCTTTCGATTGTGCTCTCACTTGCTCGAAACCGCTGATCACTCCTTCGACGGTCTCTTCAACCGTGAGGTTATCGGAGTACACAGCGCGGTCGGCTATGGCATAGTAGGCTTGCCGTGATGCTTTAAGCTGTATGATGCGTGCCAGCGGATCGGCCGCATTCAGGAGCGGCCGTGGCACAGTGTCTTCCATTTGAGTCGATCCTAGAAGGCGCTTGTAGATGGTCTTTGGTTGTGCTTCCAGACATATAATGGCGCCGGACTGAGAAAAGAGTTCGCGATTACGCGGATCGACAATGGCGCCGCCGCCGGTAACGATCACCCTTCGCTTGCCGCTGCACGCTTTCTGCAGCATTTCGCGCTCCAGATTTCTGAAGTGCGCTTCGCCTTTTTCGGCGAATATGGCCGGCACCGGTTTGCCCACGGCAGCCGCTATTGCGTGGTCGCTGTCTATGTACTCCCATCCGAGTTTCTGCGCGACCCTTTTCCCTACTACCGATTTTCCGGTAAAGGAAAAACCGATTATGATTATGTTATCTTTATCCATGTGACTGCCTTAGTGAACCTCTTGCTGAGTCTAATCAACCCCCTGCGGCTGCGCCGCTTCCCCCTCTTTAATAAAGAGGGGGAGTTCGTACCCGTCATTGCCTGACTTGATCAGGCAATCCAGAAGTGATCCCCCCGTCATTGCGAGCACATTCGCTGCGCTCAGTGTAAACTCCGCGAAGCAATCTCTTTCGATTCATATAGCACCACAAATGTCGAGATTGCTTCGTCGACTATGGCTCCTCGCAATGACACTAGGGTTTCACTGGATTGACATTATCTTATCCTGTTATCCTGCACCTCTTTTTCAGAGGTTCCTTAAATCGTTTTGAGGTAATTGTTATAGTTGCGCATGGTTTCCTTGAGATGGTCGCCGCCGAACTTCTCCAGCATGGCATCGGCCAGCACTATGGCCAGCATCGCCTCGCCTATTACGCCCGCTGCCGGCACCACGCACACGTCGCTGCGCTCGATATGCGCATCGACCGACTGGCCTGTCTTGAGGTCTGCGGAGCGAAGCGGTTTACCCAGCGTTGGTATCGGTTTCACGAATGCCTTTACTGTTATCGCCTCGCCGTTGCTGATGCCGCCCTCGATGCCGCCGGCGTGATTTGTGGTATGTTTCCACATCTGTTTCGTTTTGTCGAACTGAATCGTGTCGTGCGTCAGAGAGCCCTTCAGCCCTTCGATTGAGGAGCAACTGCCAATCTCCAGGTCCTTCACGGCGTTGATGCTCATGATCGCTTGAGCTATTCTGCCGTCGATGCGGCGATCCCATTGCACGTGGCTGCCCAGCCCTATCGGCACGCCGGTTGCAATTACCTGAAATATTCCCCCAACGGAGTCGCCGGTATCTCTTGCTGCATCGATGACGGAGATCATGGACTTCTCTATCTTGGTGTCGGCACAGCGTACTGTCGATTTATCTACTTTCGCCCAATCGATTTTATCGATATTGGCGTTGGCCTGTGCGCTGCCTATGGCTAAGGTGTGGCTTCTGATCGCGATGCCGAACTCTTCCAGAAAACGTCGAGCCACAGCGCCGACTGCCACACGAGCGGCGGTCTCGCGGGCGCTGGCCCGTTCCAGTATCGGGCGCACGTCGTCGAGGCCGTACTTCTTTGTTCCGGCAAGGTCTGCGTGTCCGGGGCGTAGTCGTGTCACCGGCTCGCTCTCTTTTGCTACGGGCGAGACTGACATTGCTTCCTGCCAGTTCTCCCAGTCGCGGTTGCGGAGGAGAAGCGATATGGGACTTCCGATTGTTAAACCGTAGCGCACGCCGGAGATGATCTCGGCATGGTCGCTCTCGATTTTCATGCGTCCGCCGCGGCCGTATCCGCCCTGCCGGCGCGCCAGGTCGCGGGCAATGTAATCTTCATCGAGGGGCAGCCCGGCTACCATTCCATCGATAATCGCTATCAGTCCTTTACCGTGAGATTCGCCCGCGGTTAAATAGCGGAACATTGCTCTTCCTCCCAAGCTTAGGCTGACTTCGCCCAGCCCTTACCCTCGCATACATCGCATATTGCAGTCTTGGTCATGGCGTAACCCCCAACGGTTTTACCTGTGCCGTTGCAGAGAGAGCATATAGTGTAATCTGCAGGGATATTAATCGTACCGGTCGCCTGGCATATCGGGCAGCCTATAACAGTGATGCCATATTCCGATTTTTTTATCTTTTTTGCGCCTTTGCAGTATCCGCAGCGCCTGCTTGTTATATCGGTTTTCATCTCTTATCCCTCACTTCATAGAGCTTTTTTAGCTGCTTTGAACATTATGTTAACAGGAGCCTCCCTGCCTGTCCATAGCTCGAAAGCTATCGCTCCCTGATATACTAACATAGGCAATCCGTTTAGAGTACTTGCTCCTGCTTTTCTGGCTTCTGACAGCAATTTTGTTTCCAAAGGATTATACACCACATCATAAACTAATGCTTTATCAGGAATAAAACCGGCATCTAGCGGGGATTCATTCTCGGTGGCACTATGCTTCATGCCTATCGGTGTGCAGTTGACGATCAGTTGGCAGTCCGATACGGCGCTCTTGAACAGCGGCTCGTTTAATGAAAATACATTTATATCCGGGATAGGCCACATCTTGTACGTCAGCGAGTCGACCCATGTAATGTCCTTGGCGTCGTAGCAGCTTCGCGGGGGCTTTCCCTGCGTGCGTGCCAGGCTGCGCTCGAGATCGGCCTTCAGCTTGTGTGCCCTATCCAGGTCGATGTCGGTGATGGTCAATGATTTTATCCCCGCCTTGGAGAGCGCGAAGGTCGCCGCGCGCGCCACACCGCCGGCGCCGAGGATCACCGCGTGCTTTTCTGCCGGGTCGAACCCCCCATCTTTATTCAATGCTTTCAGGAAGCCGCCGGCGTCGGTGTTGAAACCATACAGCCGCCCGTCCCTGTTGACGATGGTATTCACTGCGCCTACCTCGGAGGCGAGGGCTTCAAGCTCATCAACCAGCTGCAGCATCGCTCCCTTGTGAGGGACGGTAATATTCGCTCCCAGATACTTAGGCTGACGCAGCCGCTCGACGAATGAGACGAGCTTGTCCGGTGCCGTTTCCCAGAGCTCGTACTTGATGTCCAGCTTGTAGTAATCGAAGGCGGCCTGCTGCATCTGCGGGGATACGGAATGCCCTACCGGATAGCCGATTATTCCAACGAATTTTGTCATTTGATTAAGATTTATCAACCCCCTGTGTCCCCCAGTCTTGGGGGGATTTAAAATTAGGGGACACCCCTAATCCTTCCGCGGAAGGACCGGCAGGAAGTATCCTGCACCTCAACGGCCCCCTGCGGCTTCGCCGCTTCCCCCTCTTCAACAAAGAGGGGGAGTTCGTACTCGTCATTCTGAGCACATTCGCTACGCTCAGTATAAACTCCGCGAAGAATCTCGTCCTCTCGTTCTGTTGCACAAACGACGAGATTGCCACGTCGCCCTTCCGCGGAAGGACTCCTCGCAATGACAGTTGATTCAAATATTGATTGGTGGGCTGAGCCCACCCTACATTCCTCAGGCGGGCACGGCACGCCGTGCCCCTACACCGTTAATTATTCCATCCCATCGATATATGCTTGTAGTATAACGGCAGCGGCCATCGCATCTATATTTGCTTTGCGCTGCTTACGTTTAGCGCCGCTTTCCCGGAGCAATCGATCTGCGGTTACGGTGGTGAGTCGTTCGTCGCACATGTCGATCGGGATGTCAGTATGATTTGAAAGTGACTTTGCAAAATCGAGAACCAGTTCCGCTTGAGCGCCGATGCTGCCGTCCATGGAACGCGGCAGCCCGATCACGATCAGTTCGGTCTCATAATCGCGGGTCAGGGCTGCAATCCGTTCCATGTCCTCCTCTTCCTCCGTCCTCTCGATTACAGCCACGGGTACAGCGAGGGTTCCGATGGCCATGGCTACTCCGATGTGTTTATCGCCTACATCAAGCCCGATGATCGCCATGTTTTGCCACCAATTCCCTCACCAGCTTTAATGCTTCGTCCAGCTTGGCGACGTCTTTACCCCCGCCCTGCCCCGTCTCCGCCCTGCCGCCGCCACTCCCGTCGACCGTCTTCGTGACCTGCTTGATGATATTGCCGGCGTGCAGCCCTTTAGCCACAAGGTCGGCGGTTGCCATCGCGATGAAGTTGGCCTGTCCGTTGAATTCAGCCGCCAGCACCACCAGCACGCTGTCGGACTGCCCTTTGAGCAGGTCGCCCATCTTGCGCAGCGCATCCATGTCCGATGCGGCGACCCTGGCGGCCAGCACGCGCACCCCGTTTATCTCGACGATTTTATCGATCAGTGAGGCGGCATCGCTCTTGAGCGATTGCTGCTCCGCGCTCGATGCCTTCTTGCGAATAGTCTCGATCTCTTTTTGCAGCGCGGATATGCGGTTTAAAATATCGGACGGCTTGGATTTGAGCGCCTCGGCGATCTCGTCGATCAGCGCCTGTTTTCCCTCGATGTATTTCTCTGCTCCCCTGCCGGTGACCGCCTCGATGCGGCGTATGCCGGCGCCGATGCTGCTCTCGGCGGTGATGCAGATGAGGCCGATCTCTCCGGTGGCGGAGACGTGTGAGCCGCCGCACAGCTCGGTGGAGATCGACGGCTTGCCGACCTCCATGACGCGCACCTCGTCGGCGTACTTCTCATCGAAGAAGGCCAGCGCGCCTATCTCGACGGCCTCCTTGTAGCGCATGATAGTGGCGGTCACTTTGTAGTTGCGGCGTATGTTGTCGTTCACGATGCGTTGTATCTTTGCCAGCTCCTCTGCGGTGAGGGCCTTCTGGTGGGTGAAGTCGAAACGGAAATAGTCCGGCGATACGAGCGAACCGGACTGCCGTATATGCTCGCCGAGCACCTGGCGCAGCGCTGCCTGAAGCAGGTGTGTCGCCGTGTGGTTGCGCGCGATGTCCCTGCGGCGTTCCTCGTCCACCTTGGCCACCACTATCTCCTCGGCTGGTATGTATCCCTCCGCCACCTTGCCGCGATGGATGGTCAACTCGTGACCTATGTGATAGGTGTCCTCCACGACGAAGCGGCCGTGCGGGCCGACTATCTCGCCGCTGTCCCCCAGCTGTCCGCCCATCTCGCCGTAGAATGGCGTCTCGCGCAGCACGATCTCGCCTTCGTCGCCCTGCGATAGTTTCGCCGTCTTGGCCCCTTTCGCAGTCATCATTAATATATCGCTGCGGTGCTTCAGCTTGGAGCAGTCGTCGCCGATGAAGCCGACCTCCGGCAGGTTCTCCTTTGTGTACAGCTTGATCGCTGTTTTATCGTCGAGCTTAAACTTGTGCGCGGAGCGCGCCTTGCCGCGCTGCTTCTCCATCTCCCGCTCGAAGCCTTCTATATCCACTTTTAATCCATATTCGGATGCGACATCTTTAGTCACATCTAGAGGGAAGCCGTAGGTGTCATATAGCTTGAAAGCGTCGTCCCCGCCGATGGTCTTTTTGCCCGACTTCTTGATGCCGTCGATCATCTCGTCCAGCAGGTTTAAACCGACGTTGAGCGTCTCCCTGAACCTCGATTCCTCCGCCTCGATGGTGCTGAGGATGAACTTCTGCTCGCGCTTGAGCTCAGGGTATGTGGCGCCCATGCGCTTGATGACCTCGGCCGCCAGGTTGCAGAGGAACAACTCCTCCAATCCCAGCTTCCTGCCGAAGAGCGCGGCGCGCCGCAATACCCGCCGCAGCACATATCCGCGTCCCTCGTTCGAGGGTATCACTCCGTCAGCGATGAGGAAGGTGATGGCGCGAGAGTGGTCGGACAGGATGCGTATCGCCCGGTCGTTTTCCTCGTTCTCGCCGTAGCGCTTGCTGGCTAGCTTGCTGATGTGCTCGATCATCGGCTTGAAGGCGTCCGTTTTGTATACCGTCGTCACGCCCTGCATGATGGCGGCGGTGCGCTCCAGCCCCATGCCGGTGTCGATGTTCGGTTTGGGCAGCGGGACGCGGCTGCCGTCCTTCTGCTGGTCGTATTGCGTAAATACCAGATTCCACATCTCCACGAAGCGGCCGCACTCACAGTTGGGGCCGCACTTGGGCTTGCCGCAGCCGATTTCTTTACCGAAGTCGTAGTGCAACTCGCTGCACGGGCCGCAGGGGCCGCTATCGCCAGCGGGGCCCCATAAATTTTCCTTGGCCCCGAAGCGCTTTATCCGTTCCTTGGGGAAGCCGATATCCTGCCAGTACTGAAACGCCTCTTCATCGTCTTTGTAGATTGTTACCCACAACCGCTCGGCCGGCATCTTCAGCCGTTCGGTGACGAACTCCCACGCCCAGGCGATGGCCTCTTTCTTGAAGTAGTCCCCGATGCTGAAGTTCCCCAGCATCTCGAAGAACGTGAGGTGCTGCGTATCGCCGACATCATCGATATCCGTCACGCGGAAGCATTTCTGGCACGAGGTCAAGCGCGGCTTGGGGGGTATCGCCTCTCCGGTGAAGTAGCGCTTGAACTGAACCATTCCCGCTGATGTCAGTAGGAGGGTCGGGTCTGACTTTGGCACCAGAGAGGAGCTTGCTATCCGCAGGTGCTCCTTCTCTTCAAAAAATTTAAGATATGCCTCTCGAATTTCGTTGATATTCACTCTTGCCACCTTCGACGTGATTTTAGTTTAAGCATGTACGCTATGTCAATGAGCTAAATATATGTTATACTTGACAAGTATTAATACGTGTGGTATATATGTCCAATCTGCCCCCACAGGGGGTTTTGTTGCTATTGAGTAAATGATAATAGATATATTGTGCTTGAGGCGTGGAGTTGTGGCGGGATGGTTTTAAATTTAAAAAAGCGCTGCTATAATAAATTGTTCGGATATGGTCCCAGTCCCGGTAGCGGTACTGGGATATTTGCAATATTTTAGGAAATAGCTATAATATGTTGGGATTTGAAGAAGGAGACGGAAATGGCAAAGAAAACTGAAGGCAATCCTGAGGAAGAGAAGAAACAACAGATTGATGTTGAGAAAGAAGTAGCCCGCAAAGGTACTTTCAAGATAGCTACAAAAACACTGCCTGCTATTCTGGATGAGATCGATGAGAACATCTGGGATATAGCTAACGCTCTGCGCAGGTCGGAGCAGGCGGCCAAAGAGGCAGGGAAGGCCGCAGAAGCCGCGATACAGGCTGCGACCGAGGCTGGTTTGCAGGCTGGTGAGGCAAAGGCAACCGGACAGGATATTCAGGCAGCAGCAAGGCGAGCTGAAGAAGCTGCAAAGGAAGCGATAGCGAGGGCCAGGGAGGCCGGGCTTTCTTCAGATGAAGCCAGGAAAATTGCTGAGGCTGCATTGCGGGCGGCGCAAGAGGAAGCGGAGCGGGCTGCCAGGGCTGCTGCTGAAGCTAAACGGGCGGCAGAGGAAGCTGCTCGCAGAGGGGAAGAGATTGAAGCCAAGGCTGTCGAGGTGGCTGGTATAACCAGTACAGCTGCAGAAGAGTTAGCTGCAAGAGCTGAGGAGGAAGGTCTTAGAGCTCAGGACAGGGCCTATGCTTCTACTGAGGCTTTAGAGGCGGCTATGAAGGCTGCGAGCGAGGCAATAAAGAGGGCCAAAGAGGCGGCCAAGGCTGCTGAAGCGGCTGCCAGTAATGTAGCTGCAAATCCCACTATAGATAATATTGAAATAGCAGGTCACGCAGGTGCTCAGGCCAAGAGGGAATCGGCGTTAACGCTATTTGCCGCCGAGGAAGTAGCGAGAAAAGCAGATTTTGCTGACCTCGCGGGTGATGAGGCGTTAAAGGCTGCCTCCATGTTGACAGGGGTTTTAGGCGAGAGGGTTACTGAGGCTGGTACTCAGGCAAAGAATATGGCGGCTTCTGGACTTAAGCTAGCAGAGAAGGCTCGTGCGGCATCTGATCTTGCTAGCGCGGCCGGAGATAAGGCAATTGAGGCTGCGAATCGTGCCATTGCTGAGGCGCTGAGAAAAGCAGCGGAAGTTGCGGAGAGGGCTGCTCGCAGAGCAGAGGAAATCGCAGCGGAAGTTGCTCGCAGGGCACAGGAGGTTGAGGCCAGGGCTGCTGAGGTAGCGGATATTGCTGGAAGGATTTCTGCAGAGACGGCAGAGCGGGCTGAAGAGGCAGGTCTTAGGGCTCAGGAGAGGGCCTATGCTGGTACTGAGGCTGTAGAAGCGGCTATTAAGGCTGCGAACGAAGCCATAAAGCAGGCGAAGGAAGCAGCGAAGGCTGCTGATGCAGCTGCGGAGGTAGTAACAAAAGCTCCGAATTTAAATAACATAGAAAAAGCGCAGGAGGCCGGTGCTGTTGCGAAAAAAGCGTCGGCAGAGACGTTGTTTGTCGCAGAGGAACTGGATAGAAAATCTGATTTCGCTGAGTTGGCTGGCGATGAAGCTCTGAGAGCTGCTGCCGCTTTGTCAGGGACACTGGCTGAGAAGGTTGCCGACTCTGGCAAGATGGCAAAGGAAGCAGCTGCTAATGGAATGAAGACGGCGGAGAAGGCTCGCGTGGCATCTGATCTTGCCAGCGCGGCTGGTGATAAAGCCATTACTGCTGCCACTCGTGCCATGCATGCATATCTGGAAGCTTTGGGCAAGTTAGCGGCTGAGATTAAGGCCAAAACCGAGGAAGCAGTGAAATCTATTGAGGGCGCGGTTGCTGAGGCGCTGCGAAAAGCAGAGGCAATGACGCGGAAGGCGGAAGAGGTTGCGGCTGAAGTCAAGCGTAAAGCTGAGGAGGCCATTAAAGCTGCTGAGGCTGCTGCGGGGAGGGCGGAAAGGGTTGCTGCTGAGGCCAGGGCTAAAGCGGAGGCTGCTGTGAAAGCTACTGAGGCACAGGCTGCTGAGATAATGAGAAAAGCACAGGCGCTGATTGAGAAAGCGGTTGAAGAGGCCCATGCCCGTGCAATTGAGGCCGCCAAGATGGTATTAAAGAGCTTCCTCACTTCTTGGCAGTTCGTGGTGATCATATTGACGATCATCCTTATATCCGTATCAATAGCTACAGCTCTGATCCAACTAAAGTAGTCGATATTTTACGCTGGGTAAGAAATGTAATACACCGCCAACGTTGTTGGCGGTGTATTATTTTTATTAGAACATAATTTGAAGCCTGGCTAGCCGTATCGGTAGAGATAAAACATATAGCATCGCAGGATTAACTATTGCATCAGGCTTCTGGGTCTGTATTGGAGTGCTTCAGCTAAATGGCTGACGTGAATAGTAGGCTCCTTTGCTAAATCGGCAATAGTGCGTGCCAGCTTTAGTACACGATGAAAGGCCCGGGCTGAGAGCGCCAGTTGATGCATCGCTGCTTTTAACAGCTGCTGCGCCTCAGATTCTACCTGGCAGAATAATTTCACTTGAGAAGGAGACATCTCAGCGTTGCAGTGAATCCTGGTACCGGCAAACCTCGTCCGCTGGATATCGCGGGCTTCCTCCACCCTTGCTCGAACGGTTTCGGACGGTTCGCCTTTGTGATCGTCTGCGAGCTTCTCGTATTCTATGCGGGGTACCTGAACAAACATGTCTATCCTGTCAAGGAGCGGCCCGCTGATACGTTTTTGATACCTTGAGATCGTGCTCGGAGAGCAGGTGCATTCCTTTATCGGATCACCGAAGTAGCCGCATGGGCATGGATTCATGGCGGCCAGGAGCATGAAGTTTGCCGGGAAGGTGACACTGCCCTGGGCTCGACTGATAGTTACTATTTTATCCTCCAGCGGCTGCCGCAATACTTCCAGTACGTTATGCCCGAATTCAGGCAGCTCATCGAGGAATAGAACGCCTCTGTGGCTCAGGCTTATTTCCCCCGGCCTGGGCCACCTCCCCCCACCGACCAGTCCGGCGTTGGAGATGGTGTAATGCGGGGCGCGGTACGGCCGCTGCATTATCAGAGGCGTATCGGATGGCAGGAGTCCGCTGATACTGTAGATTTTTGTTACTTCCAGCGCCTCCGCCCTGCTCATCTTTGGCAGTATCGATGGCAGCGAACGTGCCAGCAGTGTTTTTCCGCTGCCCGGGGGTCCGCTCATCAGAAAATTGTGTCCTCCGGCTGCGGCCACTTCGAGGCCTCTCTTGACATGTTCCTGCCCTTTAATATCGGCTAGATCGATTTCAGATATAAAGGTCGTATTTTCTAGTTCTACGTTTGATTGGTAGTAAGAAATATACAGCTCATTATTTAAATGCTTTGCTAATTCCGACAATGAATTTACGGGCAGGATCTTTGCTTCTTGTACCAATGAAGCTTCACGGGCGTCAATAGCCGGGACAAAGGCCAAATGCAGGCCGTTTTCCGCGGCAAGCGCTACCATAGGAAGGATGCCGTGTGTATGCCTCAAGCTGCCGTCAAGTGACAGTTCTCCAAGGAATGCTGCCTTGGTTACATCCGCTGTTATCTGACCCGAGCATATCAATATACCTATAGCTATGGGAAGATCATAGGCCGGGCCTTCCTTCTTCATATCGGCGGGGGCCAGATTGACCGTTATCCGTTTAGTTGGGAACATCAGTCCGCTGTTCTTGATAGCGGCGCGGACCCTTTCTTTGGCCTCCTGCACCGCCGTATCCGGCAGCCCGACGATGTTGAAGGCGGGGAGCCCGGGGGAAATATCAATCTCCACCTCAACAATAGCTCCCTCAAGTCCGACTACAGCACAGCTTAATACTTTTGCGAGCATAATTAGTAGACTAATTGGGGTTAATATGAATGACCTATGTGAACATCTTACTATGCTGCCGTATCTGTGTCAAATGAATAGCCGTCGGGTTGGGTATCAATTCGATATACATCCCATTTAATAACGCATTTAGGGGCGAGCACAGGGGCTCGCCCCTACGGGGGACGTTTGATAACAAGCCCGGCGGGACATCCGACATCGAATATCTGGATCGGGCGATCACAAGGATCGCCCCTACGGGGGACGTTTGATAACAAGCCCGGCGGGACATCCGACATCGAATATCTGGATCGGGCGATCACAAGGATCGCCCCTACGGGGGAATGATCGATTGTCATGAACCGGATTTGGGCAGACACACAGGTCTGCCCCTACGGGCATTTGGAAATAGGGGAAAATAAGAAGCGCCCTGATTTCTCGGGGCGCTTCTGCTTGTCTTCTTAGGGTTTTAATCAGGCCTTGTTCATATCAACCGAGTTTATGGCCATACACCCTGGAAACCGTTTGAGCCTGCGCCAACAACAGAACAGTCACCGGTTGAAGTGTTGGTACATGATGAGAATATGCTACCGTAAATGTCCACACCCCAGATGTAGTGAGAAGTAGTCTTACATCCAGTAGCGCCGCCAGTGCAGTTATCGAGTGTTGTGTCTAATAAGCCGTCTGGTGCTTTTCGCAGCATGCCTCCCATGGTGGTTGTTAACGCACTCATGTTAATTACTAGGCAACCGCTGCAACCGGTGATTGTTATCGAGTCCGAGGTGTTAGCCGGGAGCACTCCCGGGTGGGACGTGTCAGCTGAATAAGCAGTAACAGCGTTCTGGATTTCATCGTGTACAGAATTGTACGCTGCCGATTTGGCTGACCCGAAGACGCCGCCTACTGCCATCACCACAACTCCGGCCAGGATAGCTAGGATGACCATAACGATCAATAACTCGATTAGCGTGAAACCACTTTTGCTTTTCCTAGGCCCGAACCCCATGTTTTTTAATGCTTTCATCTTAAATCACCTCCTTTCGTTCTATATTTATATGCTTTTATTTAATCTTATGTATATTTAAGTATTATTATATTATCATGTTATTTCATCTTTGTCAATAGTTTCTTAGAAACGTTTGGAACGATCATATTATGTCCAAGATTAGGAAAGATTATCATACGTATAATAAGTTTGTCAATGTTTTTGTACTTTGGGGAGTGGGTTAGGAATCATCTAACCCCCTGTTAGAATCCCCCTCAGTCCCCCTTTCATAAAGGGGGACTTTTTCATTGGGGGTGTCGGGGACACCCCCAAGACCCCGGTCCTTTTGCTCGGTGTGGTGTTCTTCACCGCGCCGAAAGTTGAAGGTGAAGAATACCTTCAACAGCGTAGGTTGCCATTTTAACGCCCCCTGTCCTTCCGCGGAATCCTTCCGGAACTGGAAGGACCCCTCTTTGACAAAGAGGGGGTTAGGTTAGGGGGAGTTTTTAACTGTCATTGCCCGACTTGATCGGGTGTTCTAGCGGTTATTATCTGTCATTGCGCGGAGTCCTTCCATGGAATTCATCCCACGGAAGGACGACAAAGCAATCTCGGCATTTGTGTTGCTTTACGAATCGAAAGAGATTGCTTCGCGGAGTTTACACTGAGCGCAGCGAATGTGCTCGCAATGACATCGGGGCACGGATCATCCTGTCAAGCCGTATTATGATAATGGAATAATCGCAGTTATGTCAGAAGGAACGCTGCACTTCTGGATAATGACCAGAGACCTTGCTTTGCCAAATATATTGAATGTGAGTAAAGACGATTATTTGCTAGGTGCCTGGATACCAGCTTGAATACCAGTGCAGTATTTGTGGCCCCCAGATAAGTGTCACCATAGCTGCAATAGCAAGGAACGGGCCAAATGGAATAGCGTCCTTCCTCTTCTTGCGGCGAAGCGCTACAAGCGCAATGGCTGTAAGGCCGCCGCCAATAATACCGATTACTAAAGCAACTATAACAAGAGGGAATCCCGTAGCTGTTCCTATAAATCCGGCCAGCATCACATCTCCTCCTCCCATTCCACGGCCGCGTGTAATTATATTTGGCAGCAGAATTAAAGTTGCACCAGTCACGCCACCTAACAATGCACTGAGTATCCCTTGACTCGGCCAAATGGAAAAGTCCGGCCAGAAGAATTGGAACCAGAAGAAAGAGAAGATCAGCGCTAAAGCTATCCCTATGTAAATAGTCATGTTAATAATAACCTGCTGTTCCAAATCGATGAAGAAAATAACTATGAAAATGCAGGCATATATAAGAGGCATAGCAATATGTACACTCAGGCTGTCCTGGTGGGATAAAAAGTGCCATGTGATAAGTCCGAACAAAATCGCTGTAGTCAGTTCAACTATGCATATACGAATAGGGATCTTGACTCCGCAATACCTGCAGCGGCCTCTCAGCAAAATGTAGCTGATAAGTGGGATCAGGTCTTTCTCTGTAAGCCTTTTTTTGCAGGATGAGCAATGGGAGGGTGGCCTGACTATTGACTCGCCGGCGGGAATGCGGTCTATACACACATTCAATAAGCTTCCAACAAACAAGCCTAACAGCGCAGCAATTGATGAGGCAAGCGGGATTATCATACAACTTTAAGGATAAGCCCTATGTTCACCATGTACTCGGCTATAGGGAGGTCTGCCGGGCAGTTTATAGGAGATTCCAACGGTTGTACCGTACGTCCCGTCAATGCTGCAACGTTAAGAGCGAAGGGCACGCCTGCTGCTGCTGCTCCGGTAAGATATACAGGTGTGTTCTGATCTAACGGATGTTCTTTGTTGATTTCGTTGTAGGTTACTATTGTGCGTCCCAACTCATCGCTGATTCTTCCGACGGCGTAGTCTTGGTTAGCTACACCTTCTCCAAGAAAGACGCTACGTATCAGGACAGGTGTATCGTCTGAAACGATTACAAGTTCCATGCTATTGCCTTCGCAATTTGCAATGATCGCGTCCTTTTGGTTAACTGCTCTCATCAGGGCCAAAGGTTTTAAATCTATACTGGAAGGATTAAGTCCGGCATGGCTGAATGCGCGTAATAATAATGACATTGGTTCCTTAGGCACTGCCAAGAGAAACACGTGTATTTGAGCCGTTTCTGTTTCTGATGGGAGAATCTGCCAGTGAAAGTAGTTATCCTCTTCGGAGACTGTCATAGTTCTTCTTACCTCACGGGGCACCACAGAGTCCAGCTCTTTTTTACCGACATTTGGGATAGTGATGATACGGGAGACGGACCTGAGCCCTGGCAGAGCGCAAATTACGTAACACCTGTTAGTTTCGATACCTGTTATTGCATTCTTGATAACTTCCCCAAGGCCTTCGGGATCAGCTACCTGGCCCATTTTGAGGAGACGGGCATCGAATGATACACTTTTCCATGATTCTATAGCGTTATTATGGTAGCTTAATAGCCTGATATCATTGCCCTCAATAGTTAAAGCCAAAATGCGTTTGCCCGTAGATTTGGCGCTACCTTTACCTAGTGATAAGCTGGGCATGCTAACCTTTGAAAGCTTAGGCATGCTCATTTTGGATTTACCTTTTGCTACAGGTGTTTTGGGAGGGGTTTTGGTTTCTTCCAATTGTGGTGCAGGTGCAGTATCAGCAGATACCGCAGGTTTTTCTTTCACCTTATGTACAGCAGGCATAGCAGGTAGATGAATTTTGGGTATATTCATCCGCGTTTTTTCTTTTTGAACGGGCGCCGGAGTTGAAGCAGTAGCCATTTCATGCTCAAGTATCGGGGATACTGCAGGTTCCTGGGTAATGGGTTTATCCTTTGTCTTATGCAGGGAAGGCATTTTGGGCATGCTGAACTTTGATCCCCCCTTTATTTCAGGCTGTTCGGATTTGCTGGAATCGCTTTCCGAAGTTGCCATTGATGCATCGCTTTTCTCGACTATTAGTTCCCCCTTTTCTTTATGTGAAGCAGATTTTTTAAATATGTTGGGCATGGATACGCTGGGTAAAGGAATCTTAGGAACACTGAGCTTGGGCACCCCCGGTTTAGATATGCTGGGCAAAGGTATTTTGGGGACATGAAGCTTAGGCATACTCGGTTTAGATATACTGGGCAGCGGGATCTTGGGAACGTTTACTTTGCGATGTTCAACCTCATTAGCCTCTTTGATTTGGTCCACAGATTTTACATCTGGTCTTTCCTCAGCTTCAGGAGGCAAGGTAACAAAAATGTCAGATTTATCCTTTGCCTTTTGGGAAGAGCGACGAACGCTCGGTAAATTAGGCAAAGGTATCCTTGTTGGTATTCTAGGTATCTTTAAGCGTTTCATAAATAGCGCTCCTTAATAGACATCGAGGCACTTCTATTGTTGGGATAAAATAGATAGTGAAAAACTGACTACCCACATTCCATCTGTATTTGATAAACTGAGTCCGGTAATGCTTACAGCATTGTATGGTAATTCCTCAATGTTATTAAGGAATTTAATAATTCTAGTAATTTTCTCCCCCGCTGAGGCTACGCCGGAGGATGATATCGAGAATCTATTGTCTATATACGTACTACCATTAATATCAGAGGACGCTTTACCTGATGGATTGTATTGTAAGCAGGTGACATTCGCGTCTGCTGCAGCTTGAAGTATTAAATACACTACTTCGATATTATTAATCTCAAGAGGAAATGGAGATTCATCGATTAAATCCTGTTGAGCCTCCTCAAGCTGGCTTTGAAGGGCTGCAATATTCTGGGGCCCCCCGATGTTATTTATTTGCTGGTGTTTCAACTGAATATCTCTGTTTAAATCTGTCCTTTTACTTACAGCACCGAAGTATGACGTAGCAAAGTAAATCGCCAGTGCTAAGAGAATAATACTAACCACAATTAAAACTACATGTGTGATAGTAATGCCTTTCGGCAGTTTCATTGATGAAAGGTTCGCTTTCGACAACTTGCCAAGCGAGAGTTGTTTATTCATTAACTCCGCCTTCCATTTGAGATGCATTGTTTACAGAAACTGTGATGGCAAAATTGCAGGCTGCTATGTCTGGACAATCACCAAAGTTAAAGTTAACATCGGTGAAAAAATCGCTTGCTTCAAGGTCTACCGCAAAATCATAAACATACATTTTCCTAGTGGCAACGCCGGGAAGTGACACCTTGTTGTTAGCGGAAGTGCCTATACTTGATAAAGTAATTTTCTTGCCTGGAACGAGGTCGTCTATTTCAGTTATTATCTGCGACCATAACATGCTATCGTTGTGGAAAGTCCGGTCATCCGCTTTCGCGGTTGCCAGTTGATCTTGAAGAGGGGTAATCTGGCTTTTTATTCCATCCGCCTCGTTTTTATTTGCCTGTAATGTTGCTAGCTGTTGTTGAAGGCCGGTTTGCTCTATTTTAAGAGAATTACTATCACTATCAACGCCGGATTTCATAATAATGAGTGGGGCAATGGCACAAACAAGTACAAAAATTGTCATGTACAATATTAAGCTTAACTTTGATTTTTTTGCCGGGCGAAATTCAGACGGAAGAAGATTGAGGTCTATCTTTTTAGGACGTCTTTCAGGTGTTTTTTGTAACGTCATTAATAATTCCTTTTCAACCACATGTTAGAGGAATGTACTATGAAAATAAATAAATGTCAAGTACCTGCTCTGCCAGGTAGTGGGTCAATTTGATATCCAACCCCCTTGGTCCCCCAGATATGTGATACAGGGCGATTCATGAATCGCCCCTACAGGGGAGCTTTAAAATTTGGGGGACACCCCTAATCCTTCCGCGGAAGGACACCTTTTGTATTCCGTGGGCTGAGCCCACCCTACGGCTATATACTCTTATTAATCCGTCATTGCCTGACTTGATCAGGCAATCCAGAAAGGGCATATGCAATATGCCCCTACAAAGACTCTCTCCCCTCCAACGGGCGAGAGAGAATGAATATCTCCTGCACCTGTTTTGATAATCCGCGATCCATTTGCTAATAATATGTTACCTGCCAACCGGGTATCTCTACGATTTGGTCCTTCCACCATGCCATAGGTCCGGGGCTATGCCGGACAAGGGCGGTTATGGATACGATGTCCTGGTTATTTCTCTTTGCTGTAGCTGTAATCATGTAGTCTTGATAGGAATAGGCTACCCCCTCAATCTCTTTGCCGACACGGACCCAGGTATAATTAGTGTCATCAACAGCGACGAACGGCTCTGAGTATGATGCGCGAAGTTCATCGCCAAGGCAACTCCCAAGCCAATCCCGTACTGCATAACGATGGCAGCCGGTATTCTTGAATTGTATGGTGTAGTTGCCGGTTGCGCCCTCAGGGACAGACCAGTTGAACCACAGATGAAGCGGAGTCGATTCAGGAGCAGAGCCGTTGCGCTCAGTCAAAGGTATCTTCACGCCGTCTCGGTCCAGCATCCACATGGAGCCGCTGACATAATAAGGACATCGGGCAGAGCAAAACATAAAGACAAGCCAATAACAATAGCGCACACCTTCATCGTCGAAGGCCCAGTTCACCTGCACCTGGTTCCCTCCGATCAGATATAATTGAAAGTCATGAGTCAAGTCTTTTCCCAATGAACCGAGGAGGAGCGATGTATTGCAGGAGGAAGTATTGCAGGTTGAGATTCCAGGGTCGAGATAAATCCAGTCGCTAGAGCCTTGCGGCGTATCCAGTGACTGCGGTATGGAATTATTGATCACCACGCCAATATCATATCCGCTATTCAAGTAGCCAGAGCCATTGAGGGGGTTCAGCAGGTTGTACGGCGCGCTCACATTCTGGTTATAAACGTCGACCCCCCGGTAGATATCGTTCAGGATATTTTCCATCATGGCATCGGCGGTATAGTAGGCATTAGTCCTGTTGAGCTCATGGAGGTATTGAGTATAGCTGCTGTCCAGATAACGAAGCAGCGGCGAGATGACAATCAGCCCT
>Ga0315288_10004417_pt1 | contig 17893 bp, 20 predicted proteins | sample YL17G11_20_MG_FD_203454 | JGI IMG/M metagenome (GOLD analysis project Ga0315288, IMG submission 203454) | Sediment microbial communities from Yellowstone Lake, YNP, Wyoming, USA - YL17G11_20 | ecosystem: Environmental > Aquatic > Freshwater > Lake > Sediment | place: USA: Wyoming | collected... | reverse complement strand
CATTCGGGAAAAACTTATCGAAAAAGAGAAAGAACCGAAATATTCCTGGATGTTTGGCGGCAAGTCTTCCGTTTACGATACTTTGCCGGATTTAGATATGGAAGCTTTAACGCCGATGGAGAAAAACCGTTTGGTCAAAACACTCAAAACCGAAATGCGCCTCGCGGCGCAGGATTTAAATTTTGAGTTGGCGGCGGAGATTAGGGATAAAATTAAGGAGTTGGAACTTCGATAATATCTTCTTCCTCGGGGGTTATGAGTTTTAAGCCCCACTTCCATTCGAGATGCCTTCTAAAATATTGCAGCCATCCGGCAAATAGTTCAGGGCTGAGTTCCTGATATCCTATTAAAGTTGATGAAGAAAATTCCTCATCATCCCCGCCGTTTTGGCGCATTACAAGTAGTTTTCTGTATCTATTTTGGAGTTTTTTATCTCTAGACATCTCTTCGAGTTTGTCATTGGTAACAAGCCCACTTTGTAATAGCTCATTAAGTTTTACCTGGTTTTCCAAACAGCGATCTCTCGCCATCGAAGCAATTTCGGGGGTCGTGCTATGAAGAATCACAAATTTGGCCGTGCTTGCGGCCTCCCTCAACCTTTCTATCGCGCTCATGCCCGTATTATACAGAGTTTTTTGCTATAATCTACTTTGCCGTCGGTAATCCGATAAGTTAATCTACCGAAGGGGATAAAATTAGGGAATTTTCGCGTTAGGTTCATTTTTTACACCAAGCCAATTTTCTTCCTGGACAACGGGTTCAAAAGATAGAACCCCCTCTTGAACAAGCTTTACAATTAAGGGAATTCTCCCGCCGGATACATCAAATTTTTGGGCTAAATTATCCTTGTGTGTTTTGACCGTCTCGAAAGAAACACCCATCAATTCGGCGATCTCAGCTGTTTTTAAGCACTTGACTATTAACTGCAATACGCCGAATGAAACCTCCCCAAGCTGATATACATTTGCTTCCCAGCCGTCGGCAGTTTTTGACTTTAGCCGAATTAAGTTGCGTTTTCCTCGGCAGTTATCAATGTTCCATACAGGTAAAGAGGCCCCCATTTTCGATTCCAGCCAATCAATTTTTCTTTTTACCGATTCGACGGACATCTTGGCGGATATTATATCAGATGCTATATTAACTCTCCGTTGACAGCAAAGAAGTATAAGAAAAGGTACGGTTAACAGCACAGATAAGGGTCAAAATCAAGGAGTTGGCAATTTAGTAATATCTTCTTCCTCGGGAGATAAGAGTTTCACTTTGAGCAACTTTTACGGCCCTTAGCAGACTTATTCAGAACCAGAAAGATTGAATTCAGTATTGAATTTGAAGAGATTGAGGAATTAATTGGTTTAACTAAAGTTGTTTCTAATGTTTAGTAATGTAATTTTATATCACAATTCCCCAAGCCTCGCCTTTGCTAAATTTTATGAGGATAAAGTAAAAACTCAAATGAAGAACTGTACTAATAATTAAACTTAATGGTGGACTATATTTATAAAAAGATATAAACATTAGACTAGAAGCTAAAGGTAGTAAAAGGTGTATCAACAACTTTCTTCTTACATGTTTGAACAAGAACACTGGAATGTGCGATACCGAAAAACACGCCACAAATGTTATCAATGGTGATATTAAAAAAGATTGCTTCGATAGTAAATAGAGCAAATAAAGCATGGATTGTTGAAAGACAATATCAGAAAAAAGGTTTCTTTCTAGAGCGTACCTTTTACCCAAAACATATATTAGTATTATCTGTATAAATATTAATAGTAAATAATAAATACTTCCATGTTTTAGTACGATTAATGCAGGTATTAGAGTGGCTAGCGTAAAAAATATGCTGGATTTAATACCACCTTTTATAAATGTAATATTTTTGGGAAATAGGGCAAAATTTAAAATAATCCAAACAATAAACCAGTATAAAAACCAGGCAAGTATAAGCATATTTTCTGCTACATAAATTCTACCAAAAAGAAAAATAATAGATACTTACTGAAGTTAAAACCCGCTGGGTCGATAACATAAAAAACTATCTAATGTAAAATAGAAGGAAAATTAGGGCTAGGAGAATTCGGTAAACGGCAAATGAGTTGAAGGTGTGGGTTTTGACAAAATTGATTAAGAACCTTACAGCAATTATTGCAGAAGTAAAAGCTCCGATAAAACCGACCGCCAAAATCCAAAGTTCACTCTGGCTAAAATTAAATCCAACTTTCAGTAAATCCAATCCTGTCGCAGCAGCCATTGTCGGAATAGCCAGAAGAAAAGAAAACTCGGTCGCCGTTTTTCGCTTTAACCCAACCAGTATTCCTCCTGCAATCGTTGCCGCTGCGCGCGAAACACCCGGAATCATCGAAACCGATTGAAAGACCCCGATTAGAAAAGCCTGACGATAACTAATAACTGATGAGTGATGAATGGTGGGTGATGGATGATGATTGATGGGGGATTTTTTATAAAAATATTCCAAAACCAAAAGGGCGATGCCGCCGAGGAATAGGGAAACTAAAACAACTAGCGTGTTACCGATTAAGAACTTTTTGATAAGACTGTAAAAAATAAAGCCCAAAACACCCGAAGGAATAAAGGCGACCGTGAGCTTTTTCCAAATTTCGATTCCAGATACAAGCTTTTTAAAATAAAGATAGACAACAGCCAAGATGGCCCCCAGTTGAATAATAATTTCAAAGGATTTAACAAATTCCGTTTGGCTAATCTTTAATAAATCCGACGCCAAGATAAGGTGCCCCGTTGAAGAGATCGGCAAAAATTCCGTCAATCCTTCAACAACCGAAAGAATAATCGAATGAATAACGTTCATCTCATCAAATTATACGTTAGAAATTATCTATTTGTAACCTTTTTGGGAATGTAACTAGGCCTTGTGAATAGTCTGTACAAAGACGGGCTTCTTCTGACTAAAGAGTTTCGACCGTTTCTATCTGAAAATGCCGGGAGGCCCACGATATCTAGGGCGAGTTTATTGCTCCACCAATTAACCGGATCGTGTTTATCTCCAAGTTCCCAGTTAAAATGATCCTTGAACCCACTTCTAATCAATCGATTTCGAAATCTTAAAATTGTTTGAAGTCTATTATATTCAAGATATCTCAGCGCATCTTTTCGAAGAAGCAAGAAGGTACCGGGATGTTCGGGTCTCGCCGGGCGTTGCCTAGCTAACAATTCATCAAGCTCTTGTCTAAAAAGTTCGGGGTCTTCTGTACGAACACACTTACCACCTCTGTAAAAGTCAAAGGTTTTAAAATGGGGTAAAAAATCCGGTCTTTCAGCTACCATATTTTCTTGGTTCGGATTATAGCAGCTATGATATACTTTCCCTACCACCGCAAGTTTGCGGCGGGTTCATCTTATGGCAAAGTTCAGAACGTGACAAGGTAATCCTATGGAAAACTATATTCGAGTCCATGGGGCTCGGCAACATAATTTAAAGAATATCGATTTAAATATCCCCAAAAATAAACTGGTCGTATTTACGGGAGTTTCCGGTAGTGGAAAAAGTTCTTTGGCTTTCGATACGATTTACGCCGAAGGTCAAAGAAGATATGTCGAAAGTCTTTCCACTTACGCCAGACAATTTTTGGGTGTTATGGAAAAGCCCGATGTGGATGCAATAGAAGGGCTTTCACCGGCCATTTCTATCGATCAGAAAACCACAAGCAGAAACCCGCGTTCAATCGTCGGAACAATTACGGAAATTTACGATTATATGAGACTTTTGTTTGCGCGCGTCGGCCATCCTCACTGTCCCATTTGCGGTAGAGAAATTTCCTCGCAATCGGTTGACCAAATCGTTAATGCCGGCCTTTCTTTAATTGAACAAACAGCCAAAACTGACAAAAAGGCATGGTTTTTGGTTCTTTCTCCTTTAGTTTCCGGAAGAAAAGGAGAATTTTCTTCTTTGTTTGAAAACCTTAAAGCAAAAGGATTCAGACAGGTAAGGGTTGACAGTCAAATTAAATCTTTAAGCGAGGACTTTCTTTTAATCAAAACCAACAAACATTCAATCGAAGCGGTGGTTGATAGATTAAGTCTAAGTCTAAGCAACCTTAAGGACCCAATTTTTAAAGAAAATCTTAAATCAAGAATCTCCGATTCCATAGAACAAGCACTTAAACTGTCCGACGGAAACATTATTCTTGCACAAGTTTTGGATAAAGGGTTTGAATTGCCGGAATATCCCAAAAAATTTACTGACCATCTTTTTTCCGAAAAATTTGCTTGTCCGGTAGACAATATTCAAATTCCCGAGGTCGAACCCAGAACTTTTTCTTTTAATTCTCCTTACGGGGCATGCTCGAATTGCTCAGGGCTGGGAAAAATACTTAAGGTAGAACCCCATTTATTGTTTTCCGAGATGTTATCGATAACTGAAGGCGGAATATTACCGTTCGCTTCAATGTTCGAACACGAAACATGGTTTTCCCGAATAGTTTTTAAGATGTGCGAAGAAAACGGGATAAATCCGCGTGCTCCAATTTCTTCATACACAAAAGGGCAAAAAAATAGTCTTCTTTACGGAACCCGAGATAATCTTTATCAGGTTTTCGGAAGAAACAGATTCGGAAAAGAAACCTTTATTTGGGCAAAGTGGCTCGGAGTTGTTCCCGAACTGGAAAGAAGGCATGCCGAGTCTACATCCGATTACATAAGAATGGCGATAGAAAAATATATGAGGGAGCGTCTCTGCGAAGTCTGTAACGGGGCGAGACTCAAGAAGGAAGCGTTGGGAATAACAATAAACGACCTTTCTATTTCCCAAGTCACGGATTTCTCGATAACAAAAGCCATTGAGTGGATAGATAGGCTGCCTTCTATTTTGAGCCAAAGGGAAAAAGAAATAGCCAAATTAATTATTAAAGAAATTTTTTCGCGATTGAATTTTCTAAAAGCTGTGGGGTTGGAATACTTAACTCTATCCAGAGAAGCAGGAACTCTTTCGGGAGGAGAAGCTCAAAGGATAAGACTTGCTTCCCAAATCGGTTCGGGTCTCACTGGTGTTCTTTATGTCTTGGATGAACCGACGATTGGCCTTCATATGCGCGACAACCAAAAGCTTATTGATACGCTTAAACGTCTAAGAGACCTCGGAAATACAGTAATAGTAGTCGAACACGACAGGGAAATGATTGAACAGGCAGACTATGTTTTTGATTTCGGTCCCGGTGCGGGGAGAGACGGAGGGATTCTTGTGGCGGAAGGAACGCCGTCTCAAATAACCCACAATCCCGCATCTTTAACGGGGAAATTCCTCTCCGGCAAACGCAAAATTGAAATAAACAGCATTCCGCCCTTGCAGGAAACCCTGAAAAGGACGTTGTCCATAAACGGCTGTAATCAATTTAATCTTAAAAACATAAATGTAGAGTTTCCACTTTCAAAATTTGTCGTAATTACAGGAGTTTCGGGAAGCGGTAAGTCCACCTTACTGGTTGAAACTCTTTTCCCTGCTCTTTCGGAAAAGTTAAATCCTTTTTATCGGGGAGAACCCGGAAAGTTTAAGTCCATGGACGGTGCAGATAATGTCGACAAGGTAATTTTAATTGACCAGTCGCCAATCGGAAGAACTCCCAGAAGCAATCCCGCAACATATACAGGTGTTTTTGACCCCATCCGCGATGTTTATGCGTTAACAAAAGAAGCCAAGTCCTTGGGATTTAAGAAAGGAAGATTTTCTTTCAACGTCAAAGGCGGTAGGTGCGAAGCTTGTGAAGGCCAGGGACAAATAAAGATAGAAATGCAGTTTATGAGCGATATTTGGGTGACCTGCGAAGTCTGCCAAGGAAAAAGATACAACAATCAGACCTTGGAAATTTCCTATAAAGGCAAAAATATTTCCGAAGTTTTACATTTGACCGTAACGGAAGCAAAGGAATTTTTCCATGCCCACTCCCAAATAGTCGGCAAATTCGAGACCTTGGAAGAAGTCGGCCTAGGCTACATGGAACTGGGCCAGCCGGCTACAACTCTGTCGGGTGGAGAGGCACAAAGGGTGAAACTTGCTTCCGAACTTTCCAAAAAGGCGACCGGCTCGACAGTATATATCCTTGATGAACCGACCACAGGTCTGCATTTTGCCGATGTCGAAAAACTTTTGAAGGTACTTAAGCTTCTGGTTTCGAGGGGTAATTCGGTATTTATCATTGAACACAATCCGGACGTAATCAAAAATGCCGATTGGATTATAGATTTGGGTCCGGAAGGAGGGGACGATGGGGGAGAGGTTGTCGCAAAAGGGACAACAAGAGATATTGCCAAGTCCCAAAAGTCATATACTGGGCAACTTCTGCGCAATCTAATATACTAAAGTTGATGTTAAAGAAAATTATTCTTTTTCTCCTTTTTTTTCTTACGGTACTGGCGATTAAGCCTTCGTATGTTCTCGCCGAAGGGGAATTTGTAACGGACGTTAGGGCTGATTACAAAATCGCTCCCAGCGGTAAAACCACCGTAGTTAACACCGTAACACTTATCAATGCCCTGACCAACATTTATGCCACTTCCTACACTCTATCTTTAGAAAATCTTTCTCCGAATAATATTCAAGCCATCCAAAACGGGGAGCCACTGCCGTTTTCGGAAAATAAAATGGGCGGAAAGGACGATATCACAATAAACTTCCCCGATTCCGTTGTTGGTAAAGGAAATTCGCGGACCTTCTCTGTTTCTTTTGATGAAGACTCTTTCGCAGTCAAAACTGGAGAGATTTGGGAAATCTCAATCCCGAGAATTGCCACGGGCACATCATACCGCAGCTACGCTGTAAATATTTACGTTCCGAATTCTTTTGGAAAAGAAGCGTACATTTCTCCAAAGCCCGCAAAAGTAAATCCTCAGGGTAATTTTTTGGTTTATTCATACGGCCAGGAAGATATGGGAAGAAGCGGTGTCACAGCCGGATTTGGAGATTTTCAGGTTTTTTCATTCGTTTTAAATTATCACCTTGAAAATCCGCTGGGCAAAAGCTCTCTTGCCGATATCGCAATTCCTCCCGATACGGCCTTCCAAAAAATGTATTATTCGACAATTTCTCCTGCTCCAATAAAAATTTCCTTAGACCCGGACGGCAATTGGATTGCCTCCTATGAATTAAAACCTCGAGAAAGAATTGACGTTAAAGCAACCGGCAGCGTTCAAATATTTTCGGGATTTAGACCGTTTATGAAATCTTCCGACGATGTTTTAAAAACCAACCTCAAAGAGACCCAATATTGGCAAAGCAGCGACCCTCAAATAGTCGAGTTGGCAAAACGTTTACAGACGCCAAAATCCCTTTACGACTATGTAACTACAACTCTTTCTTATGATTACGGCAGGGTTCAACCGAATGTTGAGAGATTAGGGGCCAAAAAGGCCCTTCTCAATCCCAAAAATGCAATATGTATGGAATTCACGGACCTATTTATCGCCCTTTCCAGGGCGGCAGGCATTCCCGCAAGAGAAATTAACGGCTATGCATATACGGAAAATCCTCAAATTCAGCCTCTTTCTTTAGTCGCCGATGTTTTGCACGCATGGCCGGAATATTGGGATAAAGAAAAACAGGTCTGGATTCCGGTTGACCCCACATGGGGCTCGACAACCAAAGGTATCGACTACTTTAGTAAGCTGGACCTTAGACACTTCACCTTCGTAATTCACGGCGAAAGTCCCGTTAAGCCCTATCCGCCGGGCTCTTATAAACTTGGGGCAAATCCCCAAAAAGATGTTTTCGTAAATTTCGGTAATTTGCCGGATAAAAGAGTAAGTTATCCGCAAATTTCATACGTAAACAATCAGCCTTTACCTTTTTTCAGCAATAAAATTCTTGTCAAGGTATATAATCCGGGACCGGTTGCGCTATATAATCTCACTCCGGAAATTGATTTTGATTCAAAAAGTTCACAAGGAACAACAATCGACGTTTTTCCTCCATATGCTACTTATGATATGGTTCTTAGCGTGCCTTTCAGCTTTTTGGGAAATAAAACCCCCGATAAAATAACGATTTTGCTTCTCGACCAGAAGGTTGAGATTCCCACATTCAAGAGTCAAGTTATAATCTATAATCTTTTGGCAATATTTCTCATTTTTGCCATTCTCGTCGGAACTATCGTGTTGAGAATAAAAAGGGTTTCCTTATTTAAAATTTACGCCAAGTTTTTTCTAAAAAATGCGCAATCAATTAAAAAGCCTCCCGAGGTTTCCCAACCTCAAACAAAGCCTTAGAAAAATTCCGGAAAATGCCGGAATATATATCTTTTGGCAGAAAAACAAACCGATATATATAGGTAAGGCAGTTAATCTTAAAAGCAGGCTCAACTCCTACTTCGCAGTAAATCTGGCGCCCAAAACCTCTAAAATGGTAGGTGAGGCCGATACCTTTTCTCTTATTGTCGTCGGTTCGGAACTGGAGGCTCTGCTTCTTGAGGCCAAACTGATCCGTGCCAATAAACCGAGATACAACTTTGCACTAAAAGACGATAAGCACCCTCTCTATATAAAGATAACCAAAGAAAAATATCCAAGGGTTCTTACTTCAAGGAAAATCGAAGAGAGCGAAAAAGTAGCCGATTTTTTCGGCCCCTTTCCTTCATCAACAGCCGTTCGGGGGGTCCTAAAAATGGTTAGGAAAATCTTTCCGTTTTCCGACCATAAAATAGGCAAAAGACCCTGCTTATATAGCCACATAGGATTATGCAACCCTTGTCCAAACGCCATAGAGTTATTAAAAGACGGCAAGAATAAGGAATTGTCGACGAAAAAATACAGAAAAAATATTGCCAGAATAAGAAAAATTCTTCGGGGAGAGATGACTAGTGTTCGAAACGACCTGAATAAAGAAATGAGAGAATTTTCGGCAAATGAAGCATACGAGGAAGCCGCCTTTGTTCGTTCGCAAGTACAGCGCCTTGATTACATTACCCAGCCGGTTACGGATGTTTCCCGGTTTTTGCAAAATCCAAATCTTGCAGAGGATATCCGCGAGCAAGAGCTTCAAGTTTTAACGTCGATAATTTCCAAACATGTTAAATTACCAGGGAAAATTTCCAGAATTGAGTGTTTTGACGTTGCTCACCTTACGGGAACTTTTCCCACGGCTTCCATGGTAACTTTTATCAAAGGAGAGGTAGACAAAAGTTTTTACCGACATTTTAGAATCAGGCAAACAAAAGGCCAGGACGATATTTCTTCTATGAGGGAAGTCGCACGAAGAAGAGCCGCAAACTTAAGGGCCTGGGGGAAACCCGATTTGATAGTTGTCGACGGAGGAAAAGCTCAGGTAAACGCTTTCCGCCTAATATTTGACAGGCTAAATATTCCCGTAGTCGGATTGGCAAAAATGTTCGAAACATTAATAATTCCAAGCGATAATGGTTTCGCCCAAATTGCTCTTTCGAAGGGGTCCGCCCTAAATCTTTTGCAAAGAATAAGAAACGAGGCCCACAGATTTGCCCGAATGTATCACCACAAACTTGTTAAGAAAAGTCTCGTAGACCCATTCGGCAAAGCTCAGGGTCGAAATTCTTGACACGCCATACTTTGCGGGCGATACTTAAAAATACCTTGAAGAGAATAATCCGGCACTATGTTATAGATACATTTTCCCTTTTCGTTGTTTCGCGCATTGCGCAGGGGATGGTTTTTGCCAAAGGCTGGGAAGACTTGTTTTTGGCCGGTGTGGGATTAACTATTGTTTCGCTCTTGGCCAAACCCGTTATCGGCATTTTACTTCTGCCTATAAATCTTCTTACGTTCGGGCTTTTTAGATGGGTTTCCTCGGCCATTACTCTTTATATTGTTACTTTAATCGTTCCGGGATTTTCTATTCTCGGTTTCAACTTTGTAGGATTTTCCACGAAATGGTTTGACATTCCTGCAGTCTCCTTTACGGGAATTCTAGCTTTCGTAGCCTTTTCCTTTGTTTTGTCCTTTTTCAGCTCCATAATCTACTGGATTATTAAATAGCGGCCTCTTTGGGGTATAATGTTTCTCTAGGATGAAGGAAACTTTGCTGGTTATTCAGGTTATCGTTTCGATATTTTTGGTTGGCACTGTCTTGGTACAGGCTCGCGGCAAGGGTTTAAGCCGTGCGTGGGGGGCCGGCCAATCCAGCTTTACAAGACGTGGATTGGAAAAAATCATTTTTCGTGCAACTTTCTTATTCGCTACAATCTTCGTTATTATTTCGATTCTCTCGCTTTTCATTTGATTTATGCTTAAGGTAAGATACTTTTTTCGCCTTATCGGAGCTTTTATTTCTCGTTTTAAAGGAATAATTCTTCTAAGCGCTTTTCTGGGTTCGGCTGGTTTTTTCCTTATCCGTGCACTTGGCCCGAACTTACTTGGTGCAAGTACTGTAAGAATTGGAATTACGGGCAGATTTACCCCGGATTCTCTCCCGAACAATATTTTGGAAATGGTCGGGGACGGCCTTACGCAAACGGACAACGCCGGCGACGTAACACCGAATTTATCCTCAAGCTGGGAATCTTCGGAAGACGGTAAAACATGGACATTTCATCTTAAAGAGGCATCTTGGCAGGACGGAAAAAGGGTCACGTCCCAATCCATCGTTTACCAATTTTCCGACCTTACAATAGACCGCCCCGACGCAAATACTTTGGTTTTTAAGTTAAAAACTCCGTATGCACCTTTTCCTTCTGTTGTATCTAAACCTACTTTCAGAAAAGGACTTTTGGGCACGGGCGACTGGAAAGTTTCCAAAATTATTCTTGCAGCAGGCAACGTTCAGGAACTGGATTTAAAAGGCAAAAAAGGCGAGAGAACCATTTATAAGTTCTATCCGACCGAAAAGCAAACGAAAATTGCATTTAAGCTCGGTCAGGTAGATAAAATAGAGGATATTTTCAGCACTTCGGAATTTGAAAACTGGAAAACCACGAAGATCGAAAAAGAAGTAGACCAAACGAGATATGTAGTTATCTTTTTCAACACCCAAGACAACCTTTTGAATGGGAAAAACTTCAGACAGGCACTCGATTATGCCATAAATAAGGACAATTTTGATGGGCCGAGAGCCTTGGGACCCATTTCGCCCGACTCGTGGGCTTATAACCCCCAGGTAAAACCTTATTCGTACGACCCCACAAGGGCCAAAGAGCTTTTGAGTGATTTGCCCAAGGAAATGAAGGCAAACTTAACTCTAAAACTTTCAACGACTCCAGTTCTTTTGAAAGATGCTGAGAAAATAGCCAAAGATTGGGAGGAAATTGGAGTAAAAACAACTATTCAAGTCGTTTCCGGAATTCCTACTGATTATCAAGCTTTCCTGGCAATATTCGATACTCCCAAGGACCCCGACCAATATGCAATTTGGCACTCTACCCAAACAAGTACGAACATATCCCACTATCAAAGTCCCAGAATCGACAAGCTTTTGGAAGACGGAAGGGTTGAGTTGAATCAGGAAAACAGGAAGAAAATTTATTGGGATTTCCAGAGATTTTTGGTTGAAGATTGCCCAGCCGTTTTTATTTATCATCCTACAACGTACACAATGGCGAGGTAATAAAAGCAAATTGGTGGTATAATAGGCTATCACACGCACACTCGTCTCAAACCCCTGCCCACGCTGCGGAAAAGACAGAATTGTAATTAAGACTTGGGAAGAGAAATCTATTTCCGGAATCTTAGTTTACACACAAACTTCATGTCCCGATGCTTCATGTCAAAAAAAGGTCGAAAGTGATCTTCAGAGAGAAACCGACAGAAGAAACGTTCAAAAACACGAAGCCGAACTTCGGGAACAAGCCCGCCAAGAACATATTGCCGAAGCCAGAACCAACTAAATCAATCCAAACACTAAGTGACTTCTGCTTTATGCCACTGAAGGTGGCTTAATCAACTGCTCCGTACGATAACCCGAGATTTCCAGGTCAGAACTAGCGCCTCTACAACTCCATTCACTTCGATCCCAGACACTTAAACGCCCATCGTAACTAAATTTGGCGAGCAAAGTCCGGAATTCCCAAGGGCTGTGTCCGGTCAGTTGTGAGACATCTGATCCTGCTTGGTCAAAATACCTACGGGTTAATAATTTACGAATCTGGCTCCCGATAATGTATGTTCTTAAAGATTGTCCTAGAAATCCTTTGGATATTTCTTCCGAATTTAAATATTTTCTGAGGTTGTAATCAGAGGATTCAATCCAAAGCCAACCGGCTCCAGCCTCATTGTCGATGGATAAACCTTGTTGAGTTGCCCCACTTCCCATTTTTGGAAAGATTTCAACCAGGTCGTGTCTCGATACGTCGTGTGGTACAAAAATAGCCATACGGTCCTCTTTTTGTCTTTCTCCAAGATCTTCAGCTGTCAAAGGAAATTCATCGACAACGTAACTTTTCCCTATCCTTTGGCCCGCTTCTTGCCAAAATACACGCATAAATTGTGTAAGAAGTTCAGGACTATTGGGGTTATTTTTATACTCTTCGGGGATATCTTCCCCACCAGTTACAAGAATTTCGGGGCCTTTTGACATGATGGACACCAATAATAGGTCTCTACATACAGATAGTCAAATTTCCCTAGGGGCAAATTGAGGCAATTTACAACAACCGAACAAATTGTGGGTGGCTGACGCGATTCGAACGCGCAACCCCTAGGTCCACAACCTAGTGCTCTAACCGTTGAGCTACAGCCACCGTGTCGAAGCGAACTTCGCTTAACGAATTAGCCCTTCTTCGAAGGCAAATTCTAAACGCTTCGTTGCTTCTCCTTTCAAATTCCTAAACGGAATTTGGTCAATAACACTTACGGAACACGAATATTATACCCTAAAAGGCTGTTTTTGGTATAATTTGACCTATGCCAAGCAGAAAATGGGTTTCCACAAACAAACCTAGGCCAAACAAAATCGTGTTCGTGCCTAAGGAATTGTCTAAAATATACCAAATTCAAGAAGAAACCTTGAGGATAGATAAGGTCAAAAACCTGAAGGAATATCATGCCCAAAAGCGCAAATTTTTTGTAACCGAACGGGGAAAGAAGTTTTTAAGCTACAAACAAGAAAAATTCACAAACTTGCAGGGACTCTCCGTCTGGTTTATCAACGGAGAGAAGCTACGCAGCGGGGTTAAAGCCGGCGATGTGGATTTTACAATGGGAGGCCATGACTACCGTTATCTTTATGTACCCCGCTATGAAATCTGGATAGACGAGCTTTACAAAGGCACAAAAGAGTTGTGGTCAATTATCTGGCATGAATATATCGAACGGGGCCTGATGCAGAAGGGGCAAGACTACGATACCGCTCACACAACGGCTTCGCATTTGGAAATTTTGCTCAAAGAGGGAAGTTATTTTATCTTGCCCGTAGGCACATATCGCCAAAGTGTCGTTTGGACCTGCGGACCTGCTGCAATGAAAATCGTTTTGGATTACCTTCGTTGGCCGGTATCCGAGCCCTATCTTGTCAAACTGACCAAATGCACTCCCAAAAAGGGAACTACCCCACAGGAAATCGTTGAGGCCGCAAAAAAGATGAACTTTAACGCCTATCATAAAGTCGGCATGACTGCAGACGAGGTTAAAGATTTGATAAAAAAGGGTAATCCCGTAATCGCCAATTTTCAGTACAAGCACAAATTCGGCGAGGGTCATTACTCCGTTATCGTCGGATTTAACGACGAATACTTTATTCTTTCCGACCCTGCGGAGAAGGCAGGTTACAGGATGGTCAAAATCAAGGATTTTATCGACCAATGGTACGAGTTGGAAGATAAAACCGTAAGGCAAGGAATTGTAATATCCAACAAAAATTAATTTGTTGGTTTATACTAAATACAGTTATGCCCAAGAAAGACGAAGAGCATAGAAAAAGAATTGTTGTAGAGGAGATTAAAGAGCCTCAAGAAACGAGCGAAGTCGTAGAGACTGAAAAACCGGCCCAGGCGGAAGAGCCCCCGATCGAAGAGGTAAAGGAAGAATCCACGGAGGAGAATAAATCTTCCGAACCGGAGAAACCGAAAGAAGAAAAAAAAGAGGAAGTTAAAGAAGAACCCAAGTCTGAACCCCGCAAAGCTACGGAAGAGAAAAAATCTCTTTGGTACATATTCTGGATAATGATTCCTGTTGCAATCATAGTTGGTGCTTTGGCAGGTGGTGTCTTTTATTTTCTTAACTCCGTAAACAAAAATGCTCCTTCGTCCACCCCTACGCCTATAGAGTCATCTTTGCCGACTCCTTCGTCTTCTCCTTCAGCTGCGGTTGACTTAAGCAAATACCAAATAAAAGTTCTTAACGGAAGCGGAATTGCGGGTGAAGCGGGAAGAGTTCAGGATATTCTAACCAGCGCCGAATTTAAGGTTTCTGGAACCGGAAATGCGGAAACATACGATTTTACGGATACAATTTTACAAGTCAGGGATAAGGTGGAGCCGGCTTTTATTACCGAGTTAACTAAAACCTTATCTAAAACCTACTCCGTTTCCGATAAAACAGAGGCCTTACCATCCGGAGAAACGGCAGATGTGATAGTACTTGTAGGAAGCTCCAAAGCCGCACAATAAATATTCGGAGCGGGAGACGCACTTTTATTTGAACCGCTTCTCGCCCACTTCGAGAAACTACGCATAGTATACCAAAAAGGGGAGGAAGAAAGCCATGAATAGCCTCAATTCCTCCCTCTACGACGAAACGACCTTTTACACCCAATTTAGGCAGGATTTACTTCGCTGCAGAAGCGAAGTCGTAATTGAGAGTCCATACATTACAAGCGTAAGAATGGTCGATTTATATCCTATATTCAAAAAGCTCATAGGCCTCGGGGTAGAAGTATATGTCATAACCCGGGATCCAAGGGAGCATTTTGAGTCAATGGAGGTCCAATCTGAAACCGAAATTCGGAGGTTTGAACAATTGGGGGTGCAGGTATTTCTTTGTCTTGGGAATCACCACAGGAAATTGGCTATTCTTGACAGGAAAATCCTTTGGGAAGGAAGTCTTAACATACTGTCGCAAACGGATAGCAGAGAGATTATGAGAAGAATTAAGAGTAAAAAAGTTGCGATGGAGATGTTTAACTTCTTAAATCTAGGCCGGTTTATTTTGAACCCCACTTTGAGGTAATAGTACAACTTCAACAGGCTTACCCAGACCATGCAAATCCGTTTTTCACCCTTAAGTGGGATAAAACGATTTCCTAGTTTTCTTTAAACTAATGTGCTATATTATCCCGAAATTGGGAGGAGGTGAGTTTACTTTATATGCCAAATGTAGAAGAAGCTCAGTCATTCAGGAATTATGTCAAAAACCTTTCTTCGAAAGCAGAATTTTCAATCTCTGACATAGATTTAAGTAAAAAGGAGGACAGACGACTTCTCTTACAGGTGGCTTTGCGTGGTAAAACAGAAGGAGATTATTTTGAGATTGTGTTTGGCCTTCGTGAAGTACATCGTTATGCACAGACTGATGTCGAGAAGCAGGAAATAATTGATTTAACCGATGATATTATGTCTCTTGGTGAAGAGAACCTTGGTATCGAATGGCAGTAGTAAGAAGTTTAGTTTTTTGATTTAAGGTGATTTGAGTTAATATATCCTGATGGGCATGCTTAATGTTGTTGACCGGGAGGGAAGAATCATCGGGAAGGATACTAGGGAAAATATACACAAAAAGGGTCTTCTTCACAGAGAAGTTCATGTTTGGTTTTATACTCCAAAAGGAGAAATTATTTTTCAATTAAGAGGAAAATGTAAAGACACATTCCCCAATTTACTGGATGCAACAGTCGGAGGGCATGTTGAATTAAACAGTGACTTTCTGGATACCGCCCTTAAAGAAATGTTAGAAGAAACCGGAGTAAAGGCAGAGAAAAGCAATTTGCGCCTCATTACAACTCTTCACAAACAGGCAAAGGACCCAGCTACAGGAAAGAGTAATAATGTAATTAGAGCTATTTATGCTTACCAATTTGAAGGAGGACTGGAAAGTTTGAAAATGGAAGAAGGTGAAGCTCAAAGATTTGAAAAGTGGTCAATAGAAGATTTATTGATGGGATTAGATGATACCGACAAGAAAAGGTTTATTGCCTCTATGCTGGAAAAAGATTATCTTGAAATTTATAAAAAGATTAGAGGATTGCCTCCTCGTTAAGAAGTCCTTGCGGAAACCTTTTACGCTTCAGACCAGGCTTTTTCTAATTTGACTTTAGCAGTTGAATAATCTACGCACCATAGATATAGATATCCGGAAAGAGCCCTGGCATTTTTATCGGTGTCCCAACCCTTACCTTCGCTTTTTATATATTTCATTGATGATTTTATTGCTTCTAGTTCTTCATTTAGTCTAAATCTAGCTACAAGACAATACATGAAACCCCAGAGTAACCATCCTACTTGCTTCTGTCTTTCTATATGAGTTTGTTCATGAACAAGAATTGAAACACTTTTTGGATCAGGATGCTTAGTTTGAAGGTCCTCGTAGATAGCCCGAGGCAAATATATATTAGGGTAGATTGCGTGTGCAGTATATTTAGCTAATATAGGCATAATGGTCCAAGGAAATTTCTTGACCCTTACATTGGTTGGAATTTGCATGAAGAAATTATACCATCTGAGGCCAATCGGGGTAGCAAACGACTTTTATTTTGAAATTCATTTAGGGACATTTGAAAGACTTCGGCAGGCTTACTCCAAAATTATTATTTGAGCAGCCTCTCAATTAACGGTTTAATTTGAGGGTTAGGAATATACCGCTCTTTTTCAGTAGGAGCTCGTTTGAGAAACCCAGACTCCAATGCTACATCTATCATCTTTTGAGACTCCTCAGGAGATAGGGGTTCATTTGCCTCTTCGTTAAATGCGACAATCGCGTCAAAAGCATCTCTCCCAAAAGTTGCAGGTTCAGGAGCAAAAGGAGCTAATCCTATTATTAGCCTCAACGCCCGATTTACCCCCTCCTCACCTTTTCCCAATCTTTCTGTAATCGTTTGAGGCAAAGCTGCCTTCAAGTCATCAAATGTTGATACTTTTGAAAGCGTATCAATTAGGCTTTCATTTTGTTCGGTCATATAAGGTTATTATCTCAATTATATCTTATCTGGGGACATCTGGGTGGCTGACGGGACTTAAACTCGTTTATTTAATCTTTTTCCAAAACCAAGTGTAAGTGTTGCCTTCCTGAAACCCTAGTTTTTTTCGTTCCATGAGCGCATTTATATCATTTGTCGGTGCCGTATTATGCATCTCCTGATAGCCTCTGGTTTTTAATATCAGTTCGGATTTCTCGGTGAGGTCTTTTAGAATTTCATCTTTATCGGAACGGGTTGGATCGGCGACGAGCCTGAAAAGCAAGGCTATTCTGCCGTCTTCTATAATTGATACGCTTCCGACTATTCTCCCGTTGTCTTCAGCGACAAGAAGGGATTCCGGGTCTTTTTCTACTTTTCTAGTAAGTCCTTCTTCGGAATCCGTTACTTCGTCTAATTTAAATTGTTCGGATTGTTTATAGAGGTCAATAAGTTTTTTGTAATCCGTTTGTTTGTAATAACGTAAGTTCATATTAAAAGGGGAAGATTTCGGATGATTTTACTCTCAAGGCTCTGGCTACCGCCTCCAACACTTCAAAGGAGGGGTTTTCTTCCCCTCTTTCTATGCGGGCGTAATAATTTACGTGTATCCCCGCTTTCTTGGCCACATAAGCTTGTGTTAAGTCAAGCTTTTCTCTTGCTTTTTTTATGTTTTTTCCTAATTTGTCTTGCGAACCCATAAAACTTTACCTATTTTTTGAATTATACAACGTTATTCCAACTATCCATATATTAACATTTAATGGGTGTACTGCGAGAAAGTGCGTCTCCCGCTCTATATCGGAGTCGTTTTCAGAAAATATCAGATAAGCGCCTGATATCGGGTCTTTCTTAGGTTCG
>Ga0315288_10004416_pt1 | contig 17893 bp, 20 predicted proteins | sample YL17G11_20_MG_FD_203454 | JGI IMG/M metagenome (GOLD analysis project Ga0315288, IMG submission 203454) | Sediment microbial communities from Yellowstone Lake, YNP, Wyoming, USA - YL17G11_20 | ecosystem: Environmental > Aquatic > Freshwater > Lake > Sediment | place: USA: Wyoming | collected... | reverse complement strand
CCAGCTTCCCGCCGCCTTCCCCCTCTTTGTTTCCCGATCGTTCGTCCCGGATCATCCCCGCCCGATCCATCAAAACCTCCCCCAGTGTCTGAATCACAGCTCGAGGATCCCGGTCATTGCCTTGACGGGCCAAAACGCATACAATGTCGGCTATGAAGATCGCGTTAATCGGTGCCGACGGACAGCTCGGCTCCGACCTTTTCCGGACATTAGGGGACGAGCGCCTCTCCCCTCTGTATTACCCGGCGTTCGACATCACCCGGTCCGACGAGTGCCGCGCCGTCCTTCGCGAGATCCGGCCCGACGTCGTCATGAACACCGCCGCCTTCCATCGTGTCGACGAATGCGAAGACCGCGTTGAAGAGGCTTTCCGGGTCAACGCCTTCGCCGTCCGCGACCTGGCCCGGACCTGCCGGGACCTGGAGGCGACCCTCGTTCATTTCAGCACGGATTACGTCTTCGACGGCCGGAGCTCAAAACCCTATGTCGAAGAGGACCCGCCTCAGCCGTTAAGCGCTTACGGGATGTCCAAGCTCGCCGGCGAATATTTCGTCCGGGCGGTCTGCGAAAAATATTACCTCGTCCGCAGCTGCGGCCTCTACGGGCTTGCCGGATGCCTGGGAAAAGGACGGAATTTCGTCGAGGCCATGCTCCATCTCGCCCAGGACGGTCGGCCGCTGCGCGTCGTGAACGACCAATGGGTGACGCCGACCTCCAGCGAGGAGCTGGCGACGAGACTGGCCGAGCTGATCAGGACGGACAGCTACGGCCTTTACCATATGACCAACGAAGGCCGGTGCACGTGGTTCGAATTCGCCTCGGCGATCTTCGAGCTCATCGGCCGGCCCGTGGAGATCACGGCCGTCGACACGGCCGCCTTCGGGGCCAAGGCCAGGCGACCGGCGTTCTCGGTGCTGGAAAATAAGAGAGCCAAATCCATCGGCCTCACGGATTTTTCCGAATGGCGGGAGGCTCTGAAAGCCTATCTGAGGAAACGGGGACTCATTTAACCGCCGAAGGGGGCGGAGATCTTTTCCAGAATATCGTCTGGAAGGGCGGCGACGGCACCGTTCCGATTCACGGCGATGTGCACGGTGTAGCCCTCGGCGATCAGGGCGGCGCGGTCCGGGATTCTCAGCTCGTAGCTGAAAGCCACTTTCTTGGCCGTGATCTCCCGGATCGAGGTCAAAACAACGAAGGGATCGTCGTAGCGGAGGGGCCGCTTGTAGCGGCAGAAGGCTTCGACGACGACGAGATAATGGCCTCGCTCTTCGATGGCCTTGTAGGTCAGTCCCCGCTGTCGGCAGAATTCGGTCCGGCCGAGCTCGAACCATTCCAGGTAGGTTTTATTATGGGCCACGCCCATCTGGTCCGTCTCGGAATAGCGAACCCGCAGATCGAGGGGGACGGCCGGCGGTGCGGGGGGACGAAGGAGCTCCCTATTCGGAGAGTTTGCCGAGCTTGGCGAGTTCGTCATTATAATATTTCCGGTACAGGATCTCCCACTCCCGGCTGCCTTCTTCGATGGATTTCTTCTGAGACTGGATCTTGTCGATGGCCCGCTTATCCAGGGTCTCGTAGAGCTTCATTTCCTCTTCGATGGAACGGACTATGCACAGTCGGATCTCGTTCGGATCATCGAGGAACTCGACATGATCGTTCTTCGTCAGCGCCTCGAGGATCCGTTTGGAGAGGTAATTGATCTTTTCGCGCGACAGGCGGTTGCTCACAGGACGATGTTCCTTTCCTTGGCCAGCTTGGTCTTGATCATGCGGAACATCGTCTGGTATTCGAGATTTTCCCGCCGGATCTTTTCGATGTGCTTGCTGAGGAGCTCCCGGACCTCCTGATCGAGCTGATCCTCTTTTTGGAACTCCTCCGTGATTAGGGCGATGATCTCGTCAAGGAGCGACGTTTTCTCCTCGATCAGGACCTTCCCGTCCTTCTTCAGATTACGGAGGATGAGGAATCCCAGGTGTTCGATTTGATTCTTGTTCAGCCTCATGTCCGCTATAAAATACACTAGGTCGGCCGAAAATTCAAGAATCTCTTAATAAAGGACGAGGAAAGGGGCGAAATGGCCGGGACGAGCGGCGGGGCGGGCCAGGGCGATCAGCCGGCCGTCCGGGCTGAAGACCCGGACGATGATCGTCGGATCATCGCGGAGGACCGGAGACCCGTTCCCCTCGGCGTCCGCGATCTGTTCAGCCGAGACTGGCCGGCCGTTCCGGATCCATTGAACGCCTTCTTCGCTGACTTTGATCATGGCCAAAGAAGGCAGGAGCGATTCCATGGGCAGAAGGAATCTCCCGGTTGCGCCCATCTCCTGAAAACCCCGGATCTCCTCCAACGTCAGACCGTCCTTCAGGCTGAATTCGCCGATCCCGGTCCGGACGAGCCCTGCAAGGTGGGCCCCGCACCCCAGCCTTTGGCCGAGGTCATGGGCCAGGGTCCGGATATAGGTTCCCGAGCCGCACTTCACCGCGAAATCGATATGCGGAGCGACATACTCCAGGAGTTCGAAGGAGTGGACCCGCACCTGGAACGGACGGCCGTCGACAGGCGTTTTCCGGCGGGCGTAGACGTAAAGGGGTGTTCCCCCGACCTTTTTCGCCGAATAGGGCGGTGGGATCTGGGTGATCTCTCCACCGAAATCCCGAAGGGCGTCCTCGACCGCGGGGCGGTCGGGAAAAATTTCGCAGGCCGTAGAGGTGGGAAGGCCGGCGGTATCGAACGTATCGGTCGAAAAGCCCAGGCGGATACGGCCTTCGTAGATCTTGTCCATTTTGCTGTAGAAGGGGAACAGTCGCGTGGCCTTTCCGACGGCGGCAAGGAGAAGGCCGGAGGCCAGCGGGTCCAGGGTCCCGAAGTGGCCGATCCTTTTTTGATTCAGGATCTTCCGAAGCGCCGCGACGACATCATGGGAGGTCGCGGGAACGGGTTTGCGGACGAGGATCAGACCGTCCATTCATCACGTCGTAGCCGCCCGCCCGGGGGCCATCTCGCCGAGGAGCTTCTCGACGGTCGCGGGCACGCTTTTGATCAGCTCCTCGAACGGGCCGTAGGCCGTGAATCCCGCGGCATGGGCGTGGCCCCCCCCGCCGAAATGCTCGGCGATCGCCGCGGCGTGGGCGGTCCCCTTGGATCGGATGCTGACGCGGAAGAGGTCAGGGTCCATTTCCTTGAAGAAAAGGACGACGTTCACGCCCTTGATCGAACGGGTCAGCGTGGTGATGTCTTCCGTGTCGATCTCTCTCAGGTTCAAGCTCCGGAGGTCCCTTTTGAACAAATGGATCATGGCGATGGTGCCGTCCGGATTGAGATCCAGGGTGGACAGGACCCGCCCCAGGAGCTTGATTTTCTCGGGAGAGTTATTATGGAAAAGGGCTTCGCTCGTCCGATTGGGGTCCGCGCCGGCTTCGACAAGGGCGTGGCAGACCGCGAAACACTTGGCGGTCGTGTTCGAGAACTGGAAGGAGCCCGTGTCCGATACGATCGCGCAGTACAGGTGGCCGGCGATCCGCGGGGTCAGGCGCAGCGGCGGCTTTTGGCACAGGTCAAAGGCCATCTCCCCGACGGCCGAGGCCGCGGGATCGACCCAGTTGATGTCGGCATAACGGTCGTTCGAATAGTGATGATCGATATTGATCTTGAAATAACGGTCGAGGTGCTCGTGGCCGGACCTGGAGACGTCGGCGCATTCGAGAAGGATGACCGCGTCGTAGATCCCGGGCGGGATCTGTCCGATCCGGATCCTGGCGGCATCGGGAAAGGTATGGAACGGGACCGGCGTTCGGTCCGTGTTGAAGATGTCCGCTTCTTTGCCCATGGCCTCGACGGCGAAGGCCAGGGCCAGGCTGGTGCATAAAGAATCGCCGTCGGGCCGGAGGTGACTGGTGATGGCCAGGCGGCGGCTGGCGGAGATTTTTTTGACGATAAGGTCAAGAGGCGTCGTGTCCATCGGTCCTGGTCGTCTGAAGAAGCCGGTCGATCCGTTCGCTCATGTCCGCGGTCGGATCCAGGCTAAAAAATAGCATCGGATTATACTTTAATTTGACCGTGGAGGCAAGACTCTTGCGGATGAGTCCGGTCCTCCGCTCGAGGTGAGCGAAGATCGGGGCGGGATCCTCGGCGCCGAAGACGCTGAGATGGACGTGAGCGGTTTTGAGGTCGGCGGGCACATCCACGCGCGTCACGGTTACGAGGGCGGTCGTCACGTCGTGAAGCTCCTGGATGAGGAGCCGGCTGAGCGCCTCAAGAAGCAGGCTGCCGATCTTCTTCTGTCGCCGGCTCTCGTCTTTCATGGAGCCTAGTAATACTCGATCCTGGACCCGAGAAGTTCGCCGTTGACATGCTCGAAGACGTCGGACCGGATCCGCGACAGGACCTGCTCGACGATGGTCTGGTGGCTGTTGAGGGTGACGACGCCGATCTTCGTCCGCTGCCAGACGTCCTGAAAGTCCAGCTCGGCCAGGGCGACGTTGTGTTTCTGGCGGATGCGGTCCTTGAGCCCGTTGAGTTCCTTGCGTTTGTCCTTGAGGGACCGGGCGTGAGGGAAATGAATGTCCAGTTCGAGATAGCCGATGACCATGGTCCGCGTCCCTGCCTAGGGCTGATAGACCTTTTCGGTGATGAAAGCCTCGATCAGGTCGCCTTCTTGGATCTCTTTGAACCGGTCCAGTCCGATGCCGCATTCCAGGTCTTTTTTGACCTCGGTCACGTTCTCTTTCAGGTGCTTCAACGAGGCGATCCGGCCCTTGAAGACGACCTCCTTGTTCCGAAGGACCTTGACCTCGGCGTTACGCACGATTTTGCCGTCCTGGACATAACATCCGGCGATGACGCCGACTTTGGGGATCTTGAAGACCTTGCGGACCTGAGCCCGGCCCAGGTAAGTCTCTTTGATGACGGGTTCAAGCATCCCCGCCACGGCCTTTTTAATGTCGTCCGTCAGCTGGTAGATGATCTTGTATGACAGGACCTGGACGTTCTCCTTATGAGCCAGCTCCTGGATCTTGGGGCCGGGCTTGACGTTATAGCCAAGGATGATGGCCTTCGAGGTCGAGGCGAGGAGAATGTCCGACTCCGTGATCGATCCGGTCATGGCCTGGATGAGCTTGATCTTCACCTTCTCCGTGCTGAGGGAGGGGAGAACCCCGGTCAACACCTCGACCGAGCCTTGGACGTCGGCTTTGAGGATGATGGACAGCTCCTTGGATTCTCCCTCTTCGATCTTTTTGAAAAGGTCGTCGAGCGTGACCTGGCCGGCTTTTTGGGCGCCGCCCTTCGGCGCGCGGGAGAGGCGATATTCGGCGATGGCCCGGGCTTCCTCTTGGCTGTCGAGAGCCTGGAAGAAATCACCCGCTTGGGGCACCCCGGCGAATCCGAGGATCTCGACGGGGGTCGACGGTCCGGCGGCTTTCAGTCCGCGGCCGTGTTCGTCGTTGAGCGCGCGGACCTTGCCGAAGGTCGACCCCGACAGGAAGGCTTGGCCCACGGACAAGGTTCCGTTCTGGATGATCACGGTCGCCAAGGGGCCCTTCTTGGCGTCGAGGCGGGCCTCGAGGATGACCCCCTGAGCCTTCCCCTTGGGATTGGCCTTGATCTCGATGACGTCGGCCAGGAGCAGGATCATCTCCAGGAGCTCCTTGATGTTCTTTTTGTCCTTGGCCGAGACCGCGACGCTGATGACGTCGCCGCCCCATTCCTCGACGAGGACGTTTTCCTTCTGCAGCTCCCGCTTGATCTTGTCCGGATTGGCCTCGGGCTTGTCGATCTTGTTGATGGCGACGATCATCGGGACGCCGGCGGCCTTGGCGTGGTTGATGGCCTCCCTGGTCTGGGGCATCACCGCTTCGTCCGCGGCGATGACCAGGACGACGATGTCGGTGACCTTCGCTCCGCGGGCCCGAAGCTGGGTAAACGCCTCGTGGCCGGGCGTATCGATAAAGGTGATCGCCCGTTTTTTGTGGACGACCTGATAGGCGCCGATGTGCTGAGTGATGCCGCCCGATTCCTTGTCGACGAGGTTCGAGGATCGGATGGCGTCGAGCAGCGTCGTTTTGCCATGGTCGACATGGCCCATGATCGTCACGACCGGCGGCCGCGTCACGAGGTCCGTCTTCTTGCTCTCGGCGAGTTTCCGCATCTCCTTTTCGAAGGAAACGCTCTCGATCACGATGCCGAGCGTGGCCGCGACCTTGGTCGCGAACGTTTCGTCGATGACGTCGTTGACGCTCAGGTTGAAACCCTTCGCTGCCAGCTTCCCCAGGATATCTTTCGGCCGCGCCTTCAGCTTGGCCGCCAGCTCCTTCACGGTCGACCCTTCGCGGAGAAGAATCACCGGCCGGGCCTTGGGGCCATCCTTGGTCGTCTTGGTCGTTTTAATAGTCTTCGTTTCCGTCAATGGACGTTCCTTTTCTAGGTTGATTCAGGGGGTGGCTGTTGGATCCCGATCTTCCAGCCGACGAGCTTTGAGGCCAGCTTCACGTTAATCCCCTTCTTGCCGATCGCCAGGGACAACTGGTCCCTGGTCACGATCGCCTGCATCGTCTTCTCGATATTGTTGAGGACGATCATGTTCTCGATGCGCGCCGGGCTGAGGGCGGCCTTGGCGTAGCTCAGGGGATTGGGCGACCAGATGATGATGTCGATTTTCTCTCCGGCCAACTCTTTGCTGACGGCCAGGATGCGGCCGCCCTTGATGCCGATGCAGGCCCCGACGGGGTCGACATCGCGTTCCCGGGTCGCCACGGCCACTTTGGCCCGTTCGCCGGGCTGCCGGACGATGTCCTTGATCTCGATCGTGCCGTTGGCGATCTCGGGGATCTCGAGTTCAAGGAGTTTTTCCAGGAACTTGGGGCTCGTCCGGGAGACGATGACTTGCGGATCCGCGCCTTTATAGCCCTTTTTGACCTGGACGATCACCGCCCGGATTTGGTCGCCGCGCTTGAAGTCCTCGTTGAAAAGCTTTTCACGGAAGGGAAAGAGGACGTCGGTCTTGTTGACCTCAAGGATGATCGCGTCGTTTTCTTCGCGCCGATAGACGCCCATGATGATCTCGCCCAGCCGCGAGGCGAACTCGCCGTAGATCTTCTCCTGTTCCGCGTCCCGGACCTTCTGGAAGATCACCTGTTTGGCGGCCTGAGCGGAGATCCGGCCCAGCGTGTCGGAGGGGAGATCGATCTCGACGGTGTCGTCGACGGTCGCCGCGGGGTTCATCTGTCGGGCCTCCTCCAGGGAGATCTCCCGGGCGGGGGAGGCGGGATGTTCGACCACCCGCTTGAGCGCGTAAACCCGGAGATCGCCTTTTTCCGGCCGGAAGTCGACGTGGATGTCCTCGTTCCGCGTGTAATATTTGGAAGCGGCGACCTTGAGCGATTCCTGGATGGCGCTGATGATGAGGGACGGCTCAACGCCTCGCTCTTTGCTCAGCTGCAAAATGGTGTTCCATACATTGATCTTCATGACGTCGGCCTTCCCTGCCGGTTCCGTTAAAAGCACTTGATTATAGCGGAAACAGGCGCGAATATCAACCAACGAGGATGGGGCGCGCGCCCATCTTTCGATCGATTTGGAAATTCTCCGGAATCACGGACTTTCGGCGAGCTCTCCGCGCAGGCTATAGGGTCCGCAGGCTGTGATCCTGACTGGGACGAAGCGGCCGATGACGTCGGTTTCCGATCGGAAATTGACCACCTGATAGCCCTCGCTCCGCCCCGAGAAGACGCGCTCATCTTTCTTGCTCTTCCCCAGGCAGAGAACCCGGATCGTCCGGCCGATGAATCCTTCGTGGAGCCGGGTCTGGATCGTTTTCTGCGCTTGTTGGACGTCCATCAGCCGGCGGCGTTTAACCCCGAACGGGACGTCATCCTTCAGCTTGACCGCGGAGGTGCGGGGCCGGGGCGAGTACCGGAACGAGAAGATGTTGGCGAAGCGGATTTCATCCAGGGCCCCCAAAGTCTCCGAGAACTCCGACTCGGTCTCGCCCGGAAACCCGACGATGATGTCCGTGCTCAGGCAGATCCCGGGCATGAGCGAACGGAGGACCCGGATCTTCTCCAAATAGTCCTCCCGCGAATAACCCCGTTTCATCCGTTCGAGAACCGCCGACGATCCGGATTGAAGGGGCATATGGATCTGACGGCAGACGTGCCGGGAGCGGGCCATGGCCTCGGCGATATCGGGGCCGAAATTCTTGGGATGCGAAGTGATGAAACGAATCCATTCGATGCCTTCGACTTCATCCGCCGCCATCAGGAGGTCGCGAAAACCGGCGCCGGTGTCCGGGTCCCGGTAGGAATTGACGTTCTGCCCGAGGAATTGGATCTCTTTGTAACCCTCGCCGGCTAGAACTCGGACCTCGTCGAGGACGGCCCGGAGCGGCCGGAACTTCTCCCGGCCTCGCGTGAACGGGACGATGCAGTAAGCGCAGAAATTGTCGCATCCTTCCATGACCGTCACGAAGGCGGAGACCGGGCTTCGCCGGAGGCTCAGCCGGCGCTCGTCCTCCCGCCAATCCTTTGACCAGGCCGTGAGGACCCTTGGCTGGCCGAGACGGCGTTCAAGCAGCTCCGGCAGCCGGTGGTAATTGTCCGGGCCGAGGATGAAGTCCACGTCCGGATTCCTGTCCAGGATCCTGTCCTGGTGGAGCTGGGCGACGCAGCCCGCCAAGACGATCACCAGGCCGGTCTTTTTTTTCAGGGACCGCAGGCGGCCCAGGTAGGAGAACAGCTTCTCCTCGGATTTGCCCCGGACGGCGCAGGTGTTGACGATCGTCACCTGACTATCCTCGGGCCGGTCGGCCAGGCGGGCCCCGGCCGCTGCGAGCAGGCCGGCGATCCGCTCCGAGTCGCTCTCGTTCATCTGGCAACCGAACGTTTCAACGAAAACGAGCAGGCCGTTCAAGTCCGTCAGGGGAACACGATGAATCGGGGGCGGGCTCTTCAGAGGATCTCTTCGACGATCGTCGCCGCGTCTTGGACGTATTTGGCGCACAGCGTCTGGAACAGGTTCTTTTCCCGGGCCAGCCGCATGCCCTCCTCGGTCCCCAGATCCAGACCGAGCAGGCACCGGCACTGGATCGAACAATGGAGCGCTTTGAACCGCTCGGCGAACTGGCGCATCTTGGCATAGGTCCGGTCTCTCGCCTCGAGGTCGTCGGCCTTGGTTCGGCCGTATTTGAGCCCGATGAGCATGAACGCGCCGGTGACGGCTCCGCAGGCTTCCCCTAGATGGGCCATCCCTCCGCCGAAAGCCTGGGCGAGTTTCAGGGATGTGTCGCGGTCTAAGCCATGATCTTCGCTGAAGGCCACGAACACGGCCTGGGAGCAGCTGAATCCCTCTTTGAAGAGCGCCGCCGCTTTTTCGGTTTTTTTCATGGTCCTCCTCCTTGCGTCCATTGTTCAGAGCCGGACGCCGGACGCGTGGTAGCGGAGCATTTCCCGCGCGCTTTCGAGCGCGGCCGGCGTAGCGAGGCTGCCCGACATGAGCCGCGCGATCTCTTCGACCCGCTCTTCGAACGAGAGCTTTTTCACGGCCGTGAACGTTCGGTTATGAGCGACGGTCTTCTCGATCCTGAAATGGTGATCGGCGAACGAGGCGATCTGAGGCAGGTGGGTGATGCAGATGATCTGGTGGGCCCGGGCCAGGTTTTTCAGTTTTTGGGCGATGAACTCCGCCGTTTGGCCCCCGATGCCCGCGTCGATCTCGTCGAAGATCAAGGTCTTGGATCCGTCCTTGTCCTTGCCGACGGCCTTGAGGGCGAGCATGATCCGGGACAACTCGCCTCCCGAGGCGATCTTGCGCAGCGGCTTGAGTTGTTCGCCCGGATTCGGGCTGATGACGAATTCGACCTCGTCGATCCCCGTCTCCCGGATACGGTCGGGACTCTCTTCGGTCAAAGGAACGGAATCGATCTGGATGTGGAACCGGGCCTTTTTCATGCCCAACAAGCCGATCTCCTTTTCGATGAGCTTTTCCAGATCGGCGGCGGCCTTTTTCCGGGCCGCGGAGAGGGCCGTCGCTTTCGCCGCATAGGCGGCGAAGGCCGAGGCGATTTCGGTCTCGACACCCGCCAGCTTCTCCTGGACCCGGATCAGGTCCCCGTGCTCGCGCTTGATGGCCTCCAGATAGAACTGGATGTCGCGGATATCGCTGCCGTACTTCCTTTTGAGGTTTTCGATGAGGCTGAGCCGCGCCTCGACCTCTTCCATCTTCTCCGGCGACAGGTCCTGTTTTTCATTGTATCGCATCAGAACATCGGCGAGTTCGCGGACGACGATGCCCAGCGGTCCGAGCGACTCGTTCATCTCGGCAAAGGCCGGATCGAAGGCTCCCAGTTCGGCCAGAGCGTGCTCGAGCTTGGCCAAGAGAGCCGAGAGCGAAGGGTCGCCGGCATAGGCGGTATCAAGCGCCTGTTCGACGAGCGTCGAGATCTTCTCGGCGTTCTTGAGGATGTGGCGTTGGGCCCGGAGCTCCTCCTCTTCGCCGGGCCGCAGGCCGGCCTTGTCGATCTCCCGGATCTGGAAATCCAGATAGTCGAGGCGCTGGCTGCGCTCGCGCTCGCGCTCCTTCCACTCGGCCTTCAAGCGGCTGAGGCGGCGCAGCTCCCGGGCCGTGCCCGCCACATCGTCGCGGAGGGGGATCGTCCCGCTGAAATGATCGAGATAATCGAGATGGCTGTCGAGGCGAAGGAGGAAGACATGGTCGTTCTGTCCATAGATGTCGACGAGCGGGCCAGCCAGTTCTTTGAGCTTTTTCACGGGAATGAGGACGCCGTCCCCGTAAGCTTTTCCCGTTCCGTCTCCTCCGATCGATCTTTGGAGGACGAGATCGCCGCTCGTCTCGTCCTGAAGGAGGCCGGCGCTTTCAAGGCCGCCTTCGGGACGGGAGAAGATCGCTTCGAGCGAGGCCTCCGCGCGTCCCGTCCGGACCAAGTCCGGGGAAGCCTTATCGCCGCAGATCAGCCGGATGCTGTCGATAATGATGGACTTGCCCGCTCCGGTCTCGCCGGTCAGGATGGATAGGCCCTCGGACAGGTCCATCCGGATGTCCTCGATCGTGGCCAGGTTCCGGATCCTCAGAAATTTGATCATCCCGACGAACCGCCCTTATTTGATGATTTTGAGCGGGACGAGCGCTTTCTCCATGTTGATGCGGCCGTAGCCGATGAATACGTCCCGGCCTTTATAGATCGAGGAGTTCACGTCATCGGCCGCGTACCGGATGATGTTCATGACGTCGCTCGGGGTTAAGGAGGGTTTGATCCCCCGTATCAGGGCGGCCAGCCCGGCCACATGGGCGCTGGCCATGGATGTGCCGTCTTGAAATTTATAAGGCTGGAACCCGGCCGGGGTCAGGGCGACGGGGTAGGTAGTGATGATCTTGTCCCCCGGAGCGGCGACGTCGATCTCGGGGCCGAAGTTCGACCATGTCGTCCGCTGGTCGTTGTAGTCCGTGGCCGCCGTCGCGCAGACGTATCGGTCATAGGCCGCAGGGTAATAGACGGCCGTGTTGTCGTTGCCCGCGGCCGCGGCGATGAAGGCGCCCTTTGTTTCAAAGGCGTATTTCAAGGCCTCTTCGACGGCGTTGTCCTTGGCCGGCGCGCCGAAGCTGAGATTGAGGATCTGAGCGCCGTTATCGACGGCCCAGAGGATGCCGTTGACGATGGCGACGGTGCTGCCGGATCCGTATTGGTTCAAGACCTTGACCGGCAGGATTTTCGAGTTCCAGGCGACCCCGGCGATCCCTTCGTAGTTATTGGTCTCCGCCGCGGCGATGCCGGCGACCATCGTCCCGTGTCCATGATCGTCCGTTGCGTCCGCGTCGCCGTTGACGAAGTCGTACCCGGGGCTTTTGATCTTGTTCTTCAGATCCGGATGGGTGAGGTCCACGCCCGTGTCGATGACGCCGATGACCACGCCGGCCACGCCCGTGGTCTCCTCCCAGGCTGATGTCGCTTTGATATCGGCGCTCGGTTTCCCCTGAGGACTGCCGGGGACCCAACCGACCTGCTGGCCTTTGTTAAAAAGGGCGTATTGATCTTCGAAATACTTGTCGTTCGGCGTCAGGCAGGCTCGATAGATATAATTCGGCTGAACATAGGCCACGTCGGGATTCCGGCCGAAAGCCTCGACCATCTCCGCGACGGTCGCATCCTCCGGGATCTGGACGACGTAAACGTCAAGGGGGGAGATGCGGGCTTGGACCCGTGAGCGCAGGGCGGCCAAGGCCAACGCTTTCATCGGGATCGGTACGGAGGGCTTGAACTTCAGGAGGACCTCTCCGGGGACACAGTCCGGGTCATCCTGGGAGCGAGGAAGACCGGAACCACCAAAAATCAGGAGGGCCGTCATGCCCGCGATCAGGCCGGCGCTTAAAACTCTGCCCATTTTTCTCATGGCCTCTCTCCTCCGCTAAAAAGAGACGACGGCCCTGACCGAGGCTCCGTAGTCGGTATCCAGGCCTCCCGTCAATTTCTTGAAGGGGATGGCCGTGATCTCCGCTTTGACCTTGAACATGGCCGACGGCTCGAAAACCGTCCCGATCACGATCCCGATCGGCCCCCGCGCCGTGATCTTTTTTTCTTCGGAACCGATGAGGTCCCCGATCGTTTCGTTCAGGGTAAACGTTCCCCACATCCCATTGTATAGGACGGAGAGAAAAGGCGTGAAATTCTCATAGCCCGTATATCGAAGGACGGGTCCGGCCAGGACCCGCGACCAGGTTCCTTTCCCCTCCAGGCCGCCGTCGGCGTTCAATAAGGGGATCGCAAAATCCTTCGTCCGGCCCAGGGACATGATGAACTGGGCTTCGATCCCGATCTCATAAGCGCCGAGGCTGAAGAAGCGCGCTCCGAGATCTCCGCCCCAGATCAGGCTGCCGATGCTTCCCGCCTGGTAATCGAGGGAGAAAGGAAGCTGCCGAAAGACCAATCCATTGAAATTCGAGAAACCGTATCCGAGAAAAAGGCCAAGATGCGCCTCCTTCTGGAACTCCGCTTCCGCGCGGAGAACGGCGATGGACGCGCTCAAGGTCGAGGTGGAAGTCCCCTCGTCCCAGGCGATCGTCCGCGAAAAATATTCGACGCCCAAGCTCGGCCGGACGCGCGTCCCCGTTTGTACGGCGTCCTGCGCCCGGGCGGGAACCGGCCCGAGAAGGAGCGTTCCGAGGGCCATCAGACCAAGGATGACCGAGAATCTTCTTTTGGACATGGCGAACCTTCTCATTTTTTCGTTTTGACGGGGGGGGCCTTGTCGATTTCTTTCAGCCGGGACTCGGCTTTTGCCGCGAACTTGCTTTTCGGGTAGTCGGTGACGAGCTTCCTGAAATAAGGGACGCTCTGATCGGCCTTCTGCCAATTGAAATAGGAATCGCCCAAGTAAAAATAGACCTTATCCATCCCCGTATATTCGGGATAATTGGTCAGGATGTCAGTGAGGCGGCTCGTCGAAGCCTTGTACGCCTCGGAACGGTAATAATGCAGCCCGATGGTGAACGTGTGCTCGGCCAGCCGCTCCTCGCACTCCTTGATCTTTTCCCGGGCCAGTTTGGCCTCCTCGGTCAGAGGATAAGCCGTGATCGCCTTTTTGAATTCGGCCAGGGCTTGGATCGTTTTCTGCTGGTCGCGCCCGGGCTTGGCGCTCTTGTCGTAGAAGCACAGGCCGAGACGGTACTGGGCGTACGGGGCGGAAGGGCTCAGGGGATGGAGGGAGATGAACTCCCGGTATTCGGAAGCGGCCAGGATGATATTTCCCTCGTCCCCTTCCGCGAAATAGGAGTCCGCGACGGCCAGCTTGGCCCGTTGGGCGTAAAAGCTCCTGGGGAACGAATCGATGACCTGCCGGAAAAAAAGGCGGGCCCGTTCCGGGTCCTTCTTGACGTATTTCTCACCTTCTTTGAAGAGGGTTTCGTCCGACGAGGCGACTTCCGGGGCGAGGACGGCCTTTTTGGCGCCGCACGAAGCGGCGACGAGGCTGAGGCCTATGATCAAAACGAGCGCGATCGATCTTTTCATCGAAATCATCCTTCTTTTTTTCGAGAAGGAGCGGATCGGCGATAAAGGTCCCGGATCCACTCCCATTCCCTGCGCAGGCCTTCCTCGAGCGGCATGCGGGGCTGAAAAGCCAGGTCCTCCCGGGCTTTGTCGATCTTGGCCAGCGTGTGCAGGACGTCGCCCTTCTGACGTTCTTCCCGGCGGAGACGGACGGGCTTGCCGCAGATGCGTTCGAAGACGGGGAAGAGGCGGTCGAGGATCTCGCGGTGGCCCCCTCCGACGTTGTAAACCTGGCCGGCCCGGCCTTTATGAAGGGCCGCGACGTTAGCCTCGACGATGTCGTCGACATAGGTGAAATCGCGCGTCTGCCGGCCGTCGCCGTAGATCGTGATCCTCTGTCCGTCCAGGATCGCTTTAAAGAACTTGTGGAAGGCCATGTCGGGGCGCTGTCCGGGGCCGTAAACGGTGAAAAAGCGGAGGGAGACGGCCGGCAGGCCGTAGTTCTTATGGTAAAGGAAACAGAGCTTTTCTGCCGCCAGCTTGGTCACCCCGTAGGGCGACAGGGGCTGGAGGAGGCTCGTCTCGGACATCGGGAGATCGGGCGTCAGCCCGTAGACCGAGGACGAAGAGGCGAACACGATCTTTTTCAAAGGGATATCCTTGGCGGCCTCGAGGAGCTTTTGGGTGACCTGAATGTTGTTCTTGATGTAGACGGAGAAATTGTCGCCCCAGCTGGCGCGGACGCCCGCCTGGGCGGCCAGATGGAAGACCGCGTCGGAGGCCTTCAATAGTCTTTTCAGAGGCCAAGCGTCCAGATCTTCGGGGATCAGCTTGAAGCGCCTCGATTTCAGCAGGGGCGCAACGTTCCTTTCCTTGATCCAACGGGGATAATAATCGGCGAAGCAGTCGATGCCCGTGACCGAGCACCCGTCCTCAAGCAGACGCCGGCAGAGGTGCGATCCGATGAATCCGGCTGCGCCCGTGACGAGGATCTTCATGAGGCAACAGCCCTCCGGGCCGTTTCCTTCATGAATCGGACCGCCTCTCCGGGATCAGGATGGTTGAAAACGGCGTTGCCGGCGACGAAAATCTCGGCCCCGTCCTTGATCAAGATGTCCATGTTCTGCAAATTCACGCCGCCGTCGATCTCGATCCGCACCGGCAAGTTCCGTTCCCGAAGCCAGCGGCGAAGGTTCCGGATCTTTTCATGCGAGGCGTCGATGAACGGCTGGCTTCCTCGTCCCGGGTTGACGCACATCAGCAGAACGAAATCGAGTTCGGCCAGAATATCGTTCAAGGCCGGCAGCGGGGTGGCCGGATTCAAGGCCACGCCGGCTTTCCGGCCGGCTTGATGGATGATCGACACGTCGCGATGGAGATGGGTGGAGGCCTCGAGGTGGATCGAGATCCAGTCGGCGCCGGCTTCGATGAACCAGGGGATGACCTCGTGGGGATTGTCGACCATCAAGTGGACATCGAGGGGAAGCGAGGTCTTTTTTTTGAGGAGGGCGACGAGCCTTGGGCCGAACGTCAGATTGGGAACGTAGTGGCCGTCCATGATATCGACATGGACGATGTCGGCCCCGGCCTTCTCGATCAGCCTGACCGCCTCTTCGAGCCGAGTGAAATCCGCCGAGAGCAGGGAGGGCGCGACCTGGACCATGTTACTTGCTCACCTCGAGCGTGATCTGATTGCGCTTGAGGATGCGGGCCCCGGCGACCGGCGCTTGCTTGATGATGACGCCCGGCCCGAGCCCCGGATAATAGGAATAATGGATCTCCGCGACCTGGAATTCGAGCGCTCTGAGCTGCCGGATGACGGCGGCCGCGTTCTTTTCGATCAGGTCGGGCATGATATACATGGCTTCCCAGGCCCCCTGACTGACGAGAAAATCGACGGGGGCATTGCGGCCGACGACGTTCTCGGCGGGCGGCTGCTGGGCGATGATCCGACCGGCGGCGTATTGCCGCGTATGGATCTGGGCCACCCGTCCTTTGCGCAATCCCGCGGACTTGAGGATCTGGCCGGCGAATTCCAGGGAGCGGCTCTCGAGACGGGGAACGGCCACGCGTTCGCTTCCCTCGCTGACGATGACGTTCACCGTTCTGTTCGTCTTCACCCGGGACCCGGGCCCCGGATCTTGGGAGATGATCCGGCCCTTTTCGATCCGGGTGTCGAATTGGCGGGAAAGAATGGCGATCGACGTCCGCTTGACCGCGAGTTCGGCTCGGGCTTCCTCGAGGCTATTCCCCTTGAGATCGGGCAGGGTGATGAGTTCTCCCCGGAGGATGATCTGGGAGGACAGGTTGGCGGCCAGGAAAAAAAGGATGAGGTAGATCAAGGCATAAAACGCATAGTCCCCAAGCTTTTTATCCGGCATATCCACACAATCCGTTCGATACAGCCCAATCTATACCATATCTTGATAACCTAGTAAACAGGGAAAAGGTTGCCGTTCGCAAACACCTGCCGGATCCGCCGACACGCGCCGAATTCATCGGAATCCAAGAATCGGCATGTGTCTGCGGATTTCTGATATAATTGGCGGGTTCTGAAAAGGAGCGTAAACAATGAACAGAATTTCCGATTTCCGAAGCGATACCGTCACCCGGCCGACCCCGAAAATGCGGCAGGCGATGGCCGACGCGGTCGTCGGAGACGACGTCCTCGGCGACGATCCGACCGTCTTAAAGCTGGAGGCTTTGGCCGCCGAGACCATGGGCAAGGAGGCCGGTTTGTACTGTCCTTCTGGGACGATGGGAAACTCGATCGCCGTGAAGGCCTGGACGCAGGAATTGCAGGAGGTCATCGTCGAGGCTCGTTCGCATATTTACAATTTGGAATCGACGCATATGACCTTCATTTCCAGGGTTACTCCGCGGCCGCTGCCGTCGCAAAGGGGGGCGATGGATCCAGAGGTCATCGAGGCCAACATCAAGATCCCCAACGTCCATACGCCGAAGACGACGCTTGTCTGCGTCGAGAACACCCATAACAACCATAGCGGGGCCGTGATCCCCCTGGACAATCTTAAAGCTGTGAGGCGGATCGCGGACACGTACAACCTCAAGCTCCACATGGACGGCGCCCGGATCTTCAACGCCAGCACGGCCTCGGGCGTTCCGGTCAAGGAATACGCCAAACTCGCGGATTCGGTCATGTTCTGCCTGTCTAAAGGGCTGTCCGCTCCGGTCGGCTCGCTGCTCGTCGGCCCGAAGGACTTCATCGAATACGGCCGGCGGCTGCGGAAGGCGCTGGGCGGCGGCATGCGGCAGGTCGGTGTGCTGGCGGCGCCGGGTATCATCGCCCTGACGGAGATGCCGGCCCGTTTAAAAGACGATCATCACCGGGCCAGGACGCTGGCCCGGGCCATCGCCGGGATGCCCGGCGTCTCGCTGGACCCGGACAGGATCGAGACCAACATCATCATCTTCGGTTTTTCGCATCCGAAATATTCGGTCGCCCAGTTCTTGTCCGAGCTCAGGGACCGGGGGATCTTGGCCTTGGCCACGGCGGGGGGCATCCGGTTCGTCACCCACAAGGATGTCGACGACGAGGACGTGGAGCGCGCCGTCGCAGCGTTCAAAACGATCTTGGAGAAATAAAACTGAAGACGAATACCGAATTCTCAAGAAATCAAGAGAAGAGCCGGGAAGGGCAGAAGCGACCATAGAGGAAGGCTCGGGGAAGAAGCTCGCTCCCTGGCGGAAATCTTAACGCCTGCTTCGTTCGGTTTTTTCGGCGGCGAGTACCTCGCACGAATTTCTAATGCTATCAACATGATTTTTGCTGACATCGCGGGGATGTGCTTGCCCGTGGAATTACGCTCGGGTATTCTCGCCGGCCGCAAAACGCGGCTTCCCGAAAAAACCGAACCGCAGCGGCGAGATTTCCTT
>Ga0315288_10004414_pt1 | contig 17897 bp, 19 predicted proteins | sample YL17G11_20_MG_FD_203454 | JGI IMG/M metagenome (GOLD analysis project Ga0315288, IMG submission 203454) | Sediment microbial communities from Yellowstone Lake, YNP, Wyoming, USA - YL17G11_20 | ecosystem: Environmental > Aquatic > Freshwater > Lake > Sediment | place: USA: Wyoming | collected... | reverse complement strand
AGGTCAATCTCCTGAAAAGTGTACCCGGCATAGGTAATACAACCGCTCCCCTGCTGGTCGTAGCACTGCCGGAACTGGGTACGCTTAACCGGCGACAGATCGCCAGCCTGGTGGGTCTCGCACCCATTAACCGCGACAGTGGCACCCTTCGTGGGCATCGTACCATAATCGGCGGACGTCGCATGGTCCGAACTGCCCTCTATATGCCAACTATCAGTGCCATTCGGTTTAACCCACTCATAAAGCAGTTCTATGACCGGCTCCGCACTACCGGAAAACCGCCGAAGGTCGCCATCACTGCCTGTATGCGGAAACTGTTGATTCTCCTTAATGCCATCGTCCGCGACAATACACCATGGGTACCGTATATTGCTTGACTTTTATCACAGTCGCTCTCTTTTTAAGATAGGGGGCAGGGGGTGAGTTCGCAGATGAAAATGATCTAACCCGTAGTCTCTCTTACCACCAGACGCAAATTCACCACAACTTTTGTGGTGAATAGGATAGCTCCACCGTTTATAGGAGATGAATATATTTTGCATACACAGTTCTCAAAACAGAAGCGATGAAAAAAATTAAAAAACAACCACCAGTAACGTCAGTAAGGCCAGTAACACCAGTATCGCAAGTCCGCTATGTCCCTTTATATGAACGGCATAGCTCATACTGCAGGATGGCTGAAAAAATTAAAAACAACCCCCGCAAGTCCAGCATGTCCAGCAAGTCCAGTAAGTTCAGGTTTTAAAAGTTGTAACCAATTTCACACCAGCAAGTCCGAATTTGGATCCTGTGAACAAGTAATTTTTGCCTATTGAATAATGGAGGGTTAAAGCTTTGCCTTTATTCGTTGTTCGTCATTGGTCATTAATCATTCGTCATTGATTCTTCTATTTTCCTGGCTTGGATGAGAGTCCCTGATATTTGGAAGGGCATTTAACCAGAAGCTGATCCGCTTCGAAAATCCCATTTTCGTATCTTCCAATCACCACCACCTTGGTAGCTTGTTCGAAGTTAGCGGGTTTTGTTCCACTGTAAACTACCATTATCCTGTCCTGGTTTTCGTCCATTATGGGGAATTGAAGCTGGTGAACATTAATGTCATATTTTACTTCGGGAAAAACCACCTCACCGATCACCTGAACTGTATTGCCAGTCTTACGTGCTTCTGCGAAGCTAACATAAGGGGTTAACGTTTTCCTGAAGGATAGCGCCCCGAAGATCACAAATACTATAATTATGACGATCCCAATCAAATATTTGGTTTTCATGCAGTCTCCTTAAAATCAAATCCTCCTACTCCCGATCCAAAACGATCAATTATATTACGATGGAGATCGCATAATTTGAAAGTAGTTTGTCGGGCAGTCCTCCGGATTCATCCTGAACGGATTCACCGTGAACGGACAGCCCGACCTACGCGGTTTCCCCCTATGAATCCTGAGCCAACCACTTCTCCATCTCACCTTCAGCTTTAAAGAATTTTCCTTCTCCCCAGGCAACCACCTCGTTCTCCTGATTGGTGATCTTCCCTTCAGCCAAAAGCATTCTTCCCTTATCTTCCACCATCCTTCCTTCCAGAGATAGTCGATCACCTATTTTAACCAACTTTTTGAACCTCACTTTTATTTCGGAGGTCAGGCTCAAAATCCCCTGGGCTAAAACCGCTCTGATCATAACCTCATCCAAAAGAGCGGATAATATACCTCCGTGGAGTATGTCCTTATATCCTTGGAAGTGAGATCCCGCCACATATTCTGCCACCACCTTATCATCTGTTTGATAGAAGGCTACATTCAGCCCATATTCGTTTTTGTCGCCACAGACAAAACATTGAGGATAGCTTTGCATAGGTTTCATTTGTATTTACCTTAACAAAAAGGTGGTGAGCCAAAAGGTCACCACCTTTGGTATAAACCATATAGTTCTTATCTTAAAGATAAACCCAGCGGTTCACCGCTTTGAAATCATTCTGCTGAAAGATTCATCCCGCTTTTGACGGGACAAAGCCATAAGCTAACACCAGACCTTCGATCCTTAGATAGATTCAGGGTTCTGATCGAAGTCGAAGCACTATTTCTGTTCCGGAATCTCCAAAAGCTGCGGTTTTTCTTTTATGGCTGTGACTGCATTGGTGCCATATTCCACCATCTCTAAAGTAGCTTCCGGAGTGGCGCTCTTTACCATGCCAAAGAGCGGGACCTTAATGTTGGTCCATACGTCGGCAGTACCCTTATCTTTGGTAGTGTAACGCATATGAGTGCAATCCATGGTTTGATCCTTGATCTTCATCTTCTCCACTCCCAAGCTTTTCATCTTGGGCGGCAGAACATCTTTCTTTTCTGAGGGTGTCTTGTTTATCATCTGGATCATAGCCTGCGGCAGTTCCGAAGCTGGGTCTTGCCCCGATTTAATGATCATCCTCTGCATAGTTTTAATATCCTGGGGACTGCCGGAGATGAGCATCTTGGCGATGGTCACCCCACCGGTCTTAGGATCCGTCTCTTGCTGTTCAAACCAGTATAGATCTTCTCCCTGGGTAGATTTCTCTTTGCCCACGACGGACAACTTGGTAATTCTCTCAGTATTATTGCTGGCATAGTGCACTTTGTAAGTTACATAGGCGCCCACTTCCGGCATCTTGAATTCTCCATACAGCTTGGGCATACCCGGCAACTGTGCGAAAGACAGCTGTGTCTGGCTAAAAAAGAAGACAAAAGCTATCACTAAAGCTAAGTGCAAAAGGTACTTCTGGGAGCGCATGACTCTCCTCCTTTCTTGAAATGAAATGATTTAAGGTTTACGTTAATATTTCAATTTTACTTTAAGTCACGGCAATTTGGTGAACCTTAGACTTCAAAATATGGGTTATCCCACCTCCTCAGGTATAGGTTGATTGCACCTTTTTAATATCGACTGATTTATCTTTTATTTTACTATAAAGCCAAGTCTTTTTATCGTTAGATTTTAATGGAGCGTGCTAAGCAGTTATTTGACAAAAATTGTTCTCATCCATGGATCAGCAGGCAAATTGGATATCTACATTTAATAAACGCAAAGATCATATAAATAGTTGACTTCTTTTGTTAAACAATTTAAATTTTATCAGAGGAAACAATTTAAAATGGAGGCAAACTATGGCAGAAGAGCCAGAAAAAGAGCCAACGGGGGAAAAGAATGAGGAAGAAAAAAAGGTGGAGCGTACCGGCAAAATAAAGCATGAGCGTCTCAAGCAGGAACAGATTCAGGAAGCACAATACAAAGAACAGCAGAAGGATTTCAAAAAGACTCTCACGCAAAAGGGTAAACATCTGTTTGATCGAATGAGAAAGAGTAAATTCTTGGGAGGGACAAAGGGGAGAAGGGGAGGATGAAAGGTTTAAGGTGAAAGGTGAAAGATCTAACGCTCAAGATCAAAACCTATAACTTTATACCTTTAACCTTTAACCTATAACCTATAACCTAACACCTGATTTTAACCTGTCCCTCCAGCCTTATGACCAAAGTTGACAAAAAAATAATCGAAAGAATTAAAGAGCTACGGGAGCAGATCAACCACCATAATTATCTTTATTATGTTCAGGACAGCCCGGAGATTTCGGATGCTGAATATGACCGGTTATTGGATGAGTTGGTGGAGCTGGAGAAAAAACATCCGGAGCTTGTGACCTCTGACTCCCCAACTCAGAGGGTAGGAGCTGCTCCACTTGAAGAGTTCAAAACGGTTAAGCACAGCTTTCCCATGCTGAGTTTGAACAAAGCCACGTCTGAAGAGGAATTTCTTGACTTCCACCGGAGAGTGCTGGAGCTTTCGGGAGTTGACGAAAGAAAAATCAAATACACGGTCGAGCCGAAATTCGATGGTTTAGCCGTGGAGGTAGTCTACCAAAAAGGAGTCTTCACCATAGGATCGACCAGAGGGGACGGGGTAGTGGGTGAAGACGTGACCCGGAACTTGAAAACCATAAAGACCATCCCGCTTTTGCTTTTGGGAAAGACGCCGCCTGATTTACTTGAGGTCAGAGGGGAAGTCATAATAAACAAAAGTGACTTCGAGAGATTGAATAAACAAAGAGAGAAAGCTGAAGAACAGCTGTTTGCCAATCCTCGAAATGCTGCCGCTGGCTCGGTCCGACAGCTTGATTCCAAAATCACTCGCACCAGACCACTCAATATGTTTGTCTATGGAATAGGGAGAGTGGATGGGAAAAAACTCTCCACTCATTGGGATACGATTCAATATCTCAAAGAAATGGGCTTCAAGCTCAGCCAGTATGTGGAGCTTTGTTACGATGTGGAGCAGGTAAAAATTTATTATGATAAGTTACTAAGTAAAAGAAATGACCTCCCTTATGAGATAGACGGTATGGTGATCAAGGTGAACGAATTTGAGCTTCAGGACAGATTGGGAGAGCTTTCTCGAAGTCCTCGCTGGGCGGTAGCGTGGAAATTCCCTCCCCAGCAGGAGACTACTAAGATTAGAGATATTATTGTTAGTGTGGGAAGAACCGGTGCTTTGACGCCGGTGGCAATTCTGGAGCCAGTCCATGTAGGTGGCGTAGAAGTCAGCCGAGCCACTTTGCATAACGAAGACGAGGTAAAGAAAAAGGACATCCGTATAGGGGATACGGTGATAATTCAAAGAGCAGGAGATGTAATTCCCGAGGTGGTGATGGTGGTGGAATCAAAAAGAACCGGCAAAGAGAAAAAGTTCATCATGCCCGACAAATGCCCGGTATGCGGCTCCAAAGTGGAAAGACCAGAGGGTGAGGCGATCCATCGCTGCACTGGGATCGCTTGTCCTGCTCAGATCAAAGAGAACATGGCGCACTTTGTCTCCAAAGGAGCTATGGATATGGAGGGCTTGGGATACAAATTCATAGAACAGATGATTGACAAAAAGATCATCTCTGATCAGGCGGATTTGTATTTTCTTAAAAAAGAAGACATAATGAAGATGGATCGAATGGGGGACAAGCTGGCTCAAAACCTTCTGGATGCCATCGACAAGAGCAGAAATCCGAGTCTCACCAATCTGATTTTCGCTCTCGGCATAAGAAACGTGGGTTATCATATCGCTAGTGTTCTGGCAAAAAACTTCAAGTCGATCGACAACTTAGCTAAACAGTCGAAGGAGGATTTGACCGAAGTGTATGAAATCGGACCAATTTTAACCGAGAGCATCTACAATTTTTTCCACAATCCAAAGAATCTGAAAATCCTGGAGAAGCTCCAAAAAGGCGGAGTGAAATTTCCAACGGAGAAAGTTGTAGCTAAAGAAACCCCTCTTTCTGGTAAAACATTTGTTCTGACCGGAGGTCTGGATTCGTTCACCAGAGAGGAAGCCACAAAAATTATTGAAGAGATGGGTGGTCGGGTCTCTTCTTCTGTGAGCAAGAAAACCGACTTCGTAGTTGCAGGCAAAGACCCGGGCTCGAAATATGATAATGCTTTGAAATTGGGAGTGAAGACGATAAATGAGGAGGAGTTTAAAAAGATAATTGGTAAGTAGGTCGGGCTTCCGTAGGATGCCCGACAGAAATTAGCTAACCTATATTAAAGAACATACGATAGTAAAAGAGAGGTAAAGGTATCGGCTATATGATAAAACCAACCCGACATGCAAAAAATAACATTAAACTTTATAAAATACTAACGGAGGACATTGAAGAAGTTTTGGAAGAAGCAGAAATAAGATATATAGAACAAGACAGACACGTTGCGATAAAACGAATCACAGGAAAATATGAAAATATGCCATTAAAAGTTGTATATATGATAGAAAATGATGATAAAATCATTGTAACAGCTTATCCTCTGAGAAAAACCTTTGAAAGGCGGTGAAACAAATGAAAGTAAGTTATGACCCAAAAGCGAATGCAGCATATATAAGACTTTCAAACAAAAAGCCTTATGGGGCTATAGAAATAGATGAAGGCATAATCATTCACGTTACGAAAGACAATAAGATTGTGGCTATAGAAATACTGAAGGCAAGCCAGAGATTTTCAGTCCAGCAGTTGTTTAAATTCGAGGTTGAGAAAGCGCAACCTGTCCATGCTCGATAAGAAGAGGGGTTTTGGGAATGTGAATCAGTTGATGTCAGACGAGCAGGACTGTTGACCTACACACCTACTTTGTGGTTGTAGGCAAAGACCGGGGATCGAAATATGATAATGCATTGAAGTTGGGGGTGAAGACGATAAATGAGGAGGAGTTTAAGAAGCTGATAGCGAAATAATAATAAGATGCCAGAAGCATAGGCCTCCTAATATATGTATTACTTAACTTCTTGAGGAGAAAGATAAATATGGCAGAAGTGAATAAAGAGACCCTTCAGACAGAAGTAGAAAAGTTGCTTAAACAAGTGCTTGATTTGATAAGCTCACACAAGTGGAATCGAGAAAATCCGGATCATCAGAAACTGTGGAAAGAAATGGTAGACAAAGCAGGACAGCTTCATAAGCTGGTAAAACCCAAACACCATAAGTACATGCTTGTAAATCGGGATGTTTCGCCCGATGATCCAGAGTTCTATAATCATATCCACCCAATCCAAGATCTCTTGGCTTTCCTGAAAGATCCACATGCAAATGATGATCCAGAAGATCAGACAATCGATCACAAATTTAGCTTCCGAGTTTATTCTAGGAGGTGGGGGCATGATGATACATATGAGGTAAAAAGAACTTCCAAAGGTTGGGAAATTAGATACGATGTTGTTGGTCTATGTAACAAGAAAGGTCAACCCTTCCTCTTTGAAAACTTGGACCATGATGGAATAAACTACCCTGAAGAACTTCCTGGTTATATGGAATGGCTTTGGGACCAAGCGAAAGAACAGGGTTTGAGTCACGAGCAAGTTCAGGAAGCATTAGAACAACTCTTCAACTGGGTAAGTCTGTGTGAAAAGAACACCCCAAAGGGCGTTTGGGAGGGCTTTAAGTAATGGAAGATAAAACTTCGGTATCGGTTAATAAACTAAATGGAGCTATCACTTTCTTGGACATACTAGGGTGGAAAGGAATTTGGCAACGCAAAAGTAATGCGGTCCAAGATTTGCAGAATCTGTCTCGTCATATTGAGAAAACTGCCCAAAACCACTCAAGAGGGTTAGGCAGTGGGATCGCAGCTAGTGCAATAAGTTCAGTCACACGAGTGCTCATCATATCAGATACAATTGTGATTACGACTGAGGCAACGTCCTCCGATGCACAATCCGCCCTTGAACTTCACGGCATACTGTGTAGTGAAGCAATCCCCGATTCAATTAATCGGGGGATTCCAGTGCGAGGAGCCACGAGTTTTGGTGAATTCTCAATTGATAGCAAAGTAAATATTCTTGTGGGAAAAGCCATAGATGAAGCAGCATCGTGGTATGAACTTGCAGACTGGATTGGTGTATTCATGTCACCGTCTGCTGCTTATCTTTTTAATGATTCGAAATCGGGGTCTTGGTTGGAGTATTCTCCACCCCTAAAGGATAGCATAGATTTTAAGTCATATGCTGTTTGTTGGTTTCAATCTTCAGAAAACCACCAAGAAGAATTATTGTCACTTAAGAAGAAGTTTACTTATATGAGTCCAATCTTTCCTGAATTAATATCAAAGTTTCAGAATACCCTTTTGTTCGTTGAGAAGTCTATAAAAAGAAAAGACTCTAATGTGACATAATAGTTGTAAACGGCAAAAGATAATGCGGCTAAAGCCAGATAAATATGAATACTTTTTTTGTCAGTTGCTTGAAAGCAACTAGAATAGATGAAATCAGTAAGATAAATTGCAGTTCACTTTAGTGAACTGATATAAGAGAATATCATCTGATTAGCTTTAGCCACATAATAATGCGGCTAAAGCCAGATAAATATGAATACTTTTTTTGGCAGTTGCTTGAAAGCAACTGGAATAGATGAAATCAAAAAAATCAATTGCAGTTCACTTTAGTGAACTGATATGAAAGAATATCATCTGATTGGCTTTAGCCACATAAAACTTAGCATAAAATTATGAGCTGGGTAAGAGTCTGGATACATCTTGTTTTCTCCACAAAGAACAAAGAGCCATTTCTTCGTACAGGGGAAATAAGAAAAAAAGTGTTTCAACACATCAAGGAAAATGCTGAAGAAAAAGGCATTTGGCTGGATTGTGTAAATGGCTACCAGGACCATGCTCACTGTCTAACATCGCTAAATAAAGATCAAACTATCAGCAAAGTAAATCAACTGATAAAAGGTGAGTCACCATTTTGGATAAACCAAACCCAGCTAACTGAAACCATGTTTATCTGGCAGGACGATTACTGGGCAGTGAGTGTCAGCGAAAGTCATTTGAAGCCAGTGCGGGATTACATTTTTCAGCAGGAAGAACATCACATAAAGAAATCATTTGCTGATGAGGTAAAAGAGTTTATGGAAGAGTATGGATGGACTTTGATAAGACCAAAATAATGTGGCTAAAGCCAGATAAACATGAAAACATTATTGGTCAGTTGCTTAAAAGCAACTGGAATAGATAGAATCAAGGAAATCATTTGCAGTTCACTTTAGTGAACTGATAAGAAAATATGAACTGATTGGTTTTAGCCACATAAAGGGTTCGATAAATCGAACCGCTACGATTCACTGATAAAGGAAATGACCAACCAAGAAATAGCCGAAATACTTGTTCACATATCGCAGATTCTGGACATCCAGGGAGAAAATCCTTTTAAGATCAGAGCATATATCAAGGCGGCTGAAACTATTGAAGCTCTCACTTATCAACTTTCTTCCCTGGAGGATAAAGATAAAATACAGGAGCTTCCCGGAATTGGGGAAGCCATAACCAGGAAGATCAAGGAGCTTTTGGAGACGGGAAAGCTAAAATATTACGAGGATTTGAAAAAATCCGAATATGCTCCTTTGATTGAATTCTTGAGGATTCCCGGTATGGGTCCCAAACATGCAAAATTAGTTCATGATAAGCTTGGGGTAAAAACTATTGAGGAGTTGAAGAAGGCAGCAGAGGAAGGAAAGCTTCGGGAACTTCCCGGTTTGGGTGAAAAAGTGGAACAGAACATCCTGCAGGGGATACAGCAGGTACAGAAATTCAAAGAGCGGTATTCTTTAGCTTTCATCTACCCCCGTGCGCAAAATATTTTGGACGAGCTGAAACAGGTCAAAGAGGTAAAACAAATCACCCTGGGTGGCTCTTTAAGACGGATGAAAGAAACCATAGGGGACGTTGACATTCTGGTCGCCTCGGAGAAGCCTAAGCCGGTGATGGATGTCTTTGTCAATCTCCCGAAAACTGCCAAAGTGGTGGCAAAGGGGAGCACCAAGTCCAGCATAGTTACCAAAGATGGGTTCCAAGTTGATATTCGGGTGGTGAAACCGGAAAGCTTCGGTGCGGCTCAGCATTATTTCACCGGCTCCAAAGCTCATAACATAAGGATAAGATCGCTGGGAATAGATAAGGGACTGAAAGTAAATGAATATGGCGTATTCAAAGGAAAGAAAAGCATTGCGGGAAAGACAGAGGAAGAGGTTTTCAAATCTGTGGGACTCCCTTTCATCCCTCCAGAGCTAAGAGAAGATCAAGGTGAGATCGAAGCCGCCCAGCACAACCAGCTTCCCCATCTGATCGAGCTGACAGACCTAAAAGGTGATCTGCATGTGCATACTGATTGGACGGATGGTTATCATTCCATTGAGGAGATGTCTAAATCAGCACAAAAAAGAGGTTATCAATATATCGCCATCTGCGATCATTCTCCAACCATTGGCATCACCAACGGACTTACCCCTCAGAGACTAAAAAAACACAATGAGGAGATCGACAAACTGAATGAAAAGATAGCGCAGTCAAAAGACAACAAGAAATTCAGGATATTGAAAGGGATCGAAGTAGACATCAAGTCAAATGGTCAGCTTGATTTTGAAGATGAAATCCTGAAAGGATTGGATATAGTGGTGGCGTCAGTTCATACCAAATTCACTCAAAGTCAGGCGGAGATGACCAAAAGGATTATTAAAGCTATTGAGAATCCCCACGTAGATATAATTGCTCATCTTACCGGAAGGCTTATTGGGAAAAGAGAAGCATATCCAGTGGACTTAGATAAAATCATGGATGCTTGCAAAACCAATGAAACCGCCTTAGAGCTTAATGCTTATCCGGAGAGATTAGATCTGTCTGACCTGAACTGCCGCAAAGCTAAAGAGAAGGGTGTAAAAATCGCTATTTCCACCGATGCCCATAGGGACACTCATCTCGATTGGATCACCTTTGGCATAGCCACAGCCAAAAGAGGCTGGATTGAGCCGGAAGATGTGATCAACACCCTGCCACTAACCAAGCTTATGAAATGGCTGAAGCATTAAGATTGAGTTCATTTACCCCTTATCCTTGCCCTCTTCCCGGGGTGAGAGGTAAAATATCTTTGGTTTTGAATAATGGATGTTGAATTATCGAATTTGAACCTTAAACCTTAAATTTCTTATGCTTGAAAACAGACAATACTTCCCCTATCAATCCATCATCCTCTCTTTTTTGGTTGTGGTGGTGATGACCGCCTTTTTATATTTTGCCAGCCCGATAATCGTTCCTCTGGTGGTGGCGGTGGCTTTTGCCTACGTCTTAAGTCCCCTAGTGTCGCTTCTTAAGAAGCTCAAGATTCCGCATCCCCTGGCGGTAATCTTGGTTTTGGTGATAACCACTCTGATCTTTGCAGTGATCGGATATTTTCTCTTTCTGCAGGTGGGTAGCCTGGTGCAAGCGCTTCCCTCTTACTGGCATTCCATGATGGAATATTCGCTCAAATTTCTAGATGTGTACAAGAAAGTTTTCCCCCAGGGGAATGAGCTGGACATAAACAAACTGCAGCTGAAAGACATGTCCAGCGTAACTAAATTCATGTTCCGGGGATTAAGCTCAAGCCTGGCTTTTCTCTCCGGATTGGTTTTAGTCTTGTTCTTTACTTTCTTTATTCTGAATGACCAGGAGATGCTGAAGAGAAAAATCATCCAAGTTTTTGATAAGTCCGGAGAGGGTACTGCTGCGAAAATCCTGGTGGAGATAAATCGTCAAATCAGACGTTATCTGGTGATCCAGTTTCTGGTCTCGATAGCGCTGGCGGTGATTTTTACGGTGGGCTTCTCCATTATCGGGGTGAACTATGCTTACATCTGGGGACCGCTGGCCGGGATGCTGAACATAATCCCGAACGTGGGTGCGATCATCGCCACCATTCCCCCCATGATTGTAGCTGGAATCCAGTTCGGGAGGTTGATGCCGGTTCTTTGGGTGCTCATATTATCGGTGGTGCTTCAAAATATCGAGGGGAATATCATCAAACCCAAGTTGATCGGTGACACCATGAACCTTAATCCGCTGGCGGTTTTAGTTTCCTTGGTATACTGGACCTGGATATGGGGCGCCATCGGAATAATCTTAGCCATCCCTATCACCGCATCCGTCAAAGTAATCTGCGATCACATAGAATCCTTGGAGCCAATTGGAATCATTCTGGGAGGGAAAAAAGATTGAAGTAGGGGCGAATCTTCAGGTTCGCCCAAAAAGGGTGGAGCTAAAGAGTCTAAAGAGTCTGCGTCGCAATGTAGTGGTGCGATTCATCGCACATAATATATGTAGTCGGTCAGTTCCCAGCCCATTTGGGCGTAAACTCCAATACCCGACTAAAATCAGTTAGAATAACGATGTCACTTCTTTCCCTATTAGCCAAACTCACCTCTTCTCCTTTCTATTCCCTCTTTAAAAGAAGAGCGATCTTCTTTCACACTTGGATGAAGGAGACTTTTCTTCATACTTTCTACCGGGACAATTGTTCTCTCATGGCGGCGGCTATTTCCTTTTATACCATACTTTCGGTCATACCGCTCTTTTTGGTTTTCATGTCGATTTCGGGATACGTTCTCCATTCATCCAAGCAAGCGCTGGAAGCGGTCATCGTCATATTGTGGAGAATCTCCCCTACCTCCACAGTGGATGTTTTCAAAATCCTGACTGATTTAATTCAAAGCAAAACGGTTTTTGGATTGATTGGTTTGGCCGGGTTAACTTGGGGTGCTTCACGCATATTTGCTGTAGTAGAAAATTCCATGAGCGTTGTGTGGAAAGTAGAAAAGGGAAGAGCTTACTGGCATAGCAAGTTTCTCACGTTACTTTTAGTGCCCATCACGGTTTTTATCATGCTGTCGTCACTGGCATTTACCGCTTTGTATACTCTGGCAAAAAACATAGAGATTCCAATAATCGGGCTGAAGTTAAGCCAGGCACACTGGCTAAGCCAATTATTCGCCATGCTTTTGCCATTGGCATTGGGTTTCATCCTGTTCTATTTGACTTACAAGATCATCCCTAATCGGAAAATCGACTCCAAAGCGGCTTTGATCGGAGCGATCTGTTCCAGTGCCATGTGGGAGATAGCTAAATTTTTATTTGACGTCTATATTAAGAGATATGGCAGCTTTCAGAAGATGTATGGGTCATTCGCTACTATCATAGTGATGTTGATCTGGATATATTACTCTTCGTTTGTAGTTCTGATCGGTGCAGAGATCGGCTCGAATTATGAGGAAACGAAAAGAAGGCTATCAACGGATGAAGCGGACTTGTAGTGAGCGAAACCCTGTACCAGATGTTACAGGGCGAAGTGAATCTACTAAGCGGATTCACCGTGCACTTCGCTTCCTCAGAATATTTTGGTCAAAATAACTTGACATTGAAAAGTGTTAACGATAAATTCATTCATTGATTTACATACTTAAGACACTAAGAGGAGTTACGAGCACGGGACTCCTGACCTATGCGCTAATGGAACAAAAATTAGATAAGATTTACGTTGGAGTATTATCTGGAAGAGAATCCAGAAGTGGGTTTATGTGGAAACCATAAAGTCAGTTGTTACAGCACGGGAGGAAAAAGAGTTCGATGAACAGCGAATCCAAAAAACCAAGGGAAAAATTGCTTGAGATCAAAAATCCTGGCCAAATAAGTACTGAAGATTTGATTGCTATTATTTTGGGACATGGTTCTAAAGAAAAAAATGTCTTTGATTTAAGTAAAGAACTGGTTGAATACATTCGGACAAATCTGAATAATTCGATTTCTATAGAAAAACTAAGCGAATTCCCTGGAATTGGAACCACAAAAGCATTACAAATTATTTCAGCATTAGAATTAGGAAGACGATTTAAATGGACACAAGAAAAAATCCGAGTCCATAAAATCGGGCAAGGAGAAATTATTCAAGGTGATTGCTTAGAAGTTATGAAGTCTATTCCCGACAATTCTATTGTCCTTGCTTTTACTTCTCCACCATATCATAACGCTATCAATTATGAAGAACATATTCAAAAACTTGAAGGGAAGATCAAGTATTGGACACGTAAAGAACTCTCCTATGACTTTTATCGAACATTTTTGATTGATCGGTTTAAGGAATTACATCGCATTATTAAGCCGGGAGGACATAATATTGTTAATATTTCTCCAGTGGGGTGGAATGGTATTCGAGTGCCATTGCCTTTTCATTTCACCGCCTGGATGGAGGAGATAGGTTGGCAGTTTAAAGAAGATATTATTTGGGAAAAAGAGATTGCAAAAGATAAAAGAAGTGGTGTGTTAATGCAACACCCATATCCAGGGTATTATTATCCAAGTTTAGTTGCTGAATATGTTTTGGTTTTTCAAAAGCCGACAGGGAAAAAGGAAGAAAATAATATCTACCATTTTCGTTCACCCAAGGAGAAACAAGCTAATAAACTGGATATGAGCGATTATCAGGGAGAGATAAGTAAAAATGTCTGGAAGATTCCTCCGGTTGCTCCTCAGCAAAATCTTCATCCTTGTCCTTTTCCAGAAGAATTAGCCAAAAGGATTATTAAGTTTTATTCTTATAAGGATGATACCGTCATTGATATATTCACCGGAAGTGGGCAAACGAATATCGTTGCTGAAAAATTAGGGCGAAAACATATTGGAATTGAGACTCAAGAAAAGTATGTGCAATATGCCATTGAACGTTTAAAGCAAGTGCTTGAAAGGGATGACAACATACAAATAACCGAGCCCATAGAGAATAAGTAGGAGGTTATGAATATGCCCAAATTAGTTGGCAAAATAACAAACATGGAGTATCAAAGTTTTCTCAAAAGTCCATTGCCAACCATATCATTTGATTTTGATGTCAGTGACTGGCAGTCAAAATGTTGTGTTAAAGATCATAATACGGTCTATGCTGTCAGTAAGTGGACGGGACCGAAAAGGACGAGAACATATCCGTTCGCTAATGTGTATGACACATTAACCGCTTGTGGAGGGAAAACCATTACGATTATCCCTATTGTAAAAGATGAAGGTGCAGATTCTCAGAATATGGATTACCTTCAGTGGGACACTATCCAGTTAATGAGCTTGTTGAATGTGTATGTCATTCTTGCCTATTACATAGATGCTCAGAAGAATTGCCGAGATCCTCAAAAACCGCATAGAATAACGAAACAACAGTTAGATAGTGATTTTGTAAAAATTCAAATAAAGGAATTATCCATCTATCATTCATCTGCTCTACACTGGAATTTGAATCAATTGAGTCCTGAAAACTTAGATAATCTTATGCAAAAAGTCATTCTCGGTTATCGAGCGATTTCAATAAAGACGGGTGTTAAACTCCATAGAGAAACAGGATTAGAAACCTTCAGACAACATATTATCACAAGTCGAGAGAGTTTTTTAGCTTTTTCAAGACTCAAATCTGCTCAAGCTCAGAAAAGAGAAGTAGCGACGACCCAACCTAAAGAAGCTCTCAGTTTAGGGATAAAAACGGCTATTGAAATAGAGAACTACTTGGGAGGTAAGTATTTTTTAACAGTTGATGATGTAATTATTCATAACAATCAGTATCAACTTGTCGAAAGTAAACATTCTAAAAAAGCAATCTTGCCTGGAGAAAATGATATAAAAGATGGGCTTATAAAAATGCTCCTCTTTTCAAATATAGATGAGCTCTATGAAGAAAGAGATATTAACTTGAAAACACCAGTCAAGTTCATCCCAGTCCTCCGGTTAACATCTGAAAAAATATATGGTGAAATTACAACAAATACGAAGGAAAGTGAGATTAACACATTCTTGCAGAAGAACGGCTTCAGGAAAAAGAAACAGGAATTGGTTAACACTTTATTCAAAGAAGCAAGAGCAAATATGTTTGAGGTCATTATAGAATACGGTAAGAGTGAAGAGAAATGATTAAAAGTCCTTTACGTTATCCAGGTGGAAAATCCAGAGCAGTAGACTATCTCTATAAGGTTATTCCTCAATATAAAGAGCTGAGAGAGCCATTTTTTGGAGGAGGGTCGTTTTCGTTTTACTGTATCCAGAAAAGACCGTATGCCCAATATTATGCGAATGATATAAATTATGATTTGTATTGCTTCTGGAAGGAGTTAAAATCACATAAGGATGAGTTGATTACAGCAATTCTAACAGTGAAAAGAGAGTACAATAATGGAAGAGCATTATTTCAAGAACTGGTTGCCAAACGAACACAGGCATTATCAGATTTTGAACGGGCAGTCGATTTTTTTGTACTCAACAGAATTACATTTTCTGGTGTTGTGGATAGTGGGGGATATTCAGAACAAGCATTTAAAAAACGCTTTACACTATCTTCAGTTGAACGATTGAAAGACGCATACAAAGTTGTGAAATCCATAGAATTCAGTCCAAAAGACTATACAGACTTGCTATTCAGAGAGGGAGAAGACATATTTATTTTTTTAGATCCCCCATATTATTCATCAACTCAATCAAGGCTATATGGGAAAAAAGGTTATCTTCATAGAGATTTTGATCACGAATTATTTTTTAAGAATATGAAACAATGTAAGCATAAATGGTTAATCACCTATGATAATAGCGATTATATCAGAGAGTCATTCCAAGACTTTTATCAGGTTGAATGGGAATTACAATACGGAATGAACAATTATAAGCAGAAAATTGCACAAAAGGGGCAAGAGTTATTAATTGCAAATTATGATATAAAGAAGTTAATAGAAAGACAAAGAACGCTATATTCTGCATTATTAAATAAAGGATGAGTGCTAACAATGGCTTGGGAAAAAATTACAAGTGGCAAAGTAGGTCAGGAGCCATGTGCTCCTGTTGATGAATTGTCATCGCGAGGATCGAAGCGAAGAAACAATCTCATTTATCAGTCCGTAGATACTGTCTTTCATGTCAAGGGTTGATAGTTTAGGTTGAAAGGAGTGCGTTTGATGAGCATAGCCCTGATGATGTTGAGCAGTTTTCGCATACAAGCGGTCAGAGCTACTTTCTTTGCTTTGCCTTTTTCCAGCAGTCGTTGATAGAATCTTTTGAACAGCGGGTTGAATTGCACCGCCACCAAGGTGGGCATGTACAGTGCGCGTCGCAGTCGGGCATTTCCTTGTTTGGCCAGGTGGCTTTTGCCCCGTACTGAGGTCCCCGATTGTCGCTCGGCGGGCACCAGCCCGGCATGAGCGTCCAATTGGCGGCGACTACGCGAGATCAGGCTGTCACCGCCATAGGCGAGGATCTGAGCGGCGGATCGAGTAGCTACACCGCTGATGGTAGTCAACAGGGCCATGTCCTTTGTCAGGGCTGTGTCGGTCTCACACAACTGATTGATAGCATCGTCAAGCCGTTGACGTTCACGTTCCAACGAACGGATAATGGTGGCGGTTGATCTGGTCAACGTTCTGGGGATATTGCCGTGGTGCTGCTGGGCGTGCTGACGGTTCTTCCATTGCTGAATCTCCTGTTGGATAGCATCGGACTGCGCCACCAGGGCAAACAACTGCTCTCGCACTGGCTGCGGTGGTGTCCAGGCAGAAGGCGACTGGCTACGGACGAACTCCCGGATAACCCCGGCGTCGACCTGATCGGTCTTGGTCCGGGTGAGCATCGCCCGGCCGAAGGCCTTGATCTGAGCCGGGTTGATGACACTTACCGTGAACTGCTCATGGCGACTCAGGGTAGCGGCGACACCGCGACTGTACACCCCGGTTGCTTCCATGCCGATATGCACCTGCCGTTCACCGGCCTGCTTGAGTACCCAGAGCTCCAGTCGCCTGATCTCAGCCATACTCGTCCCAAACACCCGAGGCTTACCTTGCTCAACGGCCACCACCAGCTCATCCTTACCCACATCAATCCCAACACAGAAATGACTCTTGTTCATTGCCGGACTCCTCTGTATATTATAGTTGAGGACGCCAGCGCCTACCTTGTTCATGCAGGCTCTTCCCGAAAGCGAAGGCCTCAGATACTGTTCGGCGTTGTGCGATCCTGTGACAGGCCGGGAGAACTGATCTACGAATCAGGCTCGTAAGGCCTTGGTCAGGAGAAAGCTTCATCCCGGCCTGTTTCTTTTGTCTAGCATAAGATACGATCTGAAGGGTAAGATACAAGGTCAGGTACCCTGAGCACCCGACACCAAGATAAGTCAGGAGCATGGGGCTCCTAACCTACAAACTGTTTTCATAATATCCGAGATTAGTAGCGCACGACCATAGCTTGCCCTGAGCATAACCGAAGGGCGTCGGGCGTTTTATCTTCGGCTTCAGCCGCATTGATACCGCAGAAGATCTAACCCGTAGTCTCTCTTACCACCAGACGCAAATTCACAATTTATAGTGAGCTTCGAACTACAACTTTTGTGGTGAATCGGATAGCTCCACCGTTTATAGGAGATGAATATATTATGCAAACACCCTTGGAAGCTTTTAGATTGACAAAAAATGAAAAAAATTAAAAAACAAAGTCCAGTATGTTCAGTAAGTCCAGCCGGTAGGTCGGGAGCTCGGGATTTCTAATCTAAAATATTCAAATTTCAAATTTTGAATTTTGAACAGAAA
>Ga0315288_10004412_pt1 | contig 17898 bp, 14 predicted proteins | sample YL17G11_20_MG_FD_203454 | JGI IMG/M metagenome (GOLD analysis project Ga0315288, IMG submission 203454) | Sediment microbial communities from Yellowstone Lake, YNP, Wyoming, USA - YL17G11_20 | ecosystem: Environmental > Aquatic > Freshwater > Lake > Sediment | place: USA: Wyoming | collected... | reverse complement strand
CCCCGGTGTTCTTTGCCCCCCACCCTAACCCTCCCCCTCGGAGGGGGGAGGGGAGGGTGGGGGTGATATTTTTAATGTTCTTTTTACAATGTTTAGGTTAACTGTCATTGTGGGACTTTCTTCGCAGAGCCAAGGATTTGTAATTTGTAAGAGGTTAGCCCACTGAAAATTTGCCTCAACTTCAATTCAAAGTGCAAAATTTGACGACCTCGTAAAAAGTCTAAAAAGACGTATTTCTGTCATTCCGGCGAACCCCGGATCGGGTCCGGGGCAGGCGCCGGAATCCAGTTATTTCAAATACTTAAAAATTCTCTGGACTCCGGTTTCCACCGGAGTGACGACTTTTTACGAGATTATCAAATCTAGAGAATCAAATTCTAACCAAAGATATTTGAAATTTTCCCGATCTGCCCCCTCCCCTTCATCCCCTCCCGCCAGGGGAGGGGAGATTTTAGGGCTGTTTTAAAAGTGTAAGAATCTAAGGTTTTTAACATCTTTCATCTTCGAGAAAATCCCGCTACATGAGCAGGTGGACGTTGCCGATTCTCACATTTTTAAGCCCCGCTTCTCCGGCCGCCTGCAGGCATCTTTGAGCCAAGGCCTTCGTCGTTACGGAGAGGTCGGACATATAAAAATGAGGATAGAATCCCAGCAGGCTGTACGGGATGTCCGGGCTGATGGAGGCGACGAACCCGGCGAGAGAACGTATCTCCTGCTCATCGATGTAGCCAGGGACAAGGAGAGTGCTGGCGATCAAAAGTTGAGGAACGGGCCTCATCTCAACCTTCTCTCCCATCCTGGAAAAATTTTCTATCGTTCTCTTGTTGGTAATTCCAGTCAAAGCTACGTGCAGGTTTTCGTCCCAGGCTTTCAGATCGAACTTTATACAGCCGCCAGAGTCTAGGGATAGTTTGATCATTTCATCGAGGAGGCCCCTATGCATAGAGCCGTTCGTTTCCCAGCATACCCTCAGGATTTTCCCCTTCCTGGCCTCAAGGGCTTTTCTCGATGCTTCGAGCGAAAAAGGAAGCTGGGGAGACGGATCACCCCCGAAATAACAAATACAGGAAGTCCTCTCATCAACATCGGAGACAAGTCTGTTTACAAGGGTTGTAGCGGGCTTAAGAGTCTCGTTCCGGAAATGCCAGTTCTGGCAGAAGAGGCAATTGAATGAACAGGCGTGGAAAAATACTGCGAGATTTTTATATCCATACTCCGGCCCGGAAGAAATGGCATACTCTGGATAGCCCGCACCCGTTCCTCCAGGACATACCCAGTCAGCAACGCAGTTTGTGGGCAGGGGGTCATGGTACCACGAGAGCTTCCCTTCTTTTGGGGATACCCCTTTGAGGCTCCCTTCTATATTCTTTCTTAGTCCGCAGTAACCCAAACCATCCTCAGGGATCCTGCATTCATTCACGCAGATATGGCAAGGAATCCCATGAGGGAACCTTGGCGGCTCTGTCGGAAGTCCAAAGGCTGCTCTGCTTTTTTTATGAGCCTGCATGGCAATGGGCAAGGCCTCTTCGGGTCTTTCCCTTATACATTTGAGGCATACGCCAAGCTCTTTTGAAATGGACCTGTTTGTAGCATTACATAATTTACACTGAGCCATCATTCTTCCCCAAACCTCCCCGGAATCGGGGTTTTGCACTTCGGGCACCGACCTTCATAAATCCTGTTTCTGATTACCTCAAAGATATACCTTTCGATCAAGCTTTCCCCACAGCGATGGCAATATGTATTTTCTCGCTTGTGGCCAGGAACATTGCCCAGGTACACATACTGAAGCCCTTCTTTTTTTCCAATCGACCATCCTCTCTCAAGCTCGGAAAGAGGGGTAGGGTGGAGATGGGTTAGCTTGTGATGGGGATGGAACCTGGTTATATGCCAGGGAGTATCCGGCCCGAGATTATTTTTGATCCACGAGGCAATCCCCCTGAGCTCCGCCTCTTGATCGTTGAATCCGGGGATGATATTCGTGACCACCTCCACGTGCATCCCATATTCTTTTGCTTTTTGGGTTACCTGAAGGATTCCTTTAAACTCCTGTGTCTGGCCAATTCTCAGGTATGTCCTGTCTGAGAAGCCCTTTATATCCACCCGGTAGACATCGAGGAAGGGGGCGATGATTTCAAATGCCTCTTTTGTGATGAACCCGTTGGTCACGTAATTTGTATGAAGCCCGCGAGCTTTGGCGAGCTTTGCGCCGTCGAGTGTATACTCGAACCAGAGTGCCGGTTCATTGAAGGTCCAGGATATACCAAAACATCCTGCAGCTTTTGCCTTAGCGACCAATTCTTCTGGAGGCAAATGTTCTGTAGGCATTGGACCTTTTTGCCAGTAGGCAATCTCCCAATTTTGGCATCCAGGGCATCTGAAGTTACAACCCAGGCTCCCCAGGGAAAGCCATCTCGAACCAGGAAAGAAATGGAAAACGGGCTTCTTCTCTATGGGATTGATGGAGATGGATGAAACCTCCCCATAAACGGTGGAGAATAAAACACCCTGATCGTTTACCCGGGTCATGCACCAGCCGGTCTTGCCCTCGGGAATCGTGCACCTTCTCTGGCAGGTATTGCACCGGACCTTATTTTCTTCAAGCTTTTCGAAAAGGAGGCCCTCTTTTTTCATCGCCTTACTCACCATTATAAATCCGCCTGATTCATAAAGCAAAATCGGGGCAAAGTTTTCCTTTGTAATGGCTCTTTTTTTTGTGTTAAACTGGTTGCCGGTTGCTTCAAGGAAAGCAAAATTCACTGAAAAGGAGGGCGTAGCGATGGAGAGTATTTACAAGATCATCGATGTCGTCGGCACGAGCAAGAATTCCTGGGAAGAAGCCGCCAAAAATGCGGTGGAAACCGCCGGGAAGACTCTCGAAGACCTGAGAGTTGGAGAGGTCGTCAAACTGGATATGGCCATCGAAAAGGGCAAAGTCACTGCCTACCGGGCCCGGGTTAATATTTCCTTCAAGTATCACCCAGAGGAGTAGCTTTCTGCGTCTTACCCAATAAGGAGATTTGCGGATGGCCCAACCAATCGCTGAACGGATGAGCCGCATCGGAACGGAGACTGCCTTTGCCGTATCGCTGGAGGCCAGCCAGCTGGCCCGGCAGGGAAAAAAAATCTATCCGTTTCACCTGGGGGACATGAACATCATCACGCCGACGAATGTGATGGACGCCGCCGTCGAGGCCATGAAGAAAGGCAAGACGGGATACTCTCCGACGGCCGGGATCCCCGAGCTGCGCGAGGCGCTGGCCAAAGATATCTCTGCAAGCCGAAAACTGAATCTAACAGCCGATCATGTCTCCATCCAGCCTGGCGGCAAACCGACCATCGGCAAGTTCATCATGGTGGCCATGAATCCCGGCGACAAGGTGCTGTATCCAAACCCGGGCTACCCGATCTATGAATCGCAGATCGAATTTCACGGCGGGGTGGGTATGCCTTACGGTTACCAGGAAGGCAAAGACGGTTTTATTCTGGACCTGAAGGCCATCCGCAAAGATATGCAGGCGGGGGCAAAAATACTGATCTATAACAATTACCAGAACCCAACCGGCGCCTCGTCGCCCAAAGAAGAAATGGAGGAGTTGGCCAGACTGGCCGTGAAGAATGACCTTTCTGTTCTGTCGGATGAGGCTTACTTCGACATTCGTTACAGCGGCGAGCCGATGTCCATCGCCAGTCTCCCCGGCATGGCCGAACGTACGGTCATTCTGTACACGTTCAGCAAGAAGTTTGCCATGACGGGATGGCGACTGGGAGCGGCCGTCGGCCCGGTGAAGTTCATCGAGCATATCTCCAAAATTAACGTAAACGATGAATCGTGCTCGAACCACTTCATCCAGTATGGGGCCCTGGCCGGATTACAGGGCAGCAATGCCGGACCGGACTCCATCATCGCTACACTCAAGGAGCGGCGCGATGTGCTGGTCGAACGGCTGAACGCCATCCCGGGCATAAAGTGCTTCAAACCGGAGGCCACTTTCTACCTGTTTCCGAACGTGACCGGAGCGATGCAGCGCAAGGGCTTGAAAGACGTAGAGGAATTCCGTAAATTGTGCCTGCACGAGACCGGCGTAAGCTTCTGCACGAGGCGCCACTTCGGCCGCCCGCTCCCCGGAGAGACGCAGCAGTACGTCCGGTTCGCCTACTCGGGCATAGACGTGTCCCAAATCAACGAAGGGATGGCCAAGCTCGCCGAATTCCTGACCTAGTGCCAAGTTGCAGAATTTAGCGTAATTTTGACGGACTTTCCCAGGCCCGCGGGCCACGACAAGGCGGATAAAAATTCTCTCCAGGTTAAATAAGGCGAATTTTCGCAACTAAGTACTAGAGCAATCAAGCCGATAAGCTGGAAGAAAGCCCCGGTCGAAAGATCGAGGCTCGTCTCTCTATCCTCTTTCCTTCACATACTGAACGATTGCCTTGAACTGACTTTCCCCGTCGAGCCCCGCCTCTTCCAGTACCATGTCGGCCTGGCCGCTTCCGAGATAGTGACCTTTCTGAAAGGGGTAGAGCGTACTCTGACGTCCGTGGTCGGACCGGATCCAGCGATCCATCGTGGGCAATGTGAAGCCGGTGATCCCCATGGCCTCCTTCGCCCGGGCTCCCGGATATATCTGTTCCTGGACCGGGCGCGGAAGGAGATCGAAAAGTTCAGCACTGGCCACGTAATAGACGTCGAGGTTGATCCCTTCCTTATTTAGAAGCCCCATCGTTTGTTGGATAAAAGCGTAAGCGACCTCGCTGCCCTGGAGTACCACGGTTCCTCTGCTCTTTTTTTCTGCCCGGCGGAGGAGATAGACGCCCGAGGCTGCTGTAGTGGCGGGGGCCAGGCCTAAAGCCTGACGGTCAAGGACAATTTCGTTAGGTCGGGTAACAAACGGAGCGATCACCGCCGGCCGTTTAGCCAGAGCGGCCGAGAGAAGAGTCCAAATCTCCTGGGGATCCCAGGGGGTGAGGGTGATCATCGTGCCCCGCGGAAAGTTTTCCTGGAGAAGCTGCAGCGCCTGGGGATCGGCGTGGGTTGGCCCGTCCTCCCCGGTTTTGACGCCGGCATGGGCACAAACAAGGATAAAAGGGCGGTAGGGCTCTTGGGCGATCGCCTGACGGGCCTGGTTGCCGATGGCGTGCAGGCGGGCGGCGATGTGGCCCAAAGGAGCGATGAACGCGCTGTAAGATGAACCAACGCCCAAATGGTATCCATAGGTAGAAAGGCCGGACAGGATGCCCGCCATGGCATCCTCGCAGATTCCCCCGACCGAGAGAAGCCGGGCACCTGGGTTGGTTTCGGCATTGTAGTACCCTTCAGGGAAACCCTGGGCGATAGTATTGACGCTGGTCGAGGCCAGGAGGTCCGCCGCCGCCGTCAAAATCGCACCGTTGCTGGTCTTATTGTAATATTGAAGCGCCCGCCCTAACTCGCCCCGGAGGGTCGTTGCCTTGCCGGGAGCCAGAATCAGTTCCTTCGGGATGGTGCCCTCGGTCCTGGTTGCCGTATCGAAGATGGATTGAACGGCAGGAGCTTGGGGGCGCGGTTTGCGGCCCCGGTTGTTGAGGCGGTCGCGTGCGTCCAAGAGTCTTCGAGCCAGGGCATGCACTGCCGGGCGGTTCTCTTCCAGAGCGGTGCGTATGGTCATTAAGGATTCCCAGAAGCACTCCTCTATGACTTCCTTTTCTTTTCCGCTCCGGCAGCGTTGATGGGCCGCTTCGCATCGGGGGAGTGTGCCCCCCGCAATGTCGAGGAGCGGTTTGAGGGCCTGATAAAAACCATCGGTACAAAGGTTGTGCCCCGCCCCGTGGGAGGTTCTTCCTTCGATGCCGTATTGCCAGCCCTTCTTGGTCCGGTAGACGATCGCGGTGGGCTGGCTGTTCCCGATCCCGGTGGCCGTTCTTTGCGCGGTGAGGATCTGTTCAAAATCCAGGCCATCCGGGACAAAAATAGCGTTCCAATCATGCAGGTATGCCAGCTCAAAAGGATTCCACTGAACGTAATCGCCGGGCACATCGCCATCCCGGCAGACCCGGTTGGAGTCAATGGACGCCTGGTTCCAGTCCACGTGGAGGGTGGCATTCTTTAAGGAAGCTGTGCCGGCTGCGGCTAGGGCCTCGCTGACGCGGCCCGGTGTCATGCCCCCCTCCCCTTCCACGATATGGACGCGCGGTGCAGCCTTCCTGTAGTAATCCATTGCGCCGAAGGCCAGCCCGAGCGAGGAGGCCACTCCCACACCCGATGCGCCAGTAGAGAGTCGCAGGAAAGGTGTCGCCGGAGTCGGGTGGCCGTCAAGCGGTTTGGCATGAAATTTAAGAAAGAGCGGTGTTTTGGTCGTCGGGTTCCGGCGAAAGCCCAGGAGGTCTTCCAGGCGAAGCTGGTGCCGCTCGTTCCCGGGCAGCAGTTCCGGCGCCCCAATCCGCATCACCTCGTTACGCAGGGCCCAAATGGCGTAAAGTCCCAAGGCCTTGTGTCCTGCGGCGTAAGAGATGAGGTCGGCGTCTTCCCGGTCGGGGTTAGAAACATCATAGTCCATGGCGTCGAAAAGGATGCCGGCTACGAAACGCCCAGAGGATATCGACCCGCCTGGGTGGCCAGAAGTTGGCACATAGTTGTAGAGCAGTGCGCATAGGGAACGATAGATCAGGTCAAAGGTCTCGAAATACTTTATTTCCTCCGCGGAGGGCCGTTTCCCTTCCGTTTTTATCGCCTGGGTTATATCAATATAGATCCCTCTCCTCGGTCCAAGTGTAAATGCCATAATTTGCTCCTTATCGTGGATTCGACCGGCTTATTGCCGAATTTTTCTCGAACGGATTCCCTACTCCGATGCTTCCTGGAATGGATAAAAGAGAATGAATTCGCGCCGGCAAAATCTTTAGGCCTTAGATCCGGCCACCTGCAAGACTTTCCGCGCCTGGGAAACATCTTTCTTAATCTGGGCGATCAGCTCCTCGGGGCCGCGGAAGGCAACCTCGTCGCGGAGGCGTTCCACGAACTCTACCCGCAAGGGATGGCCGTAGATGTCCCGGTCGAAATTTAGGATATGTACTTCAATGGAGAATTTTTGATCGTGGAAGGTAGGATTCCAGCCCAGGTTAGCCACGGCTGCGTATCTTTTTCCTTCGTAGATGGCCCAGACCGCATAAATCCCGGGCTTGGGAAAGAGGGCCCCAGCGAGTTTTAAATTGGCCGTGGGGAACCCCAGCTTCCTGCTCCCCCGGCCGTGCCCTTGGATTACCTGGCCGATGAAAAGGTAATTCCGCCCCAAGAGCTTTGCCGCCTCCCGCATTTCCCCCTTCTGGATGAGTTCCCGGATCAGGGTGCTGGAGACGACTAGCCCCCCTACCCGGACAGCCTCCACCACTTCCACATTAAACCCGAGCCTCCTGCCCAATTCCTTCAGCAGAGCGATGTTACCCCTGCGGTCCTTGCCGAATGTATAATCGTGCCCCACGAAAACCTGGCGGATTTTGATCTGGTCATAAAGAACGGTCTTGACAAAATCCTCCGGCGTTTGGCTGGCAAACTTGTCGGAGAAATTTGCCAGGATGGTCACGTCAATCCCCTGATCTTTTATCAGCCGCAGCTTCTCTTCTAAAGGGGTGATGAGCAGGGGCCTGTGTTGCGGGGCCAGTACTTCCGCGGGATGGGGCTCAAAGGTATAGACAACGGATTCTCCCCCGATCTCCTGGGCTTTCTCTTTGACCAGCCGGAAGATCCGCTGGTGGCCCAGATGCACGCCGTCGAAATTTCCGATGGTCAGGACCGGATTTTTGAAAGGTCGTTTGAAATCTTTTTCTTTACGGATCACTTCCATAATTGTTGTATATCACTGCAGGAGGCTAAAATCAATCTGTCTGCGCTCCAGGTTGGCTGCGTCTACCCTCACCCGCACCCGATCCCCCAGACGGAAGGCTTTTTTGCTGCGCTCTCCAATTAAGGTGTGCTTCATTTCCAAAAATTGGTAGCGGTCCTCCGGAAGCCGGGTCAGATGGACCAGCCCTTCAATAAAAAAATCCTCCAGCTCCACGAAGAATCCAAAGGGAAGAACCCCGGAGATATACCCGTTAAATTCCTGTCCAACCTTGTCCCTCATGAACTGCACCTTCTTCCGGTCCACAATCTCCCGTTCGGCTTCCATAGCCACCCGCTCTCTCTGGGATGAATGCTCGGCGATCTCCGGGAGTCTATTTTCCCAGCGCTGGAGGCGCTTTTCAGTCATCTTACCGTACCGGAGTACTTCTTTAAGTATCCGGTGGACAATCAGATCCGGGTAGCGGCGGATGGGGGAAGTAAAGTGGAGGTAATGGGCCGAGGCCAAGGCGAAATGGCCCGGGCTTTTCTCCGAGTAGCGGGCCTGCTTCATGGAGCGGAGGAGGAGATAATTCACCGACTTCTCTTCAGGCTTCCCCCGGACCTGTTCCAGAAGCCGCTGGAAGGCCTTGGGTTGAAGTTTGCCCTTCGGAGAGAACCGATAGCCCAGGTGGGCGACGAATTCTTTGAACTCCTCAACTTTCTTCTCATCCGGCGGCTCGTGCACCCGATGCAAGGCGGGGCTTCCTCCCTGGGCAAGAAACTGGGCTACGGCTTCGTTGGTCGCGATCATGAATTCCTCGATGATCTGGTGGCCGATGTGCCTTTCCGCCCGTACAATCTCCTCAATCCGTCCCTGCACATCCAGGATCACTTCCGGCTCGGGCAAATCAAAATCGATGGAGCCTCGTTCCATTCTTCGGGCTCGAAGGGTCGCGCAAAGCTCGGCCATGGCCTGAAGATCTTTGTAAATGGAAGGATAGCGGTCTATGATCTGCTGGCTATCCTGCCGGAGCATTTCCTTGACCGCGGTATAGGTGAGACGGGCATGGCTATGGATTACACTGGGGCAAAAATGAGCGTCGATCATTCCCCCCTGGCTGTCAAATTCCATGGCTACCGTCATGCAGAGCCGGTCTTCGTCAGGGTTCAGGCTGCAGATGCCGTTGGATAGGCGGTGCGGCAGCATGGGCAGGGCGCGTTCCGGGAAATAGACGCTGGTCCCCCGCCGGAACGCTTCCTTATCCAACCCCGATCCTTCTTTCACATAATGGCTGACGTCGGCGATGGAAACCCAAAGCCTCCAATGGCCCCCTGCCTGGCGGGAAATCGCCACCGCATCGTCAAAATCGCGGGCGGTTTCTCCGTCTACGGTGAAGAAGTTCAGGCCTCTCAGGTCTTCGCGGGCAGAAGTTGCCTCCTCGGATACTTTTTGCGGAATCGCAGATGCCTCCTGGAGGATTTCGGGGGAGAAAGCCTCCGGCAAGTCATACTTGTGAATGATGATTTCCGAGTCGAGCTGGGGGTCATCGGGATCTCCGAGGACCTGGAGAATTCTCCCTTCGGCCCCTTCCTGTTTGGTCGGATACCGGGTGATCTCAGCCAGGACGACCTTGTTTGCCCTGGCTCCGCCCGCGGCCTTCTTGGGGATGCGGATCTCCTGGACCAGCCTGGGGTCATCGGGGACGATGAAATCGTATTTCGTACCCACTTCATACCGGCCGACAACCCGGCGATGAGCCCTTTCCAAGACTTCGAGAGTCCGGGGGCCATGCTTACGCCCCCCTTCTTTTTTGTCGAGATGAAGTGCCACCCGGTCGCGGTGCATTAGGTCGCGGGCCTCCCGCTTGGGAAGGAAGATATCCGGTAAACGCGAGTCCTCAGGAATCAGAAAACCATATCCGTCCCGATGGGCCTGGACCCGACCAATGACTACTTTCGCCCGCGAAGGAAGGCTGTAATGCCGGCGGTCGAGTTTGGTGATTTGGCGATTTTCGATTAAATCCCGTAAAGTGCGGCGTAATTCCGTCCGCTGGTCCGGGGCCACGTCGAGAGCTTGGGCGATCTGGGTAAAGGTAATCGCCCAGTCCTGGTGGGTTTTGAATAGTTTCAGAATTTCCAGAGGAGAAAAAGGAGGAAGAGGAATCTTTCTTTTGGATTTTTTGGCCAAGGTTATTCTTTCCTTAAAAATTGTAGCCGGCTTTTTTGTAATCCTCCATGGCCCGTTCTTTTAGACGGGCTTTCTCGGGTTTCTCACTCTCCTTGTCGGCCAGCTCGGCAGCGTGGCTGTACATTCCCTGTCGTTCGTATTCAGCCACTTTCATTTCTACCCGGTCGCTCCCTTTGGCAGACCCCGGCAAGATCACCCGTGGGCGGGAAATCTTGCGCCTTATTTCTCCTCCGCATTCCGGGCAAGTTGCCAGAGGTGGCTCCGAGAGGCGCTGGATGACTTCAAAAATCGAGGTGCATTTTTTGCATTTTCTTCCTGGAGAGATAGTCTCATATTCATACATGGGCACGGGAATCAACCCTCCTTCAAAAAAAGTCATCTCCATTATACCGAATTCCAAGGTAATTTTCAGGGCGAATGTAGAAACTCATGGGGGATTAAAGGGATAGAGCAACCTCTTCCTGGGGTTGATCGGAACGGCTCTCCTGCGGGAGGAAAAGCTTCTCTTCCATCGCCCGCAACAACCGGGGAAAGGTCCCCGGGTCCAAGGCCGAGATGCAAATGGCGCCGAAGGCGCGACCGAGGCCGTCAGCCGTCTCCCGGTCCACCTGGTCCGCCTTGTTGAAGACCCTCAGCAAAGGAATGCGCTTCAAATCCAGATCTTCTAAGATTTTTTCCACTGCTCCCATCTGCTCTTCAAACCGCGGGTGGGCGATGTCGATCACGTGCAAAAGCAAGTCCGCATCTTTCAATTCCTCCAGGGTAGCCCGGAATGCATCCATCAAATCCTTGGGGAGGTCCCGCAGGAATCCGACCGTGTCTGTGATGATGACGTCTCTTTCCCGCGGAAATCGAAGGCGCCGGGTCGTAGGATCCAGAGTGGCAAAGAGCTTGTCCTCGACGTAAACCCGACTTTTGGTGAGCGCATTCAGAAGGGTAGATTTACCAACATTCGTGTATCCGATGATGGAAACCACCGGCAACTGATTCTTCTGGCGCTGAATCCGGCGCAAACTCCGACTGCGATTCAAATTCTCCAGCTCCCGACTCAACCGATGGATGCGGTCTCGTACCTTCCGGCGGTCGATCTCCAGCTTGGTTTCTCCGGGTCCGCGGCCCCCGATTCCCCCGGTCAACCTAGAAAGGCCGCTGTCTTTGGCCGTGAGTCGGGGGAGCAGGTATTTCATCTGGGCCAGCTCCACTTTAAGCTTTCCTTCCCGGCTATGCGCTCTTTGGGCGAAGATGTCCAGGATCAGTTGCGTCCGGTCGATGACCCGAAGCTCGGTGAGGTCGGCGATGGAGCGCATCTGGCTGGGGTTCAGCTCCTGGTCGAAGATCAGCAGGTCCGCCCCCCGCTGAAAGGCCCGGATGGAAAGGTCCATCAGCTTTTCTCGACCCATGAGAAAACGGGGGTGAAATTGATGGCGTCGCTGGCTCATCTTATCCAAGACGACCACACCCGCCGTGTCCGCCAGGTCGGCCAGCTCATTCAGGGAATCCTCGATGACCCACTTGGGGGCTGAAGAAGCGTGAACCAAAATGGCCCGGTCTCGATGGTCTCCCGCTTCCCGACCTTTTTGGGTCCTGGCGAATTCATCCTCCAGGGTCTGGATCAACTGCTGGCAGTCCACCTCCAAGTTGGAAACTGGGAGAGGGTCCCAGCAGCGCCAATTCTCCCCCTGATCATTGAGGGGGATAAGGTTCGCCAGGAAAATATTTCCGGGCAGACCGCCGTCTCCCACTTCAATCGAAGCCATCAGGTCCAGCCGCAGCATAGCTAGGTCCGTGAGGTCATCATGGGTCAAGAATTCTCCGCGCAGGTGGGTATGCAGGCAACGCAATCCCCGAAGGCGCGGCCCTCTTCCTAACCGGAATTCGGAAAGGTCGGGGATCCAGATCCCGAAGAGACCGCCGACGACCACATATCGCACGTTACCTCCGCGGTCCACCAAGATAGCCAATTGTCGCTGGGTATCCCAGGATAGTTCGGAAAGGGTTCGGGCAAGTTCGGGAGTGATCACCCGTTGGGGGGGTATTCTCCGGTGGTAGAGCGATAAGATTTTTTTCGTCTGGGAAGACTTCAACCCTAACACATTCCCAAAAATCTTTTGGATTTTTGTTGACCTCCTTCAGGATGGTTTTTTCTTAAAAAGAGCCTCGAGTTTTGCCCGGGCGTTCTCTCGGTCTCGAACCTTTCTACCCGGGGGTCGGGATTCTTGAAAGATAAAAAACTCGCAGAAGTTATTCTTCTCCCGGTTACCCACCCACTCCGCCGATGGCTCCCGACATTTATTCTGGGCGTACTCATCATACAGACTACAATTCAGGCAGCAATGTAGGTCGCTACGGCAATGGGGACAGGCTTCCTGCCGCCCGACTTTTTCTCGCACCGCCACCTCTTTCCCGCATGCAAAGCAAACCTTCATAATTCGTATCAATTTAGCGTTTTGAAGAGAACCGCTAAATTTCATTGAAAAATGAAAACGGCAAGATGAAAAATGTTAATTTCAGGGGGAAATGCCCGTTCTTTTGAAATTTGCAACTTAAATTTTGCATTTTGTCCCGCTGAGGCGGGAAAGCTTAGCCAATTTTTCAAAGGGCTAAACTGTTACCATAATTCATTATACACCCAATTCGGAAGCAAAGGGAATAGGCTTCCCAGTTCGGAGTCATTGGGTTCGGAGTTCGGAGCGACGCGAAAACTCATTTTTTGCTCCGAACCTCGCACTTCCCACTCCGAACTTCTTACGCGGGTCTCCATGTGGTCCCCTGCGGTCCATCTTCCAAGACGATCCCCATCGTAGCGGCGCGGGCCCGGATCTCATCCGCCTGACCCCAGTCTTTGGCTTTGCGGGCCGCTTCCCTTTTGTGGATCAGAGCCTGGATTTCTTCCTCCAGCAGGCCTTTCGCCCGAAGATATCTTTTCTTTTGATTGGCGAAATACTCTTCCGGCCCCTCCTGAAAGAGGCCCAGGATCTTTCCACTCTCCAGCAAATGTTCTCTTCCTTCCCTCAAGAGCGCCGCCGCCGCCGGGTCTTTGCGGAAACCTCTGTCTCCCAGAACTCGGTTCAGAGTCCGGGTCAGCTCGTGAAGGTGTCCAAGGGCGAGCGCCGTGTTGAAATCATCCTCCATGGCTTCTTGAAATTTTCCCCTGACCGTGGAGACCTTCTCGTAAACTTCCTGGGCTACCCCTTTGAGTTCTTTCGGGGTCGTTGGAATGATCTCCTGCCGGCCGGCCAAGAATCCTTCGATTCCCAACAGGGCGGAATAGAAACGGTCCAGGTTGACCCTGGCCTCGGCCATGTTCTGAAAAGAGGAATCTACCGGACTGCGGTAATGGTTGGAGAGAAGAAAGAGGCGTAGGGCTTCCGGATGATGTTCCATGAGCAAATCGCGGATGGCCAGGATGTTGCCCAGGGACTTGGACATTTTCTCATGGTCAATGTTCACAAAGCCATTGTGCACCCAGAAGCGTACGAAGGGCTTTCCCGTAGCCGCTTCTGACTGGGCAATCTCGTTTTCATGGTGGGGGAAGATCAGGTCCTTCCCCCCGCCATGGATGTCAAAGCTCTCTCCCAGAAACCGCTGACTCATGGCTGAGCATTCGATGTGCCAGCCGGGTCGCCCTTTGCTCCAGGGGCTATCCCATTCAGGCTCTCCCGGCTTGCTGGACTTCCACAGGGCAAAATCCAAGGGGTTATTCTTCCGCTCATCCACTTCCACCCGGGCCCCCGCCTGCATCTCGTCAGGGTCGCGCCCAGAGAGCTTTCCATAAGGGGGAAATTTTCCCACCGAGAAATAAACATCCCCCCCCACAGAGTAGGCGAAGCCTTTATCCACCAATTTCTGGACGAGGGCGATGATCTGGGGGATGTTTTCCGTGGCCCGGGGCTCATGGCTCGGCCGTTCCACGCCCAGAGTTTGCATGTCTTCTTCGTACTCCCGGATGTACCGCGCGGCGATTTCCTGACAAGACACGTCTTCCTGGTTCGCCCGCTTGATGATCTTGTCGTCCACGTCTGTGTAATTGCGCACGTAAGTCACCTCATAGCCCAGGTGGCGGAGAAAGCGGAAGATAATGTCGAAGACCACGGCGGCTCGGGCATGCCCGATGTGACAGCGGTCGTAGACCGTCACCCCGCAGACGTACATCGATACCTTCCCCTCCCGCAGAGGGGTGAACTCTTCTTTCCTCTTGGCCAGGGAATTGTAGATTCTAAGGGACATGAGCAACTCCAGTTCCTATGGAAAATTGGAATGTTGGAACAAGGGAATAATCGGTGAAGAATGAAAAAAATCTGGAAACTGGCTCCAATTTTTAACCCAATATTTCAAATTTTTATAGAGGGCTGCGATTCTCCAAGGATTTGCTCAAGGTGACTTCGTCAATGTACTGCAAATCCCCGCCCATGGGCACCCCGCGGGCGATACGCGTCACCCGGATTCCCAAAGGCTTGATGATCTGCGAAAGGTACTGGGCCGTAGCTTCCCCTTCAACTGATGGATTGGTGGCGAGGATCACTTCTTTGACTTTCCCCCCCCGCAAACGCGATAGAAGCTCGCTGATCCGCAGGTCTTTGGGGCCCACCCCTTCCAACGGAGAAAGCACCCCGTGGAGCACATGGTAGAGACCCCGGAAGCCCCCGCTTTTTTCCAGGGCGATCAAATCCTCCGGCCCGCTGACCACGCAGATGACCTCTCCGTCTCTTTTCGGGTCCCGGCAGATTCGGCAGGGATCTTGATCGGTGAGGTTGAAGCAGAGAGAACATGGCCGGATCTTCTCTTTGACTTCCAGGATGGCTCGCGCCAAGCTCTCCGCATCCTCCCGGGAAACCCGCAGGATGTGCATGGCCAGTCTGGAAGCCGTCTTCTCCCCCACTCCGGGAAGCTTGGTTAATTCCTGAATTAACCTAGAGATAGGCTGGGCGTGCTGGATAGCCATCTCTCGATCACATCAAACCCGGGATGCTCATCCCGCCGGTGAGTTTCTTCATTTCCTCGGAAACCATCTCCTGGGCCTTTTTCAGGGCCGCGTTGACCGCAGCCACGATCAGATCTTGGAGCATCTCTACATCCTCCGGGTTGACCACTTCTTTCTCGACCTTAACGGATACGAGCTCCTGCCTGCCATTGGCCACGGCGGTGACCATTCCTCCGCCGGCCGAGGCCTCTGCCGTGCGGGCGGCCATCTCCTCCTGCACTTTGAGCATCTTGGCCTGCAGTTGCTGGGCCTGGCGCATCAGATTTCCGAATCCTTTCGTCATCGCAGCCTCCTCATAAATTTTTGATTTCCACCACTCGCCCCCCGAAAATATTGATGGCCTCCTTGACGAGGGGATGATTTAAAGCCTCTTCCGCCTTTCCCCGTTCAGAATTCTTTCCTCCGCCTTGCTCTTCTTTTTCTTCAAGGGGGGGATTGAGGCGAGGGATGGAATTGGGGTTCATGCCTGAAACCCGGACCCTCATGGGCCTTTTGAAAAATTCCGAGCCCAGGGAGCCCAAAAGAGAGCGGGTGTCTGTATCCTGCATGCGGTCCAGATAGAAGGATTTTTCCGGGTAGCCGATTTCCAGCAAGCCTTCACCCAAGGCCAGAGGATAGCCGTGCTCTAAGAGGGAAGCCAGAGGCGGTTTTTTCTTCTTGGCAAAGTTGACGAACTCCTTCCATGCGCCTTGCAACTCTTCTGAAACTCTCCCTGGAAATCCCGCGGATATTTTCTCCGTCGCTCTGTCTGTTGCTCTTTCGCCCTCCTCTACTGCCAGCATTTTTGATTCTTCCTTTTCAGCCATTGGCGGATTGACCGGTTGGATGCCTGTTTGAATGGCGGGCGGCAATGGGGCGGAAGGGAGGGACAGGGCTCCACCGCTGATCAACCGCTCTTCCATGGCTCGAAGTTTCTCCAGGACTTCTTCTACAGAGAGGATTGGCTTCCTCCGCGCGACCCTGGTCAAGGTCATCTCCAGAACCAGTCTGGGGAAGGCTGACCTGGCCACTTCCTCGTGGGCTGTCAGCAAAGAGCGAAAAAGGCTGTGGATTTCTTCCAGAGAAAGCTTCTCCGTCTGCAGCGCAAGATCCTGGATTTCTTCTGCGGGCAGGCCAATCAATCCGGAAGGCTCGGCGGTGACCTCCGGGAAGACCTTGAGGACCAAAAGGTCGCGCACGAGTCTGGCCAGCTCTTCACAGAACTCTTTGAGGTCATAACCGAAGCTGTGGACTTCGTCGACGATTTGCAGAAGGCGCCCTTTATCCCCATCGGCTAAGGCTCTGACCGCCTCATGCAGGATTTTACGGTCGATGACCCCCAAAACTTCGATGACTTCTTCATCGGTCACCTTCGGCCCGCTGAAAGAGAGAACCTGGTCCATGAGGCTCTGGGCATCCCGCATCGACCCTTCGGCTTCCCGGGCGATAAGATGCAAGCTCTGGTCGCTGATCTCCATTCCTTCCTGGGTGCCGATCTTCCTCAACTGCTCCAGGATGGAAGCCAGGGGGATGCGCTTGAAATCATACCTCTGACAGCGGGAGAGGATGGTGAGGGGAATCTTGTGGGGTTCGGTGGTGGCGAAAACGAAGATGACATGGGGCGGAGGCTCCTCCAGGGTTTTGAGGAGGGCGTTGAAGGCCGGCTCGGTGAGCATATGCACTTCATCGATGATGTAGACCTTGTATTTGTTCTTGGAAGGAAGATACTTGACGTTCTCCCGCAACTCCCGGATTTCGTCGATCCCCCGGTTCGAGGCTCCGTCAATTTCCAGAACGTCAACCGAGATTCCCTCGCGGATTTCTTTGCAAAAAGAGCAATGATCGCAAGGATGGGGGGTGGGGCCCTCCTGGCAATTTAGGGCCTTGGCCAAGATCCGGGCCACTGAGGTCTTGCCCACGCCTCGCGGACCGGAAAACAGATAAGCGTGGGCCACCCGCTGCGTGGCAATGGCATTCTGGAGCGCTCGGGTAATGGGCTTCTGCCCGACGACTTCCTCAAAGATCTGGGGCCGCCACTTTCTGGCCAGGACTAAATAGGACATATTATAAATCTCGCCAAGCGAGATACTCTTTGCAAATGCACCTGCGAACCATTTTCGAAGTCATGTGTAATTCTTTGTTTACCATAAAATTTGATGATCTCGTAAAAAGTCGTCACTCCGGTGAAAACCGGAGTCCAGAGAATTTAGAACTACTTGAAAGAACTGGATTCCGCCCCGGATCAGGTCCGGGGTTCGCCGGAATGACAGAAAACGGCATTTTCAGACTTCTTACGAATTCATCGAATTTTCTTCCGCAAATTTGGGGGATGATAGCCAGGCTCCCCTGCGGCACACGGGGGCAGTTACGGCCGCTGCTTCCTTCCGGACCTGACGGGGTTGGTAACCTTCCGTTGCGCAGGACCCGGCTATCATAACCGTTTATTTAGGACGCTGAATCTCGCAGATGCTCTCAGAAAAAGATTCCCTTCAAAAAATTCAATCTTGAAAATCTGCGTCCCAAAAAATTCCTTGGCAAATTTTCTGGCGCCCTAAACTACGTAGAGTTCAGGGCTGCCATGAACCTTACATGGTTCGTGGCGGAGAGAGAGGGATTCGAACCCTCGGTCCCGCTTTTGGCGGGACACACGATTTCCAGTCGTGCCCCTTCGGCCAGCTCGGGCATCTCTCCGCAAATCTCTAATTTCATTAGGACGCAGATTTTCGCAGAACCACGCAGATAAAAGCATAAATCGTCGAAAAAGATCAGAGAAATGAAGGCTGTTCGGTTCTTGTCGTTATTCTAAATTCTTATCCTGAAAATCTGCGTTTACCTAAACGTTGCATAAATATTCGCATAAATCAGGGTTGTCATTCCCGCGAAGGCGGGAATCCAGACAGAAATCCTGGATTCCGGGTCAAGCCCGGAATGACGGATGTTGAAGGCCTCCAA
>Ga0315288_10004411_pt1 | contig 17898 bp, 20 predicted proteins | sample YL17G11_20_MG_FD_203454 | JGI IMG/M metagenome (GOLD analysis project Ga0315288, IMG submission 203454) | Sediment microbial communities from Yellowstone Lake, YNP, Wyoming, USA - YL17G11_20 | ecosystem: Environmental > Aquatic > Freshwater > Lake > Sediment | place: USA: Wyoming | collected... | reverse complement strand
TTGATGAGAAACTGGATTTCACCAGCGATTCTCGAGAATTTTTTGTCAACGATTATTACTGCCTCAAATCGGACTGCACGTGCAAGAGCGTCCACCTGGTGTTCCATGAAAAGCCGGCCAATACGGGCTCGAAAGCGCCAATAGCAGGTTCCCTCACGTACTCCTACGGTTCGCAGAGGGATTGTTTCGATGAGAATTCGAGAGGATCGCGCGAACGCGTGGGAGCCCTTTTCTCCTCATTGAAATCCACCCGTCCGGATCTCGCATCTGTCATAAGAAAGAGGCACAGGATCCTTAAGGTATTGTGCGGAAACTCGCAACGCAAAAACCGTCCTCCCACCTCCCCGTTAAAGGTCGGCCGGAACGACCCGTGCCCCTGCGGGAGCGGCAGGAAGTTCAAACACTGCTGCGGCCGGTGAACGCCCTGCGAGAAGATCTGCGAGAAGGCGCCCATGAGGAGCTCATCCCCCGCGGCGGCTCGTATTTCCAGCTCTACGAGATTCAGGCCCTGCTGTGTGCGAGGTGTTGAGGATGCAGGACAAGTATGATGCGTGCGGAGTCTTCGCTTCGGCCGCGCCCAGGAATGCGTCTTTTCAATGAATCGTCACCGCTTCCTGAAACCGAAACAATGTTCCGTGTTCAGTCGACGGATTTCGGCCTTACCCTCGTTTTCAGCCAGGGAGCGCCGAAGGGTCTGGCCTCGCCCTGGTGCGGGTGTCCGGCGAACTGGTCATGCCGAGAAAGCTGCAGGGTCCATCGGGGACGATGAGTTGAGGCAGTCCGTTACTTGACTTGACCACCTTCATGGCCTACATTGTGGCCATGAAGATTGCCAACATTGCCGATTTCAAGAACAGAATCAGCGAGTTCATTTCGGCCGTAGAGAAGGGTGAGGAGGTCGAAGTGCGCAAGAGAAATGTCCCGATCGCCCGCGTCATCCCCATCCGCAAGGGCAAGGCAAATGCGACAAAGCTGGGGTGCGGGAAAGGAACCGGCCGCGTCCTTGGAGACTTGACCGAACCGCTCATCCCTGAAGACAGCTGGGAGATGCTGCGGGAAGCGAAGAAATGAGTCTCGTCCTGGATACCTGCGCTGTGATCTGGAGCGTCCTCGCGCCGGAAAACCTGTCCGCGGTTGCTGCCAAAGCGATTACCGATGAGGCCGGAGAGGTTTATGTGTCTCCCATCAGCTGCGCGGAGATCGCGTGCGCGGTGGAACGAGGACGGCTCGCGCTCGATCGTCACTGGAAGCTGTGGTTTCGCCATTTTGTCGAGGCGAACGGATGGCAGATCGCCGATATCGATCTGAAGATCGCGGAGGAAGCCTACTCGCTCCCCGAGTACTCACAGAAAGATCCAGCTGATCGGGTCATCATCGCAACCGCTCGCATTCACCGATGCCCGCTCGTCACGGCGGACAGGCGGATCCTCGAGTACCCGCATGTGGATACCATTTGGTGATCCCTACTCCCCCCTCTCCTGCCAGAAGCCCTTTCGTACGGTAAGCGCCTCGCCATCCCACTGAACCGTTCCCTCGTCCCGGAGCTTCAGCAGCAGCCGCGAGAGGGTCTCGGGGAGCGCATCGATCGCGGCGGCAACGTCACGCTTGGAAATGTCGATGCGGTACTCCTCCCTCTCGCCGAAGCCGTCCCGCAGGAAGTGGAAAAATCTCTCCTCCACGTCGAGAGCCGACAGGCGGAAGATCTGCTCGGCGAGGTAGCGCTGCTTGGTGAGGAGCATGGAGATGAAGTCGTTGCGGAACCCCTCCTCCACGAGGAGGCAGTGAAACTGCTTCTTCGGCAGCAGGTAGACCTGCGACGGGACGAGAGCACGGGCGCTGACGGGGTAGCGATCCCGTTCGAAGAGGATGGTCTCGCCGAAGATCTCCGTGGCGCGCAGGAGCTTGATCACGACCTCCTTGCCGTCGGGCGAGGTCTTGAAGAGCTGGATCGCTCCCTGCGCGAGGAGGAACATCGAGTGGCCGCTGTCCCCTTCGAGGAAGAGCGTCTCGCGCCTGGCGAGGACCTTGGGAATGCATATCGCGACGATCGCCTTCTTGCTCGCCGGGGAGGCCGCGCGGAAAAAATCGGACTCGTCGAGGAGCCTGCCGATATCCATGCCGGTAGGGGTACCCCGGCTCCTTGATCCACGTCAAGGACTCCTCTCGGCGAACGGCCGATATTGACGGACATGAGCGTCAGAAAAATCATCACGATCGACGAGGACACGTGCAACGGCTGCGGCCTGTGCATCCCCAACTGCCCCGAGGGCGCGCTGCAGGTGATCGACGGCAAGGTGCGGCTCGTGAGCGACCTGTTCTGCGACGGGCTGGGCGCCTGCATCGGGTACTGCCCAGAGGGGGCGATCGCCGTCGTCGAACGCGAGGCGGAGCCCTACGACGAGCGGAAGGTCATGGCGAACATCGCCCGTCAGGGGGCGAACACTATCCGGGCCCACCTCGAGCACCTCCGTTCGCACGGCGAGGATGGCCTGCTCTCCCAGGCCGTCGGGTACCTGACCGAAACCGCATCCCCGTGCCGGCCGACCCCGAGCCGGCCTGCGCGCCCGAATGCTGCGGCCAGAAGGCCGAACAGATGACCGGGGCCGCGACCGCTTCAGCCGCAGCCCCCGCGGCGATGGCGACCGGCTCGACGCCCGCGAAATCTGAGCTCGCCAACTGGCCCGTGCAGCTGCACCTCCTCTCTCCCATGGCGCCAAGCTTCAGAGGCAAGGACGTGCTTCTCAGCGCGGACTGCGTCGCCTTCGCCGCCGGCACATTCCACCAGTCGCTGCTCGCGGGCAAGTCGCTCGCAATCGCCTGCCCGAAGCTGGATGACGGGGCCGATGTCTACCGGGAGAAGATCACCGCGCTCATCGACCACGCGCAGATCGCCTCCCTCACCGTGGCCATGATGGAGGTGCCGTGCTGCCGAGGCCTTCTGAAGATCGTGCAGGATGCCCGCGCCAGGGCGCACCGCATGGTACCGGTGAAGGCGGTCACGATCGCGATCAAGGACGGCTCGGTGCTCGCCGAGCAGGCGGTCTAGGCCCGGCGCGCGGCGATGGCCACCAGGTCGCCGGTCCCCGGCGCGCCGAACGCCGCGCGCGAATAGTCCCCGTAGACCTCGACCGACTGGAAGCCTGCGGCGCCGAGCGCGCGCTCCATGGTGTCGCGCGAGATCGCCCGCAGGGGCGTGGTCTGCAGCGTGTGGCGCCACGCCCCGCCTCGCTTCTTCAGGGTGAGGATCGTGAAGTCGAGGTTTTCTCCTCCGCGCGGCTCGGTCATGCGCACGAAGAGCGTTTCTCCATCCGCCTCCTGGCGCGCGTTCAGGTGGACCGATCTGCCCCCGCTGGCCGGGAGCCTGTCGTAGTTCCTGTTCTGGATCACGACGATGCCCCCCGGGGCGAGCACCGCGGCGAAGTCCGCGAGAGCCTTCGCCAGGCCTTCGTCCTCGAGGAGGTGGGGGAGAGAGTTGCCGAGGCACGTCACCGCGTCGAATCCGCCCTCGAAGCTCCGCGCGAGCTCGCCGAAGCCGGCGACGCGCAGGTCCACTTCCACATCCGCCCGGCGCGCGTTTTCCCTCGCCCTGTCGATCATGGCAGGGCTCACGTCTGCCGCCGCGCAGCGCCGCCCCTGCCGGGCGAAGGCGATCGCGTGCATTCCCGTGCCGCATGCGGCATCGAGCACGCGCGAAACCCCGTGCGCGTCGAACAGGCGGCGGAAGAACTCCGCCTCACGGCTCAACCTCTCCTCCCAGGCGACCATCACGTCGTAGCGGTCGCCCAGCTCGTCGTAGAACTCGCGCGCGTCCACTGCGCTCACCCTCCTCCCGCGGGGCTTTGACTCCCGCGGCGGCTTCATCCTATCCTCACCGCGGAGGGAGGATCAATGAGCAGCCTGGTCTGGGTCGAGCTGGACGGAGGCGCCCCCGAGTGCAACCTCAGGGAGCTGCGAAGGGGGAGCGCGCCCGGCGTCCTCGCCTGCGCGGTCGTAAAGGCCAACGCCTACGGCCACGGCGTGCGGCAGATCGCCCCGCTCCTGCCGTCGGCGGACTGGTTCGCCGTGAACTCGCTGGAGGAGGGGCTGGAGCTGCGCGGGTTCGGGATCACGAGGCCGATCGTCATCCTCGGCTACGTGGCCCTCGGCGACCTGGCGGCGGCGGTGGAAGCCGACCTCGCCCTGACCGTCTACAACCGCGAGACCGTCGAGAAGATCGCCTCCCTCGCCTCGCTGCCGCGGCCCGCGCGGCTGCACGTCAAGGTCGAGACGGGCACGGGCAGGCAGGGAGTGCTCCCCGAGGACCTCGAGGCATTCGTGCGGCTCGTGAAAGCCACGGGCAACTCCCGGCTGGAGGGGCTGTCAACGCATTTCGCCAACATCGAGGACACCCTGAACCACGCCTATGCGGAGGAGCAGTTGGAGCGGTTCTCCTCGGCGCTCCGTCTCGTGGAGCAGGTCGCCGAGCGCCCCCCCATCGTGCATGCCGCCTGCACGGCCGCCGCCCTCCTGTTCCCGAAGACTCACTTCACCATGCTCCGAGTCGGCATCGGCCTGTACGGCCTGTGGCCGTCGCGGGAAACGTTCCTCTCGGCCCGGGAGCAGGGCGCTGTGCCCGCGCTCGCGCCCGTGCTCTCGTGGAAGACGCGCCTCGTCCAGATCAAGTCGCTGCCCGAAGGAAGCTTCGTCGGGTACGGCTGCTCGTATCGAACCACGCGCAGGACGACGGTCGGGATCCTTCCCGTCGGGTACTCGGACGGCTACGACAGGGCCCTCGGCAACAGGGGGCACGTCCTCGTGCGGGGCCGGCGCGCGCCGGTGATCGGAAGGATCTGCATGAACCTCACCTTGGTCGACCTGACCGATGTGGCGGGCGCGGGCCTCGAGGATGAAGTCGTGCTGCTGGGGACCTCCGGCAGGGAGAGCATCAGCGCGGAGGTGATGGCGGAATGGGCGGGAACGATAAACTACGAGGTCGTCAGCAGGATCAGCCCGCTCCTGCCGAGGACGATCGTGGAGCGGCGCTGACGAGGTCGCCGTAGAGCTTCTCGGCGCACTCCGGGCATATGCCGTGGCTGATGAGGGCGTGCGCCTCGTTCGTGACCGTGCCGAGGAAGCGGATCACCTTCTTGCACTCGGCGCAGATGCAGATGAGGCCCTCTTGTGTGTCAACTTTATCCACTTTCCCCTCCCAGTACAGGTCGATTATGGGGCATGCCCCGGCGGATGTCAAATGGTTTTTTCATCACCACCCCAGCTGCCAGAGGTAGCCGCAGGCATTGCAGGCGTACCAGACCAGCGACAGGGTGCGCGAATACTGGCTCACCCGGCCGCTCGCGCAGCGCGGGCACTTGGTCGACCTGTGGCGCGGCGCCCCGCGCTGTTCACCGCAGCAACCCGACATCCGTTGCTCTCCGCCTGATTATCGGCAGGACCGGGCGCCGGCTCCACGGCTTCCTGGATTCTACGGTACGTTCCCTCTCTCTGCGACCGCCCGGAAGCTGCGGAAGATTTCATCCGTCACCTCCCCGACCCCCCTCTTCCTGTTCGCCCTGTAGGCATCCCAGTGCGGGGAGACGGCGATGGGTTCGTTGACGATGATCCGCGCCGTCTTCTTGAAGGGATTCTTGTGACCCGAGATGTTTCCGCCCTCCAGGCGGTTCACCACGTCCCGCAGGTTGAGGACCGATTCCACGAACCTGTCGATCCCCGAGTCGGGGCGCAGGTAGTCGGCGCGGATGTACTCCAGCACGTCGACCAGCTCCATGTGCCGCAGGCGCAGCCATGACTCCGCCGCGATCCTGTCCGCAAGGGCCCTCTCCAGGGGCGGAAGGCGCGACAGATCTTCGATGTCCTCCCTGAAAATCCATGCCAGCCCCGCATAGCGGACCGCAAACACGCGCGAGACGAGATTCCCCTTCGGGGCCAGGCCGAAGAAGCTCTCCGCCGCCGTGAGGGCCGCATCGCAGACCGCTCGGATGCGTTCCTGCAGCGCCTCTGTTCCCCCCTCATCAGCGGGCGCCGGAAAGCTCGCGCCGTAGAACCGCGAGTAGAACCCCTCCGCCACCTCGACGAGCCGCCGGGCGACCCGCATGACCCGCACGTACAGCTTCTCGCGCGAGGGGGCGTCGGGCTGCCGCGGCGAGCTCCCGCGCGCGAGGGCGAGTCCCTCGAGCAGGGGAAGGCCGCACTCCGCCTCCATGCCGCGAACGGTCTGCTCGAGCCCGGCCCAGTCGCTGTCGCGGTAGTGATAACTCGTGCAGACCGGCACGATCATCACCTCCTCGTTCCTTCCCTGCTTCCTCAGGTCTTCGAGGCACCAGAAGGCAAGCTGGGCGGTGCCTGGTTCGAGGGCAGCCACGCGCTCGGCGTGGTAGGTGATCTGGCCCTCGGGAGCGAGGGCGATGGGGTGTTCCTTGTCCGTCATATAGCGGCGGAGGGTGTTGATGCTCTGCGAGTCGTACTTTCCCGGAAAGACCGAGATGCCGCCTGTATTGGGAAGGAACCACTCGAGGTATCTCCCCCCCCACTCCGGCACGTCGCGGCCGTACAGGAAGTGGCAGCGCGGCGGCGTGCGGAGCGGGATGCCGAGGTGCCGGGCCTCCCGGCCGACGATCGAGCACAGCAGGTGGCCGACGAGGCCGGGGTCTTCCTCGCCGGGATGCCGGAAGGCGACGATCAGGCGGATGGACCCGTCCTGCAGCTGCCTGTACAGCCGAACGAGCCTGTCGATGTTGTGCGCCTCGATCCGCCGGATGTGCAGCAGCAGCTTCACGTAGACCCACGAGAGGAGGGGAGCCACGGGAAAGAGCTTTGGCTTTGCGGCCGGGGGGATGAAGCGCAGGGCCGAACGTGCACCGTCGGGTATCGCGAGCATGACGGGGATTCTATCACAGCCCCGCGCGCACTCATACGGAAAAAAGCGGCACGTACGCGAAAAAGCCGCACGAAAAAACGGCGCGCCGTTTCCGGCACGCCGCTCGATCGCTCGCGCCCCGGGCGGGGCGCCTCGGCCTATGGAGCCGAATCCTTGAACAGCTTGTTGGCTTGAACGTCCAGCTCGGCGAGGGTCTGGTCGATGTCGGCGCCGTCGAGGATCCTGCTGTAGGCGGCATTGATCGCGTCGCGCACGAGGTCGTAGCCGGCGTACGGAGGCTCGGCTTTGAGGTTCGCCGTCTTCAGGAGGTTCCAGGCGATGGCGAAGTTCTTGTTCTTGTCCAGGAGGTCCTTGATGAGGGGCTCCGCGGCCCTCCTCACCGGGAAGTAGAGGGAGTACTTGGTCCACTGCGCCTGCTGCTTCGGCTCGGAGAACCACTTGATGAACAGCCACGCGGCCAGCTGCTTCTGGGGCGTCGTCTTTGGGATGCTTACGCTTGCGCCGTACAGGTCGAGCGCCGGTATTCCACTGGCGAGCACCTGGGGGATGGGCGCGATGACCCATTCGAAGGCCCCGCTCTTGCCTGATTTCACGGCGCTGTCATAGAAGGTGAGCCCCGAGGTGGAGCCCGTCGTGAAGGCGCATAGGCCGTTTCCGAAATCCGTCTGGTCGTCGTACTTCTTGGGGATCTTGCGGGCCGCGCCGCTCGCCACGAGCCTTTGCATGTACATCATGGTGGCCTTCATCTGCCGCGTGTTGAGGTCGTAGCCCGAGCCGTCCGCGAGGGCGATCCCGCCGCCGCGGGAGACCAGGAAGGCGAAGATGTGGGAGGCGTCGAGATTGTCCAGCGCGTAGCCGTAGGTTCCCTTCTCCGCGTTGGTCACCTTCCGGCAGGCCGCCTCGAACTCATCCCAGGTCTTCGGGGGCGCCATGATGCCCACGCTCTTGAGCAGGGCCATGTTGCAGTACATGACCTCGATCGACCTGTTGGGCGGGAAGCCCAGGCGCTTGCCCCCGAACTGGGCGTTCACGTCCTGGCTGATGAATCCCTTGAAGAAGTCGTCCAGCTCCTTGCCGAGGCCCCACTTGGGGTCGTTGACGTACGGGTTCATGTCGGCAAGAGCGTCGCTCACCGCGTAGGTGGCGGACTGGTTCTGGTAGGCGACGACAAGCTCGGGCGGGTTCTTCGCCGCGATCGACGCGATCATCTTGTTGTAGATCTGGTCGTAGGGCCCCGCGTACTCGCCCTTCACGGTGATGTTCCACTCGTTCGACTTGTTGAAGTCATCCAGCATCGACTTCATCTGCGTGTCGCGATCCTTCGAATGCTGGTACCAGAAGTTGATGGTCTGCCCCGTGGGGTCGACCCCTGCCAGATCCTTGCCCTGGCCGAAGACGAGAAGCGGCAGGAGCAGGATCGCAAGAACCAGTGGTGCCCTCTTCATATATCCTCCTTCGAACGAAAGTGTTTCGCTGCGGCCCATGATACCAGGAATCACCCCTTGATGCCACTCCTCGCGATCGCCTCGGTGAACTGCTTCTGGGCCACGAAGTACAGCAGGAGCACGGGCAGCACGGCGATCATCGCGCCCGCCATCCGCAGCTGGTTCTCGGGCCCCGCATCCGTGATGAAGGTCGTGAGGCCAACGGTGATCGGCCTCCAGCGGGGACTGCTCGTCGCCACGAGAGGCCACTGCAGCGAGTTCCACGACCCGATGAAGGCGAGGAAGGCGACGGTGAAAAGGGGGGCGTGCGAGAGGGGCAGCATGATGGAGAGGAACGACCGGACGTGGCCGGCTCCGTCGATGCGGGAGCTCTCCAGCAGCTCCGTGGGCAGCTGGGCGAAGAACTGGCGCAGGAGGAAGATGTAGAAGGCGCTGGCCATGAAGGGAACCGTGAGGCCCGCCAGCCTGTCGTACCAGCCCAGCCGGGTGATCGTGATGAAATTGGGCACCAGGTACACGCTCTCGGGGATGATCAGGGTGGCGAGCAGAACGGCGAACAGGACCTTCGACCCGAAGAAGCGGATCTTCGCGAAGGCGTAGGCGGCGAGCGACGAGGTGAAGAGGACCCCCGCCACGGTCAGCGCGGCGGTGAGCACGCTGTTGCGGAAGTACAGGCCGAACCTCGCGCGCGTCCACGCGAAGATGTAGTTCACCCACTGAGGCGAGGCGGGCCAGAAGTCGGGATGGAAGGGGATGGGGCTCACCCGGGTGATGGTCTCCGCGATGGTCTTCAGGGACGTGCTCGCCATGAACAGGAAGGGCATGACCGCCACGAACGCTCCGAGGAAGAGCAGGAGGTACAGGCATGCCCGGCCCGCGGGGGACCCCTTGCGGGCGATGCGAACGCGTCCGGGCCGGCTCGGGCTCCGCGGAACCTCCGCTTCTCCCCTCGGCCGGGCCCGGTCAGTCGCCATAGCTCACCCCCTTCTCGAGGGTCCGCTGCTGGAGGATTGCGAGGCCCACCACGATGGCGAACAGCAGGATGGACATCGCTGAGGCGTAGCCCAGACGCGCCTTTCGAAAGAAGGTGAAGAAGATCGAGACGCTGAGCGGGTCCACGGTGCCTGAAGCAGCGGGATGGCGCAGAACGTAGATATGGGTGAAGGCCTTGAACGTGCCGATGACCCCCAGCAGCGTGAGGAAGTAGGTCGTCGGTGAAAGGAGCGGGACCGTGATGGAGAAGAACCTGCGGATCCTGCCCGCCCCATCGACCTCGGCAGCCTCGTAGAGCTGACGGGGGATCGCGGACAGGCCGTTGAGGTAGATGAGGGCGTAGTACCCGATGAAGACCCAGAGGCTGTAGAAGATGATGGACATGAGCGCGAGGCTCGGGCCCTGCGCCCACTGCAGCCAGTAGGAGGGCACGACCCCCACGCCTGCGGCGCGGGGAACGGCCCCGAAGATGAGCGGGATGATGCCCTTGGGCTCCTGCAGCCACTGCAGCGGCTTGCCGCCGAAAAGCAGGAGCAGCTGGTTCGCGAAGGAGTCGGGCCGGAGCGAGAACAGCAGCTCGAAGACCGCGGCCGAGGCAACGGCCGGGGAGATGTACGGCAGGAGATAGACGACCCGAAAGGCCTGCTGGCCCCGCATCCTTCGCGAGAGTGCGACAGCGAGCAGCATCCCCGCGGCAAGCTGCAGGGGAACCGTGCCGATCGAGTACCAGACTGTAACGCGCAGGGCGTCGAAGATCTCTTTATCGCCGTGGGCAACGAGGGCGGGCAGAAAAAACGCGAGGGCGACGAGCGAGGCGGCGAGGACGATCAGGCCGGCCGCGAGCAGGAGGCCGCCGGCTCGAGAGCGCCTGCGGCGGATCAGGAGCCCTGCCAGGACGAACCCCGCGATCGAGGCGAGAACGGCGAGCAGGGGGAGGGCGTCCTTGCCGAAGATCTCCGCGTAGTTGCCCAGGCCGAGGAAGGCGACTTTCCCGCCGGGCCTCCACTTGAAGAGGCTGACGTACAGGGTGAAGAACAGAGGGAAGATCCCGAAGACCCCGATGACGGCCAGCGACGGGAGGATGAAAAGGTACGCGGTGAGGGTATCGTGGACAGCGCGGCCAGATGAGCGAACGCGGACCGTGCGAGACGGGGTACTCATACGTGGAGCCCCATGATAGGGGGTGTCCGGTGGCAAGTCAAGCTCGCCGCGGGACGGACAGCTGGACAAATCGAGCGGCTTCAAGTAGAGTGAGCGAGGAAATGCGTGCGGCGCCGTACCCAAGTGGTAAGGGGGAGGTCTGCAAAACCTTCATGCATCGGTTCAATTCCGATCGGCGCCTCTCTCCCTTCTCTCTCTGTGCCGCAGGAACAGCAGGTAGGCGGCGAGCACGAGTGAGTTCGTGAACTCTCCCGTGCCGATCCATTCGTCGAGCTCCCGCGCGCTCACTTCGCGTCTTTCGATCGCCTCCAGCTCGTCCAGGTCGGTCTCACCGGTCTCCGAGATCTCCTCCGCAAGGTATGTGTAGCACCAGTTCGCCATGAAAGCGGGGTTGGGCGCGATCTTCCCGATGAGGGTGATCCTGCCCGCAGTGCAGCCCGTCTCCTCCCGCAGCTCGCGCGCGGCCGTGTCGAGGGGATCCTCGCCGGGGTCGACGAGGCCGGCGGGGAACTCCGTCGTGATGCTGCCCGCCCCGTGGCGGAACTGCCGGACCATCAGGAAGCGCTCGTCGCCCGGCTGTCCGCGCACAAGCGGCACCACGTTGACCCAGTCCGGCGTCTCGATCAGGCAGAACTCGCTGCTCCTCCCGACAGGCGAGACGCGCGTGGAGGCGAATATGTCGAAGATCGAGATCTTGGCCAGACGCCTGCGGTCGCGCTCCCGCCACAGCAGGTGATCGTCGGTTCCCGCCGGGGGCTTCACCGCTCGCCCCCTTCCACGCGCCTGCGCGGCTTTCGTGCGTGAAGCTCGCGGATCGTCGCGCGGTAGATGTCGACCAGCATCCCCGCGGTCTTCTCCGGGGTGTACTCGCGCGACACGCGCGTCGCCCAGCGGGAAGCCCTGGTGCGCAGCGCGGGGCTGCGCACCAGGGGCAGGGCGCAGGCAGCGAACCGGGCGGGAGTCAGCGGCTGGACGAGGAAGCCGTTGCGGCCGTCGAGGACGAACCGCTCGTACGCCTCGTCTTTCACCGCGACCACGGGCAGCCCGCTCGCCAGCGCCTCCAGGATCACGAGGCCCTGGGACTCGACGACGGACGGGAAGACGAACAGGTCGGCGGCCTGGTAGTACGCGGCGACCCTTTCGTGCGGGACGAGCCCCGCGAAGATCGTCCGCGAGGCGACGCCCAGCTTCCTCGCCCTCCTCTCCAGCTGCTCGCGGTAGTTGCCCTCCCCCACCAGCAGCAGGCGCGAGCCCGGCGCCGCCCGGACAATCCTGTGAAATGCGTCGAGGAGGAAATCGAGGTTCTTCTCCCGCACGAGCCTCGCCACCGTCAGGAGAACGGCCGAGCCCTCGGGGATCCCGAGCGACCGCCGCAGCCGATGCCGGGCGGGTGCACTCCTGTGGAACACCGCAGTGTCGACGCCGGTCGGAACGACGTGGACGGGGATGTCGCAGCCCATCCCCCACTCCGCGAGCAGGCGCTTCACCTTGAGGGTGGGCGCGAGGATCGCGTCGGCCTTGCCCGCGAACCACTTCGTGTAGGTCCTCACGAGCGACGGCACCAGAAGGTCGTCGCCTGACTCGCTGCCGACGTAGCCCGGGTACATCGAGTGGTGCGCGTACAGGAGGGGGATGCCCTGGTGCTGGGCAATCCTTCGGGCGAGCATGCCCATGGCACCCATCGTCTGCGCCTGGGCGATGTCCAGCCGGAAGTCCAGTACCTCGCGGTTGCTGCGGCCGATGGGCAGGAAACTGAACGCGAAGCGCGACTCGGGGTTCTTCGAGATGCGCTGGGAGCGGAAACGCAGCACGCGGCGGCTCGCATCGACGTAGCCGGGGGTCTCGGGGGCGAAGACGAAGACCTTGTGCCCCATCTCCTCCAGGGTCACCCGCACGCCCTCCGTGGCGAGCTCGATGCCGTAGACGGACGGCAGGTAGATGTCGGTGAACAGCCCGATGCGCATGCCGGCCTACCGACGCTCTCCGGGCAGGCTGCCGGCGCGGCCCCTGGCGGTGCGGAAGAGCCGGGAGATGAACAGGTTGACGAGGCCGAGGAAGACGAAGCTCATCTGCCCGATGCGGAGGATCACCGTGTAGATGAGGCTGAGGGCCGTTCCGATCCCGAGGACGTTGAAGATGAACAGGTGCACGCCCTCCATGCCCCCGATGTTCCCCGGCAGGATGCTGATGAGACCCTGCACGACGATCGTGGCGTAGATGACGAAGGGGTGGACAAAGCTCCCGTGGCCCAGGACGGCGAGAATGTACCAGGTCTGGAAAACCTCCACCGCACTGAACAGGATCCCGATTCCCATCGCGAGGTAGAACGCGCTGCGCCGCCGGATGATCAGCGCGATGTCGTGCTCGAACTCGGTCGCCACCCGCAGGGCGCGCACCGCCCACCGCGGGCGGATGCGCACGAGGGGGCGGAGCAGGCCCTTGGCGAGCCGACGGATGAAGGGCCCGCCGCCGAACAGGCGCGAGCTCACGAACACGAAAAAGCCGCAGAAAACGGCGATCAGGCCCCCGGCGAGGATCACGAAGGGAAGCTCGACGCGCAGCAGCAGCACGACGAAGGCGAAGCCCACGACGATGAGGGGGAGCTTCGTGAACAGCTCAATGTACTTGTCCAGGACGATGGTCGCCGCGATTCTCTTGTAGGTCGCCCGGTCGTCCTTGAGCAGCATGGCGCGCACGGGCTCCCCGCCGAAGTACATCGAGGGGGTGAGGTAGGTGATCGCGTACCCGCTCACCCTCGCCCAGAACACGCGCAGGAAACCGTGCCGCAGTCCCGCCTCGCGAAGGATGACCATCCACTGGACGGTGCCCAGGGTGTGCAGGGCGAGGTGGATCAGCAGGACCGTGAGGATGATCCGGGGGGTGATCGTGAGGAGGTAGCCGCGAAACTGCTCCCAGTCCAGCAGCCGGAGGAAGAGGAGGAAAAGAACTGCGATGACCGCGACCTCGATCGCGAGTCGGATGAGTTTCCTGATTTTTGGCGTCATCGGATCACGGGAGACGCGCTGCGCGTCGAGGCTCCATTCTTATCCCCGGAGCCCAGCCGCGTCAAGGAGCAGCGGAGGCGGGGCGCATCGCCCGCAGTGAAAGCCCCGCGGGACCGTGGCCGGCAGAAGCCCTCTGCCCCCGGCGAACGCAGCCGGCAGGGACTCAGCCTGCGGACGGGGCCGCCGCCTTTGCCAAACCGCCCCCCCCTTCACATTGACAATCGAAAACCCGATCCATATACTGTGCGGTGAAACGGTAGGAGAAATGGCGAGCCCGCTGCAGCTGTCGATCGTCAACTTCAACAGGAACTCGTACATCATTGTCGAGGGCAAGCAGAAGGCCGAATACTTCTACATCATCAGGGCCGGCAAAGTCCGCATCAGCAAGGAAGTGGAGGTGGTGGAGGAGGAGGGCGGCAACATCCTCGCCCCCGGTGACTTCTTCGGCGTCATCTCCACGATGTCCTCCCACAGCCACATCGAGACCGCGCTCGCCCTGACCGACGTCTCGCTGATATCCGTGCACCGCGAGCAGTACGGCCTGCTGATCGAGCGCAACGCCCCCGTGGCGCTGAAGATCATCCAGAGCTTCTCGCGCAAGATGCGCTTCCTCGACGAGGCGCTCACGAGGCTGACGTTCAAGAACACGGCGAGCGGGGAGCCCTCGCACCTGTTCAAGGTGGCGGAGTACTACGCCCGCCAGAGCCAGTACAACCAGGCCTACTACGCCTACTACAAGTTCCTGCAGAATTGCCCCGCGGATCCCAACGCCGACAAGGCGAAGGAGCGCATGGCAAAGATCCATCCCTACGCGAAGGCCGTGTACCTCGACAAGACCCCCGATGACTTCACCCGCTCCTACCCCAAGAACACGATGATCTTCAGCGAGAACGAGCCGGGCACGGAGCTGTACATCATCCAGAGGGGGGTGGTGAAGATCACGAAGATCGTCGAGGACAACGAGGTGCTGCTGGCCATGCTGAAGCCCGGGGACATCTTCGGCGAGATGGCGCTGCTCGAGAACAAGCCCCGCTCCGCCTCGGCGATCGCCAACGAGGACTGCTCCCTCATGGCGGTGAACAAGGCGAACTTCGAGCGCATGGTCCAGACCCAGCCCCAGCTCATCACGCGCCTGACCATCCTGCTCGCCGAGAGGCTGTGGTTCATCTACAAGCAGCTCGCCAACACCCTCATCCAGGACCCCCTGGGGAGGCTGTACGACGCGCTGCTGCTGCAGCTGGAGAAGGCCAGGGTCCCCATCGTCGGCGGTGGAAAGTACACGTTCCAGCTCGGGCCCAAGGAGCTGCTGAACATGGTCGGCCTGTCCAACGAGAAAGGCAATCCCATCGTGCGCAGGATGTTCGAGAACAAGAAGATGGTCCTCACGGACAACAAGATCTCCACCACCGACGTGGAGGAAATCCAGAAGCAGTCCGAGTACTACAAGAAAATGGAGAAGATCGAGCGGGCGCGCCGCAAGGCCGCCGCCTCTCACTGAGCCTCAGTACGTCCCCGACACCGCCACGTCCTGGAATGCGACCGCCGCACCGGTGATGTCCCCCACGATTTCCTCGTGGATCGTGAGCAGCCAGGGAAGCTCCCGATAGCGCCTGGTCTTGCCCTGGGGACTCACCTGGCTCACGACGTCGAGGCCCTTCGTGAAGGTGACGTGCCTGTTGTCGAGGTTCCCGAAGTAGTACCCCCGGGTGTCCACCTCCGGTTCGAAGGGGAACGGGACGAGGGAGCGCTCGTCGCCCAGCAGCGGGTCGACGGGGACCCAGCCGAAGGTTTCCACGTAGAACTCGTCCCAGAAATGGCGCGCTGTCGGCTCGCCCGCGTCCCGCAGGAGGTAGCCGGCCACCATCCGCGCGGGGATCCCCGCCGCCCGCAGGAGCGCGCAGTACAGGGAGGCGTAGCCGAACGCGTCGGCCCTCTTCATGCGCGAGGCGAGCACGGCGTCCCCGTCGCGCACGGAGGAGGCGTACGCGAGCTGCGCGAGCTGCCACTCGTACAGGCGGCGGGCCCTGAGGTACGGGTTTTTCTCCCCGCCGACTGCCGCCGCTGCCGCCTTCACGAGCTCGGGATTCGTCGAGGGCACCAGCAGATCGGGAGCGGTGAATGTCCTGTACAGCTCGCTCGCCGTATCGTACGGAGGCACCTTGGACGGGCTCACCTGCGTCTCCACCGCGAAGCGGTCGAACAGGTAGCTCACGCTGACATCGTACTCCCCCCCCTTCCTGAGGTTCGAGAAGGAGAACAGCGCGGCGCCGTTGCCGGCGTTGAGCATCGGCGCGGGCTCCTGCGAGACGAGCTGGACCCTGGGCTGCTCGGGGGTCTGGATGACCTGCGGCATCCAGAAGTACAGGCTGTTGTCGCCGACAGCCGCGGACACCCGCACCTTGAGGCCATACTGGATCGAGTACTTGCGCACGGCCGAGAAGAACTTCGTCCCCGCTCCCCCGAGCACCTCGAAGTACATCGAGTTGCTGCGGCCCTTGTCGGAGGTGACCAGCACATTGCCCGACGAGGCCCCATCGGGGACGCGCAGCACGATCTCCCTGTCCGACCACGAGATGTAATCGAGGTTGTACTGCTGGGCCGGCAGGAGGTTCGAGAGGTCAAACCCGCTGCCGGAGTCCGCATTCGCCCCCGTGGTCCGAGTGAAGTACACGTCGGAAGACCCCTTCGCGAGCCCGAAGTTCATCCCCGAAATCGTGATCGTGTCGCCGACCCGGGCAGCGAGCGGCGCGATGGAGTTCACGTACGGCTCGCCTGGCCTCGCGGAGCCCGGAGCGAGGACCGGGATCTGCTCCCGATTGATGAACAGGATCCCCCCGCTCCTGCCGTTCGGCGTGGCGACGTACACGAGCCCTGACTTGGCCTCCTCGGGGATCGTGAGGCTGATGCGCGTATCGCTCCACTCCCCATACTCGGAGGAGGTGGGCGAGATGCCCGAGATCCTCACCTCCGCGGTGTTTCTCTGCGCCCCGAAATAACGGCCCGTGACGATCAGCACGTCTCCCGGCTTGGCGATCTTCGGGGTGATCGACTCGATCTGGGGCGGGCGCCCGGTGAGGCGCGAGCTGAGGAGCACGACGAGGATGAGCCCGGCGACGACGGCCGTCGGGATAAAACCCTTGCTCTTGAGCAGCCGGTGGTGAACCTTCATAGGGGTCCCGCCCTCCCCGGCCGAGGGGCCTCCGGGTTGCTGCGGCGCCGCCTCCGCCGGCGCGGGCTGCGGCTCGTCCTGGCTCAAGGAGCGGGGAGTTTCCGGGGTCGCCAAATCCATCCCCTACTGCGGGTCAGGCTCCGCGGCCTTGTAGGGAACGATCTTGATCTCCAGCTCGATGTTGAAGAAATCGTCCTGCTGCCCGGCTTCCCCGCTCGCCACGCCGAGGGGAAAAAACAGCACTTTTTCGCCGAAGGTGACGGGGATGCTGTAGAAGGTGTTGAAGTACTTCACCTCTTTCTCGGGAGGTTGCGAGAGCCAGACCTGGCCCTGGGCGAGCAGGAGCACCTCGCCTGTGTCCTTCACGTAGGGCGTGCAGATGAGGTAGATGCGGAGGTTCTCGCCGTCCAGGCGGACCTTGATCGGCCTGCCGGGGAGCGTGAGCCTGGTGCTCTCGACGTTCCAGATCGGCTTCGCGTCCGCCGGCAGAACCCGGGCGGACACATGAACCTCCAGGGCATTGGAGAGCAGCGCGCGCAGCGCTTCCTTGAGATCCATCTCGTTCTCCTCGGCCGGGGCGCGCGTGACGGCGAGGGCGAGAAGAAGCGGGACGAAGACATTGCAGCGTGCTACCATGTCTTTTTCCTCGACGCTTTAGGCGTCCTCGTGAACTCGTCCGCCTTGCCCATGCGGGGCTCGCCGACGGGCATCAGGCGGACGTTCTTCGGCAGGATGATGATGTCCTCGAGCGCGGGCTCTTCGCCCCCGATCGACTTGATGAGCCACTCCAGGTCTCCGATAGGAGCCGCGATCTGGATTTCCGTGCCTCCCGCGGGCGCCTTCGTGATCCGCACGAGGCCGACATCGGAGCGCAGGAGCGCGACGACGAGGGCCACGCCGAGGCAGAGCACGAGCGCAGCAGCCGCGGCGGCCAGGGGAAGCGGGAGGGACACCTTCCGCCGCCAGACCGGCTCGGGGGCCGCCCGGACAGCCGCGCGGGCGAGGATGCCCCGCCGCACCCTTTCCCTCGGGCCCTTCCAGTCCGGTGCGCTCTCGCTGTGGAGCGCCCGCCGCGTTTCGTTCAGCTCGTCGAGGATGGCGCCGCAGCGCGCGCAGGAGGCCGCGTGCGCGCCGATCAGCCCGTCCCACGGGGCGCCGATCTCCCCGTCGATGTAGGCAGAGAGCATATCGCGGTCAGGACACATACGCATCCCCCTCGGCCAAGGCCTTGTGCAGCCTCTCGCGCGCGCG
>Ga0315288_10004410_pt1 | contig 17901 bp, 18 predicted proteins | sample YL17G11_20_MG_FD_203454 | JGI IMG/M metagenome (GOLD analysis project Ga0315288, IMG submission 203454) | Sediment microbial communities from Yellowstone Lake, YNP, Wyoming, USA - YL17G11_20 | ecosystem: Environmental > Aquatic > Freshwater > Lake > Sediment | place: USA: Wyoming | collected... | reverse complement strand
CCAAGGTCTATAAGCCTCTTTGTTGCCATATCTGTGAGGGATTTCCTTACCTCAATCGTGTAGACTTCTTTTACTATTTCTGCAAGCACTGCTGCCTGATAACCAGAGCCTGTGCCTATCTCAAGTACCCTATCAGTATTTTTTAACCGTAATGCCTCTGTCATCAGAGCTACAACATAAGGCTGAGATATTGTTTGTCCTTCTCCTATTGGTAATGGATGATCTGCATATGCCTTTTCCTTTAAATGCTCATCAACAAAAAGGTGTCTTTGAACTTTTCCCATTACCTCAAGTACTTTTTTGTCCTTTACACCCCTCCCTTTAATATCCTTGTCAACCATCATCTGCCGCTTTTGTGCATAAAGGTCTGCTGCCATTAATGTGGAATAATTTCCAAGGAATAAGTAACAAATTGCAAGCAGTGTGAAATAACGAGATATGAAGAAAACAAAAGTTGCCACTATTTTTTTGTGACTGATGGAGTATCAGTGGTATCTTCTATCATTGCCTCAAGAAAGAGTGTAACTACAGGAGTCGCGGGGTCATTGGATAAGATTCTTACTACTGAAGAAATAAAACCTTCCTCGCCCTTTATATTAACCCTTGCGGTAATTTTTCCTTTTTCACGTGGTTTGAGGCGGCTCGAACTAGCCATCGTTGCTGTGCACCCTCATGATGGAACAAGTTTTTCTATGATGAGCTCCTCATCACCCCTATTGGCAAAACCAAAGGTATGCTCCAACTTATCGCCACGAGGCACTAATCCAAAGTCATGTCTGTCTGTATCAAAAACAATCGAAGGTTGCGAATAGGCAACCGCAGGAAAGATAACAATAAATATCAAAAAGAAAAGCGTTCTCATACTTTCTATACTACAATAACCCTTTTAAAAAAGGAATATATTAGGTTATAGTATTTAGATACGTTAGAGCGATCCTTTTATTATTTATGTGTTGTATAGAGTCAACATCTGACATAAAGTGGCATAACAGGTGATATCCCATATTCTCGTTACTCAATTCTCAATCTTAACCTCAACCTTTACCTCAAAAGACATACATTTTGAATTTGTTTTGAATGAAACACAAGGATTTCCTAATTGACATGCTTGGCTTTATAACAATAAAGGGCGCAAGAGAACATAACCTCAAGAATATTGATTTATCGATACCCAGAGATGCAATTACGGTAATAACAGGCCCGTCAGGTTCGGGTAAGTCATCTCTTGCTATTGACACTATATATGCAGAAGGTCATAGGCGCTATGTTGAAAGCCTTTCTGCCTATGCACGGCAATTTCTTGAACAGCTTCGTAAACCTGATGTGGACTCTATCGAAGGACTTTCTCCCTCCATTGCCATAGACCAGAAGACCGTTATTAAAAATCCGCGCTCAACTGTGGGCACTATCACCGAGATATATGATTATATGCGTGTCCTTTATACCAGAATAGGCAGGCCTTACTGTTACAACTGCGGCTCTATCATCTCAAAACAGGAATCAAAGGATATCATTCATTTAGTCATGTCTTTGCCCCAGGGAAGTCGTTTGCAAATCCTCTCACCTATCATCATAGATAGAAAAGGTGAATACAGAAAAGAGCTCCTGGAGATGCGAAGAGAAAGTTTTATAAGAGCAAGGATAGACGGTGAGATGAGAGACCTCACACATGACATAATTCTCAAGAAACATAAACGCCATACTATAGAGATTGTCATAGACCGGCTTATTATGAAGCCGGGAGTTGAGCGTCAGCTCAAGGATGCAATAGAGACAGCTCTTGCGTACTCAGACACGGTAGTAATAAATCTCCTCGAAGGAGATAAGGACATCCTTTTTTCAAAATCTGCGGTATGCCCGAATTGCGGGATAAGCTACCCTGAGATAAACCCGATGTTCTTCTCATTTAACAGCAAACAAGGTGCATGCCCAAGATGTAACGGGCTCGGTTTTGAGCATCTTGAAGAAGATTCTCAGGAACTCGATAACAACAACTACTGCAAAGGCTGTGGGGGATTGAGATTGAGAAAAGAGGCATTAAACATAAAAATACAGGGTATAAATATAGGCGAATTCGCAAGGATGTCTGTTCAGGATGCATTGCTCTTTATCAATAATCTAAAACTCTCTGAGAGAGAACAGACAATTGCATCGCGTGTTCTGAAGGAAGTGAGAGACAGACTTTTTTTTCTTAAAAATGTAGGACTTGATTATCTCACCCTTGACAGGTCATCTCTCACGATTTCGGGCGGAGAGTCACAGAGGGTAAGACTTGCAACACAACTCGGCTCCTCTCTCACAGGAGTTCTTTATATACTTGATGAGCCAAGTATCGGCATGCACCCGAGGGATTGTAAAAAACTTCTCGAAAGCCTTTCCTCAATAAGGGATGCAGGCAATACTGTGATTATCGTCGAACATGATGAAGAGACAATACGATGGGCTGATTATGTTGTGGATATGGGACCTGGTGCAGGACTCAGCGGTGGATGGGTTGTCACATCCGGGGAACCTCATGAAATAGAAAATAATGAAAAGTCAGTAACAGGAAAATACCTAAGCGGTTCGATGTCGATAGACATCCCTTCTGTGAGGAGAAAGCCAAAAGACTTCATAAGGATAATAGGCGCTCAGGAATTTAATCTTAAAAATATAAACGTGGATATCCCGCTTGGTGTTTTTACCTGTATTACAGGAGTTTCAGGTTCAGGCAAAAGTACACTCTTGCTCGAGATACTCTATAAAGCTCTCTGCAAAGAGATATACGGGAGTAAATTAACACCAGGCCGATACAAAGAAATTATAGGCATAGATAAGATAGACCGTGTGATAAGTGTTGATCAATCACCGCTTGGAAGGACACCCCGATCTAATCCTGCAACATATACCGGTGTCTTCTCATTCGTCAGAGAGTTATTCTCACTGGTGCCTGATTCAAAAATAAGGGGATACACCCCTTCACGATTTAGTTTCAACCTCACAGGCGGAAGGTGCGAATCATGCCACGGAGACGGACTCATTAAGGTAGAGATGCATTTTCTCCCTGATGTGTATATTCCATGCGATATTTGTAAAGGGAAAAGATACAATAAAGAGACACTCGACATTACCTATAAAGGGAAGAACATTGCAGAAGTGCTTGAAATGACTGTTACTGAGGCACTTCAATTTTTTTCATCAATCCCTCCTATAAAGCATAAACTTGAAGTACTTGAAGCTGTCGGGCTCGGGTATCTCCAGCTTGGACAACCTGCGTCAACACTCTCAGGTGGTGAAGCACAGCGGGTGAGACTCTCAAAAGAGCTCGGGAAAAAATCGACAGGCAACACACTCTACATCCTTGACGAACCCACCACAGGACTCCATTTTGTTGACATCCAGAAACTGCTCAATGTCATAAACAATTTCGTAGATTTAGGAAACACAGTCATTATCATAGAGCACAATCTTGATGTGATAAAATCAGCAGACTATACCATAGACCTTGGACCCGAAGGTGGAGAAGAAGGAGGAATGATTGTTGCAAAAGGAACGCCAGAGGAGATTACCATAAATCCATTATCTTATACCGGAAAATACTTAAGGAATAAATTGTCAAGGCTCTCCTCTGCGAGAGTAGCATGAAAATCAAGTTCAAAGTTCAATGTTCAATGTTCAATGTTCACATAAAAACCATTTACTGCTTTCTGCTTACTGCTTTCTGCTTACTTGCTTTTTTATGTGCTTGTTCATCCCAGAAAGAAAACATTTATCGAAAAAGCAAAATCCTCATGGACACACTTGTCACCATAACTGTTGTCTCCAGTTCAAAAGATAGCGCTGAAAAAGCAATAGATACTGCATTTTCTGAGATAGAAAAACTCGAAAAACTATTCGATTTTTTCTCACCTGATAGTGAAATATCCCTCATTAATAAAAATGCAGGTATCTCTGAAGTAAAGGTATCACAAGATACCTTAGATATTCTTGACAAGGCATTATATGTTTCAGAAAAGACTGAAGGTGCATTTGATGCGACTATCGGCGCTGTTATCACACTCTATGACTTTTACAAAAAGGTAAACCCTGAAGACAGTTCAATCAAAAAAAATCTCTCATTAGTGAATTACAGGTATTTAACGATTGACAGAAATAAATCTACTGCATTTTTGAAAAAAAGGGGTATGTATATCGACCTCGGTGGAATCTCAAAAGGATATGCGGCTGATAATGCAGTAGAGACTCTAAAAAGAAACAGGATACACTCTGGACTTGTCTCTGTTGCAGGGGATATCAAGGCATTCGGACTCAAGCCTGACGGAAAGCCCTGGAAAATTGGCATAAGGAATCCAAGGGCAAAAGGCCAGGAAGATGATATCATGGCAACTATTGAGCTCACCGATATGGCAATATCAACCTCTGGAGACTATGAACGCTCTTTTATAAATGATGGTAAAAGATACCACCACCTTCTCAATCCCAGGACAGGCTATCCTGCTGAGGGATGTCAGAGTGTAAGTATAATCACAAAAGAAGGTGCATTTACAGATGCATTTGCAACCGGTATCTTTATACTCGGCCCTGAAAAGGGGATAAAGACCCTCGAAAAAATGGGGTTTGACGGAGTAATAGTGGATAGTCAAGGAAAAGTACACACTACACCTCACATCAGAGGGAAAGTTGAATTTAAAAGGTCTTCTTAACAGCACTACAATAGCTGACAGAATTCTTTTATTCATTCTCATACTTCTTTCTTTATCTGGCATCTTTTTTATCAAAGAGGTTCTGCCTAAAGGACAGATCGTGCGGATAGAAATCAATGGTCACCCTGTCTATTTGCTGCCTATCGAGAAGGATAGAATCGTGTCAGTGAATGGTTCTGAGGGGAATACGATTGTTGAAATAAAAAATCATAAGGTGAGAATAACTGAATCGCCATGCGATAACAAACTCTGTATTCAGCAAGGATGGATTGAAAAGGGTTCAATAGTATGCCTTCCAAACAGGGTTGTGGTCATTATAGGCACCCCTGAAGATGAGTCAAACAAGAGAGTTGATGCAATCACAGGATAAATACCGAATTGCCCTCCTTTCTGCTTATGCACTCGCCCTCCACGGCTTTGAGAGCCTGCTGCCCACACCAATCCCCTGGTTGAGACTTGGCCTTGCAAACATTATTACTCTTACCACATTAATTCTTTACGGTATCCGCGCAGCACTCATGGTCACACTCATAAGGGTAGTCCTTGCATCATTATTCACAGGAACATTCCTTGGACCTGCTTTTATCCTGAGCTTAGGAGGAGGGGTTATAAGCACATTGAGCATGGGCATTGTTTTATCTTTGATGCCCCGATTATTCGGGCCTGTTGGTCTGAGTCTCATCGGTGCACTGTTTCATAATAGTGCACAGCTGTTCCTTGCCTATATTTTATTTATACAGAGAATTGAAGCAATACTTCTGATAACCCCTGTGATTATCTTCTTAGGTACGCTTACAGGAAGTGTAAATGGTATTGTCTCGGATATGCTGATTAAGAACTTGAAAAAAACGGACGAGAAGATTCAGAATTGATCGTTATGAAAATCACCTGTCCACTATGTAAGAATAAAACAACATGGGAGGAAAATCCCTGGAGACCTTTCTGTTCTGAGAGGTGCAAACTCATTGACCTCGGCAAATGGGCAACAGAAGAATATAAGATAGAAGGGAAAAAAGAAGAGGAAGAAAATGAAAGAAAGGAAACTTGAAGCAGGCAGGACACAGTATTTTCACTCATTCCCTACGGGTCGTAGACTCGTCCCGATCAGATCGGGACTCCGAGGTTTTCGCTTGCTCGGACGTCTCTACGAGTCGTAGACATGTCCTCGCTCATCAGCGAAAAAAACCGCTCAAATACTATGTCCTGCCGACTTTTTAATCTGTATAAATAATGTGTATTAACAACTAACTTTTAGGAGGTAAGCATGGTTAAGATAGCAGTTGCAGGAGCAGCAGGGAGGATGGGAAGCAGGATTACTGCCCTCTCAAAAGAATATGAAGGACTCCAGCTCACAGGTGCATTTGAGAAAAAAGGGCATAAGGATATCGGCAAAGATATCGGGACAGTTGTAGGTATCGGAAATACTGGTGTAACACTTGTGGACAGTCTTGAATCAATCATTGACAGTGTTGATCTCATCATCGATTTCACTACAATAAGTTCAACAAAAGAAAACATAAAGCTCACATCTTCAAAAGGTAAAGCCATGGTTATCGGAACAACAGGCTTCTCAAAAGATGACCTAAAAGAAATCTCTGAACTGACAAAAAAGATTCCATGTGTTATGGCATCAAATATGAGTATGGGAGTGAATCTGCTTTTAAAGATACTGCAGGATATCGCGAGAGTACTTGGCGATGACTATGATATTGAGATTATCGAGGCACATCACAGATTAAAGAAAGATGCACCGAGCGGAACCGCACTCAAGATGGCACAGGTAATTGCAGATGCTGTAAACAGAAATCTTGATGAGGTTGCTGTATATGCAAGAAAGGGCTTTATGGGCGAGAGAACAAAAAAAGAAATTGGCATACAGACCATACGCGCAGGTGACATTGTTGGTGAACATACAGTCATATTTGGTGGTCTTGGTGAAAGGGTTGAGATTACTCATAAGGCATCGAGCAGGGATACCTTTGCAAGAGGCGCGTTGAAGGCTGCACTATGGCTTTCTGGAAAACCAGCAGGTCTTTATGACATGCAGGACGTGCTTGGACTGAGATAGGAGCTGTTAAAAATCAGACGGGCACTGACACAGCGTTACTGACATGCCCAAAAAGTAACGTCAAGGGCTTGAAATATACCTCTTTATATCGTCTTTGAGTTGCATTATCTCAAAAGGCTTTGTAAGGCACTTTATTGCACCAATTTTTAAAGAGTCTGCCATCTCCGCCTTTCCTGCATTTCCTGAAAAAGTTATGGCAGGCACTTCAGGATTGAGTTTTTTAATGATTCTCAGTGTATCGATACCATCAAGCTTCGGGATTCTAATGTCCAGAAGAACAAAGTCATAGGTTCTGTCAATAAAGCTCAATACTGCCTCGACCCCGTCACTTACAACATCAACTGCATATTTGTCTTCTTCTAACTCTCTTTTCAAGATAGTACCAAAGTTCCTATCGTCTTCGACTACCAGTATATTCAATATATTTTTTCCTCCTGAAATATTTTATAGACCTGTTTCCCTGATTAATGAGCTCACTACCTGAAACACCAATCTGAGTATTCTCAAAATTTCACTATGTTTCGAGGGATGTTGATTCTTCGCGGAGAGCGTATTTGGTGAGCTCGACAACAGTGTGAATATCCAATTTCTTCATGATTTGTTTTCGATGTACTTCAACAGTTTTTACCCCTACCTGAAGTCGGGAAGCAATTTGTTTTGTTGTCATTCCTTTAGAGAGAAGCTGAAGTACCTCACGTTCCCTTGATGACAAATCAGAGTAAACTGAGGCTCTGGTCGTTGACAAGCAAATAGTGTCTTTGATCACGAAGCCACCTGCCATAGGGCTCAGGTAGGTCTGGTTAGAGACCACTGCGTGTATGGCACATATGAGCTCCTCGAATGCACAATCTTTCAACATATAGCCTGACGCGCCTGCTCTCATTGCTTCTGTCACTAACAATCTATCGGTGTGCATAGATAGGATAAGCACCTTGACACCGGGGTGTTTGGCAACAATCTGGCGAGTAGCTTCTATGCCGTTCAACACAGGCATAGCAATATCCATAATGACCACATCAGGCAACAGTTCCTGAACCAATTTTACTGCTCTATGTCCGTCCTCAGCCTCAGCAACTACTTCCATATCAGGCTGTCTTTCAAGTAAGGCACAGACGCCTTCTCGTACAATCTTGTGGTCGTCAACTAAGAGAATTCTTATACTCATTGCCTTTAAGTCTGTTTTTTTGCCGCGCTTCAGCAGCGAGACCCGGTTAATAACAAATAGAATATCCCAATTTATCTAAAAGCTTACTAAAAAGTAAACAAAAAGACAATCGGGGATTTTCTGAGTTTTGACTTCGAAATTCCTGATACTAATAACTTTGTGGTCAGGTTTCGAGGGAGGTCAGTCCTTCGCGGATGGCATATTTGGTGAGCTCGGCAACGCTATGAATATCCAGCTTCTCCATAATTTGTTGGCGGTATGTTTCTATAGTCTTTACACTTAATTGCAAATAGGAGGCAATATGCTTTGTGCTTTTGCCCTCAGCGAGAAGTTGGAGCACCTCCCGTTCTCTGGGTGTCAGGATAGAGAAAACTGAGAAATCATTATTCGGGAAAAGACGGATATAATCCTTGACCATGGTGTCAGCTATTTTAGGACTCAGGTATGTTTTATGAGCAACGATGGCGTGGATGGCCTGGACTAATTCATCAAAAGCACAATCTTTCAGTAAGTATCCTGACGCACCAGCCTTGAGCATCTCTACCACAAACCGTTTATTTAAATGCATTGACAGGGCAACCACCTTGACACCTGGAGTCCTGGCAACTATCTGACGGGTAGCTTCTATGCCGTTCAGGTCAGGCATACCTACATCCATGATGACCATATCAGGCACTATTTCTTGCACCAGTTGCAATGCTGTCAGTCCATTATCTGCTTCGGCAACTACTTTCATCCCGGGCTGTTTTTCAAGCAAGGAACGTATGCCCTCACGGATAATTTTGTGGTCGTCAACTAAGAGAATCTTTATGCTCATGTAATTTCCCCTTTATGCTTTCCTCGTTATTCTTAAGCGGTGCTCCAAGGGTAACCCGGGTCCCATAGCCGGGTTCTGATGCAATGGTAAAATATCCACCAAGGTAGTCCAATCGCTCGCGAATACTGAATAGGCCAAAGCCTCTGGTTCTGTCTGAATAAGAGTAAATTTTGGAACTGTCGAATCCAATTCCATTATCTTCAACATGAATTCGTATATTGCCCCCGTCTTTCTGAACAGATACCTTTGCTTTATGAGCCTGTGAATGCTTAACAACATTGACCAGCAACTCACGCACCGCCTGGAAGAGAAGAACACGAATATCGTCATCAAGTGGTTTGGACTGATTATCGTCCTCAAACTCGACCATGATGTTGTGCTGTTCTTTGATCTGTTCAGCAAGCCATTCCACAGCTGCCTCAATGCCAAGCTCATAGAGAATTGGAGGGCTGAGTTCGAATATCAAAGACCGAGTGTCCTGGATTGTCTGCGTAATAAGTTCATAAATTTTATCTATAGATCTGGCAAGTTCAGAGGAGAAGAGCACTTTTCGCAGTGCTCCTAATTGTATCTTGGAGATTGCCAAGCTCTGCCCAATATGGTCATGGAGGTCGGCTGCAATGCGCCGCCGTTCCCGCTCCTCTGTCAATGACAATTCAGATGCCATAGACCGGAGTTGATCTTGATAAACAATAAGTTTTTCTTCCACCTGCTTGCGCTCGGTGATTTCCTTTTGCAATTGTTCATTAGCCCGTATTAGTCCGGCTGTGCGCTCTTCTACCAACTCCTCAAGGTGGTCACGGTGTCCCTTTAAATCCGTTACCATTTTATTAAATGAGGCAGCCAGTCGGCCTATCTCATCCTTTGACGCAATTTCTACCTTTACCTCTAAATTTCCTTTACCAATCTCAACCGAGGCATTGCTTAGTTTTTTTATCGGATTTGTAATTCTTTTTACCATGAAATATGTTGCTACAGCACCAGCCATCGAAAAGATAATCCCTATCAGGATGCCCTTAAACAAAAGGGCTTTGAGTTGTTTATTCAATATACTTTCATCAAGTATGACCTCAACAAACCCCATGATACGATCTTTCTTGGGAAACAAATTTTTATTATAAAGAAAAGCATCTTCATCAGGATACGTTAAGCCTGTGATCACTGGCATCCAGAACTCGAACGTATCAGGATAACTTTCACGATAAAAGAAAGCCCCGGACTTTTTAATCTTCTCAATTATCTCTTTTTTGTTCTTATCAGTTTCCACTCTTTCTGCCTGTATCTCCCGTCCCGGTGTTTCTTGTTTTATTAATAGTTTCCCTTCCAGATTAAAAATCGATACTGACAGGACCTCATCATATTGCAAAAATCCTCTTGTAGAGTTCATAAGGAGATTTTCATTCTCAGTAAAGACACCAAGCTTTGAGTTATAGGCAAGAAGCTTTGCAAGCAATTCTCCCTTTTTTATAAGGTTATCCGTTTGTGATTTACTCTGTTGCAGAACAATAAATATGGTAAAAGAAAAAGAGATCATTACGATAAAAAGGGTAATTTTAATGAATGCCTTAACACTAAAATTTTCATTAACACTCTTGAATAAATTAATAAATTTCACCTATATTCCCAGGTTAATTATCCTGAATTTCTTAAAATTTAGTATTTATCTTATATAATTATACAACTATAATTATATAACTTATTATAATGTATTCCTTTAAACTTTAGAACTTTTTAGGAGATAGTTATCGTGGTGAAAAAACCTGTAAGGAAGAAAAAGCCAAAACCACGCCTTCCTATGGAGGCGGTGTTGAAACTCCGCAAACACACTGTGATCACTAAAAAGGATAAGAAAAAGTACGATAGAAAGCGCTTGAAGAAAGATGCAGTAGAAATCATCAGCGAAGAAAAGAATTGAAGAAAAAGATTGAATTTTTCGTCTTTATCTGGTATATTTTGAACGTTCTATGATGGAAGACAGGGGAAATAAAGCAGTACTTGAGGTTCTTCTTTTTCTCTCAGGTGAACCAATAACGCTTCCCTCTATAAAAGATGTGACAGAACTCCCTGAGTCTGAAATTAAAAGGCTCATGGATGAGTTGATAGCACAGTACAAAGAGCGGAATACAGGGTTACTCATTGTTGAGATTGCCAATGGCTATCAGATGGTAACAAATCCTGAGTATGCAGAATGGGTAAGAAAATTCAAAAAGATACATATGTCAAGCAGGCTTTCACTGCCTGCACTCGAAACACTCGCAATAATCGCATACAAACAGCCTATAATCAGGGCTGAGATCGAACAACTCAGGGGTGTGAATTCTGACAGCGCTATCAGAACTCTTCTCGAAAGGAGGCTCATTAAGGTAATGGGTCGTAAAGAAGCCCCTGGCAGGCCCTTTCTTTACGGGACAACAAAAGAATTTTTACACTATTTTGGATTAAAGGACCTGACGGAACTGCCTACCCTTAAAGACTTTGTAAGAGAAGAGGCAGCTTAACTCTAAGAGGTGAATATGAAAAGGATTTATCTTTTGTTTGCTCTTTTTACGCTTATCATTTTTATCTCAGGCAATACGTATGCTGATACCCACTATACCATAAAAAGGGGTGATAACCCCTCAACGATAGCAAAAAGATTTAACGTAAGCGCACAAGATATCATAAGAGCAAACAATCTAAGACCTGATAATCTTAAACCAGGCACGAAAATAGTTATACCGGTACCTGAGAAAAAACAAGATGTGAAAACAGCAAAAAAACATTCAAAAACACACACTACAGATACAACCCCCGTAAAAACAACTGGAATAACAGACAAATCCCTTTATCATACAGTAAAAAACGGTGACACCCTATCAGCCATATCAAAAAAGTATTCTCTGTCAATCAATGAAATCAAGGAAATAAATAATCTCACATCGGCAAAACTGAGACTTGGTCAACAACTCATCGTGAAACAAATCGGACTAAAAGCCTATACAGTAAAAAAAGGTGATACAATTTATAAAATCGCCAGAAAATTCAGCATTGATGCAGACGAATTGAAAAATATCAATGGCCTTGACACAGATTCATTAAGACCAGGTCAGAAAATCCTTCTTGAACCTGAAGGAGAACTGGATGAACTCAGTACAACATTTTCGCATGTTCGCACAGACGAAGAGATAAAAAATATAGCCGAATCTAAAGAACTCGGTGAAATGGGCATGAAAGACAGGATTATTCTGTTTGCAAAAAAACTACTCAATATTCCTTACAGATTTGGCGGAAGCAGCCTCTTAGGAATTGACTGTTCAGCATATGTTCAGAAAGTATATGGTCTTCTCGGAATTGACCTGCCGCGATCAGCACGAGAGCAGTTCCGTATAGGAGAAACCATTGACAAAGATGATCTTTCAATCGGAGACCTGGTATTTTTCAAAACCTATGCATCCTTTCCTTCGCATGTGGGGATTTATCTTGGAAATGACCTGTTTATCCATGCCTCGTCAAAGAATAGAAAAGTCACTATAGACAGCCTCAGTTCACCATATTATCTCAAGAGATTTATTGGGGCAAAGAGACTCATTTCGGAAGAAACTAAAGACATAGTGTTAGACTGAAGACAAATCAAAAGCACCTCTATAATCCAGATTATCCCCTTTTCCTTATCTCATAGAGAAAATATGTCAACTCTTTTGGATGATAATGACAACATTCGGGTCTGCAAAGGACATAGTTGCGCTATCACCTGGGTTCGCTTCTATAATTTTTTCATCAGGGTATCCAAGCCTTTCACACACATACATTGTAAGCCGTAAGTGACGAGTGAAAAGTGAAGAGTGAAGAACTTTTGCAATTTCCGAAGGGTTATTCTCTTTATCAGTAAGGATAGCTATTTTTTTATACTTCTTGAGTAATAAAGGAATATCTTTTAGTTTATAGGTGAGTTTTCTCCTTTTTGTTGGTTCAGGACCACCATGAAGGCTTATGAGCAACGCATCATCCCAGGGCTCCTTTATTCTTGAGAATGCTATCTGAATGCTTGAAAGGTCAGGAAGTATTTCCACTCTTTCTTTTCCAAATTCATTGATAATCCTTCTCCCGATGCCAAAAAACATAGGGTCTCCAGAGGCGAGAAGGGAAATCATCACTGGTTGCCGAGTACTAATTGCTGATTTCATGTAACTTATTGTCTCATTAACATTATCTATCACCATAACCTTATCTTTCACTATCCCAAATTCCTCATATCTTATGAAGACATCAAAGAGCCTGTGAGATGCAAGGATGATTTCTGATTTCGAGATAATCTCTTTTGTCCTTTCATCAAAAGGTTTATAGCCAATTCCTATAACATGGATTTTAGTCATACATATAACTTACAATAATTGAATTCAACCTGAAAATACTATAATCTTCTCTCTTGAAAAAATAAAATTTTATTACTTATATTAATACTGAAAGCACAATGATTAACTTTATTGGAGAAAATAATGAAACTTACTGAAGAAGAACGTAAACGATACCACAGACAGATGATGATGCATGGCTGGGGTGAAACAACACAGGAAAAACTCAAGAACTCAACTGTATTCATCGCAGGAGCAGGGGGTCTTGGTTCACCTGTATCAATATATCTTTCTGTTGCAGGAATAGGCCATATACGGATCTGTGATTTTGATTCTCCTGACCTGACAAACCTCAACAGACAGATACTCCATAACCATACAAGGATAGGTACGAATAAAGCAATTTCAGGGAAACTCACGCTCTCAGAAATGAACCCGAATGTAAAAGTAACCGCACTTACTGAGAAGATCGTTGCTGAAAATATCGATAAGCTTGTGGATAATGCAGACATTATCGTTGACTGTATGGATAACTTTCCTACACGGTATCTCTTAAATGAATCTGCGATCAGGAAGAATATCCCTATGGTTCATGGAAGTATATGGGGTATGGATGGGAGACTCACGTTCATACAGTCTCCTGAGACGCCTTGCCTTCGCTGCATTTTCCATGAGCCACCTCCGGGCGAAGTCTTCCCGGTTCTCGGTGCAACCCCTGGTGTGATAGGCTCACTTCAAGCCCTTGAAACCATTAAATATCTTACAGGCATAGGTAAAAACATCAAAGGAAAACTTCTCGTATGGGATGGAGGCAAGACTGAATTCAGAATTTTTAAGGCTGTAAAAGACCCGAACTGCCCTGTATGCGGAACTAAATAGAACTTCACCCAGCCTCATACATCACCTTACCCATGTCCGATATATCATACCCTCCAAGCCCAACGACCATTTCCCTGAATTCGGCATCTTTCTTTATAATGTTTATGAGATGCTGGAGCATCTCTGTCTCGAAGAATTCACGAGGTATTGCCAGATCATATCTTTCCTTTGCAACAGGAATGAAATCGAGATTGAGTGCTCTTGCTGATGCGAGGATTGCAAGTCCTGTGTCTGCAACCCCTGTAAGCACTGCAGATGCAACACCCATATGAGTGTATTCTTCCCTCTCATACCCTTTCACGCTTTCTGGCCTTATACCGAGTTCTCTCAAACACTTGTCCGTGAGAAGTCTTGTTCCCGCACCTGACTGCCTGTTCACAAACACAACATCGTTCCTTATCAAATCCTCAAATCCTTTTATGTTTTTGGGATTGCCTTTGAGCACAAGGAGGCCCTGCTCCCGATAGACAAGATTGATGAGAATAATCTTTTTGTCAGAGAGAAGTTTCTTTATAACTGGTACATTGTATTCATCTGTCTCCTCATCAAGCAAATGAGTACCTGACAGATGTGCTTCGCCTTTTTTTAATGCCATCAGACCACCCATTGAGCCCACATGAGCCGATGAAAAAGAAAATTTCGGGCATCTCTTTTTCAAGATATTCGCAAGCAGATCGAGTGCATTGTCATGGCTCCCGATGCAGACTATCGTATGTTCAATATCACTCTTAGATCTCATGAGCTCTACATTCACCTCTGTACCCGCGCCAATACCTTCTGACATAGCTGGTATGCGAACAAATCCATCAGCACGAACAAGAGACATAAGTACGCCTGCTCCACGACTCACAGGAGTTGCGATAAAATTATCCCCGACTTTTCCCACCTTAACCCTCAGGAACTCCTCCTGTCCGAGTGCAGATGCAACCTGTCGTGAAATTTTTGCTTTGAGTTTTTCAGGTTCTTCGATTTCAAGTCCCTGCCATCGGTAGATAAGCGGCTTTGCAAATAACTGAAATGTGATATACGCAGACACTGGATAGCCTGGAATTCCAAGTACGGGTTTGCCTTTTACCCAACCAAGGATAACAGGCTTGCCAGGCTTGATGTTCACTCCATGGAGTATTACCTCTCCAAGCTCACTGATAACCTTTGCAGTAAAGTCCTCTGAACCAGCTGATGCACCCGCATTTATTACAACCAAATCTCCTATTGTGAGGGCATCCAGTATCCCTTTTTTCAGCTCCTCAATCTTGTCAGGTACAATCTTAAACCTGACAGGCTCACCTCCCCATTCGGAGATAAGACCACTGAGGATTCTTGAGTTATATTCAATGATATCACCTTTTTTTAACTCTCCCCCTGCCTCCACAAGTTCTGTACCAGTGGGGATAACAACAACCTTCGGCCTTTTCCTTACCATCACCTCTACATGTCCACCTGCAAGCATTGCGCCTATATCAACAGGTCTTATCATGTGATTCTCAGGAAGTATCAATTCAGTTGCAACGATATCCTCACCGATCACTCTCACATGATGCCAAGGTGTTACAGGTTCAATAATCTCGATATGTTCACCCACCATATTCACGTTCTCAATCATTATCACTGCATTAAAACCATCAGGCATGGGGTCACCTGTGTCAACATATACTGCCTGCTCGCCTATTTTCAGTCTGAGAGGATTGGTCTCTGAAGCACCAAAAGTATCGGTAAACCTGACCGCATAGCCATCCATCGAAGATGAGTGATAGAAAGGTGATGAGGTTTTTGCAATAATTGCCCTTGCAGTGACTCTTCCGAGAGAATCTATAACCCTGACTGTTTCACCTGAAAGCGGTCTCCCAATTCCTTCGGTATTAAGCTTGCTCAACCACCTTGTGAGCGCCTCGTGCAAAGGTATACTTTCAAGATAAATATCCCGGGACATTATTCCTTACGAAGAAGCCTTTTTATTGTAGCTTTTAATTCATTAAGGTCTGACGACTTTACAATATACGCCTCTGAGGCCCATATTGAAAAATCATCTCTGTAATCATACGCTGTCGACATAATAATGGGAAGCCGGGGTTTCTTCTCTTTCATCTGTCTCAGTAATTGGATACCATCTACATCAGGCAAGCGTATGTCAAGAGTAACAAGGTCAGGGTCTTCTTTATGAAAGAGAGCAAGGGCTTCTTGTCCATTAGCTGCCAATACAACTTCATACCCCTCCTCAGTGAGCTCATCTTTATAAAGTCTTAAAATATGTTCATCGTCATCAACAACAAGTATCTTCATATAACACCTCCCTCTTCACTTCTTACCTTTTTAACGGTAGGAATACCTTAAAAGTGCTTCCTCTATTAACCTCACTTTCAACTTCGATTCTTCCGTTATGTTTTTCTATAATTTTATGTGTGATAGTAAGTCCAAGGCCGGTACCTGACCCCTTTGTGGTAAAGAATGGGTCAAATATAAACGGAAGTACTTCATCTGAAATGCCCCTACCTGTATCTTTCACCTCTATCACAGCAGAGTCATCACTCATATATGTCTTCGCAAATAGTGTACCATTACTCCCAATAGCCTGGACTGCATTTGTCAGGACATTGAGCAAGGCTTCTTTGATACTGTTAGGATCTACATATATCTCATGGAGCATGGCTAATTCCTTGACAAAAACTATATGCCTTTCATCGAGCTCAGGCTTTATTAATAAAGTAACCTCATCCACAAGTTCATTTATATTGACCATTTCCTTTTCAAGTTTTGCCCCTCTCACAAAACTAAGAATCTCGTTAAGGATACTCTCGAGTCTCGTAGTCTCATTTACAATTATCGATGCATATTCCTTAAGATTACCGTCTAATTTCTTTTCAAGCCTTCTCGCAAATCCACCAACAGAAACAAGTGGGTTTCTAATATCATGTGCCACTTTTGCTGCAACCTCTCCAAGTGCTGCCATTCTCTCAGACAACACAAGTTTCTCCTGCAGTTTCTTAATTTCTGTGATATCCCTGGCTACATGAACCGTCCCTATAAACTCTCCTGCACTATTAAATATGGGAGAGCTTGAGTTAATAAAGGTACCTCCTAAAAACGGTTCTTCAAGCTCCTCAACAAAAGCTCTTTTTGTCATCACGGTTTTGTGATGAGGACATTCAGGTTTTGGTTCATTCATGCCATGAAACACCTCATAGCACTTTTTCCCCACAATATCACCTGCAGGTTTACCTATCTTTTCACTGACAGCCCTGTTTATTTTCTTGATGACATAGTCTTTACTGTTGAAATACATCATGTCCGACATTGACTCAAATATATTCTCAAGTTCCTGCTCTGTAAGGGCAACCTGCTCGAAGAGCCTTGCACTCTCAATAGCAGTTGCAACATGGTTCGAAAAGGCACTCAAAAACCTCATATCTTCTTCAACGATAAGCCTTCTGTTGAAATGATTATCAACCCAGATGACACCGATTACCTTATCTCTCGATATCAGAGGTGCAACAGCATAAGCCTGCGTCCCTAACTGCTGGATGAGGACTGTATCTGAAAGTGGCTCTTCCTTTGCATTCTGAATGTTAAAGGATATTTTTTCTTTTACTGTCTTTGTGAGGATTGTTTCCTCTGAAAGAGGTATTTCTATTCCAAGGCTGAGTCTGTCAAAAAAAGAATCCTTTCTTAATGGTCCTTTTTCGATATCGCGCATTATGTCATAGAGAGTTTTTTTCTCCAGAGAAAGCCTTTCCCATATCTGTCCAGCCTCATCAGGGTTTGCAGGTCCCACTCCCATTTCTCCCTTTAACACATTTTTGCTTTCGTCAACAAGAAAAAGAATCGCACGGTTAAACCCGAGGCCATCGCTCATAGTAACCGCAGTGAGAACCATTCTCAACAATCTGTCGAGTTCAAGTGTTCCCCTCATTGCTGAACTGATAAAGAAAAGCCTTGATAATTCCTGGTTTCTCCTTATTAAC
>Ga0315288_10004409_pt1 | contig 17901 bp, 15 predicted proteins | sample YL17G11_20_MG_FD_203454 | JGI IMG/M metagenome (GOLD analysis project Ga0315288, IMG submission 203454) | Sediment microbial communities from Yellowstone Lake, YNP, Wyoming, USA - YL17G11_20 | ecosystem: Environmental > Aquatic > Freshwater > Lake > Sediment | place: USA: Wyoming | collected... | reverse complement strand
CCGCCTCAGGAGCGAAGGTGAGTCCGGTCTTGCTTTTGGTGGGGAGCGTGCTCATCAACCGCACCGAAAGCTGGCTGATGCGCAGGCTGGGCAGGGAAACGGCCAGGTTGGGGTACTGGCGCACCAGGCTTTCCACCAGCTCGCCGATTTCAGCGTAGTCGCTCGTGTTCAGCGAGACCAGCGAGATTTCATCATAGCCGCAATTCGTGATTAGCTCACCGGCGGCTTTCACGACTTCTTCTTTGGGCCGCTCGCGGACGGGCCGGTAGATGAAGCCGGCCTGGCAGAAGCGGCAGCCGCGACTGCACCCACGCTGGATTTCAATAGCGCCGCGGTCATGGATAATTTCGATGTAGGGCACGACCGGTCGGGTGACGGGCGGGGGCAGCTTGGCGACCATCTGGCGCTGGATGGCAGGTTTGGCTTCAGGGATGGTGGGAGTGAAGCTCTTTAGTGTACCATCGGCGTGGTACACGACCTCGTAGAAGCTGGGGACGTAGATGCCGGGAATGGCGGCCAGCTGGCGGAGGAGGTCCTTCTTGGCCTTTTTGCCTGATTGCTTCCAGTCGCGGAAGACATCCAGGAATTCCAGGACAACTTCCTCCCCATCTCCCACCACGAAAGCATCGATGAAGTCGGCCATTGGCTCCGGGTTCAGGGTGCCGCTGCCGCCGGCGATGATGAGGGGGTGGGAATCGTCCCGCTCTGAAGCTAAGACCGGGATGTGCGCCAGGTCGAGCATATTCAGGACGTTGGTATAGGTCAGCTCATAAGCCAGTGAAAAACCGATAATATCGAAGTCTATCAGGGGGCGCTTGGACTCCAGGCTGTAGAGGGGGATGCCACCGGCTCGCATCGCCGATGCCATATCCACCCAGGGCGCGTAAACTCTCTCGGCGAGGACGTCTTTTAGGCGGTTGAAGATGTCATAGAGAATGGGGATGGCGACGTTGGACATGCCGATTTCATAGGTGTCCGGGTAGCTCAGGGCGATGCGGATAGGCGTGGCTTCCCAGTCCTTGACGATGGCATTCCACTCGCCGCCGGTGTAGCGCGCCGGCTTGGCGACGCTATGCAGGATAGAGTTCAGATTGGTCAAATTTTCCATCGCTATCGTCCCGCCACCACCTTCAAATCGGGGAACGGGTAGTGCTCACCGTTATTCGTCAGCAGGGGCACGCTCAACTGCAGCGCCGTCGCCGCGATTATGGCGTCAGCCATGCCCGCGGTCTTGCCTTTACTGCGAAGCTCTCCCATCAGTCGCCCTGCCTGCCGGGCAATGGGCACATCGACGGCGACCGACGTCAGTCCGTCGAGAAAGGCGGAGGTAGCCTTCTCCTCGCCACCCTTCATGCCTTGATAAACCTCGAGATGGGTGAGCGTGCTGACCGCCAGCAGCCCCTCCCCAGCCCACTCTTCGAGGAGTGTCCGGGCATAGTTGCGCCCTCTCAGGAAGTCGATGGCGATGTCACTATCAACGAGGCAGGCAATGTCGTCCCTGGGACTAACCGCCACGGCTGCCCCCCAGCCGCGCCAGGCGCTCTTTATCTTCCCGTATCGAACGGACGTAGGCTCTGGCATCGCCCGCCGTGACGAGGTCAGGGTGAAGCTCCCGCCCCCAGATGCCGAACCCCTTGTCCAGGGCGATTCTCTGTTTCCTGAAGGCTAGATAATGCTCTAGCGCCTTGGCGAAGAAAGAGCTGACCTCACCCTGAGATACCAGCGACTTGATTTCACCGGCGAGTTCGCGCGGCAGAGTGACGGAGATTTTTTCGGTTTTGCCTCTTTTTTCCATACTTCACCTTCGGAATGATTTTCTGACACACTGATGATACTACTACTAGTAGGATAAAGTCAATCAAAAAAAGAGGGGGCGTTGCGCCCCCTCTCGAATATCCGTGGAAGCTGTTTTATACCTCTCTGAACTCCCCCTCAACGGTGCCTTCACCGCCCTCTTTACCACCGCCCGGCGGTGGAGGTGGTTGCTGACCGCTCGGAGGTGGCTGCTGACCACCTGGAGGCGGCTGCTGGCGGTAGACCGCCTGCCCCACCTTCTGCAAGGTCTCGTTCAGGTCCTGGGTCGCTCGCTTCAGCGACTCTACGTCCTTGCCCTGCAAAGCCGAGCGCACCGCCGCAATCTTGTCCTCCACCTCTTTGTTCAGGTCGGCGGGTATCTTGTCCTTATGCTCGCGGAGGGTTCGTTCCGCATTGTACGCCAGTGTGTCCGCCTGGTTGCGGGCTTCGACCTCGTCACGGCGCTGGGCATCTTCGGCGGCGTGCATTTCCGCCTCGCGCTGCATCTTGGCGACGTCATCCTTGGACAGGCCGCTGGAGACGGTGATGGTGATTTTCTGCTCGCGACCCGTCCCCTTGTCATGTGCCTTGACGTTTAGAATGCCGTTTGCATCGATGTCGAAGGTAACTTCAATCTGCGGGATGCCTCTCGGCGCCGGCAAAATGCCATCGAGGATGAATCGGCCCAGGGTGCGGTTATCGGTCGCCATCGGGCGCTCGCCCTGCAAAACGTGAATTTCCACGCTCGGCTGATTGTCCCCGGCGGTGCTGAAAACCTGGCTCTTCGAGGTCGGGATGGTGGTGTTGCGCGGGATGAGCGGCGTCGCCACCCCACCCAGCGTCTCGATGCCCAGGGTCAGCGGCGACACATCGAGCAAGAGCACGTCCTTGACCTCGCCCTTGAGGACGCCGGCCTGGATTGCCGCGCCCATCGCCACCACTTCCTCGGGGTTGACGGTGCGGTTCGGCTCTTTGCCCCAGAACTTCCGGACTTTATCGATGACCAGCGGCATTCTGGTCTGCGAACCGACCAGGATTACCTCGTGGACCTGGGCCGCCGTCAGACCGGCATCGGCAAGCGCCTGCCGGCACGGCTCGAGGCTCTTTTCCACTAAATCCATCACCAACTGCTCGAGCTTGGCGCGGGTGAGCTTGATGGTCAGGTGTTTAGGACCCGTGGCATCCGCGGTGATGAAGGGCAGGTTGATTTCCGTTTCCTGGACGGTGGAAAGCTCCACCTTGGCTTTCTCGGAGGCTTCCTTGAGGCGCTGGAGCGCCATCTTGTCCTGCCTCAGGTCGATGCCCTGGCCCTTCTTGAAATCATCGCTGAGCCAGTCCATAATTCGCTGGTCGAAGTCATCGCCGCCGAGATGGGTATCGCCGGCCGTCGATTTGACCTGGAAGGTGCCGCCGCCCAGCTCGAGAATCGAGATATCGAACGTGCCGCCGCCAAGGTCGTAGACGGCAATCGTCTGTTCCTTCTTCTTCTCAAGTCCATAGGACAGCGAGGAAGCCGTCGGCTCATTGACGATTCTGATAACGTTCAGTCCGGCGATGGTGCCGGCATCCTTGGTCGCCTGGCGCTGGGAGTCGTTGAAATAAGCGGGCACGGTGATGACGGCATCGGTGATTTTCTCGCCCAGGTACGCCTCGGCATCCGTCTTCAGCTTCTGCAGAATCATCGCCGAGATTTCAGACGGGCTGTACTCCTTACCGCCCATCAGCACCCGCACCTCATTGTTGGGACCGCGGGTAACTTTATACGTCTTGCGGCGGGCGTCTTCCTCGACGGGCAGCTCGCGACCCGGCGGCTCGCCCCACTTGCGGCCCATAAAGCGCTTGATGCTGTAAACGGTGTTCTCCGGGTTGACGATTGCCTGGCGCTTGGCGAGCAGGCCCACCACGCGCTCCCCGGTCTTGGTGACCGCCACATACGATGGCGTCGAGGGGCCGCCTTCCGCGCTGGGGATGACTTTCGGTTCGCCGCCTTCCAGAACGGCAATGACGCTCTTCGTCGTCCCCAGGTCAATACCAACGGCTCGTGCCATAGTTAGTCCTCCTTTTCTTCTTCACCGGAACCAACGATTACTCTAGACGGGCGGATGACCCGTTCGTTCAAACGATAACCTTTTTCCACTTCTTTGATAATTATACCTTCTTTTCCCTTGCCCTGGGCGATGCCTTCGTGCAGGCGCGGGTCGAAGGGTTCGCCTTCCGCCTCGATGGGAGTCAGTCCCTGCGACTGAAGGGCGGCCATCAGCTTATCAAATACCATCCGGACGCCTTTAACCCAGGGCTGGTCGGCAAGCTCCGCTGGAATCATGGCGAAAGCTCTCCCGGCGTCATCCAGGGCCGGTAATACGCTCAGGACAAGAGACGCGTTGGCGAGACGCTGAGTCTCTTCCTTCTCCTGCTGGCAGTACCGCTTGAAGTTGGCGTAGTCGGCCTGGGCGCGCTGCCAGTTTGCCAGGTAGCGTTCCGCTTTGGCTTTTTCCTCGGCCAGCGCCCCGACCAAATCGGGGCTTTCAATATCGGCTTCTGCCTCAGGCTCCGCCGGCTCCGCCGGGGTTGCCTGTTTTTTTTCGGGAGTTTCTTCTATCATCATTAGTCCTTTATTGTCATTTTGAACTTCCAGATGTCACTCTGAGCGCAGCGAAGAGTCCGTACCCCTCCTTTTCCAATGGGACCGGATTCTTCGGTTGCTTCGTTTACACTGAGCGAAGCGAATGTGCTCCCTCAGAATGACATTGCTGTACGCTATTGTACGTTGCGCCAGTCTCAGTCTGGGAATGCCTCTTGCGCGTGCCTTCTGAATGTCAGCTCGACTGCGGCTCGGTGGGAAGCTCTTTGCCGTAAAGGGCGGCCATCAGGCGGCTCAGCACGGCGGCGAGGTAGCCAACGGTCGAAATCGTGTGCGCGTAGGGCATGCGAGTCGGTCCCACCACGCCCACGGTGCCGGTCGCTTCATCGGGAAGACCATAGCGGCTGACCACGACACTGCAGTTGTGGAAAGCCTCATCTTTGTGCTCTCTGCCGATGGTCACCCGAACTCGGTTGTTCTCCAGCCGCTCGGGCATAATAATCTTGAGCAGGCTTCTCTGCTCCGCCAGCGCCAACAGGCTGAGCATATGACGGCTATCGGTGAACTCCGGCTGATTCAGCATGAAGTGCCAGCCGTCAAGGTAAGGCTCTTCGTAGTCCTGTCCATCTTCCGCCCGCATCATCCGGACAATGTAATCGGAGACTTCCTTCTCGGCCGGCGTCAGGACGATGTCCCGGGCGCTAATCTGCGGGCCGGTCAAGTTGGCGTACTCGTCATTGAGGCGCCCGGCGATTTGGGACAGCTTATTCTGGGGCACAATCTGCTCGAAGTTGATGAGCTTCTGCTTCAGCTTGGCGCCGTGAAGGACAAGAACAACTAAAACCAGAGAGTCCTGCAAAGCAACCAGCTCCAGCTGCTTGAGCTTGCTTGCCGCTGGCCGTGGGATGGTAACGATGGCCACGTTCTGCGCCATTCGCGCCATAAGCTCCGCCGCCAGGCTGAGCCACTCGCCCACCTCGCTCTCCACCTGGTGGAAGAGGTGACTGATGAGGCGCTGTTCGGCAGGGGAGAGGGACACGTCTTCCAGCGACTCGACGTAGAAGCGGTAGCCCTTGTCCGAGGGGACGCTGCCGGCTGAGGTGTGGGGGCGCAGGATGTAACCTTCCTGCTCGAGGCGCGCCATCTCGTTGCGGACGGTGGCCGGGCTGACGCGGATGCCCGCCTCACGGGCGATGGACTGGGAGGGCACCGGCACCGCCTTGACGATGTACTCTTGAACTATTGATTTGAGGATGTGACCGGTTCTTTCCGATAGCATTTTAGCCTCAGTTAGCAGTCGATGGCGTCGACTGCTAAGTCTAGCTTATCACCTTTGCCCTTCGTTGTCAATAGCGGTTCTGGTTGTCACGGCGGGCGACTCGAGGTTGTCATTGCGAGCACAGCGAAGCAGTCTCACCAGTATTGTCATCGCGAGGGCGAAGCCCGAAGCAATCCCAATGGATTCATTGAGATTGCCACGTCGCCCCGATTTCATCGGGGCTCCTCGCAATGACACTGGTAGAGTTGTTGTTTTCCTTGACCCTTGAAGCTAAGCTGTGCTATATTGGGCTGATGGATATTAGCTGGCTGGGACACTCCTGTTTTCGCATCCGGGGAAGCCAGGGCTTCATCATCACCGACCCTTATTCCCCCGACACCGGCTACACGCTGGGCAAGCAGACCGCCCGTATCGTCACAGTGAGCCATAGCCACCCCTCCCACTCGTTTGCGCAGGGCGTCGGCGGCGAACCCAAGACTGTCGCCGGTCCCGGCGAGTATGAAATCGCCGGCGTCTTCATCATCGGCCTCGCCACCTACCACGATAACGAGGCGGGCAAGAAGCTCGGCCGGAATACCATCTATACGATGGAGATTGACGGCATCAACGTCTGCCACCTGGGCGACCTGGGGCACGTCCTCAGCTCGGACAAAGTGGAACAGATGGGCAGCGTGGATGTCCTGATGATTCCGGTGGGCGGCGTGTCAACGCTGAATGCGACGATGGCGGCCGAGGTGGTGCGCCAGATTGTGCCCAAGATTGTCATCCCGATGCACTACAAGACCCCGGCCATCAAACGGGAACTCGACCCCCTGGACAGGTTCCTCAAAGAGATGGGGGTTATGCAGACGAAATCGCAATCGAAGCTATCGGTGAGCGCAAGTACTCTGCCGCTGACGACGCAGGTGGTAGTGCTGGACTACAAAGAGCCGGCCCCGGGTAAGAAGGACTAGTCTTCGTAAAAAGGAGGCAGCTATGATTAAAGGAATACAGCACGTCAGCTACACCGTCAGCAATCTGGATGAAGCACTTCACTTCTTCCGCGACCTTCTCGGTCTGCCGGCTTCAGACATTATGGAGCCGAAAGGGGAGCGTTTGGAGAAGCTGTACCGCATGCAGCAGGTAGCCCAGCGTCTGGCCATCGTCAAGACGCCGAAGGGCGATGTAATTCATCTCATTCAGTACCTGTCTCCGAAAGGTGAGCGGATTGATGCCCGTCTCTGTAACGCTGGAGTCGCTCATATTGCCTTTGAGGTGGATGACATTGAGAACACTTATAAGGAGCTCATCGCCAAAGGCGTCGAGTTCAACAATCCGCCACACTGGGGCGGGCAGATTGTCCAGGAAATCAAGGGGTGGGGGGTGTGTTTCATGAAAGGCCCGGACGGTATTCCGGTTGAACTGATGCAAAAGCCAACGCAATAACCAATTGGAGCCGAAGGAAGACTAATCCCCTTGAATCTTGTCCACCAGCTCGGAGAGCTTCTTCAGCGCCTCATCGGTACTTAGTCGGCCGGCTTCAACTTCCTCGCAGACGCTTTCAACCTCTCTCAGCTTCTCCCCGACCTTCTTTTCGATTCTCTCCGCCTTCAAAGCGGCTTCTTCCTTCTTGGCCCACTGGGCGGCCAGTTCGGCCTCGGTCTTCGCTTCTGGTGCGGCGGCTGGCTCAGTGACTGAGGCCGGCTCTGGGACTGCGGGTTCAACTTCCGGCGGGGCTGGTAGTCGCGCTTCCACGGGGGCTTTGGCCGGCTGAGTCGTTTCAGCCTGAGGCACGGGGGCATTTCGGACTTCCTCAGTCTCTATTCTAGCTCTGGGCTTGGCGGTATATTCTTCGGCCAGCCGCTTCAACTCTTCGGCCGCTTCCTCGACGAGTCGCCGGGCTTCTTCGGCCTTCTGCCGGGACATCTCTCCGGCGGCTTTTGCCTGCCCGTTCTCCTCGATTCCCGGCGCCGCCGCTTTCTCTTTTGCCTCCAGTTCGGCCTGTTTCCGAGCCTGCTCCTCGAGCTTACGGGCAATCTTTTCGGCATCCTCAGCTTTCTGTGCCTCTTCCGCCATCCTGCGAGCGTTTTCTTCAGCTTCCGCCTCAGTGCGCCGGCGGGCTTCCTCCTCGGTCTTCAATGCCAGCTTTCTGGCTGCCTCTTCCTGCTTTTTGGCGAGCCGGGCCGCTTCCTCCGCCTGCCTTTGGGCAAGGCGCTCGGCTTCTTGCGCCTTCTTTGCTTCTTCCGCTGCTCTCTTAGCTTTCTCCCTGGCCTCAGCTTGCGCCTTCCGCTCAGCTTCCTCGGCTTGCTTTTGCGTCTGCCGGGCCGCTTCCTCCGCCTTCCGCTTTTCGAGGGCTTCGAGGCGCGCGTTTTCCCGCGCTTCGGCTTCCGCCTTTCGCTCGGCTTCCAGAGCGAGCCTTTGCGCCTGCCGGCGAGATTCTTCTTCCTGCTTTTTGACTAAAGCCTCTGCTTCCAGGGCTTTTCGCTTTTCTTCCGCCTCAAGGCGGGCTTTCTCTTTTGTCCCCAGTTCGGCCTGTTTCTGGGCAAGGCGCTCGGCTTCTTGCGCCTTCTTTGCTTCTTCCGCTGCTCTCTTAGCTTTCTCTCTGGCTTCAGCCTCCGCCTTCTTACGGGCTTCCTCGGCCTGCCTTTGGGCAAGGCGCTTGGCTTCTTGCGCCTTCTTTGCTTCTTCCGCTGCTCTCTTAGATTTCTCTCTGGCTTCAGCTTCCGCTTTCTGGTGGGCTTCTTGCGCTTGCTTTTGCGCCAGCTTCTCGGCTTCCAGAGCGAGCCTTTGCGCCTGCCGGCGAGATTCCTCTTCCTGCTTTTTGACTAAAGCCTCTGCTTCTAGGGCTTTTCGCTTTTCTTCCGCCTCAAGGCGGGCTTTCTCCCTGACTTCAGCTTCGACTTGCTCTTGGGCGCGCTCCTGTTCGATGCGCGCGATTCTTTTGCGGGCATACGTAGCGCTATGCCGCTCCGCCCGACTCCGCTTCAATATCGGGTAGTTGCAGTACTGGCAGTTTGGGCCTTGTGTCTTTTGTCCGCAGTTAGGACAGATTGACATCGCTTACCTCGAATATTTGTAAATACTATAGCATAATCGGCCGTTCCGCGGCACTAGTACTGAGTTGCGTATATCTTTATACGAAAGAATGGGTAATATTTAGTTCATTAACTGCAATATATATGTCTAGGTAATTGCGCAACGAAGTACTAGAGCCTTCGGATAGTGACGACAAGCGCCAGAACGGTGATGATGAGGAGCAGGTTGGTCAGCAACAACGCGCCGATGACATAGACGACCCACTGTGGTGTCTCCGGAGCCAGCGGCGCCGGGGGCATGACAGGCGATGGTGGCAGGGGCGCCGGCGCTGGCATCGGCGGCAGGTTCTGGGACACTGGCGCCGGGGTGACAATGAGCGGCGGTGGGACAGTGCGGTCGGGTGCGGCCGGCTCGCGCGCAGTGGTGAAGGCGCTGGTGGCGCTCCAATCGCTGACCGTCCCGGCGCCGATGCCGCGCACCTTCCAGTAGTAAGTGGTGTCGTAGTCCAGGCTGACGTTACACTGCCAGGCGGTGCTGGGCAGGGCGAAGTCCCCGGTCTTGGCCACTGCCGGGCTGGCGAATTTCACATCAGCGGCGACCAGAAGTTCGTAAGCCTGCGCCCCGGCGATGGCGCTCCACTGGAAGACGGGCTTCACTGGTACGCCGCTCGCCCCGGGTTCAGGGTTCGCCAGCTTGAGGGCGATGGAGTCCGTCGTCAGGCTGGTGGTGAAGGACCGCTTTGCCAACCACGGGCTGAGCGCTGGCTCGGTGGCCCTCACCCGCCAGTAGTAGGTGGTGGCGGGGTCGAGCGCAGGGAGCCGCACCGAAGTGGCCCGGGTGGTGCCTTCAAATCCGGTGGGGACGGACGAGAAATCGGTATCGTAGTCTAATTGCCACTTATACGTGGTGGCGCCGGGCAGAGATTCCCAGTCGAGAGTGACGTTCGTAATCGTATTGTTGACGAGCGTGCCGGAGACGCTCGTTTTATCGACCGGAGTGGACGGTGTAATGGGAACAGTCAGGGTATCGACAAAGGTCAGCAGTTTGGCGCCGGCGGTATCAGCCGCCCAGAGCCGATGCCCCAATCCCCACATCCCGGACAGCGTTGCCCCCGGGGATAAACCTCGGGTCACCGTCTCGAAAGCAGGTCCCAGCGAGTAGGTGGGGTCGAGGCTGCGCTCCATCCCGCCGTTAGACTGGGAGTTGGTCGCGTACAGCGCGCCCTCCGGACCGATAGCGACCTGAGAAATGGTGGCGCCGGCAGGCAGGGTAGTGTCTATACTCTCCCACGCCGTGCTTTTGTTCACGATGAAGCGGTACACACCCTTATTGGCCGTGTTGCTGACGGCGTAGACGGTGCGGTTGCTGGCGAAACCGGGATCGAAGGCCACGGCGATAGCGCCGGTAAGGGGTGGGGCTGTGGCGCTGGGGGGTAATGGCTCAAAGGCAGCGCCCCGGTCCGACGAGAGATAGACCCAGCCGTTGCGGTTGCCGATAAGAATGGTCTTATCTTTTTCGAAGTCCGGCGATAGCACCATTGAGTTGAGCGCCTGGATACCTACGGCAACGCCCCTCGCAAAGAAGAAACCGCTATTGGTAGTCTCGTAGACCAGCCCGTCAGTGTCGTCAAAGGTCCCGACGAGCAAATCGGTATCACTAACCGCCGCCCAGACGCTGACTGTGAAGGGGGTACCGGTATCGGGGTCGGCGGGCACGTGGCGGACGAAAGTCTGTCCGTTGTCCATCGATTTCCACATCGCCGGTTGGCCGCCCGCGCTTCCGGCCAGAAAGACCACCGGTTGACCCTTGCCGTACTGCGGCGGCAATTTGACCAGGTCGAGGCTGTCCACGTTCGGCAAAGAGCTGGAGAAGACTCTCTCCCAGCCGCCGCTCACCCCCCGCCACAGACTGTGCTCCCCGCCGAAAGTCAGCAAGAACTGGGCGCTGTCCTGGTCGTAGTCCGGTGAAGGGGCAAAATCGACAATGGTGGCAATGGTCGTGTCAATCAGGCCGGTCTGGTTCCAGATGGCGCCCTTGTCTCGACTTATGGAGAAGGCACTGTCGTTCCCGCTCGTGGCGGCATAGGCCCGGCCGCTGGTAGCGAAGTCCGGCGCCAGGGCGACGCCGGTCTTTGCCGCGCCCGTCGGCTCTTTACGGCTCTTCGTCCAGCTTTCCCCGCCGTCATTGCTGAAGTAGACCTGACCGCTTGAGGCCGCGCCAGCCATCAGCGCCAGTGAGGCGGCTTGGCCCGCGACCGCCAGCCCGGTGACATCAGCATTGCTCAAACCATAGCTCGACCCGACATTCAGGTCAGTGGTGGCGGAGTCCTCAACCTTGTAAACATCGCCATTTCCCGTCCCCGTGTCCACCGTGACGAAGAAAACCGAATCAAGGTCGGTGGCATCGTAATCAGAGGGGAAGGCGATGGCCGCGGAGTTAGCCACCAGAACAGATGCCCCCGCATTGTCCCGGTCAAGTTGCGCGGTGATTGTCCATCCCGCCCCGCCTGCCTTGCTCACGACGAAAGTGTCCGTCTCATTGGTCGCGATGGCCAGCAATTTGCGGTCGGCGAGGTAGTTAGGCGAGAAGGCGATGGCATAGACGTCATAGCCCACCAGGCCGGTGTCCGTCCAGGCGGGGAGGACTTGGTCTTCGTCCAGGGTGTAGACGCCGCCGGACTGGCCCGCGTCGGTGTCCCTGGTGCTGACGGCAATGATGTTGCCGGTGAGCCGTGTCATCGCGATTGAGCTGATTTCAGTGTTGCCCGCGCCGGCGCCGCCCGGATTGGGCAAGAGCGAAGCAAATGTCTTGCCGCCATCTAGAGACCGGATGACGGTCGAGGTGGTGGCGTAGTAGACGCGATTGGGGTCGCCGGGGTGGGTGGCGATGTCGACAATGCTGTCCTGGACATTGCCGGTGTAAGCCCAGGTGCGGCCCTCATCGGTCGACTTGTACAGGGTATTGGTTAGTCCTTTGCCGTAGGCGTAAAGAGCGCCATCGGCGGCGAGGGTGAGGTGCTGGACGTCTGAGCCGGGGGCGAGCATCCAGCCGCCCGCTTTGCCCGGGGCGGGGATGGGGACTTCCGTCCATTTGACTTCATCATCGGCGAGGAGGGGAGAGGCGAGCAGGAAGAGGGCAAGCAGAAAAATCGGGGCGCTACGATTAAGAAAGAAGGCTTTTTTCAGAGCCACGTGGCGAATTTTACTTTAGCGCGGGGGAAAAGTCAATAGGGGTGGGAGTGGCCTTAGGCTGGGTCTTGACTAAAACAGCAGGCGACGTATGGCCGCCGGTACCCATCGGAAGAAAACCGGCGAAAGCAATAGGAAAACGGCCACATGTAGTAAGAGGTACAGGCAGAATATCGATATCGCCGTCAGCCGGAGCTTGCCTCTGCCTTTGTTCTGCCACAGTCCAAGTAGCTGAGAGAGTCCCATCCCCAGGCCCATACAAACGGCGCCCACAGTGGGGAAAAAGTAGAAGACATAGGTGACCCGGTCCGTTATCAGTTGCAGCGGTATCAAGACCAGGTAGGTGCTGGCAAACCACAGCACGCTGAACAGGGCGGCATCGCTGCCCTTTTTTATCAGGTAAGATGTGTAGGCCACAGTGGGCAGAATCAGCGCCCATAGGGTGGGGCTGATAACGGCCAGATAATCGGGGTCCCAGTTGTAGGGCATTGCCTTGAGGGAAATGAGCCATTCCCAGGGGCGGCTGGTGCTGGGGTGGAAGGGGGAAGTGGCGAACTTGATGCTCCCGCTCAGCGTTATCATATTGACAACTCGGTTCAAGGGATTGACCAGCTCTCCGGTAATGGCAAAGTCCAAGAGCGGCATCAATTCGAAGAAAAGGAGCGGCGCCAGCACCATGGACAGCACGAACAAGCGCGTACGGTCCCGCCGGGCAACGAGCCAGTGGAGGCCGATGGCAATAAAGGCAAAAGCGCCGGGCAGCTTGATGAGGACACTGAAAGCGCCAGCCACCGCCGCCAGCGGGTAGTCCCCTCTAAGATACAGCCAGAAGGCGAGCAGCATAAAGCAAACGTTGGCAGCATCCAGCATGGCGACGCTGGACTGCACGAAGGTGAGGTTCTCCAGCGCCAGAAGAAAGCCAGCCAGGAAGGAAACCCGGCGGGACATCGCCAGCCGCCGGCAGATAAGATAGAGCAGGAAGATACTGGCGCTGCCCATGAGGACGGTAAAGAATCGCCAGCCCAGGGAATTATCCCCGAACACGAGCATTCCGGCGGTAATCAGCAGCTCGCCTAGAGGAGGGTGCTCAGCGCGGAGCGTGGCATCGCCGCTGATGATATGCCGGGCATCATTGACGTAGAACTCTTCGTCCAGAACGATACTATTCGGGTAGAGTATAATCGAGAAGTGCATCGCCAGGACCAGCAAGGTGAGGAGGGTAATCCAGAAATACTCCTTCTTGCTCAGCCTGGCCAGTCTGTTCATCGCCATGTCCATAGCACGTTGACCAGGTAGTTCCACAGCGTGGCCGCGGCGATGCCGAAGAGGTTGGAGATGAGATAATTAACGCCAAGAACGCTGGTGAAAAGAAGCAGTAATCCGTACTGGATTAAGGCACCGGCGACGCAGGTTGTGTTGAATTTCAAAAGGCGAAACATAAAGGACCCGGTTTTGCCAGCGCGCCGGTCTGCGAAGGTAAAATAATCATTCAGCACGAAGTTAGAGATAATCGAGCCTTCGATGGCGAAAATTGAGGATATGTAGTATCTCAGCCCGCCAAATTCGGTCAGTAGCCACAGGATACCTTCGTTGACCACCACGCCGCTTCCGCCCACCAGGCAGAACTTGGCAAACCTGACCAGCTCGCGCCGGCGCTGCATCAGGCTATAGACGTGCCTCAGGTAGTCCACCTGCTGCCTGAAGTTCAGCTTGCTCTTGCCCTTCTCCCTTAAGGCGAATAGGAAGGGGACTTCGGCCAGCTTCTGCTCCTTGCCTCTCACCAGTATTTCCAAAAGTATCTTGTAGCCGGTGGGCTTGAGCTCAACTCCCTCGACCACCCGCTTGCGGAACATAAAAAAGCCAGACATGGGGTCGTGGACCGGCCTCGTTTCGGGAAGCGCGATGTGGGCGATGAGCACCGCCCCCCGGGAAACCAGCTTCCGGACAGGACCCAGCCCCACGCTCCCGCCGCCTTTGACATACCGGCTGGCCACCGCCACATCGGCCCCGTTTTCCAGCGCCCGGAGCAACGCAGGGATGACCTCAGGGGGATGCTGTAAATCAGCATCCATTATCGCCACAATGTCGCCTGCGGCGTAGCTGATGCCGTCCACGACGGCTGACGCCAGCCCTTTCTTGTCCTTGCGGACTAAAACCCGGACGGGGAAATGCTTCTCCATCTCCCGAACGGCCTCGGCGGTACCATCCCGGCTGTCATCATCGATGAATATAACCTCGTAGCTCTGGCCGGCCAGGACACGGTGGAGCCTCTCCACCAAAGGCTGAATATTATCCCTTTCATTGTAGGTGGGTATGATGATGGACAGCACCTTGCCCAATAGAAAGACTCCTTGCCCTGAGCGCAGCGAAGGGCTTGCCGAAAACGCCTCGGCGTGAACGCTATAGACATTTTAGCACAACGAACGGCATCGTGCCCGTCCTTCCGCCAAAGGACTGTCTCTGCCTTCTTTGTCATTCTGACCGTAGCAGTCCGGCCAAGTCAGCGAGGGGGACGGTCTTCTGCTCCGCTTTCTGCATATCGCGCAGGACGGCGGTCTTTGCCTTGACCTCGTCCTCGCCGATGATAAGCGTCTGCTTGACGCCGAGCGAGTTTGCCTGGCGCATCTGCGCCTTCAGGCTCTTCTCGCCGGTCGCCATAATCACGCCGATGCCCTCCCGCCTCAGCCCCTGCGCCAGCCGGATTGCCTCGTTCTTCGCCGGCTCGCCGAGGCTGGCGATGAAGACCCCGGGTTTGGGGAGGTTTAGGATGGCGATGCCCTGTTTCTTCAGGTTCAAAACGATGCGCTCGATGCCGATGGCAAAGCCGATGGCGGCCTTGGGCTTGCCGCCCAGCTCCTCGATGAGGTCGTCATAGCGTCCGCCGCCGCAAATCGTCCCCTGCGACCCCGCCACCCGCGGCTGGATTTCAAAGACGGTGCGGGTGTAGTAGTCCAGCCCCCGCACCAGGCGGTGGTCGGTGGTGAAGGGGATTTGCAGGACGGTCAGGTAGCCCTTCAGCTTATCGAAGTGCGCCTGGCACTCCGGGCAGAGGTAATCGGCGCTCTTCGGCGCGGTTTCCGCCACCGGCTGGCAACTTGGTTGCTTGCAATCGAGCAGCCGGAGCGGGTTGCGCTCCATCCGGACCTGGCAGTCGGCACAGAGACCGGCGGCGTGCTTGGCATAATACTCCTTCAAGGCGCGGAGGTAATTGGGGCGGCATTTCTTGCAGCCGATGCTGTTTAGGAGCAAAGCCAGCTTGCTCAACTCCAGCGAGTAGAAGAACTGCCAGGCAAAATCGATGACTTCCGCGTCAATGGCGGGGTCGATATCGCCCAGCGCTTCGATGCCGAACTGGTGGTGCTGACGGTAGCGGCCGGCCTGGGGTCGCTCGTAGCGGAAGGCCGGAATCAGGTAGAAGAGGCGGACGGGCTGGGGGAGGTTCGTCATCCCGTGCTCGAGGTAGGCGCGGCAGGCGGAGGCGGTGCCTTCGGGTCGCAAGGTGAGTTGGTTGCCGCCCTTATCGGCGAAGGTGTACATCTCCTTTTCGACGATGTCTGTGCCCGTGCCGATGCCGCGCTGGAAAAGCCCGGCGTCTTCAAAGACGGGGAAATCGATGCGCTCGTAGCCATAGAGCTGGCACACACGGGCGATTTTCTGCTCGATGTGGCGCCAGTAGGGCTGCTCTTCGGGGAGGATGTCTACCGTGCCGCGCGGCGCTTGATACAACATAAGACCTCAGCGACCTATCAGCAATTTCTCAATAGGATACGGTATTCAGGGCGATTTTGTAAAGGCGGCGGGGGAGACTACGTCACCTTCTTGAAATACCACTTATACAGCAGCTGCATGTCGTCGGGGAAAAGGCCGAGGCGGTCGCCGTTGTTGACTTTGCGGCTCAGCGCCGAGTATTCGCCGTTGAGGAAGATGTTGGGTCCCAGGTCTTTGTCCGGGATGCCGATGCGCCGCGCCACATCGGTAATAGTATCGCCTTTGTTGACCTTGATGTGAACAATGGACTCGCGGGCGGGGTCGAGGTTACCGGTGAAGCGGCGGAGTTTGCCGTAAAGGTGGACTTCAATCAATCTAACCGCCACCAATCATCGGGAAGATGCCCACCCGGTCGCCATCCTTGAGAACGTAATCGTCTCTCTGGTGCTTGCCGTTGACCATTACCAGGCTAATTTCTTTGCCCGGCAGGTTGAGTTCGGCAACCAGCGTGCCCACATCAGTGCGTTTGTCCAGTGGCATCACCAGCACGCCTTCCTTCTTCGCCTCCGGGTGCAGGTCGCGCAGATAGGCGAACAGTCTCACTTCAATCTTTCCCATCTCCATCTCCTCCCCCGTAGTTCCAGTATAGTCCCGCTGTCCCGAAAAAGACAAGCCCCTCCATCCCTCCGCAGAAGGGCGAAGGGGCTTGCGTCAGTCTCAGGGAAGTAGCCTAGCGGCCGCGATGCACCTTGTCCAGCTCCGCATCTGTAACATCGAAGACGACGTTGTGGGGCGGGAGCTTTTCGTACTTCATAAACTCGGGGATGCGGTCGTTCTGCTTGGTGAAGCCGGCCGCCTTGTTGAAGGCGCGCTCCGTGGCGATGATTTCACCGCCGATGCGGGCGACGTCATCGGTCGTCCATTTCGTGCCGAGGATACCGTTGCACTCCTCGACCATCCCCTCCATCCCTGAAGCAATGTCCAGTATGGCGAAGGAGATAAAGAGACAATGGCCGGTCGAGTCGAGGAAGGCAGTGGCATCCTGGAAGCCGCGCGAGACCTTGGCTTTGTTGGTCTTGAACGGGTCGAGCTTGCCGCTCACGCCCAGAATCTCCGGCGCGATAGTGTAGCCGGCGGTGTGGTCGGCGCCCATAGGGGTAGTGGCATAAGTGATGCCGATGCCCTTGATGGCGCGCGGCTCGTAGGCGGGCATACCCTGTCCCTTGGTCGTGGGACAGCGGACGATGCCGTAGGTGGCCGCCGTGACCGCCGCGCCGCTGCCGAGGATATGGCCCAGCGGCGTACCCTGGCCAATCTCATCCAACATCTTGATGGCTTTCTTGCCATCGCCGAACTTGGCCAGGCCGGCTTCCATCGCCACGCCGAGCGTCACGCCGGCTTCGATGGTGTCCAGGCCGTAGTCGTTGCACATCCAGATAAGCTGGCCGGTGAAGTCCAGGTCATCGATGCCGCAGTTGGCGCCCAGCGACCAGACCGACTCATATTCCTGGACGGAGACCAGCTCACTGCCGTCTTTCTTGGGGTAGACGTTGGAGCACTTGATGACGCACCCCGGCGAGCAGTTATGACCCGTCGCCCCCACCCCGCCCCGCTCTTTGCACACCTTGTTGATGGTCTCGCCGGAAATCTTGGACGCCCCCTCGAATCTACCCGAGCTGAAGTTGCGGGTGGGCAGGGCGCCGGCTTCGTTCAGCACGTTGACCAGAGCGGCGGTGCCGTAGGTATTCAGCGTGCCGCCCGGCTTGGTAATGGCGTGCTCCAGGAGGGCGTTGGCCAGTTTCTTGCGCCCGGCGTTGAAGACATCCTTATTGGCGATGGGCACCGGAGCCGACCCCTTTTCATCGAGGATGATGGCTTTCAAGCCCTTGCTGCCCATCACCGCCCCCAGCCCGCCGCGGCCGGCATATCGGCTGGGGCGATTCTCGGGGTCATTGACGCAGACGCCGGCCATCGACATCAGTTTCTCGCCGGCGACGCCGCAGGCCATGATGCCCACGCTGCCGCCGAACTTCTGGAACATCATCGGATAGGCTTCATATAGACCTTTGCCGGCAAACTCATCGGCGGGCAATAGCTCGGCGCCGGTCTTGTCCACCTTGAGCAGGTAGAACTTGCCCTTCTCCTTCGGCTGGCCCTCGACGATGATGGCTTTCAGTCCCAGCTTGGCCATTTTCTCCGGAGCCACGCCACCGGAGTTCGACTCTTTGATGCCGCCGGTCAGCGGCGATTTGCCGCCCACCGAAAGGCGTCCGGACGATGGCGCACCCGCGCCGGTAACGATGCCCGGGGCGAAGGTCAGCTTGTTGTTCGGCCCC
>Ga0315288_10004408_pt1 | contig 17905 bp, 12 predicted proteins | sample YL17G11_20_MG_FD_203454 | JGI IMG/M metagenome (GOLD analysis project Ga0315288, IMG submission 203454) | Sediment microbial communities from Yellowstone Lake, YNP, Wyoming, USA - YL17G11_20 | ecosystem: Environmental > Aquatic > Freshwater > Lake > Sediment | place: USA: Wyoming | collected... | reverse complement strand
CCGGAAAGCTGGAAGGAGTCAATAACAAGATCAAAGTCATAAAACGGAAGGCCTATGGCTTCCATGACCTCCGTTACTTCTCCTTGAAGATCATTCAAGCTTTTGCCAACTAATCGGGAGATGAACCTAAAATGATAATAGAGGAAGGAAATTATGATTTGCCTATATATTAATTATCCAAATCCACATTTCACTATTCATGGTAATGATTTTTGCTCTGAAATAAGAAAAATGCATAAAGAAAATCAGCGGAAAATTGATGTTTCCATGGGGAACCTAGATAATGTTCTTACCGACTTCATTGCAAATAAATATAAGTTTGCCGCCAAAAAAGAACTTAATGATTTATGGATAGCGATAACCCTTGACAGCCCAGAGCAAGAGATTGGATTTGTTAATACTATTCAAACCCTGCTTGGTTTACAGTACAAGCCATTCAGAAATGGCAAGATAAAAAAGCATTGCTAAGGCCAAGGAGGAGATAATGAAAAGAAAGCATGTGAGCTCGAGCAATATATGTTCAATTGGGTATGAATCGGAATCTTTGACGCTCGAGATAGAATTTAATACAGGGAGCATTTACCAATATTACGCTGTTCCGGCATATGAACATGATTCGCTTATGGCAGCTAGTTCCCACGGTTCATATTTTTCCCAGCATATAAAAGATCGGTATCGATGGAGAAAGATGAAGTAAGGTTATCTGCGATGATAATTAATCTACTAAAAGTCCAAAACTTTCGTTGTATCCGTGATGAAAATCTCCAATGCGATCGGCTGACTGCACTTGTTGGCCCTAATGGAGCTGGCAAGTCCTCATTTCTGCGAGCATTAGAAATATTTTATACGACAGCCACTAAATGCTCGGAAGAGGATTTCTACGATAGAGATACTACTAAAGAGATTATTATTACGATCACATTTACCAACTTAACTGAGGAAGAAGCTAAGCTATTTCAGAAATATATAGAAGGTGGAAATCTTACAGTCCAAAAAGTCATAAGGTGGACTCAGAAGGGATGTAGCCAAAAATATTATGGAACAAGCCTTCAAAATAGTGAATTTGGCTCTTTTCGCTCTGCGAGTGGAGCTGAACTGAAGGCAGAATATAACAAATTCCTAAAGGGAAAATATATTGATTTGCCTGAGTATTCTAATAAAGACGAAGCTGAAAAAGTACTTCAAGATTGGGAATTAAATCATCCTGACCAATGCTCACGGCAGAGGGATGAGGGGCAATTTTTCGGATTTAAAGAAATAGGCGAGGCCCACCTCGAACGCTATACGAGATTTCTTCCTATTCCTGCTGTCCGAGATGCATCAGAGGATGCAGAAGAAGGAAGAGGCAGAGCTCTGACTGAGATCATGGACTTAGTTGTTCGAAGCGTGCTTGCACAGAAGAAAGAAATATTAGAGCTGCAGGAGGGCACTAGAAAACAATACGAACAACTGGTTGATCCCTCAAAACTCCCAGAACTTCAGAACCTCGAAAAAAGTCTTACCGATACGCTTAAAACATATGTGCCGGATGCCGGGGTAAAATTAACATGGCTTCCGGGGGAAGCCATAGAAATACCAATGCCCAAGACAGATATTAAACTCTTGGAAGACGAATATGCCTCGACTGTTGAGCGCACTGGACATGGACTTCAGCGTGCCTTTATACTGACTATGCTTCAGCACCTTGCGGTTGCTCAAACACCAGTTCAGCGATTCTCTGGTGAAGCGCAAGTCAGTATCGGAGAAGATCAAGCTGCAAAATCTCTGCCAAAAACGCCAAATCTTATTATCGGCATCGAAGAACCTGAACTCTATCAGCATCCAAATAGACAGCGCCATCTATCTAAAATCCTTCTGGAGCTTTCTTCAGGAAGCATCAAAGGAGTGACCGATTGCACGCAAATCATATACACAACCCATTCTCCTTTGTTTGTAGATATCAAACGTATCAATAATATACGGATTTTGCGAAAAATCCGCGCAGAAGAAAACAAGCCAAAACAAACAAAAATAATTTTTACTACGCTTGATAATATTGCAAAAATCATTGAAAAAGCTGATGGAAAGCCGGAGGGCAGCTATACAGGGAAAACTTTAGAGTCTCGCCTTAGAACGCTCATGACACCGTGGATGAATGAAGGCTTTTTTGCCGACGTGGCTGTATTGGTAGAAGGCGAAGAAGACCGGGCTGCAATAATTGGAGTGTCTATAGCAAAAGGAAATAACCTAGAAAGCATGGGGATTTCCGTTATTCCTTGCATGGGCAAAAGCAGTATGATTAAACCCGTTGCCATATTCTCCAATTTGAATATCCCTGTTTACGCAATATGGGATAGCGATTATGGGAATAGCGAAGCAAGTCCAGAAGTAAATCATAGATTATTAAGGATATTTAACCAGCAAGTTGAAGATTGGCCTGAAAAAATAACAGACCGATTTGCTTGCTTCAAAACAACCCTTGGCAAAGTCCTTTGTGCTGAGATAGGCGATGAGTTATTTGAGGATAGATTGAACAGTCTCTGCCAGGATTTGGCCATTAGCAAAAAGAAAGATGCAAAGAAGAATCCGAAAATTATAGAAGAAATAATCAAAGAAGCCGCAAACCAGGGGAAATCCAGTAAAACCTTAGAAGAAATAGTTTCAAAAATAGTATCTCTTAGATCACTATAAGAATGACTGAAATTAATTCGGTTTATTCATTTCTTGCCAAATATTGTCTTTGCCGTAGGCTCGAGAAGAAATATCTCATTGTCCCCTCCTATCAAACCGGACACCAGATCGGGGAAGCGCTGTCAAAGGAGGGGGGAGCGTGGGTTAACCTCCATATTGCCACATTTCCATCCTTAGCCCAAGAAGTCGCCGGGATTGAGCTTTCGGCGCAAGGGATAAAACTCGTATCGCAGGCCAATGCGCTCTTCCTCGTCGATCGGGTGTTCAGAAGGCTCAAGGCGGCCAATAAGCTCAAGTATTTCGACCAGATCGAGGCGACGACCGGCATTGTCCGGGCGCTCCGGCATTCGCTTTTTGCCCTCCGCATGGCGGGATGGAAGAGTCCTGACCTTAAACCAGCCCAGTTCATTTCAAACACTAAGGGCGAAGAAACCGTTCTCATACTCCAGGAATATGAGGAAGAGCTGGATAAAGAGAGACTCCTTGATTTGCCTGGACTTTATATGTTTGCTCTTAAGGAACTTAAGAAAACACAAAAGATGAGCGTCCCCGGTCAAGAAAAGGAGTATTATCTTTATCTCCAGGACCGGCCGCTGGAATATCTTGAGGCAGAATTCTTAAAAAAATTGGCCGGCGAGAATTTGGTCCTGATCCCGGGGGAACCTGTCTATGGCCTGCAGCGGCCGCCGCGGTTCGATCTCGCAGCTTCTTTGGCGGGAGAGCCTGTCGTATCGACGGCCAGCGGTCGATCCCCGAACTCATCTACGGTAACGCCGCCTTCTCCAAAAAGTGATATCGAACGGCTCCCCTGGCTGTTCGCTCCTAAAAATGCGCCGCCGCCCTTTCAAGACGGCACCATTAAGTTATTCTCCGCCATCGGTCCCGCCAATGAATGTCGCGAGGTCCTCCGCCGCATCGTCACCGAGAAAATTCCTCTTGATGACAGCGAGGTCATCTATCCTCCCGGGCCGACGTATCCCTCCCTCTTGTATGCCCTTTCAGCCAAAGCGGATCTCAACATAACTTTTGCAGAGGGCATCCCACTGGCTTTCACTTCGCCCGGAAAAGTCTTTAGCGGCCTCATCGAATGGCTGGAGCACGATTATCTTGTCTCCGACCTATGCGCCCTTATCGAAGCGGGAGCCCTGAAGCTTCCGTCTGGAAACGGGCATGTTGCGCTGACTCCGCTCAAAACCAGCCGCTATCTAAGAAGCGCCATGATCGGCTGGGGGAGGGAGCGGTATACAGCCCGGCTCGAGATTTTAATCGAGAATATCAAGACGAGCGCTGAGGCCTTTGAGCTCGAAGAGGAGAGAGGCGAGGGAGCTGGGACGGGAGAAGGTCCCGCCGAGAGACAGGAAATGGCTGCGCAGCAGATTAAAGAAGTCGAAAGCCTCATCTTCCTCCTCAAAGAATTCCTGGAGCTTTTGCCCGAAGAGGATGAGAAAGGGAAGATGGATTTCGGGGCGATATGCCGGGGGATCGGGGCTTTTATCGCCAAGTTCGTCTGTCTTTATGGCGAGCTTGACGCAGAGGCGCAGAGCTTGCTATGTAACAAGCTCGATGAGGCGGCGGCATTTAAGACCACGCCGCTCCGCAGGCAAACCGCATTCGAATGGCTCAAGAGTGTCGCAGCCGGGCTGAGGGTGGGAGCCTCGGGGCCTGCGCCCAGCCACATACATCTTTCGACCTGGCTTTCGGGCGGGCATTCGGCGCGGCCAGTGACCTTTGTGGTCGGGCTCGACCAGGGCGCTTTTCCGGGGTCTGGGATTCAGGATCCGATTCTTCTGGATGAGGAAAGGGAACGGTTGAACGAGGAGCGTAAGGCTGCACTGCTGCGGACGACAGCGGATTCGCTCCGGGAGAATCTGTGGAGAATGGCCGCGATGATGGCAGGGCTCCGGGGGCGCGTGACGCTAAGCTATTCTGCTTACGATATCATCGAGGAGCGGCCGTCTTTTCCGAGCTCGGTCGTGCTCCAGGCGGCGCGGTTGGTCGCGGGAAAGCCGGACCTCGATTATTCGGGGCTCGCGGCCATGCTTCCGGAGACGCAGGCGTTCTTGCCCGGGGAGAGGAAGCAGGCTGTTGACGAGACCGACTGGTGGCTGGGGAAGCTCGCGCCGCGAGGGAAGCTACGAGATGGGCTGGAGGTAGTCAAGTCGAATTTCGATTTGTTGAGCCGGGGGATTTTTGCCCGGGACCGGAGGGAGAAGCCTTCCGTATCCGAGTATGAAGGGAAGATTAAGATTAATCCGGACGAGGTCCACCCGCTCCGCAATCCGGCGATCGTCATGTCGGCCTCGCGGCTCGAGCAGCTTGGGCGCTGCCCTTACGGGTATTTTCTGCGGTATGTGCTCGAAGTGAGCCCGCCAGAGGAGCTGAAGCTCGACCAGTCGCGTTGGTTAAGCGCCATGGACCGAGGATCGCTTCTTCATGGGATATACGCCGAGTTCATGATGGAGATGAGGAAGCGAGGGGAGTCGGTGAGGGGGAAAAAGCACAGACCGCTCCTCCAGGAGATCGCAGAAGGCGTTGTTGCTAGCTACAAGGCAGACATTCCGCCGCCTTCAGAGAGCATTTTCGAACAGGAGCGGAGGGGAATTTGGGAGGCGCTCGATGTCTTCCTGACGGCGGAGGAGGAATGGGCGGGGACGTGCGAACCGCTGTTGTTCGAAGTCACTTTTGGGACGGGGAGGAAGAAGCGTGCGGAAAAAGCTGGCAGGGGAGCGGAGGCGGCAGAAAAAGGAATGGATGAACCCGTTGTTTTGGATATCGGAGGCGAGAGGCCCATGGCGGTTGCAGGGCGCATCGACCGGATTGATAGGGTCGGGGACGGCCGCTACCGCGTGCTGGATTATAAGACGGGAGGCTATTCGCGTTTCGAGGACCTCGTTGAGTTCGGGAAAGGAAGGATTCTACAACATGCCCTCTATGCGATCGCGGCCGAGCAGATATTGAAGAAAATGGGGATCGATGCGCGGCCGGTTGTCGTCGAGAGCGGATATTATTTCCCGACGCGAAAGGGGGAAGGAAACAAGATTATTCGAAAATTTGATAGGGGGACGTTTAAGAGGCTCGTGGCGGAGATTATTAGCATCCTCGAGAAGGGACATTTTGTGGCGAACCCTGGGCTTGAAAAAAAAGATTGCGAGGATTATTGCGATTACGCGCCGATCTGCGGGGGCGGCGCGGCAAAGGAGCGGGCAAGAGGGAAGAAAGAATCGAACAAAGATGTTTTCGAGATATTCGATAGGATGAAGGAGTATGAGTAAGCGGAAATCTGACGGAAATTCTGGGGACACTTATCGAATTCGAGAGAATTCGTTACGTGTCCCCGAATTTCCAGTCCCCGATTTGCCGGATAGAGAGGCACGCCGGAAGATTATCGAGGATCTGGACAAGACATTCTTCGTCGAGGCGGGCGCGGGCTCGGGAAAGACGAAAAGCCTCGTCGCCCGCATGATCGCACTCCTCAAAACCGGGAAATGCGGTATCGGCGAGATCGCGGCGGTCACGTTTACCCGGAAGGCGGCGGCCGAGCTCCGAGGACGATTCCAGGTCGAGCTCGAGAGGGTGGTGGCGGATCCCGGGACTGTTTCCCCCGTGCGAGAGAGGCTGGCGGCCGCCCTTCAGAGCCTCGAGCAGTGCTATATCGGGACAATACATTCGTTCTGCGCCAAGTTGCTGCGGGAGCGGCCGATAGAAATCGGGCTCGACCCCGATTTTGTCGAGATGGAGGAGCTCGAAAATGACGTCTTCAGGGATGATTGTTGGAGTGAATACCTCGTCAGGGCCAGGCTCGAAGAGACGGACATGTTGCGGAGCCTCGATGAAGCGGGGCTTGCACCGGAGGATTTGAAGGGGGCTTTCGATGCGGTGTCGCTTTACCCCGAGGTGGCGATCGCAGGGGGTAGGCAGGATATCCCGGACTATGAGAAGTTCAGGGCGGCGCTGGAGAAATTTTTGGCGAGGGCGCGTCAGGCGGTACCGAAGGAGCGTCCCGAGAAAGGTTATGACGGCCTTCAGTGCCTAATGCTCCGTTGCTTCAATCGGCAAAGAAACCTCGGATTCGAAAACCATCGCATGCTGATGGAGACCTTTGAGATATTGGATAGGGATGCGGGAATAACGCAGTATAAGTGGTCGTCTAAAGAGCAAGCTAGGGCTTTTAAGGACGAGTTTGACAGTTTCAGGGAAGAGACGGTTGTGCCCGCCCTGATAGCGTGGCGAGAGTACAGACATGAGCGGATCATCAGGTTTCTGCGGCCGGCGATTCGCTTTTTTGATGAGCGGCGCAAGGAAGAGAACAAGCTGAATTACGAGGACCTACTTATGCACGCGGCAAGGTTGCTGGGGGACCAGCCGGAAGTGAGGCGGTATTTCAGCCGCAAATTCACGCACGTGCTGGTGGACGAGTTTCAAGATACCGACCCCATCCAGGCCGAGGTTTTGATGTATTTGAAGGGGGCAGACAGCGTGGAGCGCGACTGGCAAAAGCTGCGGCCGGAGCCGGGATCGCTTTTCCTTGTCGGCGACCCGAAGCAGTCGATTTATAGGTTCAGGCGGGCCGATATCGACATCTATAACCTCGTCAAACATATCGTGGAGGAGGGCGGCGGCGAGGTGCTGCGGTTGACCACGAATTTCCGGTCGCTCGATGTGCTGGCCGATTGGAACAACCCATTGTGGAAGGCGGTCTTGCCGGCGGAGGCGGATAAATACCAAGCCGCGTTCGCGCCACTCGAGACGGTGAGGCCGGATGAACAAGGATGCCGCTCGGGCGTCTATAAGATCGTGGCGCCCCGCGTGTCGAGGCATAAGGGCGAGGATATCGCCATGTTCGATGCGGCAGCCATCGCCGATTGGATCAAGTGGGCTTGTGACGGGAATGTGAAGCTGGCAAGGAGCGAGGCGGAAAAATCGGATGTTTGCGCTGCCCAACCATCCGACTTCCTCATCCTTTCCCGCTACAAGAAGTACATGGATCTATACGCCCGGGCACTTGAAGAACGCGGGATCCCGTTCGAAATCACAGGGAGCGCTGCATTCGCCGACTCTGAAGAAATCCGCGAAATCACAAACCTGGCGTTGGCCCTCAACGATCCGGAAAACCCGATCTACACGGTAGCGGTGTTGCGAGGCATTTTCTTCGGTGTGAGTGATGAGGGTTTATTGGAGTATAAAAGGGAGGGCGGCCGGTTCCATTTCGCAATGCCGGGAAAGGACATCATTCAGAGTAAGAAGTTGGGTGCCTTGTATGTTTCAATGGCGCTGGCGAAACTCAAGGAGTGGCGGAAGCGGACGCTCGAGCTTCCGGTGTCGGCGGCGTTACAGAAAATCTTTGAGGATTCGGGGATTCTGAGTTTCTACGCCTCTCTGGAGATGGGGAGCAGCCGGGTGGGGAACGTGCTTAAGCTCCTCGAGATCGTACGGAACCAGGAACGCAAGGGGGTTACGGCGTTCGCGCAGATCGTGAGATTTCTGGAGGAGCTGAGTGAGGTGCGGGAGATCGAAGAGATGAGCCTGACGCCGGCACGGGAAAACGCGGTGAGGCTGATGAACTTGCACAAGGCGAAGGGGCTCGAGGCGCCGGTAGTTTTCCTTGCGAATCCAGTGGGGATCAAAGAACATGCAGTTGAGAAGCATGTCGTGCGCGTCGGGGAGGAGCGGAGTCGGACGGGGAGGGGAGTGGATAGCGTTGGTGAAGAAGGAACCGCCCCTTTCGGATATTTTGTTTTCAAGGAGGGGAAAGACGGCGGAAAGGCCGGCTATTTTCATAGGAAGCTTCTTTCCCAGCCGGTTGGATGGGAGGAGGCGGCGCAGGAAGAAGAGAAGTATGAGGCGGCTGAGGAGATTAGGCTCCAATATGTGGCTGCAACGCGGGCGCGGAACATGCTGATCATCAGCTCTTATGCCGGAGATATGAAGAACAAAGCCTGGAATGTTATCGACGGGACGCTGGAGGGAGTGTCCGAGCTTGAGAGGGCGGAGTTGGGAGAAAAAGAAGAAGGGGGAGGCGCAGAAGCGGGAGCAAGGCGTGAAAAGGTAAGCATATCAAGGGCTGACGTCGAGCAAGCGCGGAAAAATGTCGTTGAGAACTTAAAGTCGGTGGCTGAGCCGTCTTACGCCGTCGAGAGGGTGACAGCGCTAGCGAAGAGGGAGCGCGAGCAGTCGGCGAAGAGGCATGATTTCGGGCTAGGCTTAAGCTGGGGGCGTCTCGTCCACCAGGTCCTGGAAGCCATCGGTTCCGGCCGATTAGTGCTGTCAATGGTCTCTCCGTCGGCGCGTCAAGGAGAGGTGTTTCGGCATGGCGGGCCAAAGAAGCAGCCTCAGGCAGAGATTGCCACGCCTTCTTCAGAGGCTGGCGGTGATGATGCTTCCCCGAGAGGGACAAGGGCAGAGTTCGACGCCGTCAAACCAGCAAAATTAGACCTAGAGGACCGAGCGAAACTTGAACTGTTTATCGAAAACATGTTTGCTGCCGAAGAATCTGATTTTTCGGATAGGGAAAAGCTGTTAGCTCACGTCGAATCGATCCTTGGGTCTCCTTTCTGGGCGCGCGTCATGAAGGCGGAGAAGCGATACTTCGAAATTCCCTTCTCGATCAAGACGGACAAATCGGGCCTGGAGGCGGCAGGAGCGTTGAAAGCCAAAGGCTCAAATATTCCCGTCATACTCGGCGGAACTATCGACCTAGTATTCTGGGAGCCTGCGCAGGATGGCAAACCTGGCGGCTGGGTCATCGCCGACTACAAGACGGATCTGGTCCGGCCTCAGCTTTTAGAGGAAGACGTCGCCGACCTCGTTGCCGCCTACGCTCCCCAAATCCGGCTCTATGCACATTTCTGGAAGCATATCACCGGGGAGAGCGTCCTCGAATCAGGGCTTTATTTCACGTCGATCGGCCGCTGGGTAAGCGTGGTGTTGGGGTAATCAACTGAGCGCAAGCGGCTCTTTCAATAAAGGCCAATGAGAGGAATCTCAATGAATAAAATCAAGAACCGCGTCTACGAAATCATGGAAGGCGCTGTGCCTGGTGATAAAGCCCATAGAGTATTTGAAATCTTTATTGTCACTTTGATCACGGCAAACGTCCTAGCCGTGATGCTGGAAACAGAAAAAGGCATTCACCTGAGGCATTCAGGTACGCTCAGAACGTTCGACGTATTCTCGGTTGCGGTTTTCACGGTCGAATATATTTTAAGATTCTGGGCATGTACAAAAAATCCGCGATTCCAGAACCCGATATCGGGCAGGATAAGGTTTGTGCTTTCGCCATTGGCGCTTATCGATATGCTGGCAATACTGCCTTTTTATCTCCCCCTGATCATTCCGTTTGACTTGAGAATCCTCAGGGCGATTCGATTGATCCGGCTTGCAAGGCTATTAAAGATCGGAAGATATTCCGAAGCCCTGAAGTTGTTCGGAAGGGTCCTCAAGGCCAAAAAAGAAGAGCTTGTTGCCGCCCTCTTCATATTATTTATCCTTCTGATCGTTTCCTCGAGCCTCCTCTATTATGTGGAGAACCAGGCCCAGCCGGACAAGTTCTCGAGCATCCCGGCATCTATGTGGTGGGGCGTTGTCACCCTGACCACCGTTGGCTATGGGGACATTTTCCCCATCACTCCGATCGGCAAATTCCTGGGAGCGCTGATCAGCCTCTTGGGGATCGGCTTTTTTGCGATGCCCGCCGGGCTATTGAGCGCGGGCTTTATTGAAGAAATCAGGAAGAAGCGGGTGGGACAAAAGAGCTGCCCAAGATGCGGAGCGGATTTGGAGTAAAGAAAGGCGGGGAGAAGTTACTTCTCAGGAGCTGAGTTTAAAATTATGGCTTCTTTTCAGCAGACGAGCAACAACGACGACATCCTCTGCAATCTAACCCGCGCACAGCGTGAGGCCGTGACCTATTACGGCGGGCCGCTGCTGATCATCGCCGGCCCGGGCTCGGGAAAAACCGAAGTGATCAGTTGTCGGGCGGCTTACCTCATCAGATCGGGTAAGGTGCAGCCCGAAAACCTCCTGGCTGCGACCTTTACCGAGAAGGCCGCCCTCAAGCTCAAGGATAGAATCCAGAAGAAGCTTCCGGAGATCAACGTCGAGGCTATGCAGGTCTCGACGATCCACTCTTTCTGCTTCAGGCTCCTCGACGAATTCAGGTCCGAGAGTCCGTTCCCCCGTGGATTCCGCGTCCTGGACGAGGCCGGCCAGCGCCTCTTTGTCTTTTCCCGACGGAAGGATCTCGGGTTGAGCGAGATCATAAAAGGCCGGGAATGCGATTTCTTTGCGGAGGTCCTGCGCACCTACAACCTGGCTGCGGAAGAGCTGGTGGACCCCGTCAAGTTCGAAGACTGGTGTGACACCCGGCGTGCCGCAGCTGGATCCGATGAAAAATCCCTATGGGAAGAGCGCGTTTGTGTCGCCCGCTCGTACCGACGCTATCTTGAGCTCCTACAGGAGGCCGAAGCTGTGGATTTCAGTAATCTGCAACGGCAAGCCCTGGAAATGCTTAAGAACCGCAAAGGCGTCCTGCGGCAGGTCCGGGATAGGTTCCATGAGATCCTAATAGATGAGTATCAAGATACTAATGCCGTGCAGGAAGACATTTTATTCCTTGTGGCATCACCGCGACAGTGCCTTTCCGTCGTCGGCGATGACGACCAGAGCATCTATCGATTCCGCGGTGCCACCGTCAAGAATATTCTGAACTTCGATAAAAGGCACGCCTCCGTCAAGGTCGTGAAGCTTGTGGACAACTTCCGCTCGTTACGGCCGATCATCGTCCATTCCTCCCTGCTTATCCGGTGCAACCCGAGAAATGCCCGCCTGGACAAAGAGCTGCGATGCATACGGAAGGACTGGTCGAACGACCTCATCATTGTCCACGAGCGTACCGCGGCAGAAGAGGCGAAAGCGGTGGCCTCCGTTTTACGCATTCTCGTAGACGATGGGACGATCAGCCGGCTCAATGATGTCGCCGTCCTTATGCGAAGCGTCCACTCCTATGTCGAACCCTATCTAGACGCTCTGAGGGAGGCGAAGATACCGTTCCGCGTGATCGGGGACGGCCGGTTTTTCGCGCGCGCGGATGTAGAAGAGATCTGCGGCCTTTTCACTTTTCTCGGCGCGACGAAGCCGTGGGGCGATCGGTTCGTCCGATGCGCGCTGATAGACCTTTCGGCAAAAACAGAAGAGGTTTTGAAAGCATTCAAAGGCGACCTGGCGGAGACCGGGAGCGGGGAACGGCTAAAGAAGATAGGAATCCGTGATGGTGGCGATCGAGATAGGATCCTCGCGCTTATTAAATTGAAAGCCCAAGTCCAGGAAGGCCGACATTACTCTCTTATAGAGGTCTTGTATGAAATTCTCCGGCTCTCGGGCTATTTTGCCAGGGCCGAAAAAAAAGGCGATGAGGAAGCCGTCAGGAACATGGGCATCTTGACGAAGATCGTCAACGACTTTGACGAACACGGCGGAACCAAGAACATATACGCCTTCCTATCCTACCTTAAGCTGCTCCGCGAGGGCGCTCACGATTCCTACTGCCACGAGCCGGATGATGCCGTTTCTGTGATGACCGTCCACCAGGCTAAGGGACTCGAATTCCCGGTGGTCGTTATCGGCGCGGCGATGAAGGGCCGTTTTCCGGTTCGGGAGAGGCGAAGTGCGTACGAGATCCCAAGAAAGCTGATGCGGAGCGGCTCGCCCGAAGTGCGCGATCCGCACATCGTCGATGAGCGGAAGCTTTTTTATGTCGCGGCGACGCGGGCCCGCGACCTTCTCATCATTGGAACGGCGGACATCGTTAATAAGAGGGGAGGCGGTCCTTCGGAATTCATAAGTGAGCTTGCAGGGGCTGGGCTGGCCGAGGCAGAGCGGCGGGGAAAAGATTTGAGCCAGAGGGCGTTCCATGTGGAAGAGGTTGGCGAAAAAAGCCATGAGCCGCGCCTACGGCTAAGCTATTACCAGATCGCACATTATCTCCAGTGCCCTTTGCGTTACAGGTATTTCCACGTCGATGGGATGGCCAGCATCCTCTCCGACAGGCTTTATTTCGGAAGCGCCGTGCACCGGGCTCTCGAGCTTCTCCATCGGGACCTCATGGCGGGGAAAAAAGTTACGGAGGAAGATGCGGCAACATATGTTGGGCGAGCCTGGATGCCGGTGTGGAGCCGGAAGAGGGGCCCGGAGGCTGAGGAGAAGGAGCGCAAATCCATGGAAGCGGCCGTCGCCCAGGTGAGCCGCTACGTCCGAGAGCATGGGAAGCTTTTTAATGTTGTGGAGGAAGCTGAGCGGCCATTTGCATTCGAGATGGAAGGTGCTGTAATCAGCGGCATAATAGATCTTATACGTAAGGCCGCCGGGGGAAAAAAGGAAATCATCGATTTCAAGACGTTCGGTTCTAAAACCGGCTCGAGAGAGCAGGCTGATTTGCAGATGGAACTCTACGCCCTGGGACTCGAGAGGACCTCGAACCTCCACGTTGGGCGATACACGCTTCACTTCCTTGAGGACGATGTGCCCTTGACAGAGGAATGGGATCCGGATAAGAGCGTGGCCATTGAGACAAGGCTTCGGGAAATAATCGGGAAGATTAAGGCAGGGGATTTCAAACCGAGGCTAGAATATTGCCCGACATGCACGGAGTTCAAAAATATTTGCCCTTATTTTAAGAGTGGCGCTGGCCGAAAGACGAACAAGAGAAAAAAGGTAGATCTCGGCCGGAAAAGCCGAGGACGACAATACGAGGGACGGCAAGGCGGAGGGAGAGGATGAAAAACTTCTATGATGCGTTAAAGGCCGATATAGCGAAATACGAAGGTCGGCACGACGATTTCATTTATCTTGCGCCCGAATGGTACAGGCTGATGACTAACCTACTCGATGACCCCCGGCTGCCCACCCGACTGAGACCTCTGGTTGCCTGCGCGATCGCTTATTTCGTCATGCCGGCGGACGTGATTCCGGAAGAACTGTACGGGCCCTATGGATATATCGACGACATCTTTTTATGTGCGTTCATTGCGAAGGAGGTCCGTGCGCGTGCCAAAGATCCGGACCTAATTCCCAGGAATTGGGACGGCGAAGGGGATGTCTTGGCGATCATCAATGAGGTTCTCAAAAAGGAAGAGGAGTTCATCGGAAAGAACCGGGAGCGCCTCTTGAATTATACCGGCTGCGCCGAGATTCTAAAGGGGCTGGGCCACTTGCGCAAAAGATGAAGGAAATGGCGTTTATCCCGAATAAAGAGCAACATGCGGTTATCCAAAACATCAAGGGCCCAGTCCTAGTCCTTGCCCCTGTGTCGGGACCGGGAAACGATGGTTTTGGCCGAACGGGTCCACCAAGCTGTTGCTGGGGGGATCGTGCCCGAACAGATCCTTTGCCTAACCTTCACCAACCGGGCCGCGGGCGAGATGGACTCCAGGGTCAGAAAACATTATCCCTGGTCGAGTTCGACTCGTTCGATAACCTTAGAAATAAATCTTTAGGCTAGGAGGGATCATTTATGACACCAATAATGAGGGCTAAAGTCGGATTGCCGAAGCTGCGTATTATTTCGTGGAATATGATGCAGTCGGCACCGTCGTGGGCTTTTCTTTTATCAAGTTCGGTACCAGACATTGTACTGCTCCAGGAAGCAATAAAACCGAAAGATGATGTTTGTTGGTCTGTTCCTGCACTGAATGAAAGTTGGCGAATTAAAGGAAATCGTAAGGAATTCTGCGCGGCGATTGTTGGGCTAACTGATCGATATGAAGCCAGGCTTATTGAACCGAAGATGTTGGGGGAAGAAGGCGCTGGCAAGCTCGCGGTAAGCCTTCTCGGGACTCTATCTGCGGCAGAGGCAAAAACCTCAAACCATGAAACTATCTTGTTAGTTTCAGCATATTCAACATGGGAATACTCCTTTCCAGATAAAAAGCCTATTTTTGCTGATGCATCGGCGCACCGGCTAATTTCAGATTTATCCAAGCTTATTAATGGGAGGCGTAAATTACTCCTTATAGTGGCTGGGGATTGGAATATCTTGTATGGCTATGGAGAAAATGGAGACGAGTACTGGAAGGATCGCTATAACACAGTTTTTGCTCGAATGGAGACTATCGGCGTACCTTTCGTTGGTCCACAATACCCAGGTGGTACTCAAGCTGATCCCTGGCCTTCTGAGCTTCCGCGGGCCAGCTTGAATGTTCCGACTTTCAGAACGAAACGAAACGATCCTTCTTCAGCAACCCGACAGCTTGACTTCGTTTTCGCTTCTCGGGAACTTCATAACCGATTAGAGGTCCGGGCTTTGAATAGACCTGAAGAGTGGGGCCCGAGTGATCACTGCCGGATCGAAATAAATCTCTGGTAAGAATGCGAGGAGCTTTTGGTCAATATGAGGTTGAAAGACATAGTGCTGGTGTTTGAAAATCTCACTTCAGAGGTGGTTCATTGAGCGGGGGCAGGTCACTGGTCTGTGTGGGTGTAGGGTTTGAAGCGGTCAAACACGCCGAGAATCTCAATCGTATCCACGCCTTCCTTCAATTCTATGGATGGATAAGCCTTATTTTCAGATGATAGGATGATCTTGGTCGTCTCGCTGACCGCCCCGAAATTGCCGAATGAAAATCTATGATATTTTTTCATGACGACGTTTGAGATTCTTCTTGCATATCCCTTGATTCGGCCCAGGATGACTTTCCCATCAAGGCTTTCATCCCCCTTGATATGGAATTCACATAGGCAATCCTTAGGAATAATAGGTTCCATGGAGGCGTCCTCGGCCTGGAAAAGAAATCGGTCGCGTAGAAAAGGGCCCCCTGTGACCCGCACATATTCTCCCATCCAGCCAGTCTCGAGGAGCTTCCGCCAGCCAGAAGAATCCATGTTTTCAAGGTCCTGAGCCTTTACCAAGGGTAACGAATTTTCATAGGGCTGGATTTCTTGTTCTCTTCTTTTCTGGCTCGCTGTAGCCTGCAAGTCCATCCGGCTATGGAAGAATTTTTCAGTGTCTTTATCTAAGAAATAGACATAACAGCCTTTTAATCCCCGGGAGAGAAGTACTCGATAAGTATTTTTCACCAGCTCGACGAACTTACCCTTCGATTTTCTGACTACTGGATCTTTCGAATTCTCGGGGTATCCAATCCATTTCCCTTCTTCAAAGCTGTACATAATATCGTTTCCGAAGATGACTCCGATGTAATCGAATTCAAATCCTTGGGCTGTATAAACGCATCCTATCTGATTGATCCCATTGGGATCATATGCCCAGAACTGGGCTTTGGGAACGCCCTTGGGCAGTTGAATGGCTTCATGTTTTGCGTTCCAGGGCCGTTTGTAATCCCCGATTACGACATCATCGCTTAATGGATGATTCGGCTTATGCTTGGACCACTCCCAACAGAATCCGGCCGCCATCCTGGCACTATATGCCTGTTGGGCCTTTAGCCGGATAGCATTTTCGAGCGATTCGGCGGACTCGAATATCTTGAATTCGAATTCCTCTTCTCCCGTCCACAGAACATGAGGTGTCCTCGAAATCCCCAGGGTATTATTGATCCAGCTGACGAAAGCCTCGGATCCGCTGCACCGGAACTGGGTCTCCAACTCGTGCTCAAAAAGAAGGCAGTCATTTTTCTCGGCGTACTCCTTAATGTGCTTGATCGAGCCGATTTCGAATGGCCGAACGACTTGATCTTGGTCGATGAAAAACACTGAGACTCTGCCGGCGTTGATCAATTCTTGAATCTGCGGAGTATCAGTGCGCTTGGCCTTTGGGGTGAAGCGGTCATGGCTGGCTTCCCTGATGCGGTGGGCCTCATCGCAGATCAGAACATCCACAGCATCTCGATTGGCCTGCATGTAGCTGTTGAAATACTTGAATTGGACCGATCCCCTGTTTCCGATAATTTTCCGGAGCGTTTCCGTGAATGCTTTAGAGCCGGTGGCATAATGCGCATTATAACCAAGCAGGAGAAGATCGGCCATAAGATTAATGGCAATAACCGATTTCCCGGTCCCAGGACCGCCTTTAATGATTATGACTGTTTTTCTTCGGTCGCTAAATCCCTTCTTGGCCGAAGACATCACGCGATCGTAGGCTACTAGTGTAGTGTCTCATAAACAGCTTTACAATGACTGAGTTTATCGAGAATCTGTTCCACCTTCTTCGTCCAAACGAAAGGCTTCGGCTGTTGATTGTGGATTCGAATAAATTCATGAATAGCGACGATCAATTCCGGCACACTGCGGAAAACGCCGCGTCTGATCCTTTTTCGCGAGAGTTCAGAAAACCAGCGCTCGATCAGGTTCAACCACGAAGAACTGGTCGGCGTGAAATGAAGATGAAAACGAGAATGTTTCTCAAACCAGTGTTTGACGTTCGGATGGGAATGCGTGCCATAGTTGTCAAGGATCAAATGCAGATCCAGGCCGCGCGGCGTCTCGCGGTCGATCTGCCGCAAAAATGTCAAGAACTCCTGGTGCCGGTGACGCGGATAACAGGTCCCGATCACCGTCCCTTCCAAGACGTTCAGCGCTGCGAACAACGAGGTCGTCCCATGGCGTTTGTAGTCATGGGTCATCGTCCCGCAGCGACCTTTTTTCATCGGCAATCCGGGTTGAGTCCGGTCCAAAGCTTGAATCTGCGACTTCTCGTCCACACACAAGATCAAAGCTTTCTCGGGGGGATTCAGGTAAAGCCCGACGACGTCGGTCAGCTTTTCCACGAAACGCTTGTCCTTCGACAGCTTGAATGTTTTGATCCGGTGCGGTTGCAGACCATGCGCCTCCCAGACTCTGGCGACCGTCATGTGGCTCACGCCGATCTCTTTGGCCAGCGTTCGCGTGCTCCAATGCGTCGCGGCCGGCGGCAGAGAATGCAGCGTTCGCTCGACAATCAGATTCACCGTCTCGTCCTTGGTTCGTCGAGAACTCGGTCCATGCGAAGCATCTTCCCCGATTCCAGGTGGCCCCTTTTTCTCAAAGCGGTTTCTCCAAAGAATGACGGTCGGCCGGGAGGCGTTCAAGCGTTTGGCGATTGCATTGTTCGAAACGCCCTCGGCGGCCAGAAGACAGATGCGCGACCGCAGAACAACCCTTTGCGGCGACGTGCGCGCTTGAACCCAGGCTTCCAAGGTCCTCCGTTGTTGCGGTGTCATAGCCAATGGCTTGGATGGTTTCCACATACATGGATAATATCATAAGAATCTACTATTGTCAATATATTATTGTTACATTGCACTAG
>Ga0315288_10004405_pt1 | contig 17917 bp, 8 predicted proteins | sample YL17G11_20_MG_FD_203454 | JGI IMG/M metagenome (GOLD analysis project Ga0315288, IMG submission 203454) | Sediment microbial communities from Yellowstone Lake, YNP, Wyoming, USA - YL17G11_20 | ecosystem: Environmental > Aquatic > Freshwater > Lake > Sediment | place: USA: Wyoming | collected... | reverse complement strand
CGCCATCTCAAACTCATTTCGTATCGCGCTTAGTCTATGACGCCCTATTAATTTGGGCGGTTTGGCCTCAGTTTGACTCATTTGATACGTCAGGCTGATCTAATTTCAAGATTTTCACTACAGGATACAGCAGTCATCGGCTTGAGTGGGCTGAATAGGCTGATTGGGCTGGCTAGGCTGGTTATGCATGCTGTACATGTTATTCATATTAGACATATTCGTCGAGCCAAATTTCGATGAGACTTGAGCCGTGTAGTCTAGTTTCATTTTCATTTTAATCAGCTCCGTCTCAAGCAGATCTATCCGTTTTTCAAGCATATCGTAGCTGGGATTAGACTGGGTCGATTCGAACTGTATCGGCGCTAGTAAGCCTGATTTTTCGCGAATGTCCTTATCTTTATCCTTGGCCTGTTCAGATTTTACAGATTTAACAGATTCGGATACATGCTGTACTTCTTGCATCAGCTCATCCTTTGTTATAGATTGATCTGGCCGATCTGTCTGATCCGTAATTTCCAAGTAGTACGGTATGTTAGACGTCAGGTCTAGCACGACAAATATCTTCGGTTTCGGCATGTACGATGATTTTGTTATTTCATCGTAACACAGATCGAACGCGGCGTACTCATTCGATGCTAGATGCGTGATGTCCGATTGGTACGGCACGATAATCTTGTACCGGTTCATTATAATTGGTCTGCATAAATATATCCGCAACTAGACTAATTTGTCTGTATACACAGTGCCGTACGTCTTGACATCTGTAATGCTCTTGGTAGATAGATCGACAACGAATAGGATAGTCGCGCTGATGATGTTTTGTAGATACTTATCTATCAGCGCCATGACATCTTTTTCAATCCATGTCTTGTTGTGTGATACTAGATCATGCACGACGTAGTAGAACCGCTCACCGATCGCATTATTCTCATCCGTCTTCCAAGTTATGTTGTACGTTACGCTGTCTATGTACTCTAGCATATCGTCTGTCGACATATCCGGTTCGTACTTATCGTAGAGTATCAGCTTCAGCACGCTTTTCGTGACATCAGATCTTTTGGGATCTGCGATATATTCGAGAGAGTGGTACAAGAAGTACGATATCTGGTAGTCTATAATAATCGAATACTGTTTGACGTACGGCAGTAGATGCGAGTTCAAAAACATCTCATCTATCCCGTACCCGAATACCGTCGTCCGTTTGCCGTAGTGGCCCGTACCTGTTATGGTGTGGGCAGACTTTATGAATTTTATTATGATATTGTGATCGATCTTCGGCATGTTGAAACAAAAAGATCCGGCGTACACGTACGGCACGCTCCGCTCATATATCAGCTTATGGATCTCACCGGCCGCCGTCACACCGTCTGGCTTGTACTGCATGAGAGATCTGACTTTCCGCTTATCTTCATCGTTGAGTTCGATATCTATGCATATTACGATGCTGGTCGGATTATTATTAAAATCGAACATCGGGAAGAATCGCACTAGAGTACCGAACAGATCGATATGGTAGTCGCCTTTCATATACGCATGGCATTTGAACAGGATCGGTATAGTATGCGCCGAGGATCCGATTATGCCCATGAGTTTAGTATCTTGCCTAACATTCGAATCGATGAACAGCAAATAGTAAAACTTATCGGCATCAGCCTTGCCTTTGTTGAACTCATCAACAAATCTGACGGTTTTGGCTAGGCCTGTCACATATATACCGAAACTTTTGTAATATCCTTCTCTCTTGAAAAACACGCTAGACAGAGCGTTGATCTTTTTCATCGAACCGTCGTCGTTGAAGATTAGACTAGCCCTGTTCAATATCTCTAGTTCGCATATCTCATTTTCAAATATTACGTGAGACGCAGACTGAGCCATATAATATACAGCCGCAAATATTTTACAAAAAGTTGAAGAAAATTCAACCTACGCAGAAATTTATATGTCTATATTACAATTTGCATGGCCTTTGTGAGCACGGATGTTGAAACTTATTTACGAGTCTTAGACAACCCGAATCTAGCGCTTCGGCTCTTTACGGAGAGGCTGGAGCGCGATGATGCAGATTATAATGAAAATTACAACATAACGCTGGCCGATCTACAAAACGCGGAAGCAGAAGAAGACGAGTACGATTTAAGTAACGAATCCGTCGAGCCTGCTGAGCCCGATAATCTAGATCCGTTTGGCGATGCGATTGATGGTACAACTGGCGAAACGCCTGACAAAACGACACCTGTACTGTTTCAGAAAGCAGATAAAGCTGATGCGGCTGCTACTACTGGAACCGGAACAGAATCAGAATCGGACAGCTCAATTAATGTGACCGATAACAATGGTGGCGATATTAGATTTCAGATCTTGGACGTCGATTCGTATCATCGGATTGACGAGGAAGGAAATAAGCATTTCGACATAACGCTATTCGGCAAGACTGCGGAAGGCAAGTCTGTCTTCATTAATGCCGAAGGTTTTACGCCGTACTTCTACATAGAGGTCGATGCGAAATGGCGGAAGGAGATCATAGACAAAATTATAGCTGCTCTAAAAAAGCAGGTGTATCCGAAAGCCTGTGCAGACGGTTTGCTGTCTTACAAGATCGTAAAGGCTCACAGGTTTCACGGCTTTACGGACGACGCGTACTTCAACTACCTGTACATGGTGTTCAAGGACTACGATTCTTTTTTGGCGTTCGAGCGTGTTTTAAGTAAAAAGCTCAGCATGCCATTCATATCGCGCGAACGGAAGATCAAGTTCCAAATCTACGAATCGAATCTGCATCCGATGCTGCGGTTCATGCATACCCAAAACATAGACCCGATCGGATGGGCGAGCATACCTATCGCTTCTACAAAAAAGCTAGGCCCGGACCATCGAAAAGGCACGACAGATCTGTCGTACTGCTGTAGTTGGAAATCTATATCGCGGTACGAGTGTTCGGACATCCATAAGTTCAAAATCATGTCGTTCGATTTAGAATGCACATCGAAAGACGGTAAGTTTCCGCAAGCGGATAGGATAGAGGACGAGATTATACAGATCGGTATGACGTTTTCATACTTGGGCGAGACGGAGTGCTACAGAAAAGTCGTACTGTGTTTGAAAGACACATCGGACGTGCCGAACGCCGAAGTTATATGCTTCGATGACGAGCGTAAGATGCTGCTGGCCTTTACGGAGTTCATTAGAAAAACAGACCCCGATATCATAACGGGCTACAACATCTTTGGATTCGATTGGCCGTATCTGAATGCGCGAGCAGATCTTCTGAAGATACAGAACAAGTTCAGCCGGCTCTCTAGAGTTCAGAACCTGGTGTGCAAGTTCAAGGAGCAGAAGCTGCAGTCATCAGCATTGGGTCGGAACAATCTGAAGTACTACATCACGCCTGGCAGGGTGCATATCGATCTGATGAAAGTTATACAGAGCGGATACAAGCTAGGAGGCTACAAACTGGACTTCATCCTGTCTGTCTTTGTTCGGGACGATGTGACGAGCTACGAGTACATCAAGGACAATGATCCGGATCTCAAACAGTACGACCAGTATCGGGACAAGTATTTCGATGCAGACACGTCGGCCAAGGATAAAGAGCGTCAGGAGATGTTGGAAGCTAATAACAATAACCAGAGCCATAGCCATAAAAAACACGTGTACCAAGAAGAGGATTGCTACTCATCGGACGAGGATAAGAATACGAATATAGACGAGGACGAGGACGTGCATCTAGATCGGAAGCGCGTAACAAAAACTCATAAGATCAGATACACGAGGCTACACGTAAAATCGACGTTCGGTATGAACGAGGACGATTTCATTTCAATCTACTACAACGATGGGACGGTGGACAATCGGATCGGTCAGAAGTTCCGCATTCTGCAGATCAAAGACATAACGCAGATCAAAGACGGGGAAGAGGTAAAAGTGCCGACGATTTTGGTCGAAGGCAAAGTCAGGATCCGGCCATACTTATCGCGGAAGTGGAAAGTATTCTGGTGTCAGGCGAAGGACGACATGGAGCCGAAAGACATATTCCGATTCTACAGAGGGACAGAGGATCAGCGGGCCAAAGTAGCAAAGTACTGTCTGAAGGATTGCAGTTCTTGTAATTTGGTTTTGGCGAAGCTACAGATCTTGCCAAATAACATAGGCATGGGGAACGTGTGCTCTGTTCCGCTATCGTACTTGTTCTTACGAGGTCAGGGCATCAAGATTCATTCGTTAGTGGCGAAGCAGTGTAGAGAGGAGAACTATCTGATCCCGACAAAAAGAAAGCAGCAGAAGAAGGAGCCGACCAAGGATGCTAACGGGAATATTATACAGACAGAAGACGAGAAAGAGGAGGCCAGATTAGCCAAGTTCGTTGCGAGTCTTGTGGGTAGAAAAGCCGAAGACGATGAGACAGATGATGATGAAGATGACGACGATACGTACGAAGGGGCGACGGTATTCGATCCGGACAAGGGTGTGCATGGTGAGCCGATTATCGTCTTCGATTACGGATCTCTGTACCCGTCATCGATGATTATGAAAAACCTGTCTCACAACTCTATCGTGCTAGACGAGAAGTACAACAATCTTCCGAATTACATCTACCACGACGTGACGTTCAACAACTCAGACGGTACGACGACTACATGCAGATACGCCGAACGAAAAGACGGCAAGAAAGCGACGATCCCGCGGATCCTAGAGAAGCTACTGGCGGCTAGAGAGAAGTGCAAAGACCTGATGGACAACGAGAAAGACTATTTCAAGAAGGCGATCTGGAACGGTCTGCAGCTGGCGTACAAAGTGACGGCGAATTCGCTGTACGGTCAGTGCGGTTCGTCTGTGTCTGCCATCGCTCTACGTGAGATCGCGGCTTGTACGACGGCCATCGGACGCAGCATGCTGGAGCTGGCAAAGAACTATGTTGAGAACGATATGCGCGATATTATAAATCTGATCCGAGACGCCGTGAATACAAACGACGACACGAAGTTTTTGCGATTCATGCGGAATTTCTACAAGGATGTTAAGGATTCGGCTGTCAAGAGGTACGGCAAAGATTCGAAAGGCGAAAAGATTAAGATGTACGAAGGGCGGGAAGAGTACTATCAGTATCTCAAGAAGGAGATCTACGCTCTATTGGGCAAGTACGACATCGATCCGAAAGTGATATACGGCGATACAGATTCTGTGTTCTTCAAGCTGAATATGGTAGACCGGCATACGAAAGAATTGAAGCGCGACTTCGAGGCGCTGGACACGTCTATCAAGATCGGCATTCTGACTAGTCAGATTCTGAACTATACTCTGGTGTATCCGCAGAAGTGTAATTATGAAAAGACGTACTGGCCGTTCTGCATCATTTCGAAGAAGCGGTACGTCGGAAACCTGTACGGCTTTACGAGTTCGAAATTCTATCAGAGTTCGATGGGTCTAGTGACGAAGCGCCGGGATAATGCGGATATCGTGAAAGTAGTTGTCGGCGGGATCATAGATCAGATTCTGAATAAGCGAGATTCAGAGGGTGCGGTTAAATTTACGCAGAACACTCTGCAGAAGATAATCAAAGGCAGGTACAACATAGACAAGTTCGTCATTACAAAGACGCTGAAGGACAAGGAAGATTACAAGGACTGGACGAGGATGGTGCACATGGTTATAGCGGATCGGATGGCGAAACGGGACGCCGGTAACAAGCCGCAAGCGAACGACCGTATGCCGTACGCGTATATCGAGACGAAGGCCAAGATTAATCTACAAGGCGATCGGGCAGAGCACCCGGCCTACATTTTGCAGAATAATCTGAAGCTGGACTACCTGTTCTACATAACGAATCAGATCATGAAGCCGGCTCTACAGTTCCTGGAGCTGCTGTGTGAGAACCCGGACGACATATTCCGGCCGTTCATCATCAAAGAGACCCATCGCAAGAACGGGCAGACGCCGATCATGAAGTACTTTCAAGACTGCGAGAAGGATTACAACAACATCGGGATCAGTTTTGGCGGGAAATCGTTGTTAGAGATGATGGCAGAGGATAGGGATCGAGACGATTACGATGCATTTGCTAAGAAATCGCGCAGTTTTAAGAATAAAGTTCAAGCAGCGAAGGCTAAAGGTGCAAATGGATCAAAAGCCGTAAAACAGAACAGGCCGTCTGACCGAGCTGTTCGAGCGCGGACTAAGCGTATAGTGTGATTTGATTTGATTTTAATTTTGATTTTGCTTTATGGATGCGGCATCTAAATAAAATAGCCGATACTTTCAATCGTACGGTTCTAGTGTTTCAACAAAATCGATCCGATCAGACTAAGACTATTAGTCTAATCGCAAAATAAATCACACACCCCTACGCCTATCTTACGCCCTAGACCTAGTGCGCATGTTTTTGAGGAATTCAGACGCGACGCCGTTCTGGTATTCAGATGACTGGCTAGAGAAGTACGGTCGGCCATTAACAGCGTAATTTTTATCAGAGTTACTGGTCAGTACGTAGTCGCCGCGCAAAAAGTTAGACCGGTTCTGCCTCTTGTCGATGCCCCTCTGCAGCCGCTTCAGATCGGACGCATTGAGATCCGCATCAGAACTGCCGACAAAATCAGACGCATCGATACCGATCTCTGTACCGGACGGCGTGCTATCTGTGTCGGAAGATGATTTATGGTCTGTCGATGTAGATTTGTCTGAATCTTCTTCGGATGTCGAGCAAGATGATGAGTGAGTCGACGACGAATTTTTTTCCTTTTTGACATTCTCATTTTTCTTGTCATTCTTTCCATTCTTAGCCCCACCCATCAGCATGTCGTAATTAACAGGCACGTCGCTTGTGATAGAGTAGTTGAGATTCGATCCGCCGACCAAATCCTGATTCTGATTCTGATTCTGGGCCAGATCGCTGAACGGTGAAGTTGCAGACAGGTTTCCGCCGAGCTGAGCTGCCTGACCACTAATGTTGTTGAACGCCATATCGCTGCTAGTTGCAGACAGGTTTCCGCCGAGCTGGTTTCCATTATGACCGAAAGCCATATCGCTGCTAGTTGCAGAGAAGTTAGCACCGCCCGCCATATTCATCCCCATGTCGCTAGTAGCCGAGTAGTTCGCGTTGAGCAGATTATCCCGTATAGCCTTGAGATTCAGATCCATCGCGTCGGATCCCGCGATATCTGAAAGCAAGTACGACCCGCCGCTCTGGTTTTGTGCGGTCTGCGCGTTCTGAGCGTTCTTAGTACTCAGCAAAAAATTACGGATGTTCGAAATCTCCCGATCTATGTTATCGAGTTCCATACCGCCTGACTGGGCTGGCTTTGGCTCAGCGGGCTCAGGCTTAATATCCAAAGCCGCCACGAGGTCGGCCGTAGCTTTTTCGATCTCTTTGCTAACTTCTGCAGCTTGTTTAGCTAGTTCAGCCGGATTAGCTTGTTTAGCTTGTTCAGCTTGTTCGGCCGGACCTTCTTCCGGTTTGTTGTCAGCCCCGCCCGTCAGAGACTTGATCTTGTCTTCGTACTGCTGGTACCGGTTACGGGTGTATGTAAAGCCGCCGGTTTGAGGGCCGGGCGGTCGTACAGTCGAGACAGGTACGGGCGACGTAGATGAGACGGCACCTCCATGGGGTAATTGTGCAGATGTTGAGGAAAGCGCACCCTGGAATGCACCCAATGTCTTTTCCAAAACCTGATACTTAGTTCCCAATTGTTTTTTCGCTATGTCTTCCACCATATCGAGTATCTGTTGTTTATATTTTGTTTTGTCTGCATCACTTAGCGCGAACACAACATTACTAATAGACAATCGATGTGCTGTAACGAATGACGCGAGATCTTCAAATGACGTAATTTTCCGAAGATCTTCTATTTTGATATCTTCAGAGACAACTCTCTTAATTCCGCTTATCGAGTCTTCATCTAACAGCTGGCTTGCACCAAAGAGCCAATCAAACCATCCCATGTATATAATTACGTTATAAGATATTTTGAGAAAGTTTTTTATTTTGTATATATTTGCCGCCCGTCAAACGCCCATCCCGCCATCGAATCATATTTTGGCGCGATATAGTATACTTCCATAAACAGACCGCCTTCCTATATGAACGATGCGGTCAACATAACGTATATTATACTATTCGTACTGATCTTGACGGTGTGGTTCGTTGTAAAAACACGGTCTGTCAACCGCGGTATGACGTACGTCAGATCGGATATAGATGGCGCGTCTTACTTGGTTCGGAACGTATCGGACAAAAAAAGAGCGTCGAACCTTCTGGCATCCATAAAATCGGACATCATGAGGGTTGTTACGCATCTAGACGATAAAGTAAATCGGCCTATCAAACAAAATACAGACAAAACCGATAAGGCTGATAAGATTAAAACAGACACAACAAAGGACTACAAATCGTATATCGGTCAGCTGATGCGGAACATTAGAAACGTACAGATCAAAGAGTCAGACCCCGATACGAGCTATACGAGCTACACGATTAACAAAGGCGAGTCTATAGTCTTCTGCATCAGATCCAAAACCCTATCGTCTTATATGGGATCCGGTTCTATACACGACAAGAATCTTGTGATGTACGTCGCGCTGCACGAGATATCTCATGTCGCATGCCCCGAGTACGGCCACACCAAGCTGTTCAAAGAAATATTCCGCTTTATTACGGAAGCCGCGATGGAGCTTGGCGTCTATACGAAAATCGATTTCAACAGAACACCGACAGAGTACTGCGGTATGACGATTACGGACTCTATTGTTTGATTGATTGATTATTTGATCATCGATTCATTTTGATTGATTCGTGTCTGATCTGATCAAGATCGAACACACCGATCCAAACACACAGAACTAGCCAAACTTGTAGCAAAATATATCTATGCTCATAGTATAACTAGATCCGTATGGACAAGCCGTACAAGGTTATTTGGAAATACAAGAACGATAATCGGTACACTCAGTACGCGGTGTACATATTTGTAGGGAGCCTGCGTTCTAATTTGGACCCGATATTCAAAAAGATAGAGAATCTGAATCTGTTCGATACGTTGATGCAGCTGAGCATGGCCGAGATCAAAAAGTTAGAAGAGGCGTACGGTACAGATTGGTACAAGAGCTTTTTCAACATGTACCATACGGCGTTCATGACGTCTCAGATAGATTCTAATCCTAGCATGTTGAAAGACGTGTCGGAGAAGTTCGGTGAAGAGTGGTATAACACGCACATCAGATCGCACAAGTGGGCGGACCGTAAGCTGCTGTACTCTTATTCGTCTCTGATTAAGGACGACATGACACGCAAGACAGTTAAGAAAGGCCGAGCCGCTGCTATGTTAGACGATGAGGCCGATCTAGACTACAAGCTCAAGAAAAACACAGATGTCAAAAGCATTCTCGTCTCTAAAACCGCTAGACCGCAAGACACGCATATACAAGCAGAACAAACAGCGGGCGCAAAGTCTAATGCCAAAACTAAAACCAGGCAAAGCAGCCGGGTCAAAGTAGACATAGACAACCAGATGAAGCGGATGCTAGAAAAGGCGGACGATGGTGAGTCAAATCAAAAGTCTGATACGCCTGATACGGATACACCGGATACACCGAAAACGCCAAATGTAAATACGTCTGATTTTATTTCAGAGCACAGCCCGGATACGGCGTACGATATGATAGACAGTCAAGACAGTCAAGACAGTCACAGCCAAGACAGCCAAATCAGCCCAAAAAATCAAACAGCGGGTCGTACGATCGAAAACCGTGGATTTTACAATTGGAAGACGAAAGAGTTCTACGCTCTGTCGAACTACACGTTGTACGGTTACGATGAGCAGGATATGGCTGATTTTATTCAGACGGGCGGGAAACCGAAGGCCGATCCAGATGCGGATTCTGATGACATAGACGAGGATACGGTGGCCAGCTTATACGAATCTGTCGAAGTGGATGCCGATAATGTTGAGGAGATGGAAGAGGGTGAAGGTTTGGAGGATGTAGATACGGATACAGATGCCGATACGTTAGAAAAACCGGTAGAGAAGCAAAAGCCGGCAGTAAATATAGATGCAGACGACGATTTCGAGATGATGAAGGACGAGGAGATGGATATGGAAGAGATTCAGCAGATGTACTACCAGGAGGACGTGGAGGCCGATTCGAATATATCGCACACCAGCGATCTGATTAAGAAAGCGCTAGACGACGATAATTTGTTCAAGAAGAGTTCCAAGATGATGATGGAGTTCGATCAGGAAAAAAATGCTGCGATCCATGCGGAGAAGCTGCGAGATGTGTTTCAGAAGAAGTTTGTACGGACGCAGTTCATCTTCGGCGACGACACGATTAAAGTTGTCAAGAACAAGGTGTGCTGTTCTCTAAAAAACAATAAAAAGTTCTCAAATACGCGGTACGTCTTACCGTCTAGGCAGTACATGTGGTCTGAGTACGTATTCGGTAACAGCATCGAGAAAGTCATGATCGGGCAGAAGTGGATTAGGCGTAACGAGCTGTTGGATGTGGATATCGAACCGGACAACAGGCTATACATGTACGAGCAGCTGAAAGACCAGCTAGGCATGCTGCGGCACAACTTACGGCGGCACGCTAATAAGATCCGCAAAGACGACGACGAGTACAATATTTTGCACGATTACGAGGGCTATTTGACAGATCATGAAATATATATGATAGACATTTACAACGAGTTGGGCAAATCGTACAACCCGGACAACGAGATTCTGAAGAATTTGCAAGACGTGTATCTGAAGATCTACTTCCCGTCTATCCGAGCGGACGATCTGAAGACAATTATCTCTTATTTGAATGGCGAAACAAAAGCCGAAGACTCTAAACTTTTACTGACGTACGAGACTATAAACAACGATATGATTATAGAGAACGAAATTACGCATGTTGTAGAGCATACGAAGAAGGAGCACGATATTTCAAAGATGACAGCCATATTCAAAGAAAAGAATTACGTCACGAATTCAACGCTGCATGTGAATCTACGGTTCGGCGGTACGAAGAAGAAGATAGATCTGTATCGGATATTCAACGAGTTCCAAACGGATTCGAAGTACCCGTACATCCAGTATCAGACGGTAGAGCGTGGAGCAGTGTACAAGTACTCTGAAGACGAAATCAATAAATACAGGCAGGACGAGTCTAATATGGATATCTTGTACAAGTGGTTCGAAATATCACCGTACGGTATTAATTTCAAAGTGAGGTTAGACGACGATATAACGGACAAGTCTTTGAAAAGCAAATTCATGAGCATCGGGCTAACAGAGCTAGGCCGCATAGAGTACAAGACTATTTGGCAAGAAGCAGAGAACGCGACGATCGACGACATCAAGAAGACGTACAAGTACGTTCGGGACATCGTAACCAAGATCAACATGGAGAACCCGTCTCTGAAGCTAGTGGTTCCAGAGGACGAGGAGTTCAAGTACGCGTTCATCAACACCATACAGAAGTACGAGATCCCGGACAAGTTTGTAGTAAATCACAACGATCTGTCTGAGTTCTGTAGATTCTTCTACCCGTACATCGCTCTAGTCACGGAGCCGCGAAAACGCCAGTCAAAGACGCGAGGCGGAGATGAAAAGTCAAAGTTCGGCACGTACTTACGATACAAGCGGGTGCATAAATACGAAAACCAGAACCGGATAGAGCAGCGGATCATCTTCTTCTTTCGGAATTATGAGTTCCATGATTCCAAGCTAGCGGCCGAACTAGCCATACAGTTCTACATTACGGAGGAGAGCGCTCTAGAAGCCATACAAAAAACGAGGCTCAAGTATCCGAATCTCAAGAAATCCCGCAAAATTCTGAAGAAGTTGGAAAACCTACCAAAGTACAAGTCTCAGGGTATCGGCATAGACATCCAGGGCAAGACGAAGGATCGGTACAAGATTCGGATATCCGGCGCCCGTACGAAAGACCAGCTAGAGCGTATAGTTGAATTTATGAACATCATGATATACCTGTACATCGAAACTTATCTGTACAAGAAGAAAGATATGCAGCACATCAAAGACAAGCTGAAGAAGCTCACTAACATCGCAAAACGCCGACACAAAGTAGAGGTCGTAGTGGATCATGAGAAATCAACGAACGCGGTCAAGCAAATGGCGCAGCTAGACAAGCAGCGTATCGGATTCAAGCCGGAAAAAGGTCAGAGCCAGTGGACCAGAGCCTGCCAAAATTCGGGCGACGATAAGAAGAGGCGGCCGCAGCAGTACAACGCTCAAACAGCGAACGAGCTGACTAGAAAAGGGTTCAAGTACAACGAGAAGTTGGACGTATTCGAGAAGCGGATCAAGGCAAAGAAAAAGAATGAACCAGACATCGTGCTACGGACGATCAGGCTTCCGGACATAGATGAGAATGGAAATATAACGGGCAAGTACATCCACTACGCCTGCGATCCGGAAGAGAATGGTACGCATATGTTCATAGGATTCTTGACTAGATCGGAAAATCCTTTCGGTCAGTGTATGCCGTGCTGTTTTAAAAAGGATCCGGCGACATCGGACAACAAGGTCAAGCGCGATTTCTTCAATCAGTGTCTAGGTAAGGCCGTACAGAAGAAAGGTGAAGAGATCAAGACTAAAACGGCCGGAGACAAGCTGTACATCTTGCAGGACACTAATAAGATACAGGAGGGTCGGTTCGGATTTTTGCCGAAGTACTTAGACCGCTACTTCAATACGATGCTGAGCAAAGAGAAGAGCATCAAGCACCACTATTTGGAAAGCACGAAGACGGGGTACTACTTCAAGTACGGGTCTATTCAATCGAGCTTCCAGTTTTTGAATGCTATTTCATCCGCTCTAGATATGAGTGTCGATTCCATCAAAGACGCCATGGTTTCGAGTTTGGATGCCGATAAGACGGAACAGATTTTCACGTCTCTGAATAACGGCGATATAAAGACGCAGTTCGAAACTAGAGAGAATTTTATAGAATTCATCCGAACATCGCCGTACTTGGACTACATCATTACGAAGGATCTGATATGCATACCGGGCGTGCTGACACCGAACGGGCTGAACCTTGTAATATTTAGGAAGCGCGAGATCAAGACGAAAGGCGTACTAGAGAAAGAGCGGACTATAGAGAACTACTTCTTGGACTGCCGGGACTCTGAGTCTTTTTACACGATTACAGACCCTCTGTACAAAACGATATTCCTAATCCGGGACAACAAAAACTACTACCCGATCGTCATGGTTATCAAAGAAGACAAGAATACAAAGACGGTGAAGCTAGAGAAAGTTTTTACGTATGTTGATGCTGATGCTGGTACAGATGCTGGTACAGAAAATTCTAATATAGTGCATCACGTATCGGACTACTACATCAAAAACTGTTCATCGTACTTCACGATTAGCGGATCGATTAGCGGATCGACATCTCTAAATATGAAATCTAGTGCCATGGCGTCAAATTCAAATATAAACGCCAAGATCGTAGCGTACATGCTAAGGCAGATGGGTAAAGCGTACTACCCGCGGTATCAGGTCATAGACATCCGGAACAAGTGCAAGTATCTGATTACGGTAGACGGTGTACTGATACCTGTTCGGCCGTCTGGGTGCCCGTGGGATGTGCAGATAATTAAGAGCGTCGACAAGTACATCAAGGATCTGGATATTACGTATACGCAGTTGATGGATATCTACAAAAAATCCAAAAAGGCCATACCCGTCAAGCCGATCGGCATATACTACGAGTCTATGAAGGGAGATGAAGTCAAAGTGAACTCTATTATGACCAAGACCAAAGATCTGGTGCCTGTTACGCCGGTCTCATTAAAGAAGTCTGATCTGGATTCGATGAAGCTGAAATATGAAAAGAAGCCGCTGACGGATAAGATAGATCGGGAGATCTTAAAAGGGCCGTCTAACTATGTTATTGATGAGCGGATGATCAGCGTGTCTCAAAAGAAATTCGAAGAAGAGGCGTACAACCTGTTCAGATTGGAGTTCTCTAACTACATCAACAAGGATACGAACGAGCATCATAAGAGGCGGATTCAAAAACTTATGTCTAATCCCAAGACGACTAAAAACGAAAAGATAGACGCGATACGTCTAGTGCTGTATAAGCTCATAGACCCCAAACTACACTCTAAGTACGCTGAGCTTGTAGAGTCTAGAGATACGGATCAAGCTAAAGCGGATATCGAGGACAAGATGAACCGAGAGCGTATAGATAAGCTGTTGGCCCGGGGTAATGCGGATGATGGAAATGATTCGACAGATGAGGATGATGCAGAACAAGAAGAACAGGCCGGCGGATCTTTGAATTCAAATCCAAATCCAAAGCCAAGAATGTTCAACCATGTATTAGCGAATGCGATGGCTCAGATCAACGGGTACGAGATACCGCTCTTTACGGGCACAGTATCGCACGCAGACAGGGCTCTAGTACAGGTCGGTGGTCGGATCAATAAATTAGTGCACCGTATATCGAAGAATCCGGACATCACGAACTACGTAACGAAGAACGATCGGCAGGTCTGTGAGATCCATGAGGACCGGGAGCAGTGTAATGCAAATGCGAATCCGCACTGTAGGTGGTCAAATAACGCATGCTATTTTGCGTTGACGACGGACATGATCGTGGCTTTTATAAACATGATATCGGAGGAATTGGCTAGTAACGAATTAAAAGCGTACGAGATCATGAGGGTTGAAAATTATTTCGTATCGGACGTCGTGGATCGGAACAAGTTTTCGACGCAGCCCGGTCAGAAGATTTTACGCGCATCATCGTCGAACGTTAAGCGCGTACTACGGGATCTGTTCGGCAGCGATAATACGCCGACGATCGGTAAGCGTCGGAACATCCGGATGATGGAGGTCAATTACAACGATCTGAATATTAAGTACAGCCTGTTGGATCTGAAATCGTTGTACGTTCAGCGCATCATAGACAACAATATCAGCATCTTCAGAGCATATTCAAACGGATACTATTGGCTCATCAACAGCTTTTACGATAAGGACACGCGGAATCTGGGATACTATAGCCCTCTACAGTCTGATCTGGCGAATCGGTTCAAAGCGGCCGTCATAGACTGGGTATCAGACCCAAATAACGCTTCCAAGATTACGCAAGAAATGATGACGCATATGGGGAACCGTATCAATTCGATCGATCCTATAATGGAGTACGTCAATCGGCTGTCGAACGAGGTCGATACGATGAGTATCGGTGTGACGGAGCTGCTGATATTGTCGAAGATCAACCACACCATACCGATTATCGTTCGATCGGACAACTTCGATGTACTGCACATATACGATAATTCAGAACATATAGAAAACCCGTCAAACACGGTTGTTGAGAAGTACGATATGGGGTCATGCATCAACATAAAGTTCAACTTCGTCGGGAATCGGAACGTGCCGGATTTTATAGACGCCGTATATTACAAAGCGGAATAGATCGAATAAGTATGAACTAAATTCATCCCTCTCTATTTATTTTTTCTCAATATATAATATTGAGATGAATACGAAAAACAAAAAGAAACCGGCCACTCAAAAAGTAAAATCCGACATGAAAGATGCGTTTCACAGCATACAGAAAATAGAGTCTGATGCCGAAAACAGCCGCATCAAACTAACGAAGAAAAAACTATTGGACCGCGAGCTAGAATTGAAAAGGAAACAGCTGCCATCTTGCCCGCAATCTAAAATGTTTCGGACCGGTGATATTCAACGGATCGTACAGCATACAAGTACATCCATATTCGACAAAGAGAAGTGCGCAATATGGACAGGGTACGTCACGAATCTACAAAACAAAAAGAAAGGGACGTACATCAACTTCTACTTCCGCAATAAAAAGAAAGTCGCGCTACACCGTCTGCTGTACGCAAATTTCAAAGGCGTCATCAATTCGAACGAATACATCAAATACTCATGCTCTAACAAAGGCATGTGCTGCAATATTAATCACATGGTCAAGTTCGAATACAACAACGATGACGAGCGGGATGAGTGTGATATCGATATTGATGACGATATCGATGATGACAATGATGATGCAGATAATGTAGATGATGCAGATAATGTAGATGATGTGAAAAAAGCAACAGTAGAAGAAGTAGAAGCAGTAGAAGCAGTAGATCATAAAGCTAAGCCGGCCAAAGCAAAAGCCAAAGCAAAGACTAAAGCAAAGGATCAGAAACCGCGTAGAGCCGGTAAATCTAACAAGTCTAGCCGATCGGATGCTGCGGATACGGGGTTCATAATCACGATATACTAATCATTCTGATAATCGGACACCTATATCTTTTTCCGTTTGAGGATATCCATAATAGACACCGCGGAATCCCGTGTCGCGAGCTCTCTCTGTTTTGTCTTTTCCTTTTCCTTGGCCTCTTTGCTAATAATGTAGATCGGGGGGAATCCACCGGTCGCCTGTGTTCTAGTGTCGATATCAGATATATCAGACTTAGCCTTGTCAGCCTTATTAGCCTTGTTAGACTTGTCAGACTTAGCTCTGTCGGATGATGTGCTAATATTCGCCGTATTCAACACGGGGCTGATGGATGTCGTGTAATCGGCCTCAGCGCTTTCAGACAGCTCTTCATTATCGCCACCGAACAGAGCTCTGTACGATGGCTTCTTCCTTTTTGATGGTTTTGGTTTAGTCTTATCGGTCTTATCAGCCTTGTCGGACTTCCCATATTTCTCTTCCATGCCATCCGAAAACAGATAATACGCGTCGCTGCTATTACTATCGGATCCGTCGATATACGCGTTTGTCATAACGGCGTCTATATAATTAGCTGCGCTCATGATATATTATGCTTGTAGAAAAACATAATCATCGAATAAAAAACATAATCAAAACATGAATGTCAGTCGATCATTCGGCCTTATCATTTTTGTCAATAGTATCGGTTGAATCGGACTCTGTATCTAGATCCTCTGTGTCATCATTTTCCATTATCTCTTTTTCTACATCGGTCTCTTTGTAGAATTCATTCAGATTCAGATCGATTTTACGATTTGATTCGTTCCGAATGGGGTTCCCGGACGTATTTTTGAACCGCCACACAAATTTGTTTTCGCGATCTTTTTCGTTGTCGGGGTTGTACTTGAACGTCTTCTTGCCGGACTTGAATGTTTTCTCACCTCGGATGGCTTTTTCCATCTTCGGCGTAAGCATGCTACCTCTACACTCCAAGATGAAATCTTTGAATATCGTGTCGTCGAAGTTTGTTTTTCCGACTTTATCGAGATACCACTTTCTCATTTCGATCAGGTGAGATATAATTGTGTAGTGCGTGTTCTTCGTATGCTGATCGTTGTCTGCTCTGGCCTTCATGACGTTGATCAGATTGTACAGCATCAGCATCGGGAAAGAGCCGATGGTTATTTTGGCCGTTTTGTCTGCGCCCTTCAGCATAGCCGCAGATCTATCGCCGAAGTAGTACGCCGGCCTGATATGAAACGGCAGACACGTATTGTTGTAGTGATACATTTTGCAAACTATTTCTTCTTCGTACTTAATGGCAACAGAGTACCCGAGGTACTGAAAGAACGGATACGATTCTTCGTATATTATCAGCTTCCCGTTATCCGCAAACTTTTCGCGCAGCTTTATAATCAGATCACTCGCATCTTTCTTGTAGTTCGTACTGATCACCTCATAGTAGTTGACCGGAACCATCTTGATGTCTGTCTCTTTTGATGACATATCACGATCACCATCACGGTCACGATCACGATCACCGTCACGGCCTCTATTCTTTCGCCCTCTACCGCCCTCTAGATTATGTGATTCTTTACTAACCTTCGCATCTACTTTGCCCGCCTTATTTTTATTTCTATCCTGGATGCCGGACTCCATGATGTAATGGTTATACGCGTAGACGCCAAGTACCATTGTCGTGTCTCTGTTTGTCAGAAAT
>Ga0315288_10004403_pt1 | contig 17919 bp, 18 predicted proteins | sample YL17G11_20_MG_FD_203454 | JGI IMG/M metagenome (GOLD analysis project Ga0315288, IMG submission 203454) | Sediment microbial communities from Yellowstone Lake, YNP, Wyoming, USA - YL17G11_20 | ecosystem: Environmental > Aquatic > Freshwater > Lake > Sediment | place: USA: Wyoming | collected... | reverse complement strand
GCGGCAGAAGCAAGGGGCTGTCGGATGTGGCAAGAGAATGACCTGCTCTTCCCCTCAACGACGGGTACGCCATTTGCGAAGACGGATCTGCAGCGGGATTTCTGGAGTCTGTTGAAGGCCGCTGGCGTCAAACGCATCCGATTTCATGATCTGCGGCACACTGCCGCAAGTCTGATGCTCAATCACGGTGTGCCTCCGCTGGTGGTTTCGAAAGTCCTGGGGCACTCAAACGCGAGCATCACGCTGACGATCTATGCACACTCGGCGTTGGACATGCAGGCGCAAGCCGCGGGCGTGATGGATGAAATCGTGACGCCAATTGCGGTGAACATTCCGCAGTTGCACCCAATTGCACCCGATGTCGGGGATCAGTGAAATAGCCGGTTTAAGTACCCCCCACAGGTGGCCGCATACAAAACAAAATACGGTCTTTCGACCGTATTTAGGTGACCGACCAGGGACTTGAACCCTGAACCCACTGATTAAGAGTCAGTTGCTCTGCCATTGAGCTAGTCGGCCGGCGGTCGGTATTATACCTCGGGCAAGCGCGCCTCCGGCGAGCATCGCCACTCCGACCCTGCCACGAGCCTGTCACATGCCCGCCCCGCGTTTTGACCATCCTGCACGGACCAAAGGCACCCTCCCTTGTCCCACCTGCAGCCGTATAATTGAAGTGATGATCGAGTTGACCATACCGGGCCGCGAACCCCTGCGCTTGCAGCATCTCGTGACCGATGTGAACGGCACGCTGGCGCTGGATGGCACGCTGATGGAAGGCCTCGCCAAGCGCATTGCCTCCATCCGCGATCGGCTCAGCGTGCACCTTCTCACCGCCGATACGCACGGTCGTCAATCGCTGATTGATCAACAACTCGATCTCAAGGCCGCCCGCCTGTCTGCCGGTGATGAGCAGATCCAGAAGCGCCGCTTTGTCGAGCAGCTGGGCGCCGATTCCGTCGTAGCCATCGGCCAGGGCGCCAACGATGCCCTCATGCTCAAGGCCGCCGGCCTGGGCATCTGTGTCATGTCCCCGGAGGGTGCTGCCGCCGAGACCGTAGCGGCATGCGATATCGTTGTCCCGGACATCCTGGCCGCCTTCGATCTCCTGGAAAAGCCCATGCGCATCGTCGCTACTCTCCGCCGATGACACTTTCCGATCCTTCCCCCGCCTCTCCACTGTCAAGCCTGCCACGCCGGGATCAGGACCCCCGCGCCCGTCGGCGCAAGCGTGGCCAGCTGCACATCCCGCGCGATGCCGAAGGGCGCGCGACCCTATTGGCCGCTCTGGCCCACCGTGCCTATCCCACCTACGAGCTGTTTGTCTTCGCTGCCCTGTCCGGCTCCATCCTGGCACTGGGCTATCTGATGGACTCGCAGGCACTGCTTCTTTTTGGCGTGCTGGTCGCGCCTCTGCTTCTTCCCTGGGTGGGATTGCTTCTCGGCACGGTCACCGGCTCGCTCCGCTTCTTCTTTGAAACGCTCATGGCCCTGTTCCTCAGCGCCCTTCTGGTGTTCGGCATCGGGCTCCTCGCCGGCTTCGCCGCTCGGGCGTTTCTTCCGCGCACCTTTGAACAGGCCTTCGCCCATAGCCGCCTGTGGTGGCCGGACCTGATCATCCTGGCGCTCGGCGCCATGATCCTCACGGTCTCGTTCGTCCGGTCAGAATCGAAGCCGTTTCTGCCCAGCGTCGTTCTGGCCTATGAGTTCTTTCTCCCGCTGGCGTCCGGCGGCCTCGGCCTCGGCAGCGGTCTTCCCGGACTCTGGCCGCACGGCGTGCTCGTCTTCGTCGTGCACTTCGCTTGGGCCGGCATATTCGGATTGCTTGCCCTGCTCGCGTTGCGCATTACTCCCGTGAGCGCCTCCGCCTTCGTCTTCACCTTTGCAGTCGGTTTGCTGCAGCTGGCGGTCTTGGTGGTCCTCATGAGCGGCGGAAACTGGACCGCGCCATTCCCCGCGCAGGTCCTCGCTCCGGCGCAGGCATCTGCCGCGGCCGCCGGGACCTCAGGAGACACCTCACCTGATTCCTCGGACGCTTCGCCCCTCGCCCCTGCCACCCCGCTTCTCGCGCCCACGGCCACACCGGCGCCCCCCACTCTCGAGCCCACGCGCCCTCCAACGCACACGCCGACCATCACCTTGACCATCGAACCGACGCCGATCTACGCGCAAGTCGACGCCCCTCGGGGCGGCGCGGTCCTACGGTCGACCCCCGGGGGGGATGGCATCACCACGCTGGACAACTTCACGTTCGTCGAAATCCTGCCCGAGACCGAGGAGTACAGCGGCTATACTTGGGTACACGTCATTGCCATCACCAACGGTGATCGACGCGAAGGCTGGATAGTCCAGCAATACTTGGAGACGCCGACCGCGGCACCTGCCTCGGCATCCGGCTCAGCTCCAACCGCAACACCCACTCCCTAGTCGAATCGCCGACTCGGCGCGGGACGAGGGAAGGTCACCCGGTTCACTCAAGACCTCTCCCTGCCCACGCAACTCCGGAGAACGCATGCCCATTCATTTTGGCACCGACGGCTGGCGCGCCGTCATCTCAGACACCTTCACCTTTGACAACCTGCGCATCCTGGCGCAGGCCATCGCCGACGCAGTCGCATCCGAACATTGGGACAAATCCGGGAACGGCGGCCCCAAGCCCGATCCGCGCAGGATAGTTGTCGGCTTCGATACCCGTTTTCTCTCCGATCGCTTTGCCGGAGAGGTGGCCCGTGTGCTCGCAGCCAACGGCTTCACGGTGCTGCTGGCTCAATCCGACGCGCCCACGCCCGCCATCTCGTTCGCTGTAAAGCACCAACGAGCCATTGCCGGTATCATGATCACTGCCTCGCACAACGCGCCTCGCTACAACGGCGTGAAGCTCAAGGCCGCCTTCGGCGGCTCAGCCCTGCCCGAGCAGTGCCACCGCGTCGAGGTCTACATCAGCGACAACGAAGGGCGCGCCCGCGGTCCGAATCTGATGGACTTCCAGCAGGCGCGCGATGCCAATCTCATCCAGAGGTTCAATCCCCTCCCGCCATACTTCGATCACCTGCGTACGCTCATCAACACGGACCTGGTCGCCGAGAATCCTCAGCGCTTCGTCGTTGATTCCATGTACGGCGCAGGGCGGGGAGTGATCAAGTCCTTCCTTCAGGGCACGGGCTGCGAGATATCCGAGGTGCGAGCGGAACTGAATCCGGGATTCGGCGGGATCCACCCCGAGCCCATAGCCTCGAACCTGGGCGCCCTGGCCTCGGCCATCAGTTCCGGCATGGGCAATTTCGGCCTCGCCACCGATGGCGACGCCGACCGTATCGGCGCCATGGACGAACGCGGCGCGTTCGTCGATCCCCACAGGATCATGGCGCTTGCCCTGAAGTACCTCGTCGAGCGACGCGACCTCACCGGCGCGGTCGTCCGCACCGTATCTACCACCCGCATGCTCGATCGCCTGGCCGCAAAATACGGTCTAAAGGTCTACGAGACTCCCGTTGGCTTCAACCACATCGCCGACCGCATGCTGCACGAAGATGTCTTGATCGGCGGCGAGGAATCCGGCGGCATATCGTTCAAGGGGCACATCCCTGAGGGCGACGGTCCGATCATGGGGCTGCTGCTGACCGAGATCATTGCCGCGACCCGCAAGCCGCTCGTGGAGCTGGTCGAGCAACTGCTGGCCGAGGTTGGCCCGGCCATCTATCAGCGCGTCGATATGCGGCTCAGCCGCCCGATCGCCAAGATCGAAATGACCGAAATGCTGGCGAAGACTGCCCCCCGGGAGATCGCCGGCAGCCGCATTTCCGAGATCAATCAAGTGGACGGCGCGAAGTACATCATGGAGGACGATTCCTGGCTGCTCATCCGTCCCTCCGGCACCGAACCCGTGCTGCGCGTTTACGTGGAGGCGCGCACCCAGGAAATGATCAGCGGCCTGCTGAGCTTTGGACGCAGAATCGCCGAAGGCGTCGTGTGAGCGCCAATTGGCGCGGCCCTTCTGGGCGATCGACGCTGCCTTGATTTGCGGGATCCGCGCGGGATCCCCCTGGAATAGGCGATCCTTTGGACGGGCTGTCGCCAATAGCAGGCCATCAGCGATCGTCCAGATTGCGCGCAAGGTCTCTGTGGTCACAGTGAAGCTCTGGTGCAGTCGCGCTGCCGCAAGCTACCCGTAGCCCTGCCAGAAGCCTGCCACAGCCAGCACCATCAGCATCTGCCTCACCGGCATCAACCGACCAGGCGTGGACGGACGCCGGGGCTGTTGCCGCGCTTGCCCAGGAATCCTGCCCGCCGGACGATGCCCGGCAGCCGAAGCGCTCGGGACGCGCGGCTATGCAGGAATGATCTGGACTATGCAGGATCGACTCGGGAGCGAAACCAGGCCATCCCCATTGGGTCGCCACCGACAAGATGCCCGGGTGCACCAACGGGCAGAGTCTTCGGTGACGCCGATGCCTTTCTTTGGAGAGGCCTCTACTTCGCGGGCGCGGCACGCATGCGGCGCGCCAGGAAGATGACGGCTATGAGAGCCATGCCGACGATCACCAGTCCAGGTGCCCCATATTCATCGGCAATGCCCGTGGCTGGCAGCGCCGTCGACGTAGGCACGTGGGTGAGCTGCGCTTGAGCGGCTTGGGTAAGTGCCGCGGCGACGGTGGCCGTGGCCGGATCAGGCGTGCTCGTGTTGGCGGCAGTCGGTTGGGCGATGAGCGGAGTCTGCGTTGGAAGCGGCGTCAGCGTAGCCGTTGGAAAGCTCAATGCGGCTGCTGTCGCGGTCAGTGCCTGTGCCACTTGCTGGTTTTGGACAGCCTGCGCTGTCGCGGCCTGCTGCTGCCCTGAGCGTTGGGAGGGCAGGATCAGCAACGCGTACCCCGCCAGGCACGCAATGGAAAGCAGCACTATCCCGCCCAGGATCCCGGCAGCCACAAGGAAGGTGCGGTTGCTGGACTCTTCCGGCGGCGGGGCGTCAAAATTAGAGAGATCGTCTGCGTTCATGCTGTATTCTCCTCACGGCCGAGGCCGGCGGGATGCGGAGCCACTGGGGCACTATTCTGCCATTCCACCAATAGATACCAATTCCGCAATTATCCCACAACCTCCAAATTGACCAGTGGCACTAGCAATTGCTTCCCATTCTCCAATCTGACTTCGGCCCCTGCCGCCCTTAGCCCGCTGGGAAAGGTCGAAAGGCCGCCGGAAAGACTCAGAATCGTACCTATCAGCCCAACGGCCGGCTGCCGGCGAACCCGGACAGTCTGCCCCGGAGCAAACGCCTCGACGTCATGCGGCTCGGGGGGGCGCGTGGCGAACGGCAGCGGAATGATCACTTCGGGCCGCGCACCGCTGTAGCGGTCAAATGCCTCCGCGTTCAGCGTGACTTCACGCTTGTTGTTCGTGCTAATCAACCGGTACGCGGCCGAGTTCATCGGAATGCTGCCAAAACCGTCTGTCACAACGATAGGAAAGCGCATTTCGAGTGCCATCGGCAGCAGCGATGGAAATATGCTTCCCAGGAGCAGGCCGCGCACGGCCACGTCGGCAGCGGTCCGCAGCGTATCGGCGTCGCGCACCTGACCGCCAACCAGAATCGAGCCGCGCATGCTCACGTCAAGGCGGCCGGGAGTCAGGGGGGCATCGGGCTTGTCGGCCAGGCTTATCATGGCTCCGCTGTCAACGCGTCCGTTGCCCCATACGCCTTGCACCAGGGCTCCGCTGGTTTCGATCACTGCGCCACGATCCGGGATGATCTCCCGGACAATACCCGAGAGACCGGCGCGCAATTCGAGACGTGATTCGCCTGCCTCAATCAGTAGCTCGCCTGCGCCCGCCGCAATGACCCTACCCGTGCGCGGTACGCGTATCGTCTTGGGCAGCAGACCGCCACCTCGCGCCACAACCAGACCGGCCGTAACTTGATCGCCGGGTTTTAGCCGCATGAGCCGATCCGCAGCACTCCCGGAAATGCCGAGGGCACGTCCTACATCAAGGAAAATGTGTTCACGAGACCAAGTGGCGTCGGCCACGATGTCCGCCGGGCTCACCTTTTGCCCCACCCGCACGCGCACATTGCCTTTGACAGGAAGGCGACGCTCACGAATGATGGTGGCAAGCGGAAGAATGTGATGGACCGGGGCAAGTGTCAACTCACCCTCCCACAGTCCAGAGCCATTTCTTGATGAGCTCCCGGCGCCGGCCCGAATCCTGTGGCAGCCTCAGAGGGCGGCCGCGGCCGTCGAATACCACCCCCAGTGTGCCGCCGCTGACGGTCAGCGCGCCGGCCCTCCCCGCGCCGAATCCCACATCGATGCCGTGACGAGGTTGGATCGAGAGCCGCGCGTTCTGCCCATGCTGCAGAGGCAACAGTTCCAGGTTGCCATGCTTGATGTCGGCACGCGCCTCAGCGCCGTTCTCATAGACCAGATGAGCGCGTGCGATCTGGGTGCCCTCACTGGCAGCACCGGTCAGGCTCACCACGGTTGCCAGACCCTCAAAGGCGCCGCTGTCAAGGACCTGCACGGGCAGCATGCTGTTGTGTTCCGCTGCTGCACCCAGAAAAGGCAGCAAATTGCTGCGATCCAGGATTATGGTCGCGATGCCCACCGGCTGGATGGCATCCAGCAGCAGCAACAGGGCTTCGGCGGGCGTGGCCGTATCGGCCAGCGCGCCGCCACTGGCAAAGATTGGTTCGAAAAACGGAAGCCGGCCGGGTTGGGACGACAGCGCGCCCCGCGGAAAATCGCGCCTCGCGGTCTGCATGGCGAGATGGAGTGCCTGCCGCGCCACGGCCTGCGCCAGGGATTGGTCTTCCTTCGTCGCCGCGATACTCGAAGGGTACAGCGACTTCTGGAACATGAAGTCCCGCAGGGCACCGGTCGAGAGGTCCAGCGGTGACCAGCGCAAAATGTCTTCAAGCGTCGTGTGTTGGAGCAGCAAGGGCAAATTCTCTCCCAGGCCAAACTGCGGATAGACGCGAAGCGTAGTCTTGCTGCGAAAGCCGGCGGCGATCACCGCCGCCGAGGCGCCGATATCGATGCCCAGGACCGCGCCGCGCGTGCCGCCGTAGACCTGGCTCAGGAAGCGTATCATGCGGCCCTGGGAATACGCCGTCGGCAGCATAATTCCCCTGGACCAGGATTCAAGCTGGTCAATGCCCCGCAGCTGCCGCTTGCGAACGCCAAGGTAAAGAGAGGCAAGCTCGCGCGCCGCAGGGCCCAGATCCTCCGTATCGAGGGAAGGTCGGACGTTTGGGCTGTAGTGCATTGCGGATGTCACGTTGCCAAGAAGTTCCTTGACCTCGTTCTGCAGGCGTTGATTGCCGGCAAAAAGAACCGCGGGACGCTTCTCAGGTGCCAAAAGGAACGCCGAAAGCCCCGCAGGCTCGAGCATCTTTTGGACCGATCTCGATGCGCCTCCATCGGTGCCGCCAGCGATCACCACGGCATCTGGCTGAAGCCGCATAAGCGCGTCGATCTGCTGGTCAGCCTGCCTTGGATCGTTTATGCCTGCGGAATCGAGGATCCGCATATAGCAGGTTTCCGCCAGACGGCGGGCGCTTTCCAACGAAACCTCAGACAACAGGCCGATAATCGCGGTCTTCAGCGCGGGTCCGGCGGAAAGCGTGCAGACGCACGCATCCACACCCGAGCCGTCCGCTTGAGAGGGCGTGATAAGCTGGCCGTCGGCGGCCAGCAAGGCTCTGCCGGTAGTCGCTTGCAAGTCTGTGACGGCCCCACGCACGCCGCCACCGACATCGCGAAACGGGGACTCGGCGGTGGACGCCGCTATGCCCGAGGCGACGAATCGATAGCGGCCCTCGACGATATCGAAAAGCACGGCGCGCGTGTTGGCGCTGCCTACGTCCACCGCCAGTACGGACTCACCCTCGATCAACGATGCAGGCATAGGTCACCTGGGCGCGGCTACCATCATCCTGTTAATGAAACAGCGGGCACAAGAGATCGACATTCCAGGTCATCCGAGCCCAATGAAACTCGCGAGAAAGTGCAATCGCTCAATGAGCGCGGTAAGCGCGGCCGAATAGGCTCCCGCGAACAGAACGCCCAGTGTAATCGCCAGAAACACGGCCCCGATCGCTGCGACAAATTCAATCAGTCCAAGTCTGCGAACGGAACCATCGGCCTTTACGCTGGCGGAGAATTGAAAGTAGGCCAGGCTGGTAATAAGGCCAACCAGCACCAGAGCGCTGTTGACAAACCCTTCCAGTGATCCCAGCCGCTCGGGATCCGTGGATTCGAGCGTGGCCTGGAGCTGCGGAAAGAGGGTGCCCTGGATCGCGCCGCCGATGGCCACCGCGGCTGCCACACCGACCAGCATGCCCATTGCCGGCGCGCCCAGACGTGACAAGGGCGGCCAAGCTTTCATGAGCAGTAGTCCGCTGAGCAGTAGCGGAACCGCGAGCATCGCCCGGGTTGCCGCAGAACCAACGACGAGCGGCAGGATCAGATCGGGCAAGAGCACCTGCCACCACGCCACAGCCGCCACGTAGCCAGCGGTAACCCCTACGAAAACGTGGACGGCGATGCGAAAAGCCGGGTTGTCGCCGACAAGATAGCTCAAGACCATGACGGTGAGCAGAATGGCGGCTGCGCTGGAAAGGAAATCCGTGGTCATCTATGCCGTCTCAGCCCGCCGCTCACGAATTCCAATCCCGACGTGCCAAGTACTGCCCAGCGTAATCAGCAAGGCCGCCAGATAAAGGCCCAGGCTGTAGGCATCCCAATATCTACGCACAAGGCCTGGCAGCCCGTTGTTCGCGATCTCCGCTCCGGCAGCCCCATTCAAGCCGGCAATCAGTCCGTCTGCCTGTCCCGAATCGAAATACGGAAGCAGCATCGGACCAGCCTGTGCGCTGGCCACCATAACCAGCGGGCTGGTTCCTCGTGTGGCTGCGGTCTGTTCAATCCAGACGCGGCCGCTCTCGAGGCTGTCCGTAAGCAGGATGATGGCGGCGAAGTCCGAAAGCCGACGCGTTCCTAGGAGCACGCTGGAATCCCAGACTTGCTCGCTCGAGGCCCCGAGCGGCACTGCAGCCGTCGGATTCTGGGCAAAGGATCGAACACCCGCCAGGCCACCGGGCAGATAACCAAGGTCCACGTAGTGAACACCCCGCATGTAGGCGCGATCTGCCAGCGCGCCCGCCAGGAACCGCCCAGCCAGGGCCGATCCCGTCGGGGAAGTTGAAATGACCGCGAGCCGTGGGTGCTTGAGTAGCAGCAGGTGATGCATAAGAGATGCCGCGGTTGCTTCCATTTCACCGACCGTGGCCGGTTCGTAGTCGAAGACCGCCAGTACTGTGGCATCGGGTGGCAGACTCTCCACTGCCTGGATCCCCGCAATGCTCTCGTTTGGCACGCCGGCGGGCAGCGGAAAATTCCTCGCTCCAGTCAGGACGTTTGCCCCGAGGCCTACCACCAGAATGGCACTGATCGCCCAGCGCAGCATGCGATGGGATCTGAACTGCCCAGTGCCTTGAAGCGGCAGCGGCTGCGTCTCGGCTGCAATCATGGATTCCAGCAGCCTCGCATGCGCCCGATGCCGTTCCGATACATCCAGCTTCATGGAATGCGACTCCGGTCGGCCCGACGGCAAGGCTGCACCCGGGAGGGCAGGGAGAACTCCCTGCAGGCCGAGTAGCGGACCACGTCCCTCGAGGTGCTTATCCGCTTCTAGCTTGGCCGCCTGGTCAACGCCGGATACCACGGGTCGCATTGCCCGTACCCATGAAGGCAGGTCTGCCGGCGCGATGGGTTCCTCCTCCTGAGCCGCCGGTGGCAGGTCCGAGACCGAAGTTGCCTCCGGGGGATTTACGCCTGCCATCCAAACCGGCATCTGCATCGACGCGAACACCGCATCCACGTCCAGTTTCTGGATGTCCTCCAGTGGGAACGCTGGCACGACGCCTCTTGAGATTGCAGCAGAGGTTGCCGACTGGGCTGGCGCCTCGCCGGAGGCTTTGTCGGTCGCCTCCAAAGGCCGCCCCTGTGACCGTGTGGGGATGCCGAGGGACGACGGCGGCGCGCTCACAGGTTCGCCGCTTCGGCCGGGCGATCCCGAGAGCCAATCTGGAACTGGATCCGCCGGACCTGGGGTCTCCTGAGGCTGCCCGTCCGGGACACCCGTCATGCGCCGGACCCATGTCGGGACATTCTCTGAAGCCGAGAGGCCCGGCCCGGCGGGCGGTTCCGGCGACGCGGCAGCGGCCGCATCGAGATTCCTGAGCCACTCGTTGATCTCGGACTTCTCGGTCCCGGATTCCTGCGTGCCCATCGCATCAGCGTATCGATTTGCGCCTTCCTGTGGACCGATGTCCGTGGCCAGAGGCAAAGAATCCCGAGCCCAGGATTGGCTTTCTTCCTGTCCTATCCCGTGCTCGGCGGACGGGGCCTGATCGGCCGGTGGAGCACCTTCAAGCAACTCCGATTCGTTCTCGGAGGATGGCGCTTGCCCGGGACTGCCCGATTCTGACATTCCCACTATGCGGGCAACCCAGTCGGGGATCTCTTCGTCCTGGGGCTGATCTTGCTGAGCCAGCCCTGCTAGCAAGTCATCATCCGAAGGGGGCGCGGCGGGCTGCCGCCCAGCCTCCAAACGCCCGCCGAATGCCGCTGAGTCGTGCGATGCCTGAGAACGCGAGGCGCGCAGCCAATCTGGAACGGATGCGTCTTCGGACTTGTCGCGCTGCGGGCTAGCAGGCGCATTTGAAGGACGCACCTCTTGATCCGTGCCCCACTCCGCCTCGAGCGTTCGCAGCCGCCATTGACAGTGCTGGCAGAACGGCATATCCGCCGGATTCTGCTCGCCGCAATTGGGGCAGACGACAGCGTCTTCCACTATGCTCCCTCGTACGGGCGATCTGCCCCGACGAGCACTCGCAGGCCGGTCACCAATGTGCCCAACGCAACGCCGATCAGCAGGCCGCGCGCTCCTCCGAGTGCCAGCACGTGCTGAATCCAGGGTCTAATGAAGTCGTTCAGCGCGCTCGCTTGGCCAAACGGCAGCGTGGCTGAAGCGAGCAGCATCAGTACCGCGGTTGCCAGGAAGACCACACTCATCAGATCCGGGCGGCGGGCCAGCAAGCGGACGCTGCCATAGATCAGGGATACAGCCAGCAACGCCATCAAGCTTGTTTCTGCGGGTACGACGACTGCATTGACCAGTCGACGCATGTCAGCATGACCTGGGCCCAGCACGAGGCCAAGAAGGAAGGCTGCGAACAGGGCGATCAGGAGAATCCCGCTGTACGTGCCGCCCTTTTCCCGCTTGTGGATGCGGTCGGCATGGACCAGGATCAGATTGAAGACTCCGACGATCGTTGCAGCGCCCGCGAGGATGATGGCCCAGTTCAACAAGACGATCTGGATTTCGGTGAACGTGGGCACGAAGTAGCCAGCCAGTACTACAAAGCCGGAGAGCACTGCCAAGACAATGGCTAAGACACGCATCACAGGATCCCGAGGACTCTAAGTACCACAGCCGAGAGCAAGCCGATGATGACCAGCCACCGCAAGGCGTCCTGCACCGCAAGGCCGGCAGCGGGTATCGGCCGACCGGAGAAATATGCGGGAGCTGCGAAGAGCTCCTCGCCGATAAGCGCCTCGGATGCGGTCGCGTAGAGAACGGCCTGGCCCGCTGGATCACCGGTCGCGCCGGTGAGGAGTACGTTTGAGCGTTCGGCTGCCTCCGAAAGAAGGCCGGCCTCGACACCAAAGTGGCCGATCAAGGCAGCAACCGATACCTGTTCGTCATCCAAGATGGGCATGGTTGCGGCGGTCGACGAGAAGGCGGTTAGTCCAACAAGTCTCCCTGTGACGGGTTGGTAGTATTCGGCTGCGCCGACCTCCCGGTATCCAGCATGGAGTGTGTCTTGGGCGAGAAGCGCAAGCGCTGAGTCGCCTGCGACGGCCACCGGCGGGCGGTCACTGACGGAGGCCTTCTGTGAAACCTCACGGAGAAGCGCCAAGCCAGCCAAGGCAGATCCCCCATTCCTCGTCAGGAGACTGGGACCACCCAAGGCGAGCAGAAGCCTCGAACCGTCCTCCACGCTCAACCCGAAAGCCCGGTACAGGCGCGTCAGTCCAGGAATTGTTCGTAGTTTGGCCGCAGAGCCCCGCCGAATCCGGGGCAGCACGACCAGCAGCACGGCGGACAGACCAGCCAGAACAAGGCCAAGCCAGTCCATTACGCCTTACCTGGCCGCAATTCTGAGCCTCCGCTCCTGGCAGAGCCGAGGTAGTCCACGAAGTCTGCAGTTTCGCGTTCTGATTCCAGAAGCCGGGCGAGGTTCCCGGCGGCAGAGCCCAGGAATGGCCGCCCCATGTACAGGAACTGGGCTGAGACCAGCGCCAACGGTTTGCCGGCATCCAGCATCCACGCGGCCAAGCCCTCAAGATGCCGGCGACGCAGGAAGTCCCCCCAGCGGCGCCATGTGCCGCGCAAAGAAGACTGCACCTCTAATTCCGGGAATTGTTGCACGATGCCGTCGGAATTTTGATGGGAATCCATTGCCGTTCAGCCCTAGCTCTCGAGCAAAGCACCACCCTGTTTCCGATCAGGCAGCAGTCAGTCCACGCGCGAAAAGTATAGCATAGTTCGATTCTCGCCGGCCATACAGGAATTGACCAGAAACAGCGGTGCGACTCAGCAAGCGCCCGGCCCAGCCTCCTCTTGATTCGCAGGCGGCGCGAATCCAGCAACGATGCTCCGAGCGGAGCGAATCCACAGCGTGACGTGGATCAGACCATAGTGACACGCATAGTATAATGTCATTGATTTTCCCTCGGAGGAATGATGAGCGAACGCAAGATCCGCGTGTTGGTGGCCAAGCCGGGCCTCGATGGGCACGACCGTGGCGCCAAAGTGGTGGCGCGCGCCCTGCGGGACGCCGGTATGGAGGTCATCTACACTGGTCTGCGCCAGACTCCGGAGATGATCGCGCAAGCCGCGCTCCAGGAAGATGTGGACGTGGTGGGGCTCTCCATTCTATCGGGGGCCCATATGGCCCTCACGCCGCGCATCCTCGAACTGCTCAAGGCCAACGGCCAGACGGACGTGCACGTGTTCATCGGCGGCATCGTGCCCGACGACGATATTCCGCGCCTGAAGGAAATGGGGATTCGCGGCGTTTACGGGCCGGGCGCCTCCACCGAGGACATCGTGCGGGATATTCGAATTGCAGCTGGGAAACGCAAGTCATAGTTGGACCGGTGACCACGGCTGCGCCGCTCTGAGATTGGCCATCGTTCACGCGACTCGGTTCACCAAAGCTCTTCCATCATGATGCTTGTCGATTCGGTCTTGAGTGGCGACCGTCTGGCGCTGGCAAGACTCCTGACCCACGTGGAGAACAACACAGCGGACGGTCGCACCGCACTGCGCCTGCTCTTCCCGCGCACGGGAAAGGCTCATCTGATCGGAATCACAGGCGCGCCGGGGACGGGCAAGTCGTCGCTCGTCAATCGCCTGGCTATGCATTATCGGGGTAGGAAGAGACGCGTCGCCATTGCCGCCGTGGATCCCTCCAGCCCGTTTACGGGCGGCGCCGTCCTCGGGGACCGCGTGCGCATGAAGGATCTCAGCGGGGACTCGGACGTCTTCATACGCTCCATGGCATCGCGGGGCGCGCTTGGCGGACTTGCGCGCACAACTGCCGGCATCGTCCAGGTCTTCGATGCAGCAGGCTACGAGATCGTTTTGATAGAAACAGTCGGCGCAGGACAGGGCGAAGTGGAAATTGTGCGCCTCGCGCACACCACTCTGGTCGTCGAGGCACCCGGCTTGGGAGATGACATCCAAGCGATCAAGGCCGGCATCCTGGAGATCGCTGACATCCTGGTCGTGAACAAGGCGGATCGACCTGGCGCGGAGAACACTGAAAAGGCGCTAAGGTCGGTCTTGGATCTGGCGCAACCGAAGAACCATACGTACATGCATCACGGGCAGAGCATGAGCGAGGACCAGCGGGTTGAGGCCCGAGTGGATGGTTGGAACATACCCATTCAAAGGACGGTTGCCACCGAGGGCCGAGGGATCATCGAATTGGCGGAGGAGATCGAGAGGCATTTCGATTTTCTTCACGCAAGCGGCAACTGGACCCGGCGCGAGGAAGCGCGGCTCGCCTCCGAGCTGGCAGCCATCCTTCAGGAGAGGCTGCTGGAAAAATTCCATGCCGGGTTGCCAGAAGGGCGCTACAATGAGTTTATGCGGCAGGTAGCCGACAAGAGGCTTTCTCCTGGGGAGGCGGCTGAGGCGCTTATGGACGACGCCTGGCGCGGAGGGGCCGCGCGCCGCGAGAGTCGCAGGGCAAAGTGATACTGGGCAAACGCGTGCGGCTGCGCGCCGTGGAGCACACGGATCTCCCGAAGTTCCAGGAGTGGCTGAACGATCCGGCGGTTATCGAGGGAATGTCGCTGTACCTCCCGCTCTCAGTGGGCGATGAGGAGAAGTGGTTCGAGCAGGTCATGGCGGCAGAGCCGGAAGAGAAGCCGCTGGCCATCGAGATCCAGGCCGGCGATGCCTGGCAGCTGGCCGGGAACACGGGTTTCTCCAACCTGGAGTGGACCAATCGCAGCGCGGAGTTTGGGATCTTCATCGGGGAGCCGTCCAACTGGGACAAGGGTTACGGCACTGAAGCGCTGCAACTCGTCCTGCAACACGCGTTCAGCACGCTCAACATGAACCGGGTCTACTTGCGCGTATTTGCGACCAATCTACGCGCCAGGCGCTCCTATGAGAAGGCCGGTTTCGTTCTTGAGGGCACATTGCGCCAGGCTTTGTTCCGACAGGGCAGGTATGTCGACGTCAACATCATGAGTGTCCTGCGCTCAGAGTGGACCGCCGCGCTGGAGGGTTGATGACAAGTCACTCGCACCCGCACGAGATGAAGGTATACGGGGAGATCAAGCTGTTTGCAGGGAGCGGCTCTCCCGAGCTCTCGAGCAAGATCGCGGAGTACCTCGATTCACACCTGTGTGAACGAGAATTGGTGGAGTTCCCCAATGAGAACCTTTTCATCCGGCTCAGGCACAGTGTTCGCGGTCAGGACGTGTATGTCATTCAGCAGACTGCCACGTCGGTGCACCGCAATTTGATGGAGCTGCTCATCACTCTGCAGACTCTGCGCCTCGACTCGGCCGCGCGCATAACCGCCGTCATTCCTTACCTGTGCTACGGGCGCTCGGACAAGAAAGACCAGCCGCGCGTTCCGATTACAGGGCGGCTGGTTGCCGACATGATCGAGGTGGCGGGTGCCGACCGCTATATGACCCTCGATCCGCACGCAGGACAGATCCAGGGATTCTTCTCCATTCCCGGGGACGTGCTCACGGCTTCCCGCCTGATCATCGACGAGGTCAGAACGACGCTTCTTCCCAAGCTGCGCAATCCGGTGGTGATCGCCACGGATCTCGGCTTCGCCAAGAAGGCACGCAACTATGCCGCCGATCTTGGCATGCCCGTGGCATTCATAGAGAAACGGCGGGCCGGCAACGAGTCTCGAGCCGAAGCCCTGTCGCTGATCGGCGACGTCAGGGGCAGTGACGTAATTGTGGTCGATGACGAGGTGGATACGGGCAGTTCCATCATCCAGGCGATCAAGGTGGCGAGGGAGAACGGGGCATTGGACGTTTACCTGGCTTTTGTGCACGCGATCTTTTCTGGCGAGGCAGCCCAGAACCTGGCCGCGCTTCCGCTCAAGCGGATCATCACCACGGATACCGTTCCAATCTCCCCGGACAAAATGAAGATCCTTCAAGACCGCATGACGGTGCTCTCCGTGAGCGGCCTGCTGGGTGAGGTCATCCGTCGCGCGCACGAGGGCCGCAGCGTCGGAGAGATGTTCAACGAGTAGGGTCATGGTGTGACCAGGAGCAGCAGCACATTGGGCCCCGCCGGCGCATGCTGCTCCTAGAAAACGCGGGCATGCCTGAGCTTCCCGAGGTCGAGACAATCGCGCGCAGTCTGCGCCCAGCGTTGATCGGCCGGCGCATTGAGAGTGCCGAGATCCGCTGGGCCAGGACCATTGCGGCACCCTCCATTCGACGGTTCAAGCAGCAGATCAAGGGGCAAGTCATTCGGGATGTCGGGCGCCGCGCGAAGTTCCTGCATATACGGCTTTCTGCATCGCACCTGCTGATACACCTTCGTATGAGCGGGGACCTCCAGGTGCGAGAGGGCAAAGCCCGGCCGGAGAAACACGATCGCTTGATCATCGTGCTTTCACACTCACCCCTGCAGGCCTCATCCCCCGGGTGGGATAAGGGCGGCAGTGAACTGACCCGCCTGGTCTTCAGCGATGCGCGCAAGTTCGGCCGCGTCTGGCTCACCGATAGGGTCGAAACGGTGACCAGTCATCTTGGCCCTGAGCCGCTAAGCGCGGCATTTACGCCTCAGCTGCTCTATGATCGGCTGCACGCGCGCCGCCGGCGCCTCAAACCCTTGCTGCTCGATCAGACTTTCCTGGCCGGTCTCGGCAACATCTACACAGATGAGGCCTTGCACCTGGCGAAGCTGCATCCGCTTCGGTCATCGGAGACCATCTCGAGACGGCAAGCCCAGAATCTGCATGGGGCAATCCGATCTGTGTTGAAACAGGGCATTCGCCGCAACGGGGCCAGCATCGACTGGGTCTATCGCGGCGGCGAGTTTCAGAATCATTTTCGCGTCTATGATCGCCGCGGAGAGCCTTGTCCCGCGTGCGGGACCGCTATCAAACGGCTCGTCGTTGGGCAGCGAGGTACCCACGTCTGCCCGCGCTGCCAAAGGATGTGATCCATGGAATTCGCTCTTCCAGCCCTGATCGGCATCAGCATTGCAGCGATGTTCTTCGGCTACTTCTTCGGCCTGTTCGAAGGACGCGGCCAAGGCTACAAGAAGCGCCAGAAGGAAGAGGCGCTGGACAGGCAGGTGGGGCCGGTTTCGCCTGCCGAGAAGCCGCCGGCTGCGCGCAGTCGCAATCTGCTTGAGGTCAATCTCGATGACGCCGGGCACCCGTGCCTACACATCGACGGCCGGCAGGTCGACGCACTGAAGGTGGCGCCTGACCAGCGCAGGCGGCTGATCGAGCTGATGGTCATGTTGCGGCCGTGGGTGGATCCTGCCGCTGCGCAATCGGCCTCAGGACTCGGTGCGCAGATCCCCGGTTCATCGCCTGCCCCAGTGCCGCATGCTGCCGGCGAGCAGGCAGCCCGTGAAGCGCGTGAGCCGGCCGTGGCGCGCTCCGCGCGGGCCGCGTCGCCTGCACGGCCGGTCGCGGTGCCAGCCTCTTTGAGCATCGTCGCGCAGATCGACTTGATCCTGCAGGCGCGGCTGGCGGGCACGCCTCTGGCTGGTCGCGGCATCCGCGTGGCCGAGGCCCTTCACGGAGGGGCGATCGTCTTCATTGGGACAGAGCAGTACGACGGCGTGGACAAGGTGCCCGATGCAGAGGTGCAGGCTGCAATTCGTGCCGCCACAGCAGAATGGGAGAACAGGTATACGCCGAGCTGAGGCCATGAAGTCGTGGCTTTGCCTGCGCCGGTATTCGTTTCCGCGGATCGAAGAGGAACGAAGGTAGGGGCCAACAGCGGTCGGCGGTGAGCTATCAGCGGCAGGCCCTTGCGGCTCTTGCCGCAGGCCCTCTGCCGAGGGCCTGCGGCAAGGATGGGCGATGTGGGCTGGCCCTGGCGCCTCGTGGCGCCCGCTGCCGAAGGCCTGCGGCAAGGAAGGGCGATGTGGGCTGGCCCTGTCCTCGCCCTTCGATCCGACAAGTCCTTGGTCGGTCACTTCCTGAACACGGTCGATAGACCGTGTTTTGCTTTCGCTCATGGAAGGGGGATGGCACGTGGCGGGCGATTTGCGATTGATGATTGTAGATTGCGGACCGGGGGAGGGTGCCTCCTTTCTGCAGGGCGCGCGATGGATGCAACGCGA
>Ga0315288_10004402_pt1 | contig 17921 bp, 17 predicted proteins | sample YL17G11_20_MG_FD_203454 | JGI IMG/M metagenome (GOLD analysis project Ga0315288, IMG submission 203454) | Sediment microbial communities from Yellowstone Lake, YNP, Wyoming, USA - YL17G11_20 | ecosystem: Environmental > Aquatic > Freshwater > Lake > Sediment | place: USA: Wyoming | collected... | reverse complement strand
TTTCGAGCTTTCGCTTCTCGGGGTCGCCCCCGAGGAGCGTCGAGTATAACTATCCGGCCAAACAGTCAATTGCCGGAGCCGGACTTTCACCGGCAAGACACGCAGCATTATGGGCTGCGAACAGAGAGCACAGAGAATGATTAATTTTCCATTCCTAATCCGCAATCTACAATGTTGTGCGCAGGACCGATTTGATCGTCAGCGGCGGAGAGAACGTTTATCCAGCGGAAGTCGAGAGAGTTCTCCTTCTTCATCCCGGAGTGCAAGATGCAGCCGTAATCGAGGTCAAGGACAAGGAATGGGGGGAACGCGTCTTGGCCGTGGTCGCTCGCCAAGAAGGGCAAAAGGTTACGGAAGAAGAAATCCTTTCTTTCTGTAAGGGAAAACTGGCCGGCTACCAGCGCCCCCGCTCCGTGGCTTTCATGGATGATCTGCCCAGGAATCAACTGGGAAAGGTTCTTTACAAGGAATTGAGAAATCGCTTTGACCCGGCCTGAATGGTTATTGGCCACAGAGTTAATTCACTCAATGGGTATAAGCCTTCGCCTTCCTGCTAAAAGCCGGCCTGCAAAACTCTTTAAGTAAGAATAACAGATAGCAAGACAGCCATAATCCCATTCAAGAATATCCCATCAAAGGTGCCCGCCCCTCCGATGGAGGCCACCGGGGCACCCAGGTTTTTGATTTTTCCAATGTTCAGGATATCTGCTCCGATTAGGGTCCCGAGCGTGCCGGATATGTAAGCCAGAGATGGTGCATGATCGTAGGCGATGATCACCGAAAGGAGGGCGGCCAGAATCGGGGGGATAAAAGCAGGCATGGCGATGCCGACTCCCTTAATGGGTCTGGCCAGTCGAAAAGAAACGAAGCTCATGATCGCGATCGTTGCCAGACCCTGCCACCAGAGGCCAGTCCTAAAAAGCAGATAGACTGATATCAAGCACGGAATCACCGCGCCGCCCAGGTTGACAGCGACGACCGTTTCTTTCTTTTTTCTCACCGGGATCGCGTGCCGGAAACCGAAAAAACTGACCCACTTTTCTTCATGGAGGGAATCCTGAGGAATTCTTCTAAGGGGAATATTGATGAAACTTCCCAAGAGGATGGCGAAGAGGGAGGTAAATATGTAATGGCTGGGGATCCCGATTTTGGCGAAAGCCAGCGCAATCACATTAACCTGAATCATGATGAAAAAGAAAAAGGCAATGAGGAAAAAAAGAATCATGAAGAAAACAGTGAGGGGGTTAAAAAACATAGAACACCTCCTTACTTTCGATTATCTTTAGCCAAGTCATTTAATTATGATGAATTCGTAAGAGGTCAGAAAATGCGGTTTTCGGTCATTCCGGCAAAGTTTGTCCCAGCGAAAGCGGGGAGCCGGAATCCAGTTTTTTAAAAGAGTTATAAATTCTCTGGACTCCGGGTTTCACCGGAGTGATGACTTTTTATGAGATCATCAATCATAAATCCGGCCAAGTTTCAAAATTTAGCGCGATATTGACGGGCTTTCCCGGGCCCGGAGGCCAGGGCAAGGGGGCGCGAATTTTCGCAACTTGGTATTCATCCGTCTGATATTCAGGATTGGGAGGCAATTCTCATCATCGTGTCCGCCAGAATCTGCGCCCCAAGGACAGCATCTTCCCAGCGGATCTCTTCATCGGGGCAGTGGCTTTTCCCTTCTGCGCAGGGAATGAAGATCATGCCCGTGGGGATGCCCAGCGTGGGAAAGGTCATGGCATCATGCCCGGCACCACTCCCCATCCGATGGAAGCGGACTCCCCGCTGGCGGCAGGAGTGTTCAACGGCTTGCATGATCTCGGGGGCCATGGACACACCACCCTTGGAGAGGATAGTCTCCAGGCGCGCGTTATCCACGCGATGAACAACCTTCCGAATGCTGTCCCGAACATCCGCCAGGGTGTCCTCTTTCATGGAGCGTAGGTCAAGGGTCATTTCTACGTTCCCGGGAATGATGTTGAAGGCGCCCGGATGGACCTTGAGTTCCCCGATTGTGCCCACGATGTCGGGCCCGGCGGAGAGGATGGTCTCGTGCACCTCCGTAATGATCCGGGCCGCCTTGACTAGGGCATCGTCCCGAAGATGCATGGGTGTTGTGCCCGCATGTCCCGCCTTGCCCGCCACATGGATTAAATGCCGGTCGAGGAAAACGATCCCCTCAACAATTCCGATGGGGATCCCCATCGAATAGAGCACCGGCCCCTGCTCAATGTGTAATTCGAGGAAGGAGCGGAACTCGGAGGGAGACCGGACCGCCTGGCCAATCCGGCCGGGATCCTTGCCGATCCGCTGGAGGCTCTGGGCGAGGGACCGCCGCCCAGCTCCCTTGGATCTATAAATTTCCCCTTCGGTGAGAAGGTTGAACATAGCCCGGCTGCCGAAAGTCCCGGCAAAATGACCCCCTTCCTCATCGGTGAAAACTAAGAGCTCGAAGGGGCATGGGATGGGGAGCCTGCTTTCCTGAATGGCCCTAAGGGCCTCCAGCCCCCCACAAATCCCCAGCGCCCCGTCGAACTTACCCCCGTTTAAGACGGCATCGATATGCGACCCCGTAGCGACACATGGAATATCGGGCGACCCCGCGGTGGGGTCGAGCCGACCAATGAGATTGGCGGCGGCGTCTTCACGAACCCGGAGACCCGCCTGCCGCATGCGCTCCTGAAACCAGAGGCGAGCCTGTAAGTCGGCATCGGATAGGGCTGTACGCCTGAGCCCTCCTGACGGATCTTCCCCGTACCGGGACAGGTCCAGCAGATCCTGACGCAGACGATCCTCCTGTACCCGAATCGCTGAGAGGTCCATCAACCTTCCCTTGCGGGAATGAAACAGCCATCCCCTGCCCTGGCGGTTACTTCTCTCCCGTTGAAAATGACTTTGCCGCGGAGAATCGTGCGCACCACTTTTCCCTGAACGGTCATTCCTTCGTAAGGCGTCCATCGAGCGGATGAGTGCATCTCGCTTCCACGAATGTTCCAGCAAATCGAAGGATCGAGAATGGCAAAATCAGCGTCCGCCCCCAGGGCAATGTGCCCCTTCCTTGGATAAAGCTGGAAACGCCTGGCAGGTTGTTCACAAAGGATCTGGGCCAGTTTAACGGGAGACAGGCCGCGTTTGATCACTCCTTCACTGAACATCAAGGGGAAGAGAGTCTCGACCCCCGGCGCGCCCGAGGCGTTATCAAATATGTCGGGGGCCTGCTTTCGATCCATTGGCCAGGGGGCGTGATCGGAGGTGACCATGTCTAGGCCCCCGCTCTTTAGCAGCTCCCACATTTCCTCCATGGCCTCTGGCGACCGGAGAGGGGGGTTGATCTTAGCCAGTGCTTTGAGCCGGTGCATTTCTTCTTCATTTAAAATCAGGTAATGGGGACACGTCTCGGTGGTAACGTCTACTCCATCTTCCCGAAAGCGTTGGACCAAGTGGATGGATCGCGGGTGGCTCATGTGATAAAGGTGCAGGCGAGCGCCGGTCCAGTAGCTCAATTCCAGAAGCTTCAAAACGGCCAGGGTCTCGCTGACCGGAGGCCGGGTTTCACAGTGGGCCTTCGGGTAAGATTTTCCCTCTTGCCGGCACTTGTGCACCAGGTGAAAGATGAGATCGTCATTTTCCGCATGAAACCCCACCGGAACTCCTTGAGCGGCGATGATCGGCAGGATTTCCCATAAAACTCCGTCCGCAATGCGAGGAAAACGCTCCGGGTCAGTCTCGAATAACGATAGCTTAAATCCGCAGGCGCCTAATCCCACCATAGGGGCGATGGCCTCCGGTGCGCCCTCTTTTTTCAAGGTGGCCAGGAGAGCGATGTCCACTCTGGCCATTCGTCGGACCAACTCAATCTTTTTCCGGAAGGCTTCGGGGGTACGGGTTGGGCCCCCGGCATCGTAGGGCATTTCGATAAATGTTGTCACTCCTCCCGCGGCAGCAGCGGAAGTGGAGTGTTCAAATCCTTCCCCGCCGGGGATGCTGTAGGAATGAACGTGTCCATCCACAATTCCCGGGAAAACGAAAAGTCCCCGGGCATCGATTGTCTCTTTCGCCAAGGGATTTTCTTCCGGGCCAAACACGCCCGCGACCACTCCATTTCGGACCCCGATAGCCGAGTCTTTCATGACCCCGTGCTGCAGCACAAGATCCCCTCGAATGAAGAGGTCCAACACCTCAGGACCCATGAAGCCTCCGCTAAATTGACCGGGTATTGTCAAAATCTAACCACAGAGGATACAGAGATAAGGACTGTTTCCTTTAGCCTGGCGCCTTTATCCTGCCTTTTCTGCTACCAGATCACCTTTAAACCCTTTTCCTGCAAATATTCTTTCACCTGTCTGATCCGAAAGGTACGGAAATGAAAGACCGACGCCGCCAGTAATATCTGCGCGCCGCCTTTGACCACAGCTTCATAGAAATGCTCCAGCTTTCCAGCGCCGCCGGAAGCCACCACCGGCACATGGACTGCGTCGGATACAGCTTTGGTAAATTCAAGATCATAGCCGGCCAGAGTTCCGTCTCTATCCATACTCGTCGGCAATAGGACGCCTGCTCCCAGTTCCTGGCACTCTTTCGCCCAGGCGATGGCGTCCTTTCCTGCGGGTTTAGTTCCTCCCGAAACCACCAACTCGAAGCCCGAGGGCATCTTTTTATTTCTCCTGGCGTCAATCGCCACGGTGATCTTTTCGGAGCCGAATTTCCGGGCTGATTTCCTCACCAGCTCGGGGTTCTGCACCGCCGCGCTGTTCATCGAAACCCTGTCGGCGCCGGCTTCCAGAACCAGCTCAATATCCTCCAGGCTGCCAATGCCTCCTCCTACCGTCAGGGGAATGTCAATAACAGAGGAAACTTGTTTCACCCACTCTAAACGTGTCTTGCGGTTCTCCACAGTCGCGGCGATGTCCAGCATGGCCAGTTCATCGGCACCCTCTTCCTGATAAAATGCGGCGTTTTCCACGGGATCACCCGCGTCTCTGATATCCACAAAATGTACCCCCTTCACCACCCGGCCATTTTTCATATCCAGGCAAGGCATAATTTTTATGATCTCCATGATTTCTCCTTTCCCCCTCACTTCAATCCTTTTCCCCTGCCACTATCAATCACCTTCCCTAAAAAGTCAAGACGAAGAAAGTCCAGCCCACTTTCGGCCTGATGATCAACCCGGTACATCGGATTGCGGTGTCAGACATATTAGAGAACTGCTGCTAAAAATGTGATTTTCTTACTTAAAGATCCATGTTAAATTTACCCCATACCGAAAGCCTGTTGGCAGACCTCTGGCCTTCTTCAAAAATGACATTTTCCGCGGGAGAGAAATAAGCATTTAACCTTTCCAGGAGAATTGAAAATGAAACAGAAATCAGAAGACATCAAAAGCCGGCTGGTCATAAAGGCGGTCCGGAACGTCCGCAGGGGGTACCAAAAAGATGAAGCTTCGCGAGGAATGTACCGCCCGGGGATCAAGTTGGATCTTCAGAGATCCCGTTTTCTCACGGAATCCTACAAAGAAACAGATGGAGAGCCTATGGTGGTCAGAAGGGCCAAAGCACTGGAAAACATTCTGACGAAAATAGATATCTACATTCAAGACTGGGAAAGAATCGTGGGTAATAACGTATCCACCCCCGAAGGACTCTATTTCGGTATCGATATGAACTGGCGTTCGGTCCAGAGGATGGTCAGCGGTGAAGAAGGGCAGGCTCTATTGGATGATGCAGGTCGGGCGGAGCTGGGTGAGCTTTGCAAGTACTGGAAGGGGAAATCCATGAGCGACCGGCAGCAAAAAATGTTCACCGGGGATCTTTTAAAATACTGGAAATATGAAGGTACATTTCTCTGGACCCATTGGTCGGAATTGGGAATCCCCGATTACGAAAAAATATTCAAAATAGGCCTCAAAGGAATCATCAAAGAAGCGGAGGACCGGCTGCGGGAAATGGATCAAAAGGTTCCCCCCGATTACGTGGAGCAGAAGGAATTTATTCAGGCGGCCCTCATCGCTCTCCAAGCCTCTGTGAAATTTGCCCACCGCTACGCGCAAAAGGCCCGGGAGATGGCTGCCAAAGCATCGGATGGGGACGATAGAAAACGATTGGAGGAAGTTGCCATAACCTGTGAGTGGGTTCCGGAGAATCCCCCTCGCTCACTTCTGGAAGCCTTACAATCCTTCTTTTTTATCCATGTGATTAGATACATAGAGTACTCAACGCTGGGGATTGGGGTGCGCTTCGACAAGATATTTGGGCCTTATTACGAAAAGGATCTCCAGGACAAAAAAAATACCAAAGGAGAAGCCCTGGAACTATTGCAGCTTCTCTGGGTGAAATTTCATGAACTGGGGTTGGTATACTCCCCGATGTTATCTGGCATTTACGGGGGCGTGGAATCGCTTCAGGCCCTTACCTTGGGTGGGGTGGATGAAAATGGGAAGGATATTACGAATGAGATGACCTATCTCGTGCTGGAGACAGCCGAGACCATGAGAACTCTGGAACCCAGCATTGCTTTGCGGTACCACGACGGAACTCCGGATCGACTTCTCTCCAAAGCAAGCGAAGTGATCCATACCGGGATAGGCTATCCTTCCTTCTTCAACGATAAATCGATGATTCCCACGCTGCAGAAATGGGGAGTTCCCGCCGCGGATGCCCGCGACTACGCCGTTACCGGATGCGTTTACATAGAAATTCCCGGCAAAAATATCGCCCGGAGGGCGCATGGCGGTCTAATCCTTCCGAAATGTCTTTGGTGGGCTTTCCATCGGGGCAAAAACCCTAAAACCGGGGAGCAATGGGGAGCACCCACGCCCGACCCGGCGACCTTCAAATCAGCCGAAGATCTAATGAATGCCTACCTGGAGCAGGTTCGCTTTTTCTATGGGAAACAAAATAAGATCGAAAATACCTGCCGCTCTCTTTACGAGAAATATCTGCCCCGGCCTTTTTATTCCGCCGTGTTAGACGGATGCATCGAAAAAGGGAAAGATAGCCGGCAATGGGCCTATCCGTCCATGGTTCATGATTTCGTGGTCATCATCGGCCCCACTAACGTGGTCGATTCCATTGCCGCCGTTAAGAAAGTTGTCTTCGCAGACCAGAAAGTTTCCATGGGGGAACTCATCAAGGCCATGGACAACAACTGGGTAGGGTTTGAGGAGATTCGCCAGAGGATGCTGCGGGCTCCCAAATTTGGGAATGATGATGATTTTGTCGATGAAATTGCCGCCCAGGTTCATCACAAGACTTCCGAAGTGCTGGCTGAATTTACCGATCGTTTTGGCTATCCCTGCCGGGGGGACGGGAGCGGTGTTTCGGCCACCTATGGGTGTGCCTTTGATACGCCGGCCACGCCCGACGGAAGAAAAGACGGGGATCCTTTCGCGGATGCGACGCTGTCACCGAGCCAAGGAAGGGATTTCAAGGGTCCCACAGCGGTGTTAAAATCCGCCTCGAAGATCGATACGACAAAGTCTTATAACCATCTGCTGAATCAGAAATTTTTGCCCTCGGCGCTCGAAGGAGACATGAAGAATATCTTCGTCAATTATTTAAGGAGCTGGGGGGATTTGGAGATCAGTCACATTCAATTCAACATCGTGGACAAAGCAACTCTTTTAGATGCCCAAAAACACCCGGAGAATCACCCAGACCTGATCGTTCGGGTGGCCGGTTATAGCGCCTATTTTGTGGATTTAAGCAAAGGATTGCAGGATTCGATCATCGCCAGGACTGAGCAGAGTTTCCGGTAATTTATAGGGGATCGTCCATTGCAGAATAGACGATCGGATTCATCGGAACAAAATACTGACCACAAGGAAGACCACCTCCCAAAGAATGAACAAAAGGCAATTGTCTTTAATTTAGAGGTTTAGCATCCACGATGGCCCGGGAGATGGGTGTGGAAAGAATTTCCCTGCTTCCCTACCATGAGGGCGGGTAATCGAAGAGTCAGCAGATTGGTAAGACTTATCCTCTGCCCGGAGCCAGGTGCCCCGGCGAAGAGCATACCCGGGGCTTGGTAAACCTAAACATTGCAAAAAAAAGACATTAAAAACATCACCCCCACCCTCCCCTCTCCCCTCCGAGGGGGAGGGTTAGGGTGGGGGCGCAAAGGACACCAGGGGTGAAGTCCTGTAACCATCAAAAAAACCGTTATTGCCCTTTAAATGCCAGGGCGAAAACGAAATTTCGGAGAATATTTTTGCAACTACTGGGTAGAGATCGCTTCTGAAATGGGGGTGTCAGTTACCGTGGGGAATTAGGTCAATTTACCGCTCGCTCTGAATTGATCCAGGCTATTCTTTTCCGCCTGCACGGAGCGCCCCGGCTTAACGGCCTTCAGCTCTTTCCACTCGATCAATTCATAAATCTTCTTTCCCCCGACACCCAGATACTTGGCCGCTTCCGCTACGGTGAGTAAAGCAGAGGTAACATAAATATCGTTCCCGGCATCTTTTCCTTTTTTGGCCACCATTCACAACCCCCTTCTCAACCCCATCTACTTCGGGCGTTGTTCGACAGGATATCCGGCTGTCCGCCAGGCCTCAAAACCGCCCAGCAACGGGTACACGTTCTTGTAGCCCTGTCGGATCAATTTCAGCGCCACCCGGGCGCTGGTGCCCTCATTCCTTCAAGTTCAGTAGGTGATGACCAGGCAGTCCCTCGAAACCGGTAATTCCACATGTTCGGAAGCTAAGATTGCCTCGGGATCATAATAAGTCGCCCCCTTGATTTGAGATTCATCGGGATGGCGGCGGACATCGACGAAATACAGCTGCTCTCCTTTATCCAGGCGCTCTTTGACCTCCTGGACGGTTAGACGAACAATTTCCGGTTCGGTTGGCGCTGCCACGGGTTTTTCCTCCTTATCTCCTGCCAGAAGATTTAAATAGTCTGGAGCGGAATTCTAATAGGTTGCGGAAAACTTTCCCTTTCCGGTCATTGCACGGAGTCCCGCCGTGGCGGGAAGACGAAGCACCCATTGAATTTAAAAAGATCGAGATTGCTTCGCTACGCCCTGTACACCATGCGGTGCCCCGAACCTTATCGGTTCAGGGCGGTGCAGGGCTACGCTCGCAATGACTCTTCTGAGAGTTTCTCCGCTATCTCCTAAGAGATGGAAAATGAGAAAGAATTACTATATCCTGAAACTATATGGGCGAATCCCCTATTATTATAGGATGGCACCAAAATTTTATGATGTCAAATTGGGAATCGATGCCCTGCACATGAGTTCCCGGCCGGAATCTAAAGCAAAAGACGATCAACCGGATGAATTATAAGGGAGATGTCAGCCTGGAGCTTTACCCCTACGTCGATACTCCCGTCGAGGCCGGGCGGGAAGGCCGGGCTTACCTGCTTTCTATCTTCCAGGAGGCGGGGTTGGATCTGGAAACATGAGCCGGCCAGTGAATGGAGTCCGCGAAGGACCGGATGAGAACCTCTGAAACAGAGCGACCCACCTCAAAACCGGATCTTGCCAGGATCGAGACTCCCCAAGAGGAGATGGCCTCTTTCGGATATCGGCAGATCCCGGCCCGAGAAAAGCGCCAATGGGTTTTGCGGCATTTCAATTCCATCGCCCGGCAATATGATTCGATGAACACCATCTTCAGCTTTGGCCTGCAGCACCTCTGGAAAAGAGCCGCCATCAGGGATTTGGGATTAAAGCCCGGTGACCGGGTTCTGGACGTATGCGGCGGGACCGCTGACCTTTCCATCCTGGCTGCCGGGGAAATCGGCCCCGAGGGGCTGGCCATTCTCTATGACATCAACCGGGCGATGATCGATGCTGGAAAGCCCAAGGTGGCTAGAGCTTCCCTGACGTCGAAGATCTGGTACGTTCAGGGCGATGCGGAGAAGATCGCTTTTCGAGATGATCAATTTGAAGCGGCCATGGTGGGCTTTGGAATAAGGAACCTGACCCGAATGCAGAACGGCCTGGAGGAGATGTATCGGGTTTTGAAGCCCGGAGGAAAGCTGATGTGCCTGGAATTTTCCATACCTACTTCGAGCTGGTTCAGATGGCTCTACGATCTTTACAGTTTCCGCATTATGCCTTTTGCGGGGAAACTCCTGGCCGGCTCCAGGGAAGCCTATACCTATCTTCCGGAGTCAATTCGTAGATTTCCCCTCCCGGAAGAATTGGCATCGATCCTTGAGCGGATCGGTTTTTCAAACGTAACCTACCGCAATCTCACGAAAGGGATCGCAGTCATCCACGTGGGGGTGAAGGCAGAGCATACTTATACTTTGACACGGAGACGAGGAGACCCCGGGACGCGATGACTCAACCTCTCTCCGCGTCTCCCCTTCCCCGCGTCTCCCCGTCTGTATTGCTATGAAACTGAACTGGGCGGAACGGTGGGCCGTTAACAATCCTTTCCGGGTCATCCAGCAACGGCTGGAAATTCGCTGGTTAAGAAGGACGGTCGATCTAAAACCGGGAGCCGTGGCTCTGGAGGTTGGATGCGGTCGGGGCGCGGGGGCCGGGCTTATTCTGAGGGAATTCCAACCCGCAGTGCTCCAGGCCATGGACCTGGACATCCGGATGATCCAAAGGGCCAGAGATTATCTATCTCCGAAGCAGAGGGAAAGGATTTCTTCTTACGTGGGAGATGTTTTGCGACTCCCTTACAAAGACCAAGCCCTGGACGTGGTTTTTGGGTTTGGCGTCTTACATCATGTTCCCGATTGGCAGGGTGCTCTTTGGGAGATCGCCAGGGTATTGAAGCCCGGTGGAACATATTTCTTCGAGGAAATCTATCCTTCCCTTTATCAGAATTTCATAACGAAACATATCCTCCTGCATCCCCGAGGAAACCGCTTCCTCAGCCAAGGTCTAAAGCAGGCTTTAATTGCTGTAAATCTCCATCTGGAAAACTCTTTGGAGCTCCCCAAGATCGGAATCTTGGGATTTTCCATTAAGGGGGCTGATCGGTAATCTATTTGGTCAAATGTGGTAGAAAGTGAAAAGGATAAGCTGAACTACCCTTTGGCAGCGTTTACAAAGCATCCACCGGCTCATAGGTCGGCTCCTGGTTCAAATCAATAATATCGCGGGTGGAATGGAGCGGGAAGCACAAGTTGAGATCGACAGCAGTAAACCTTGAAGCGCCGTACATGTGTGTATTAGGCGACGTGTGTCTTCATTCTTGTTTTTCTTAAATGGCCGAACTTTTTCTTCAAAAGCTCAAGTTGTTCGGCTTTTGACAAAGCGGACAATTTCTTTTCAGCCTCTTTCTGAAGCTGACGCTTCATTTCTACTGCATCAAACCCCTTAAGACTCATAAAGCACCTCCCTTGGGCTTCTGATCTCAAGAATAGGATATCCCAACTTGAGATTTACCGAATTTATCAGATGGATGCGGCTCAAATTCACAATATGTTTGAAATTCCAACTTACAAGAACGTCTACTCTTTCCACTGTTGCAATTGCTATATGTCGTGCATCAGAAATACTGCTTTCGGCTATTACGCCATTTTGCAGATAAGCATTGGCGAGCTCAATTGACTCCTCATTAAGAAAAACGTACTCTTTGCTTTCATTAGAAATATTATCCAGGACGCCTCTCACATCTTCAGGTGCACCCTCAAGCTCAAGCAGCACTAAATCCGAAATGATAAGTATTTTCTTACCGAATTCAGCCTCGTTGAATAATCGGGTTGAATGTTCCTTGAATTCATCGTCCAAACATCCACCAATTACGGATGTGTCAACATATATGCGAGTTTTCAACATAATTCTTTTTTCTAATTATTATAGCACATGTCGCCTAACCGCACACCCGGCTTCCCAGAGTATCCCGAAGAGACAATGGAAGGCTATGAGGGGGCTTCAACGAGCAGCTGCGCTTTTCGCATGGGCGATCATCTAACAAATGTCGGTAAATCATGGGAAAATAATGGCGATCTTACACCACCGCTGATTTAACCTCGCAGTTCACAGGCAATAACCTTTCCAGATTCAGATGCTTGGAGGCATCTAGAATTTCAATACCTACAATCCTGTCATCTTCCCCAAGGTCCAGCACGATATCCTCAGAGATCTTTTTGTTAAGGACTTTCTGTTTCCGGTCATCCAAACGGAGGTAAAGCAAATCCGTGGTTGCGTTATACAGAATCTGCATCTTCTCCCTCCCATTTTCCGTAAAAAGCATAAGCCGTTACTGTAATTATTTTTTCTCGACCGGAAAGGTCAGGGTGGCCCCGAACCAGCCTACGATGGCTACGATGGGGATGAGGGAAAGAGTCAGCAGGAAATAAATGGCCCCCCCTCCTGTGAAGGAAGTTAAAATCCCAGGGTTTAACATTCGCCATACAAAGGCAATAATGGAGACCACCATGAGAAGAATGGAAAAGCGCATCTTGATGGTGACTGCCCTCATGGGCTTAGCCAGATAATTGAGCCACCAGGTGAACCAGCCTGTTAACATCGCCAGAGGAGCAAATAAAATTCCCCCTCCCAAACAGTGCAGGGCTGTAACCTCGAAAGATTTGATTCCGGTGATGAGGTAGAGAAGGTTAAAAAGCGTCGGGGAAAACATGAACACGATGGGGAAATGGACGAGCATCGGATGAGGATGGCGCCTCAGCAGAGGATAACGAGCCAGGAGCCTGGATAAAACTTTCGGCATCGGCCTTACAGAAACTTCTTCTTTCTTCAAAAAACCCACCTGTGGATACCGGTCCAGGACTTCGGTACCATGGGGAGCCGCCTCGATATCTGCGGTGAGGTCTTTCCCGGCCTGGTGGCGTTTCATGTGCAGGCCCGTCTTCCAAAGCTTGCTATTCGTCACATCGACGACCCTTCCCTGGTGGACAATATATACTGGGTTTCCATCCTGGCCGTTGAATTTTAACAGAGACTCCCAATCGAACTCTTTCATCAATTTGTCCTTTTGTTAGGACGCAGATCTTCGCAGATACACGCAGAAAATTATTTAAGAGACCGAATAGAGAAAGCGAGAGGCAGCATTCCGGCCAAAGGTGAAGTTACTCTGGATTTTGGATTCTTGATTCTGAATTCTGTCCTTGACTTCTTCATTCAATAATCCTGTGAATCTGCGTCCGAAAATTAGAATGTCCAACTGATTATCGTCACCAGCAGCATGGCCAGAGGATAATAGCTGGCCCGGTTGAAAAGGTTTGAAGCTTCCTCGGGAACCCGGGTCTTAAAAAGCCTATGGGCCGGAAGAATGAGGAAATAGACCCCGGATAAAAAGGCACCGGCTAAATAGGCAGGCCCAAGCCTGCCCGGGGACACCCAAAACATCACTACGCTCATAACCCAGGCCACCACCAGAGAAAAGTAAATGATCCCCACGGAACCTCCCTGGCCAAAGCGCACCGGAAGGGTCTGGGCTCGAAGCTGCCGGTCTTCCTCCAAATCCGCCCAATCATTGGGTACATTCTGCCCCCCAATCTCCCAGAAGAAAAACCACAAAAACAGGACCACCAAAAAAAGAGGGGCAGGGTTGGGGTCCACGGCAAACACCGCCGCCATCCCGCCCGAAGTCTTGACCACTCCGCTGATCAGTCCCCGAAGATAACTCACCCGGAGCAGAAGACAATAGATCACCTCCAGCAGACAGGCCACCAGGAAGATGAGCGTACAGACCGGATGCAACAGGAAAGACCCGATCAGCGCCAGCGGCGCCCAACCCCCCATCCAGAAGAGCCCCTCCCGGTACCCCAGCATTCCCTGGGCCATGGGGTGCCGCACGTACACCGCGTCCAGATCGTGCTGGGACACTCGCAATCCACTCCCCTGGATCTTCTTCCGATCCTCCCGATAATCGATCACGTCGTTCAGGGCATAGACGGCGGTATAGCCGGAGAAGGCGGTGATCAGGCCCAAACCGATCAAAGGGAGGGCCGGAAAGGCTCCCAGCCAGAGCAGGGCGCACAGGCCCGGGGTGGCCATGTCCAGCAACCCGTGGGGGGTTCGGGAAAGGGCCCAAAAAAGCTTCAGCCGGGAGAGTCCAGCCTGATTTTGGACCGATGTGGTTTTCACGATCATTCCTTATTGCCCGGGAGATCTAATTTATCTTCTCATCTTTTCAAGGTGGATGGCAAATAAAAAAAATTGCACACGTTTGGTCCTTTGAAAAATTGACTAACCCTAAATTTTGCATAAAGACTTTCAAAGACATCACCCCCACCCAACCCTCCCCCCTCCGAGGGGGAGGGTTGGGGAGGGGGGGAACATTTCACCACAAGTGAGAATTTCGGCTTACCATTAAAAATCCTTTTCCCCTGTGCGGGTCTTTGAATCGAACGGAGTTCTCATCCATTTTTTTGCAACTATCCGGTAAACTCTAATAGAAAATGCACAATGCAAAATTAGAATTGCAAATTTCAAAAGGACGGAGATTCCCCTGAAATTTACATTTTTCATTTTGCAGTTTTGATGATCTCGTAAAAAGCCTGAAAATTTCCTTTTTTGTCATTCCGGCGAAAGCCGGAATCCAGTCTTTTCAAAGGCCTATAAATACTCTGGACTCCGGTTGTCACCGGAGTGACGACTTTTTACGAGATCATCACTTTTCATTTTTCAATGAAATTTAGCGGTCCCCTTCAAAACGCTAAATTGGCCCAAAAAACTGAAAAGGATGTACAGAAAATCTATTCCCAGAAATGATTTGAAATCATATCGGGGATTCTTTATAATTTTTTGTATATACTTCATATTCCAATTCTTCGGTCCTTATACATTAATCTGGGGAACGGGTTATGGCGGATTTTTCGCGTCGGGACTTCTTAAAGGCTGTTTCTCTAACAGGAACCGCCGCAGTCATGGGTTGCTCCTCGGAACCCGTCAGAAGATTAATCCCCTACCTCATCCCCCCGGAAGATATCATCCCGGGTGATGCTACCTGGTATGCAACCACATGCCGGGAATGCCCGGCCGGATGCGGCATGCTCGCCAAGAACCGCGATGGCCATGTCATCAAAGTGGAGGGAAACCCTTCTCATCCGGTCAATCAGGGGAGGCTCTGCGCCAGGGGACAGGCTTCAGTCCAGGGACTCTATAATCCAGACCGATGTCGAGGGCCCTTGCAGAGAGGGACAGATGGTCACTTCGAGCCCATTTCCTGGGAGGCAGCAGAGCATCTCCTCGTCGAAAAGCTCCTGGAGATTAAAAGGAAGGGAGGAAGGGAACGAGCCGTTTTTTTGACCGAATTGATCACCGGCACGCAAAAAAAAATAATCGCGCGCTGGATGGAAGAACTGGGCACGGGTAGACTTATCCTCTACGAGCCCTTGGCTTACGAATCCCTACGGAAAGCCAATGAAGTGGTTTTCGGCCTGGATCGGATCCCAACCTATTATATCGATCAGGCTGATTTCCTCCTTTCTTTCAGCGCCAACTTCCTGGAGACCTGGCTTTCCAACGTCCAGTATGCCCGCCAATTTGCCTCTTTTCATGGGCCGGGCGAAAGGGGCAAGAATTTTTTCATCTATTTGGGGCCCCGGCTTTCTATGACTGCGGCGAATGCCGACCACTGGATCGCCGTTTCACCCGGGAATCAATCCCTGGTAGCCCTGGGGATGCTCCGCCTCCTCATTGCCGACGGCGCTTCTCTGGCCATCAAAGGAGAGCAGAGAGCTGCCCTGGAGGCGCAGGTCAAAAACCTGTCTTCGGAAATGATCGAGAGCAGGACGGGGGTGAAGGGCCAGGTGCTCCGGATGGTAGCCCAAAAATTTGCCAAGGCCAAAAAACCCTTGGTTCTTGCCGATGGACTGTTTTGCGCGGACACCCGAGCCACGGAAACGGCTATGGCGGCCAATCTATTTTGCACGGTCTCCCCCGGTACAGGGAAAGCCGTAGATTTCGATGATCCTTCTTCTCTGGGAGACGTCGCTTCAGCAGGAAAGATGAAAGAATTGGCCCTGAAAATGTTGAATGGGGAGATTGAGCTGCTGCTGATTGACAGGGCCAACCCCCTCTTTCATCTTCCTCCGGCCTGGGAGTTCCAAAAAGCGCTTAAAAATGTTCCGCTGGTGGTGAGCTTTTCCAGTTTCCCCGATGAGACGAGTGAGCACGCCCACCTGATCCTTCCCACTCATACCTTCCTGGAGTCCTGGGGGGATTATAGCCCGAGGAAAAATGTGGAAGGACTGCTGCAGCCGGTCATGGGGCCGATGTTCAATACCCGGCAACTGGGGGACATCCTCCTTTCCACGGGGAGAAAACTGGCCGGTGAGAAAAAGTTTCCCTGGAAGGATTTCTATGAAATGCTCCGGGCCGAGTGGGCGCAGAAAGGAGAGCGCCAGGGATCTTCGGGGGCCTATTGGCAGGAAAAAATGCAGAGAGGGGGGACCTGGGAAACCCGGGGAAAAGAATCGTTTAGGCCATTATCCGGTTCGTTCAATTTCACCTTCACTCAACCTCCTTCGCCTTCTCTCGAAAAAACGGAGAAGCGCTTCCATTTCATCGCTTACCCAACGATCCAATTCTTCGACGGTCGCAGTGCTAACCGGCCTTTTCTGCAAGAGTTGCCGGACCCCATAACCAATATAACTTGGGGAGGATGGGTTGAGATAAACATGGAATTGGCTAAAGGGCTGGGGATCTCGAAGGGGGATGTTCTCACCCTGCGCTCCCCCCATGGCACTCTGCAGGCTCCTGCCTACCCCTCTCCGGGAATTCCCGAGGGTACTCTGGCCATGCCCATCGGGCAGGGGCATGCGGCCTACGGCCGTTTCGCTAACAGCCAGTCGGGCAACCCTGCCCAGCTGATTTCTCCCAAACTTGATCCTGCATCGGGAGGAATCATCCGCTCGGTCCTGGAAGTCACCGTAGAAAAACTGGGCCGTTCCATTCCCCTGGCCAACACCGATGGCAGCCTTTACCAGCACGGGCGAAATCTGGCTCAGGCAGTCTCCTGGGGGGAATATCGGGAATGGAAATCAAAAAACCTGAGACCCCCTGTTACCCCGCCCCTTCCCGAAGGATTTTCCCGAAGGGATGACTTTTACAAGCCCCACGAGCATGTTGACTACCGCTGGGCCATGGTGGTAGACCTGGATCGCTGCATCGGCTGCGGGGCCTGTGTGGTGGCTTGCTATGCCGAAAACAACGTGGCCGTCGTGGGAAAGGATCAGGTCCTTAGGGGGCGAGAGATGTCCTGGCTGCACATCGAACGATATTTCGAGCCCGGGGAATCGGAGCCCAACGCAGAACCAAGGGTGCGCTTCCTCCCCATGCTCTGCCAGCACTGTGATGAAGCCCCCTGCGAATCAGTTTGCCCGGTCTTCGCCCCCCATCACAGCCGGGAAGGGATCAACAACCAGGTTTATAATCGCTGTATCGGAACTCGTTTCTGTTCTCAAAACTGTCCTTACAAGGTCCGCCGGTTCAACTGGTTCACCTGGGTCCATGCCGAACCACTCAACTGGGGACTCAACCCCGATGTGACCGTGAGACACAAAGGGGTGATGGAGAAGTGCTCCTTCTGTATCCAGAGGATTGTGTACGCCAGAATCAAAGCGAGAACTGAAGGCCGGAAGATCCGGGATGGGGAATTTACGACCGCCTGCGCCCAGACCTGTCCGGCAGATGTCTTCACCTTTGGCAATCTCAAGGATCCGGATAGCCGGGTTTCCCGGCTGATCCGGGACCCCCGGGCATACCAGGTGCTGGGAAATCTGAATACGAAGCCCGCGGTCATCTATCTAAAGAAATTGACGCAACAGCTAAGAATATAGAAAAAGGTTATGGTTGATGGAATCGTACAAAATCAAGATTGCCTCATTTTGTCATTCCCCCGAAAGCGGGGATCCATCCCGCCGAAGGCGGGATTGCTTTCGCAGGAGTGACGGTTTATGACTTTTTACGAGGTCTCCATAGTTTGTACCTGAATCTTGCACCGATATAAGAGAAATAAGATAAAACATCCGGGCTACCCCTTT
>Ga0315288_10004401_pt1 | contig 17922 bp, 21 predicted proteins | sample YL17G11_20_MG_FD_203454 | JGI IMG/M metagenome (GOLD analysis project Ga0315288, IMG submission 203454) | Sediment microbial communities from Yellowstone Lake, YNP, Wyoming, USA - YL17G11_20 | ecosystem: Environmental > Aquatic > Freshwater > Lake > Sediment | place: USA: Wyoming | collected... | reverse complement strand
ATGTGCTAAGGTCTATGTCTGGGATACATTAGGTAATGTGTGGCATGGAGGAGACAGTATTGAGTTCACTAATACAGGATGGGAGACTAAGAGTATGGGTGAGTTCAGTACATGGATCAACAACAAGTCTCAGTATGATGGAGCTATGATTATTGTTGAGTTTAGTGATTACATTAGTGGATCTCCTGGAGACAATCTAGACATAGATGAGATGTATGTTGAGATCAATGGTATATACACAGCAGCAGAGGTTACTCTGAGAGAGATCACTCAGGACATCATTGACAACTATGTTCAGAAGATCTTTGGAGGATCTTCAAGTCAATATAGTTTCAATACTGATTATGTCTACAACTATCTAACAGAATACAATTACTTGTACTTTGGATTTGAGTCAGCATTTGATTGTATTACAGATCTGATTAATCTAGCTAGTTCAATGAACTTTGATCCTAATAATCCTGATGATTGGACAGGACTACATTGGATTGTAGATACTGAAGGACATCTACTCATTGCACCTGTAGGTGATCATCATGTTCAAGGTAAAGATGGTTACTGGATAGATGAGTACTGGACCACTTATGTAGGCAATACTCCTGATGTTCCCTTGGAAGTTAAAGTAACAAATATCATTGAAGACTTCTCTACAAGAGAGCAGGAAGCTAACTACATCATTGCAGCAGGATTGTTTGAGAAGTACTATGAGGCATTCACAGAGGGACAAGTAAGTGAATGGGATAATTCTCCTGGAGAGGGAGAGATAAAATCATCTACTTCATTGGTCAAGGTAGGGAACTTCTCAACATTGATTGAGAAGAGTGGAATCGCTGGAACAGCTTTCAGAGCTTACTTCCCAACAGCACAGGATCTTGATATGAAAATAATAAACTTCAGTACAATCAACAATCCAACAACATTGAACTTCTGGCTATCTAACAAGAACATATCTTGGGCTAATCTCAGATGTCACAAGGATGAGTCTAATTACTTCACATCAAAGAACTTAGAGTTGTCAGATGATGACAAGTGGGTAGCAACAACAATAGAACTTGGTGATGATTATACTAACACTGAAGACAGTGAAGGAAAGACATGGACTAAGACTGGAACTATAACATGGGATGAAGTAGCATACATCAGTTATAGGGGAGAGAGAGCATCTATTCTATCTTCAGGATTCTCATACATTGATGGATTGAGTATAAATGGAATAATCATTAAAGCAGCAAAGCATTCAACTGATATAGGAACAAATGGATGCAAGATGATTGTCATCAAGGATCTGATTGGTAAGACAGACAATCTAACAGATACTGACTATACATCATCCTTTGCTCTGAACATAGGAGCAGAGTTACTACGTAGAAGACAGAGAGTTACAACAGCTAAGATCTCTATTGCATTGGATCCTAGAATACTACCTGGACAATTGATCCATATTCACAGTCAGAAGCTAGAGAATGATACATTCCTGATTGATGTTGATTATAGAGTTGTTGAAGTCAACCATCAGTGGCTCATATCAGGTGCAGTCACAGTACTTGATCTGTGTTCTGATATCAGGTCATCATTACCTATCTATCCAAGCAATGCTTTCATGCAGGTTGTTAGAGCTACATGTCCAGATGCACAGTCTAGAACATTACAGTCTATAATGCAGACATTTGAGTTTGATACTAAAGCAGTGTTACTAGAGACAGAGTATTCATAGACTAAGAACAGTATTATATAACATATATAGGAATTGTCAAAAGAAGTCCAATTTGAAGAGATTAGACAATTTCTATCATTGAACAACTTTCGAACTATTCCTTATATAATCATTCAAAGAGGAATATAGTTGACACTAAATGCTATTAGTGCATGCCTTCCTACTAGGATAGAGACTCATACCAAGTTTTTATGTTTGCCTCAAACTCCATCTTGGAGAACTTAGCCATCTTGTCAGCTACCCACGTCTCTATCTGCTCAGATGAGGACTTTCTTCTTATGCTATTAAACTGTACAATGGAAGGTTAGTGTATTTCTTGTGCTCTCTGTGCCATTGGAAGTATGATCCAGGATACGCAAAGATTCCAAAGTACTGCACACCCATCTCTTGACAATATTGATGTGCTTGCATCTTTGCATCTTTGTCATCTCTACAGATGAACATCTTTTCAACTGTTTGATTCTGTCGAGATCTATAAATTATTATATAACAAACTAGGCTGGAACTTAGGTCCTGGGAGTACCACATTGACTGTTCCCTGGCTGATGGTTTGTACTTATGTTTCCTACCTTTACTGTTCTTTACTCTCTTTGGTTCAAACGCATATTCAAACATCATTGGTGATGATTCCCTACTATCCTTCTATTGTTATTGTTTACTACGAACCATTTATGGCAACATGGACACTCTATCTCTTGTTGGTCAAATGCAAATTGTTTGATATAGACATCACTAGCTTCAAATGTAACTATACTTGAATGACCAACTGCATATGCATTCTCAGCAAAGCTACCATTAGATGCTCCAGTGTTTGTACCTTTAGCTGGATTAGTCATCTCATCATGTAAAGTTCTAATATCTTGTCTAGTTACTTCTTCTCCTGCTTTGTTCTTCTTCTGAATGAACTTGATAACTTCTGGTTGTTCAGATCTATCAAATCTAGTTAATTCATCAACAACACTTTGAGACAATGGTTCTCCATTAGAGCATAAAGTTTCGCTGGCGAAACTTTTAGTATCTTCATTGAGATCAAGTCTTCTAATGATAGTTGATATTCTACTCTTTGATAGTCCAAGTTCTTTTCCTATTGATTCTTCAGTCATTCCATAGTCATTGAGCTTCTTGATGATCTCTGCTTGCTTGATAGCATTGACTACATCTCCTCTAGTTCTTCTCTTGATTAACATCTTCAATGATTCAAAGTCTGTTAGTTGTTCTTCCTCAATATCTATCTCTTTGATTCCTAGTTCCTTGAGTATCTTGACCTTGTGATGTCCATCAGTAATCTCATACTTACCCCCACTGGGGGCTATCTTCCTAGCCTTGATTGGTTCTAGGAACTTAGTATCACTAAGATATTGTGTCTTCAACTGTTCAAGTCTCTCATCTGAGAAAGCATTGAAGTTGAATGGATTATCTATTAAGTTCTCTATTTTCACTTTCATTGTATTATCTCTCTCCTTATCTTGATTCTTTTTCATTCTCTATTTTCATGTTCTCATTCCATGAATTATCTTTGTTCTTATTTAAACAAGATTGATGATAAAAACAGGAGAACTTCAGAATCTCATTCCACTCCTGCATACAACTTGTTCCATTGGAGATAGTCTCTCCACATATTCTACATCTATATTTGTTTCTTGCTATTACTTTTCTCATTTTATTCATCCTTCCAATATCCAGTATGATTCAGTGTACTTGACTCTCTGTGAGTCTTCTTCTTGAATGATACTCTTCCTTTCTTGCTTCTTACCATTATGAAGTATCTATACTCCATTGTTACTCTGTGAGCCCATCTGAACAATGCAAGCCAGTACTTCTCATCCATCATATCATAATTGAGATAGTCTGTGAAGTCAATGAACTTGTTCTCTTCAGGATGTTCTGCTCTCCATTCCTTAAGATAATAGCCAGGTTCAGTGATCGCAGGATCATTGGCATGTTCTTGTTCTCTCAGAGTTCTTTCATTGTCTCTTCGAATTGTCATTCAATACATCTCCTTTCTTTGGTTAACCTTGGTCCTTATCTATAATACTAATAGTGGAAGTATCTAATAAACCTTCCCGATGTTTTGATGGACATGCTCTCAGTTGAGTATCTCCAGCCTGTTCCTGCGAATTCGCAGGGACAAAACCTGCTGGTTTCCTTATCTGTCTTGCTTTTGCTTTCTCTGCTTCCAATGCTTCCTTCTTCTTAGCTTGTTCTGCTTTCTGCCATAGATTAAGATTTCTTCTGAGGCTACAGAGCCAAATGAAGTCCAAGTCTTCCTTTGTTAGATAGACTCTTGGCTTTCTCTATGGTCATAGATTTCTTTTCTTGTTCTTTAGTTAGACCTCTTTCTGAAGTGATGCGACTCGCATCACCTAGAGTTTCCAGAATTCTAAGTCCATCTTGTCAAAGTCATCCTTGAATCCTTTTCTCTGAAAGACTTCAGGAATTATCTTTAATTGACTTGATGCTTTGTGCTGACTCAGCAAGTTCATGAGGTATCACAGTACATGTGTCATTGCCTTCCTCTGTCAGTACATTCCTTAGTACTAATATAATAGTGATAGGGCTTAGGGGCAAAGATCAAAAAACAATGCTTGGAAAGAGACTAGTCAATTGATATACTGTTCAAATGGCAACCAAGATTTATGTTCTCTCACTTGATTCTAAAAGCTTTTTGTTCCCCCATATTGTATATGGGTCTAGACAGATGTACACTTCTTCGACTCTGCACGTTTATTATTCTAAGTTCTCTTGCCAAGAGAGAGCTGATTTGAGTCTCTTTTACCTTGATAAGCTCAAACGAGAACCTTCTTTCAGAACACTGCCCACAGTGTTGTGCTTTTGTCTATCCATGACCAGAATAAGCTTCTTTCCCTGGCATCTCTTCATTAAGACCTTCTCTAGCACTGAGGGTCTTCAACTGTTAGAACTACCATCTTCCTTTCTTTTATAATGTATTGTATGTATTGTATATAATGTATTGTAATGTACTATGGTTGATTGTTCTCTCGTTGTTCTCTAAGATAGTCTTCCTTTGTTAGATAGACTCTTGGCTTGTAACCACTATCTCTTCTGGAGGGATTGAAGTCACTCAATGGTACTTCACCATCTGTAATGGATTACTGGAGTTCCTATAGAGCTCAACTGAATCAATGAACGCGTTGTTAAAAGTATCATGTGTCGAAACAATGTTCAATGGATAATAGTTCCACCATTCTCTAGCAAAGTTGTCATCTGTCGTGAGTCGTGACAGTGTTCTCTTCAATTGGTCATCTGCTCTAGAGAAAGTATATGTCATTAGACAAGCATCTCCAAAGTTGATACTCAATGCAGGAATACCAACCTGTCTTGCTTCCAATAGAACAGTACTAGAGTTCTTCTGTACAAGTTCTACTATTGCTCTTGAATGAACAAACTTAGACTTCCACTCTTCAAAGGGAATATCTCTCTTGTATTCAATTATCTCTAAAGGAAGATTCCATCTCTTCATCTCAGATATAATACCGCTAGTAGCGGTATCTCTATAGAGAACAACAATGTTCTTCTCATCACCAATCCACTTCTCACTCCATATTCTCTTGGATGGCATAGGACATGCAAACATAGCATTAGGATAATTATTATGATTAGTCATAGAAGTGTAGATCAAAGGATATTTGACTACAAGATCAGGTAGACTAACTTTCCAGAATTCTAAGAAGACAGGAGGATAAGGATGTTCTTTCAGTGTCTTATAGATCTTGTACTCATTTCCTGCTATCTTAGGATTATGTAAACAAATGATCTGCACATCAGGAATACCCTCATCTATCATCCAAGTATGTTCAGGCATTGCATCCATGAGATTAGTCCAGAGAGATGGATGGAGAGGACTATAGATCAGAATCTTCATTGAGACAATTTCTTCTTTACCTTAGGATTGAAGTAGAATCCACCTGAGATCTTGAATGGTATAGCAGGTTCATAACAAGCAATCATCAATGCATCTACTAGATCATCACCTGTTCTCTTCTTAGGATGATACTTCTTAAGTTCTACAACCAATTCAGTAAAACAATCAGGTATGATCAATTCACTGTGGATCCTTATTCTTCTCTGCAATTGACTAACCATGAGTTTCTTCTCATAAGATGCATCAATGTAGAATATCTTACCTTTCCAGAACTGTTCTATCTTGTACTGGAACTCTTTAGGTCTACTATCTGCTTTGACAAGAGGACGATATATCTCATATCTCTTGATAACATCAGCCATCTCATCTGGTCTGAACTCCTTCCATGTTCTAGCAAAGAGTATCTTACGTTTAGAATACAACTTCTCAGTAACTAAGATAGCTGGCTTGCAAGTAGATCCATAAGCAAAGTCTATTCCTATCTCAATAGTAGACTTAGATCCACCTTCTCTCTCTGGTTGGCATACAACAACACAAGTATCAATATCTTTAGATGTCCATAATGCTCTCTCAGCAGCAGATGGAGGTCTACCAAGCATATAGATAGCATAGATACCTGGACTCATAGTCTTCTTCTTTGATTTGTCTATTACAGGACTATGCCATGACAATCCTTCACTTGACCATTGATGAACCTCATATCCTGACTTCTTGTCTGTAGCCCACTGTACAAAGAGACTATTGGGTTTACTTGGTGTTGATAGAAGTATTATCTTAGAGATACCTGTCAATCTATTCAATCCTTCAAGAATGAGATTGTTAGGAACTAGACATGCTTCATCAATAAAGACAATGTTTGCTGGAATACCAGATAGTTGCTTCTCTGTACTTCCTCTAACAAAGCATTGATTACCATTCTTCACTTCAAACCCTCTCAATGGAACAAGATAGGGACTTAGAGCAGAAGTAAGTTGTTTTACTAATTCTGGATGATTCTTGAATATCTCTCTAATATGGAGATACAAGACTGAATCCTGAGCAGATATCAATAGAACATTGACACGTTGTCCACTCTCAAAGATCCACCATAGGGATCCTACAGCAGAACATAGAGTCTTTCCTGACTGACATCCTGCTGTAGCTATTATCTGATTCTTACTAGTATCTTCAATATCTAATAGAAATGATTCCTGGTCCTTAGTTGGAGTCAATCCAGTAAGGAACTTAAAGTATGATAGAATATCCATACCAATCACATTTCTTCTTTATCTCTCTAGGACAATGTTTGCAGAGATACTGAGAAGGAACAGTCATCTTCTCTAATCCCTGCCAAGATCTGAATATGTATCTAATCTCTTCCTCTGGAGACACTCTCGCCACCATTATCCTTTTGATTAAATGATTATCCTTCTGACTGTATATCTCAACATAATGACGAGAATGTAGTTTCCATCCCAATATCGTTAATAGTGGTTCAAGTAACCATAGATACAATCTCAATTGGAACTTAGCAGATTCTTCCTCTGCAAGCCACATCTTCCTAGAAGTAGTCTTTACCTCAATAATTGAGACTGTCTTCTCTTTGGTTCTAGGATTATATAATACTCGTAAGTCATCATACATCCCTCTAATGACAATATTATCTATTTGTCGCTGGAATGCATTGTTGACCAAGAACTGTTGAAGTTGAGATCTTACAACTAATCTATCAAATGACTTTGCCCATGAGGAATAACTCTGGTGCATCTGTGTACCTTTGATCATGTACTTGTTTCCTACTCCTGACTCAGGAATAGTCTTAGGATAAGTACACAATATCTTAGCCATCTTAGGACAATAATAGTACCTGGCTAACTCTGAACATCTAAAATAATACAAAAAGGAGGGGATCGGAGATTGCAATATAAGTTATCTCCTTAATTAGACTTGACCAGTACACGGACTGATGCTGGTAAGATGACACTTGCACCATATCTATGACTGCAAACAAAACCATACAAGTTGGCATCAGGATAAGCGTAGTCTTCTACTTTCTTAGCTCTGATCTCAGCAACTGCAATAGCCTTGTTAGTTTGCATAAATATAGCTGTACCTTCAGTACATAATGTACTCTTGAAAACAGTAACACCAAGAGTTGTCTTGATGACACCATCTTTCAATGCTGTTTCTCCACCAATCACTGAAGCATTCATGAACTCTTCATCTTGAATGAGCTCAAAGTACTCAGTTGGATTGAGTAGACAAATATCAGCTTGGTAATCAGCTCCAGCTAGATCAGCAATACCTGTTACAAAGTCAGCAAATCCCATAGTAGCAGTTAATACACCTGGACTTTCATCAGCAGCTTCCAATAGACCAATCAAGTATGAGAATTCCTCTTCCTCAACTGCTCTACCAACTTCTCCAAGTTGTACAGCTACTGCATCAAAGTTTGTGTCCTCAATGAACTTTCTTGTCCAACCAACATTGATACCTTTCTCTCTATCTACATCAATGTCAATATAGTCAACATCCATGTGAGTAACATCAGCAGCTAGGAATGTATCTCCAGCTACCAATCTTTGATAGGTGAATGCAACAGTGTGAGTATCTACTCCAGCAGGAAGTTGTATCCTCTGAGTAAACACTTGTCTTAGAGTGGGATAACCCATCAACCAGACTGCCTTGTCTAGTTCTTCTTCTAGATGTACATCTGTTGGTGAATCAGCCTTAGCTTCACTAGCAAGTTTGATCTTCAACATCTTACCGAATATTTCTTTAGTATTCATAATTAATCTCCTATAATTTCCTTGCACTCGATATAGATTATATCAAGATTTATTCTATGTTACCATAGTCAATAACAATAGTACTTAAAACGTATATATACGTTTTAATACCTATTATGTATGAATAACATTACAAGTGATATTATGAGTAAAACTGAATCATTTGAATGGGTTGAGAAGAAGCCAACTATACCATCTGGAGTCAAAGGTGGATATCTGAAGATCATAGCAAAGACCAAGGATCCAACATACCATGAAGACGAGACAAGGATCTTTCTACCAGAGGAACTAGCTGCTAACTCTAGATCTTTGATTGGAAGAGCATTGACATTCAATCATGGTGCAGAGATACCAGATACTGTTATAGTTGATTCCGAGTACAATCCAAAAGAAGAGCAAATAGAATGTATTGCCTTTGTTCCTGATACTGTTATTGATAGAGTAAGGAAGAAAGAGATCAAACATTCATCTATAGAGTTTATTTGGAGATCTTTGATAACCAAGGGCAAAGAAGCAATATTCAAGGGACTGAGTATTATTGGTCTATCATTGTTAGACATAGAGCCAGGAGATCCCAATGCAGTTGTTACATTGTTTGAAGATGGTTCAGACAAGGGTAGACTATCTGCTATTGTAGAGATCAAGGGAGAGCCATTTGCAGGTTACACAGACTTTGCTGATTGTGTATCCAAGAACCAAGACAAAGGTAATCCAGAGGCTTACTGTGGTACTATCAAACATCAGACTGAAGGTAAGACTCTCGAAGAATGCAAAGACATTGTTTCTAAGATTCCATTTGACTTGAAGATCCCATTGGCAATTATGGATAACATTGTTGGTAAGGAATCTAGTACTGAACCTAAGAAAGAAGAACCAAAACATTCGCCAGCGAATACTTCTGAGGATAGGATCAAGGAACTAGAGGAAGCATATACCAAGGTAGTCAAGGTCAATGATGAACTTAAGAAATCTATGACAGAGTCCGTTGTAAAGGCTAAGGAAGAAGCACGAAGAGAGACCAAGAAAGAGATCTTGGATGATTTCAGGACAATTATTCCTAAGGAATATATCAAGAACCAATTGACTCCAAGTTCAGTTAGATTAGTTGAAGAATTGAAGAAGAGGGTAAGAAAACATGAGTCAGAAGAAAAGTAGATTTACTACATTAAAGGAGATGTTTAGTACTCCTAGAGATGTCAAGGCTAGTGAAGGTAATGCTCTAGTCTATGCTATCAAACAAGATTGGGGAGAAGCACCAGATACAGACTTTGGTACTATTGTAGATTACTATCTATCAGATCCATCAATCATAGAGAACTGTAAGAGAACATCAGAAGATGCTTTTGGTGTTGGTCACTTCATAACAGGTAATATAGAATATACAATGAAGTTACCAATTGATGGTAAAGAGATGACTGCACAGGAAGTTATCAAGGAATGGTGTAGAAAGAATAACTGTGATCAGATGTTTCCTCTGATTGGTGTAGAACTACAATTTGCTGGTAACTCTTTCTTCTATAACTCAGTAGCTGGATGGGTACATATTGATCTAGATGCTGTCCAGAGGACTGAACCAAGAGGTATTAGTATTCCTGTTCAGACTGAATATGATCTACAACTTAGTCAGAATTATAGTCCAACAGTGTTGAAAGCTGGTACATTCACTCACTTCAAGATATATCCAGTTAGAGGAGTATTTGGAAGAGGAATAGTAGAAGCTGCTATAACAAGACCTGCTAAGATTGGAGAACAAGTTGTTCCTAGTCTATGGGAGATAAAGATGCAGACAAGAGCTACTGTCTACACAGCATTAGACAAATTGGTCCATAGTAATGAGTTCATCTTTGTCCCAGGAATGAGTGATGGTGATCTAGCTACTCTAGGAGGAAAGGTTGATGAGATGGCTGCATTTGGAGAGAGAATGGTAATTGCAACTGAGGGACATGTAGACATGGTCTATCCAAAGAGGATGGAAGGATTTGATGACATAATCAAGGGAGTGTATGAGGAATGGAATGCTACTATATCCTCAGATCCTGCTATGAAGACTCAAGGAAAGTACTTCACTAAGGCTAATGCTGAAGTTGCTGCTGATCTGTACAATGCTAGAGAAGTATTCCTACAGAGAGTAGTCAAGAGAGAGATGGAAGCATTATTCTCTAAAATATTAGAACAATATGGATTTGATAGTCAGAAGGCACAGATAAGACTCAACTTTGGAAGAGAACCTGTTCCTGAACTTAGTATTGCTGATATCAATGCTATGGCTCCTAAGTTGTCTAATGCTCAGTATATTGAATTGATGAAAAGATACTGCGGCATAGTTATTCCAGAAGATAATTCTCAACCAGTGACTCCACAACCAGTAACTCCATCTAAAGCAGTTGAATCATTTGTTGAAGAGGAAGCATTGGACAAGTCATTGAAGAGAAAGAAGAAAGAACTGATAGAAACTATCTTGAAGAACCAGGGGAAGACTCAATGATAGTTCCTAAGATAGACTTTGGTCTAGTAGAGATGGGAGTTAAGAAAGACATCTCTATAATTATTGAGAATGAGACCAATGCTACATTAATAGACTTAGAATATCAGGCATCAGATATTACAGTATCTGGTCCTAAAGAGATGATGCCTCATTCAAAGGCTGAGTTAAGATTGTCATGGACTCCTTCATTGGATCTTAGACAACCATTGGATACAAGTATAAAGATAATTGGTAAGGAAGTGTTTAAGAAATGAATAAAGATAAAATATCAATAAAAGGCGAATTGGATATAACCATGTATGATGAACATGGTAAGATAGTCAAGCATGGACATATCAAGAACTTAGACTTTGAAGAAGTTCTTATAGGAACCAAGATAGAGATATCTGTGATTATTGAAAATGATACTAATGCGTTTGTCACAGAATTACAATTTAAAGTTGATCCTGAGATAAAGATAGAATCTGCTCCTTCTGAGATAGGACCTAATGGAGAAGGTATATTAAGATTAAGTTGGATTCCTTCTTCAGATCTTAGACAACCAATCAATACAAGTATTAAAATAACAGGAAAGGAGATATATAAAAATGAAAGATAAATTGACCATTAAGGGTGAACTAGATATTACCATGTATGATGAACATGGTAAGATAGTCAAGCATGAACATATCAAGAACTTAGTACATAATGCTGGATTTGATCAAATATGTTCTCTGATTGGTAAAGAAGCTGGTACTCCATTCATATATCAAGCAGCAGGAACATCAGATGATTCTCTAGATGCTACTGATACTGATCTACAGGGAACAGAACTTGGTAGAGTTCTAGGAGTCTATGCTCATACAGTAGGAACTAAGATCTTTACTAATACATCAACATTTCCAGCAGGAACAGGTACAGGAACTTGGAAAGAGATTGGACTATTCAATGATGATGAGGAAGGAATAATGATGTCTAGAGCCTTGACTGGAACTTGGGTTAAAGCAGCAAAATATTCAATTGTAAATGTTTGGACTATAACATTGTCTTAAGGAGAATAGAATATGACAGACATGCCAGCACCATATGCACATTGGCACTTGAATGAGACTAGTGGTACAACTATCTCTGATGTTAGTGGTAATGCTAGAAATGGTACTCTTCAATTGAATGCTGCATGGAATTCTGGTGGAAAGTTAAATTATTGTCTATATGTTCCCTTTGCTAATTTTGGTAATATATGTTCTTTTGAAAGAACAGATAGTTTTAGTATAGAAGCATGGGTTAAATATACTGGTACTGAAGCTCCAGGATCAATGATCTGTAGACAATCTAATACTGTTTTCAATGGATGGGCAATAAGAAATATGTCTGGTAAGATAGAGATAATGTTAATAAATACATTTGGGAGCAATCAAATCAGAAAGAGAACTCAATCTACTTTCAATGATGGTAATTGGCATCACTTGGTAATTACATATAATGGAAGTTCTCTAGCATCTGGAGTTCTAATCTATCTAGATAATGCTCTTCAAACATGTGATGTTGTAACAGATGCTCTTAGTGCTAGTATAATTGCAAATGCAGATCTTATGTGGGGAACCAGAGGATTATTAACCAATTATGGAATTGGTTGGACAGGATATATTGATGAATGTGTGATTTATACAACTGTTCTTTCTACAGATCAAATAACTGCAAGATATAATGCTGGTTCTGGTACAGAAGATATTCATCATGATATAGCAATCTCAGATACTCTTGGTCTAGTAGAATCATTCTCAGGATCTGTTGGAATGATTCAATCAGATAGTCTTGGTATTACAGAGGAACTTGGTGGAAACGTAGGAATGACAGTATCTGATAGTCTTCACATTGAAGAGAACATTGTAATAACATTATTGAAGAAGTTCTTTGGTAAAGCAAAGAGATGGATCAAACCAGAAGAGAAAGAGTTCACTAAGATTGTATCTATCATAGGAACTCCATATAGGAACTTAGAACAATTGATAGATATTATTGGAGTACCAACACAGGAGTTCTCAGTCTCTACTCTTGTAACAGGTAGTCCCTTCATTCAGAGAATAGTAGAGACTAAGATATTGAGAAAGAAGAGTATAGAAGAAATATTGAAATTGATATTAGAAGAGGATGAATAAGTATGAAAAGACTAAGTCACAATGGGAAAATACTATCAGCCTCCAATGGAGATGGAATCATGGTAGATAAGTTTGACTGGAAAGATGCATTCTGTGATGCTTCAATAACAGGAGGAATAGCTGCATTCTCTGCTTATGCAGGAACAGCAAGTTCAGGTCTTCCTGATATGTTGATCATCAGAGCTTGTCTAATTGCATTTGGAAGTGCATTCATTGGATTCCTAGCATTGAAGAGAGGACTAACAAAGAAGGAGGATGAGTAGAATGGTAGCTGTTGAAAAGATAACTAATGGTGGATTTGAACTAGGAGATCTTACTGGATGGACTCACAATGAAGCACCCAATCATGCTATAATCATAGATGAACCAGGTGATATTTATGAGGGAGATTACTGTCTAAATCTGAACAATGTCAGTGCTGGTTATGGATCATGGATTAGTCAAGATCTTAGTGGATCAGTTATCAACACTGATGATATCAGTACATTTAGGATAGCAATGTGGTTCTTCTCAGGTATTGTTCCTAATGATGCAGTATTAGATGTCACATTGACATACTCTGATCTGAGCACATCAGTTGAACATCTCATTCCAACAACCAGTTGGGTACTACAGAATATCAATACTATGAGTGGTAAGATCCTTACAGGTATCAAGATACAACTTGTAGACATTGATCAACTTGGACAAGTATTCTATATTGATGGAATCTCATTAATGTACAATGAACCACAGGAAGCATCTGATGTTAAACCAGCAATGAAAGAGAAGTTATTGATAATATCAGGAGATACATCACATGATGATGAACTGGATAATGCAGGAGCTGAAGCTAAGAGATATGTTGTTATGAGAGTCACAGAATACAATGATGCATTTGATCCTGATACAATTGATGTTGTAGGTATCCTAAATGATATCAGACTAAATCTAGCATGTTTCCTGTTCAAGAAGAGGCATATGCCTCAAGATCAGGACAGTGCAGGAGACTGGTCTCAGGGAATAAGGAAACTCAATGAGTATCTTAAAGCTAACTATCTTCTAGCAACTCCTAAAGAGATTGCTGACATTGACAAGATAGAAGCTGAGACAGACCTACTAACTTCAGAGTTGACTAAGATCACAGCAGAGAATGCTGTACTTACACAAGAGGTATTGAATCTACAAGCAGATGTTATTCACCTAACAGCATTGAATGGTAATCTAACTGCTATCAATAGTAAACTAAGTGCTGAGACTACAAAGATAGGTGGAGTAGATACAACAAAGGAGACTGCTGAAGAAGAGTTCATTGATGTACAGAAAGCAAAGATGTCAGGAGTAGATAGTACAAAGGTTACAGCAGAATCAGGATTGATCAATGCACAGACAACTAAACTTGCAGGTGCAGATACAGACAATGTTGAAGCTGACACAGGAATCAAAGATGCTAGAGCATTGATAATACCTAAGGAAGGAGATAAACTAGATGCAGAGGTAGATGTTCTAACAGCAGAATTGACAAGGATGGCTGCTGATCTAACAAAGATTACTTCTGAGAATGCATTATCTGCACAAGAGATATTGAGACTTCAAGCAATCATAATCAATCTTACAGCACAGAATGTCAACCTAGTTGCACAGAACACTAAGATGGCAGCAGAGACAGCAGACATCATTGAGAAGACAACTCAGATCAAGTGCAAGGGAGTCTATGTTGTTGGTCAGGAGACTTAGATATGCTAGACATTGTCACTATGTTGAGTACATTACTAACAGAGGAATGGTCAGGAACAGATCCTGATCCTGATACTGTCAAGTTCATCAAGGATGAGTTGGATCCTATTGCTTGTTATCCACAGGTTCTTGTTGAGAATGGACAGTCTAAGACTACATTTGTCAGTGATGGAATATATCGAGTAGATCAACAGGTCTTTGTATCTGTACATATTAAACCTACTGCTTATGATCCTCCAACTATTGAAACCTATAAGACTTCTTTCTTTGCATTAAAGACAGAGGTTGATAGAATACTAGGTTTGTCTCTTGCAGGAACATCTTCTATGATCATGAACGGATGGCAAGATGTCAACTTTGAGTTGGGAAGAGACACTGGAAAGATACACAATGAGCCCATTGTGTTCAGAGCAATACAGACAGTGATGGTGACATACTATTGTCAGTGATAAGTAAAGTAACTCAGATAATGATTGGAACAGATGAACTTCTAAATGTTAGAAGTATTGACTGGAAAGAGAACAATACATTGGTGAATATAGCAATCCCTGGTGGATCTATGATCTATCAGGATCTAATTCCACATGTGATTGAAGGAACAATACTCTGTCTAGATATTGCTAGTATATGGGTATGTTTCTATGACTCAGATCTTGTCAATGAAGAGACAGGAAGAAAGACTGTGTTCAGTGTAGATGGAGATGAGTTCATACTTACTGCCAAAGATATTACAGGTACAAATGTTGTATTCAACTTCTACAATGTGAGGATAATCTCTATAGATCCATCTCCAATGACTGAACTAAGTACAGAGGTTGTATGGACTATAAGATTCACTGCAAGTAGAGTTGAGAAGCAATGACAGATTGGCATGTAATAATAAGTCCAAGTTGGAGAAGAATTCCTACACCAGAGGAAACATATCCAAAAGAATTACCAGAAATAACTTACAAACCATATGTACCTGCTCAATATGAACGGGAATATCCAATTTATCCAAGTTGGATGGACAAGTACAAACTTCCATATGTTAGAGATTATGAGAAATGGAAGAGAGGATTAGTTCCTTCTGCTGAGATAGTACCAGAGAAGGGTGCATATACAGGAACTTGGAGAGCATGGGATCAACCAGGTATTGGTCCAGGGATTGATCCATTGTCATCATTAGATACATTTCTTCCTGACACTGACATTCTGATTGTTCTTGAAGACTGGATGAATGAGGAAGAGAGCATGAAGATAATGAACAGAGTTGCAGCAGGTAATATGAAGAGAATACTTGCTAATATCAAACCAAGATATGGACAAGCAATGGTTGATATGGCTAAGGCATTGTGTCCTGTTGACACTGGAGAACTTAGAGAATCTATTTACTATGAAGAGACTGAGGATGGAATAACATTACTTACTGATAGTGCATATGGATTCAGAGCTGTACCAGCTATCCTAATGGCTTATGCTTTCTATGAACCATTGATGCTCAAAGAGATTGATGATAATATAAGAGGAATATATGCATGACAACGGTTAGTGAATATATAGAGATCCTACGTAAGAACAATTCTGCTAATGAATTGAAGACATGTGAAGATATGATTAACAATCTCAAAGTATTCACAGGAATGAAAGATGAGGATATCATGGATATGGATCTTGGAGAAGCTATTAGTTCTATGTACAATATAATTACTAATCATAGTAATGAACTAATCAAGACATCAAAGGAAATAGAGGAGAAGATGAAGAATGAGTCAAGCAAGAACAATCACTAGAGTAGTCAATCTAACATTCAAGATATCAGGAATAGAGAAATCACTGGAAGAAGTACAGGGAATGCTATTACTACTCAATGCTGCTACAAAGGCTCTAGTAACAATTAAGTTATTGATGAGAACAGCACAGATGATGGAGTCTGCTTACACTATGGCTAGATTGTCTAACATTGCAATAAGTCTGCTAGGTGTACCTAGTATACCTATTGTTCCTAGTCCACAGACAAGTATAATGGATTATATGAACCTGACAGGTGGAAGATAAGATGAATGTTTATAGTCATTGGATGTTGAATGAAACAACTGGTACAGTTGTCTCTGATTCCTCAGGTAATGGTAGACATCTTGCAACTTTTAATGCAGAAAGTAATGATTGGGTTACAGCTCTATTAAACAATGGATTTAGAATCAATGATACTAATGAATATCCAGAGTATATTGAGGCATCTTCATCATCAATATGTAATTTTGGGAAAACTACTCCTTGGACATTTGAATGTTGGATTTATTATACAACTGCCAATGATGTTTATCTTTATAATAAGGTGAATGCTAATTATACTGGTATTATGATTCGCATTGAGGGAAGTCTCCAAGTTCTTATACAAGCTAATGATTTTGTTCATACTGGCTTATATGTGACATTTTCACCTCCTAGTGGATTTGATGAAGGAAATTGGTATCATATTGTTGTTAGTTATGATGGATCAATGCTTGCATCAGGAATCAAAGCTTATGTTAATGCTGTTCCAATAACTCCATATGTTGAAGAGGAGACATCTTTTGGTGCTCAGACTATAGAGAATAATGGAAAATTTCAAATTGGATACCATCATTTTCTAAATCCTTGTGTATTAGGTATAACTTTTGATGAAGTTGTTGTCTATGATGATGTTCTAATTCCAGAAGAAGTTACTTTTAGATACAATAATGGGAATGGAAGAGAAGATGTAGTTATGTTGTATGACATTACAATCAATGTCATGCAGGGTGGACAACATCATGAAAGCAATGCATCAGTTGTCATTGGATCAGAATCATACAGTGATGGTGAAGTAGCTCATCTACCTGCTGATACAATAAGTCTTGGTGTGAACATTCCAGATGATGTCTTTGAATCATGGAGTGTTGTAGGAAGTAACATTACAGTTGACATGCCTGGTGATCCAGATACTTACCTGAATGTTCTTGCATATGGATCAGATACTTTGATACTAACTCTCCAAGATATCCTTATTGTAACTACTCAAGCAGCATCAGATATAGAGAAGATAAGTGCTATTGGCAATGGAACTATCACTAATATTGGTGGAATAAACTGTACTCAACGAGGAGTAGAATGGGGAACTGTTCTAGGAGGACCATATCCTAATAGTGCTGTAGACACAGGAGACTATGGAGTTGGAGTATTCACTAAGAAGATATCTATTCTACATCCAGATACCT
>Ga0315288_10004398_pt1 | contig 17924 bp, 16 predicted proteins | sample YL17G11_20_MG_FD_203454 | JGI IMG/M metagenome (GOLD analysis project Ga0315288, IMG submission 203454) | Sediment microbial communities from Yellowstone Lake, YNP, Wyoming, USA - YL17G11_20 | ecosystem: Environmental > Aquatic > Freshwater > Lake > Sediment | place: USA: Wyoming | collected... | reverse complement strand
TAAAATTATATTACATATATATAGTAAATAAATATATAATATAAAAATATACAATAAAATGGAATTAGCAATCCCGATTGTTGCATTAGGAGGAATGTATTTAGTATCAAATCAAAACAAAAAAAATAATGCATCAGGCTCAATAAAAAGTTTAAAGGAGTCGTTTATAACTTCAAATAATCCGAATAACCGCGCAAATAATCCAAACGTGCTTCCAAATACAAATATTCCCACAACTAATTATCCGACCATGTTGCCAAACACCGGTTCAAATGTAAACGCATATCCTCAGCCGAATGCAGTTACAGATAAATTTTATAATGCAAGTGTGGGAGACCATGTGTTGCGAAATCCGACTCAGTTTGGAAATTCATACAACCCAAATACTAATCCAAAAAAAAATCCAGGGTTTACTAGTCCTAATACAGTGTTATCTCTCACTGGACAACCCATTAATCAGAATAATTTTGAGCACAACAACATGGTTCCGTTCTTCGGTGCAAAAATTAGAGGACGAACTGTTGACGCGAATGCAACCGAATCGGTACTTGACACGTTTTCGGGTGCTGGTTCACAAAAAATACGCAAGGAAGAACGAGCCCCACTTTTTGCGCCTCAAAACGCTATAAACTATGTCAATGGAATGCCGAGCGTTACCGATTTTATTCAGTCACGCGTTATGCCGGGCAGCAAAATGGCAAATGTTAAACCGTGGGAAGAAATTCATGTGGGTCCGGGTTTAGACCAGGGGTACACGGCGAAAGGTAGCGACGGGTTCAACTCGGGTATGGAGGCGCGGGATAAATGGGTTGACCGTAATGTTGACCAACTCCGCACTACAAATAATCCTAAAATAACTTTTGGTCTTGAATCGCACGAGGGCCCGGCATACAATTGGAATAATTTGAACGCGCCAACTCCGGAAACGTACGGAAAAGTGGAGAAATATTTACCGGATAAATTTTATTTGAACACATCTGACCGCTGGTTTACCACCACCGGTATTGAAAAGGCGCAGACAGCTCGCGCAAAAGAAGTTTACAAGCCGCAATCGCGCGTCTGCACAACCACTGAATATTTTGGTGCGGATTCAAATGTAATGGGCACAAACACCTACGCGCCTGAAAATTATGAACCATCAAACAGGCCCGAGTCTAGTGCACACCCAATATCGCATGCTCATAGCAGCGGCAAACACGCGCCCGGCCAAAACGATCATGGTCGCGACGGATACAAGCTTTTATCAAACAATCGAAACACTACAAAAAATCACGAAGGCGGAATCATTCATGGTGCTATGCGTGCGGTCGTTGCCCCGATTCTTGATTTGTTGCGACCATCTCGCAAAGAAAATTCGATTGGAAACATTCGATTGTATGGTGACGTAAAACCGGCGTGCGGCTCTTCCGGCGTTGTGTATAATCCCGCAAATCGCGCACCCACAACCATTAAAGAAACGACGGAAGGACTTCTCGGGTTCAACCACTTGAATGTGGACGCGCAAACAGCCGGTAGCGGTTATTTAGTCAATCCGCAACAAGCCACGTTTAATCAGCGTGACACAACAAATGTGCAATATGTGGGTACAAGCGGTGGTGCAACAAATCAGGGTGTCGGTGTTTACGAGGCGCAATACAATCAACACAATAATGTGAATAAAATGACAACAAGCTTTACACCTGCTGGCAATACAAACATGTTCAACCCGACTGAAAACATATGCATGAAACGACAGGATGACAACTGTGACCCATGGGTACCCAATCCCGTTTTCAGAATATCAAACCCGCCAGGCGTTGAAACATATGGAAAACTTGAGAAATATCCACAGTCGTACCAAGAATCTGTCAACTGTGCACGCATTCAGCCCGACATTTTAGACGCATTTCGAAAGAATCCATACACGCAAAGTTTGCACAGTTATGTTTTTCCTTGAACGAACATGAATTTTTATTAATTCAACATACTTTTATTTTTATTTTATTATCTATAGTTTTTATATCACCATACTATAAATAATAATATTCATAATACTAATAATAGTTGATATGAAATTGAATTTGGATATTAAACTTGGAAAATGGGCGTTATTTAGCATTCTCGTCATTGTTATTTTATGCGGGTCTTATTATAGTTTATTCGGTCTTAGAGAGGGGTTTGAACCGGGAACATGTCCTCCAAAGGGATGCATGGGACACCAAGTTGACCCGGATGGGAATTGTCATAGATATAATGTAGAAGATGGATACAATACTTTTTATGTCAAGATTAGTGAAACGGATGAGGGCGATGTCATGCCAATATCACTTAACATACCAGCTGGCCTGTATACAGGTGACTCGCTTGCAACCATAATGCAAACATTAATTTTAGGCATTGGTAATCCGGCTACAAGCAATTTTACATGCAAATTTCATGACTCTGAGTATAAAAAACCTGGAACAAAAGATGTAGACCTATATGTAAATCAGTTGGAATTTAATTTGAATAATAAAGATGACTCAACTACTAGTACAACAGTAACCATTCTATTCGTTCTCAACGCACCATATGATAAAAAAACTTCTTTGGAAAGTTTATTCAAAACGAAAAATATTATTCTTACAGGAATAACATCTCAATTTACCGGTCTTAATTTAACTAATCCATATTTTCCATCATCACTAACACCAACATCCATTTGTCCGCAAGTTTGCGCTTTCGGCGGTTACGACGGTGGCATTACAAAAGATAAAGATTATTGTCAATATGATAAAGATTGTTCAGCATGTGCAACAACCATATGTTCAAAAGGCATTTGTCCGGACCCCGGACCCAAACCAACACCACCGCCTTCTCCATCTAAAAAAGGCGGAAAGGGTGGTGGCGGTGGCGGTGGTGGTGGTGGCGAACCCGATTGCTCTCAGGCAAAATGTTACGCTCAACCGCTCGCCGGAACGAATGACCAATTCAACCAGTTTGACCCATATAATCCCAAAGACCCGGGCAATCCGAAATATGATGAAGACACTGGATTCTGTGGAATCAGCAACACAGACGAAAATGGTATGAGATTCATGTTTGGATGTAATTCAACATCAAGCTGTACATCAAGTAATTTAGATTGCAAGACCGAATGTAAACGAAAAGATGGAAAAATTATTGGTAATTGCCAGGAATATCCGTGCACCAAGGGCGTAAATTGGAATAAAAAAGATTGTACTATGAAAAATCCCGGAAAATCCGACCCAGGTTCTAGTGGAAAAGGAGATAACAGCGGCTACAATTATTATGACAATGATATGGACGATTATATGAATGAATTAATGAAACCAGGACAAATGACTCAAAATCAAATGTATAATTTTCGTCAAGCGCGTTATGGCTGTGACGCATCCCAATACGGATGTTGCGATGACGGGTTCACGTTTAGAAAAGATGCAAGCGGAAACAATTGTTTTGATTTTCTTCCATATTATAATCCTATTTTGTTTAGAGGCGGAGCTTAAAAACCATTATAAAAATTAAGAATTTAGAAGAATTTAGAAGAATTTAATGATAATATGTTAATATAAAGATGGTAATAAAATTAGTTTAGACTTATTAATAGAACAATTTCCATTTAGATAAAAATAAAACTAGTTATAAATAATTAATTAATTATTTTATAAATAATTAATTAAGTAAAAAAATATTATATATTTGTAAGTATATAACGATTAAATTATATAATGAATTTATTCAATTCGCTATTTGGTCCTCTTACTCGTGAATATTGTTTGTATTATTATGGTTTTTCCATTTTTTTCTATATTACGTTTGTTTTTGTAACACTCTTCTCATTGTATAGTCTTTTAACCAAGAAGTTTAGCTTTGGTTTATTGCTTGGGTTATTTATGGGATGCTTTACTTATTTCTTAGCATACTTTGTATCACGTCTTTCTTATTCCATGTGTGTTGGTAGTTTGTCACCTTCGTCATCTCCTTTGAGTTTTTTTTAATTAATGTTAGTTTATTCTAAAATAGTATTTATGAAATAGATTTAAACTCTATTTCATAAATATATTAAGATAACCCAAAATAAATCAATAAAGCTATCCAGATTTTATGATGACTTCTGAAAGTACTGAAAGTTGTGCTGCTGCTGCTTCGACAATAACAAATGTGGAATCTAATTCCAAAACAAATGAAGATAATGTAGAGAATGCAGATAATAATGTTGGCGAGGAATGCGACTGTGTTGAATTAAGAAATATAAAATATAAATCCATGTTATTAAAAAAAACAAGCCCCAAACAAGTTACAAAACATAATTCAAATATTGATGATTTTTTAGAAAAGGAACGAACACAAAATAAAGAAGACCAGTGGGTAAAATTAGATAAAACAATGAAAATGAAAAAGGTGAGTGCATTTGTTGAAACGTATGCGAGTGAAAATTGTTTATGTGTTAAAGATAAAATCGCCCTTTCTGATTTTTTAACTTGTAGTTTAGACCAGAAAAAACTTTTTAAAACAAAAGAGGTCCTTTATGATAAAGTAACAGGAACAATAAAATCAATACCATGTCTTATGTATTGTCCCACATCTGTAAAAAAATTTACTCTTAAAAGGTGTGAAAAAAGACAGTCAACATTAAAGTCGCTTGCTCCCAAAACCAAACTGAAAATCAAACCGTCGTTGGCGGTTGTTGCATCATCGTTGTCATCAACTGAAACAACAACAACTTGATAAATTTAATTTAACCTACATATTTTTTATTTTTTCTGAAAGTTCAATTAACCTATTTTTAATGAATGTTATGTCTTCTGACATTTGTATCATTAAATTGTTGTTGTTGTTGTTATTATTATTGTTGTTGTTGACACTTTGAATACTATTTTTATTAGTGTTTATTTTTTTGAATTTATTCATAAGAGTATTCAACTCTAATGCTGTTTCGGTTGATTCTGGTTCTGTCATTGTCGTTGATGACAAAGACGAAACCGGTTCATCTTCGGGTTCAGTTTCAACATTGAAACTTACTTTTTTCTTCTTCTCAAGAGAGGCATTTCTAGAATTTAAATTAGGACTTGTTGAGTCTTTATTTGGATTTGAATTTGGATTTATCCATTTTTCTGCTACAATTTTATCTTCTTTACCTGTTGAATTATTCAGCTGTTCTAGTTCGCGCTCTCGTGATGCTAGCGTCTCTGCCAGCAACCTCTCCATATCATCTCCTATTGGTTTATCATAAACATCGTCTAAAAATTTAATTTCATCAGGTTTTTTTAATTTTATTATGGATGACATTTCTTCTTCTTTTTTTTTAAGCTCCATGTTGAATGCAGTCTGTCGTTCTTTTTGAATATCTTCCGCCCTATATACTGTTTCAAGCTGGGGAATTTGTTGCTGTTTTTTTTGGTCTATTGTTGATTTTTTATTTTCCTCAGCCATTAAGTTGTCTAATTTTTTACAAATTGCATATACGGCTTCTTTATTCATTATATTCAAATCAATGGATTGATTCGTTTTTTGGAAGGATTCATTCATTTCGTTTAGAGTGGTTTCAAACATGACTTGAACCTTTTTAAGCGATGCATCAGGAACACCATTGAACCTCCCACCACCATGCAATACGCTCCATAGTAATCCTTTATTTTCACTGCTTGTAAATGTGGACAATTGTGAATTCAAATTTGAGTTCATGGTTCTTATTGCTTATTTATTTTATATATTTTATTTTATATTTTTTATAATAAAATATTACGACTACTCTTTATTATAATTTATTTAGTAATTTATTTTGCCCGTTTATTTTTTTGTTCCATTACCCTATTAATGTCATCATTTTAAGAACAAAATATTGAAGCAAGTGTTCAGTTTTGCATTCTTGTATATGCATAATGTGTTCAATAAAATTTAAAATTTTTGAATTTACACAATATGTGTTATGTCGTATAATATAATTTAAATAATTTTTGATTATATTTTTACGTTCAATGTTGTAATATATACTTATTTCATTAAGTTTTTCAATAATTATAGACGATTTTGCGCGTGATTTAAACATTTGGGTTATATTTTCCCACACGCTGTTTGTAATTACGTGACAATCATTAATAAGATGTTGATTTGCCTGCATGTAATTTATCATGCTTCTAATATCGGAATTAAAATGGCGTTGGATGGAAATCAAAATATTTTCATCAACATTTAATTTTTCATAAATATTAATTTTTTTCAAAAAGGAAAGAATATTTATTTCGGGCAGTTGGTTAAAACGCATTCGCACAAACTCGGTTTGTAATGCTTCGTCAATTCTGCTAATGTAATTGCAAATCAAACAAAATCGAACATTTACAAGATTATTGTAATTATTTAATAAATATCGAAGCGCCGTTTGTGCATTTTTTGTCATGTAATCAACTTCATCCAATATTACAAATTTCATCCCTTCGCCAAACATTGACTTGGATGTAACGAAACCATTTATTTGATTTCGAATAATGTCAATTCCTCTTTCATCGGAAGCATTTAAGTGAATCATTAATCCCTTGTTTTTTTGATTATATTTTTCTTGATATGCATTTACAAGATTTATAATGGTGGTTGTTTTTCCGGTTCCCGGAGGACCATACAATAACAAATTTGGAAAATAATTATTTTCAATAATTGATACCAATATTTTTTTATTTATATCGTCTAAAACAATTTCATCAAAATGCGTGGGTCTATATTTTTCAACCCATGGAGTTGACGTGTGCACATCTGCACCTCCTTTTATCGTACTACTGCAAATCATAATGTAAAAAATAATAATAATAATAAATATTAAAGGTACAATAATGTAGTTATTCAAATTTATTAGTTAATGTTTATTATGTTTTACGTTTTAATTATAAATAAATTGAAGTTGTATAACATATTAATGAAAGATACAACAACATCAACGCAACCAACAATGTCGTCACTAGCTGGTTATTTAGAAATTATATTAGGACCAATGTGGTCAGGAAAAACATCAGCTCTGTTGAAGATTTACAGGCAGTATTCATACTGTAAGTCGAAAATTTGCGTAATAAATTATGAAGCAGACACTCGGTACTCTAGAACCATGTTATCGACGCATGACAAAGAAATGATTCCATGCATACTGGGGGTTTCCATGGAAGAAATAATGAAAAATCACAAGGATGAAATTGAAAACAGTGATGTTATACTGATAAACGAGGGACAATTTTTTAGCGACATTGTCCCCTTTACAATCAAAATGGTCGAAGAAGAAAGAAAAAAAGTATACATCTGCGGATTAGATGGAGACTTTAAACGAGATAAAATTGGAAATCTTTTGGACCTGATTCCCATGTGCGATAAAATGACCAAGTTACACGCGCTGTGCAGCATATGCAAAGATGGTACGCTTGCGCCATTTACATTTAGAAGTACGTGCGACACAGAGCAAGTTTTGATAGGAAATGACATTTACATGCCTCTGTGTAGAAGTTGTTACAATGTGCAAACAAAACATAAAATGGAAGAAGAAAGGGGGAAATAGTTTAAAATACTTTTAACAAGTTCTTTTATATTTAGTTGCGTTTATGTTGTCTCTTGTTGTGATTTCGTCGCACCTTGCGCGTTTTATGACTTGCTGTTTTCATATTTTTTTTATTTTTTGAATACGTTAAACTTCTACTAGACGGGCTTCGACTTGGGCTGCTTCTGTTTTTCGTTGTCAAAGTCCTGGGACTCCTGCTTGGACTTGGAGTAGCGGTTATCGGTGTATTTTTGCGTTTTGAGTAAGATGGCGAATGCTTATCAATGCTCTTTAATTTTTCATTGAAGTTTACTGCAGCTTTCCCCTTTAATGCTTTATGTTTGTGCTTTTCAATTGGATTATAATTCAAAAACCATTCTTCATATTCGCGAGTTCCCTTTTTATTTTTCAACTTTTCAAACATGTGAGACTTTGCATCTTTAATATCTTTTAGGGTAACCTGCTTACCGATGCACGGCTTGGAAAATCGTTTAAATATACCTTCATTTTTTGTCAATTTATCATACTGTAAATCATATATATATTGACTCATGCAAAGTAGGCGGTCTCTGTCATAATACGGTCTATTAATATAAAGAAATAGCAAATAAAAACTGAGAATGGTGTCTGTTGTTGCAATATGTACATCTTTTCCATTTATTTTAACCACATTGTAATTGTGACACGCACCGGGAGACGGCTCATATATAAACGCAACAGTTCTACCATCGACTATTAATTCATAATGAGAAGATACGTGTTCACCAAATTCTTCGCGCTTTTCTATAATTACACTTTTAAAATCGCCCGTCTTATCAAGAATCTTTTTGATTTTACTGGCAGATTTTTCTGCATGTTCAGACAATAAATCAAACGACGGCATGGTTGAATATAATACAGGTCGTTCCGCTTTTTTTAAATGCTCTGAAAATAACGAACAAGCGTATCCTCCAAAAAACACTAGTTTCTCTGATATTGCTTCATCACGTATCAAATCAAATATTTCTATTTCTTGTTTATTGGGAGATAATGCAGACTCCTTTGCATTTTTTAAACAGTTTTCCCCTTTCAGCTGATAATTTTTATTGAAACGCATTAACCGACTGTACACCTTTTCCCACCGAGACACATCTCCGTCCGGGCGAGAGAGCTCTAAATACATGGACATTCTTAAAAAGTTAACGGGCGCATACAATATTCCATTCTTCTCAATTGCTTCACGCATCAAACTTTTAAATAAATCTGGCTCTATAAATGTTATATCTGCAACACCAATAAAATTCACAAAAACTTTGTATGTTCCGGTGTGCATGCCTGATTTTGCTTCAACATCGCTAAATCCTTTACTGTAAAAAATGTCGGCGAGTTCTTTTGCATCGTCTAATGATTTTGGAGAGAAGAAATCATAATCAGGAATCTCTCGTGTCATATCATAGAATTGGTCCTTTTTGGGAAGAATGTTATTTATCGCAGTTCCTCCATAACAAATTAGTTTTTTCTTTACTAGAAATTGTTCGACAATCGAAACTATTTCCTTTATTGTCGGATTACTTACCAACTTTTCACCTTGTTTGGCTTCTATTTCTTTCTGTGATTTCTTCAATATTTCTAGAGCGCGCTTTTCTTTGCTTTCACTCATTCGGATGTTGTGTCCCTTTATATTATACTATTATATATACTATTATATAATATAAATTATATAGTTGAATAAATTAAAAATAAATCAATGAAAATATATATATATTAAAACTAAAGAGTTGAAGGAGGAACCGTATGTTCCCTTTAGTAATAAGTAATTATATTATTATTATTATTTTATAATTATATATAATTATATATTAATAATAATAATTTTATAATAATTTATTGAAATAAAATAACAATGAAATCATTTTTGAACGGATCTACTCCAATTAGCGCATTATTTTCATCAAATAAAGAAGCATTTAGTCTTTCATCTCCATTTTCTTCTGACCCGTCAGGAAACACCACAACTGACCCATCTGGAAATACATCGGGGGGAGTATTCGGCAGTATGTTTTCTGGTTCTACAGATCCATCTGGAAACAACACCACAACTGACCCATCAGGAAATACATCGGGGGGAGTATTCGGCAGTATGGGCAGCATGTTTTCTGGTTCTACAGACGCATCAGGAAACCCGACGGTCGACGCATCAGGGAGTCCAGTCGACGCATCAGGGAATCCAGTAAACACAAATCCATCCATTTCCACATACGCCGATTTTTTTAAAAGTTTATTTTTTTTATTTATCAAAATTTGTATTGTTGTATATTTGGGTGCATCATTTTTATGTTTAGTACGAATGTCAACACAAGATTTGACAAATTATTTGCCTTCTGATATTAACCGTTACCCTTATTGTAGTCCAGATGGAACTCAAGAATTCGGTGTTGTAGGAGACAATATTTATTCCTATGGATTCCCGTACAATTTGTATTGTGACTCAAATGATGATGAAAAATGTTCCAAAACATGCCGAGTTATAAAAAATGAGTTACAAGAGCCGGATGCGTTTATTGAGTACACACCGTTTGCTTTTTGGCTGTCGCTTTCTATGAAAAATACGTATGCAACGTTTCGAGCATTCATTAAAATGGTTTGCATCAAAATGGGTAATTTATTAGGACAAAATAAATATGACACATATGGAATTCTTGAAAATGTCATCATGCTTCTTGGAGTTTTATTAGTCTACATACTCGTATTATATGGCGGATTCATTGGATTTTTTATGACATATGCATTTCAATTTTACAATAGCGGATTTTTAATGAGTGGATTATTTTGGACTCTTGGATTGTTTTTGATATCATGGATTCCACCATTCTTCAATTTTTTTGGGTTTATTCTTCAAATGTTGATCACGTTTTTGTGGATTCCATTTACCCAAAATACAAAACACGAGGCACCAAAAGAAAATACCAAGGTTGTTTTTGAAATATTTAAAAGTAAAAAAAATCTACTCATGGTGTTATTTAGCATTGGAATGGTAATGAATGCATTTGATTATTTGACTGACTATGAGCCATACTATGTGTTAGTCGCTGTTTCCATGTTTATATTAAATATGTATGTGTTCAACTCATCTAAAGCTACACCACCCAATTAATATATCAGGCAAGTCAATCAATGAACTCTTCAACACCATTTGTAAGCGTTTGCACGCCAACTTTCAATAGAAGACCATTTTTTCCAACAATAATCAAATGTTTTGACAATCAAACCTATCCAAAAGACCGAATGGAATGGATTATCGTGGATGACGGAACCGATAAAATTGAAGACATTATAAAAGATCACCCGCTCGTCAAGTATTTCAAATATGATCAAAAAATGCCCCTAGGAAAAAAACGCAACATTATGCATAAAAAAGCGCGCGGTTCAATCATCGTTTACATGGATGATGACGATTATTACCCGCCGGAACGCGTGTCTCATGCGGTGGAAATGCTTGTAAAAAATCCGGAAGCATTGTGTGCAGGAAGCAGCGAAATGTATATTTATTTCAAAGATACGGACCAAATGATACAATTTGGTCCCTATGGTCCCAATCACGCAACTGCCGGCACATTTGCTTTTCGAAAAGAATTATTACGCGAGCATAAATACAATAATGATGCATGTTTGGCAGAAGAGCGTGAATTTTTAAAAGGATACACGGTTCCATTTGTTCAACTTGATTCCATGAAGACAATCCTGGTTTTTTCTCACCGACACAATACATTTGATAAACGCACTTTGCTGAATGACCCTTTCAGTCACGTTATGCGCGTGTCTGATAAAAAGGTCGCTGATTTTATAAAGTATGCAGATGTTGCCGAGTTTTTTATGAATCTTGAAACTGTGCTTACGGCATATCCCCCAGGAGAACCTGAAATGAAACCTGATGTTGTAAAAGAAACCCAAATATTATTGAAAAGGAAGGAGGAATTGAAAAAGAATCATCAGCAGAAACAAGAAGAACAACAAGATCTAAGAAAGAAACAATATGATAAAATTGCAGAAAAAAATCCTGAAATTTTTCACCGAATTCAATCACAACAACAACAAATCCATGCTTTGCAAGATGAAAATCAGTCGCTTCAAAATCAATTACGCCAATTAAAAGAACTTTATGCAAAGACAATTCGAGAGAATATGGAATTAAAAAATAAATAATATAAAAAGATAAAATGAATAATTAATTATTTTTTTGATATATTATAATTTTATATGTAAAATATAATATTATATTTATATAAATTATAGATATTTATAACAATTTGCAATGACAGGACACACGAATACTCCAAAACAATCCGCTCCATTAAACTTTAGGACATCAAATTCATTGATAACAACAAGGGTGCCGCATTATGCCACAAAAACAACAACGGCAAACAGTGTTGTTCCCGGGTTGCACCGCCCAAACACAAATGGCGTTCCGTCAAATATACACCAGCATGATTTTAATGGTCCAGAATTCAAAGCTCGACCCATAAAGCATTGGAGGCGACAACTAGTTCCCACAACAATAAACACTGGCAGCGGAATATCAGGACCTTCACAACCAATCGGGTCATCGGGTCAGCGCAATGCAACCGTAGGACTATTAATGGACCGACCTGGAGCGGTATCATATGTGGGCGATGCATCGTGCGAGTGCGTGCAGCAGCCCGGAAATTCATACACAATTAGCGAATATTTTTTAGAAGTACCGAAAAATAAGGGAACAATTGTTGAAAATCAAGGTGTTGTCGATAATGGCGACTATGAAATTAACACCGGCATATATAGCACCCGGTGTATTGGCTGCAACCCGCAAAATAATGTCATTAAAAGCGCATCCAGTCTTCTTAGCAGAGCATATTATTCAGACACCACCGGCTATTTGAAATCCAGGTGCAAAACGTACCAGCAGAATGCATCCATTAATCGAACATCTGGAGTGACATATCTGGGTCCTAACGGGCAGCACATATGGGCAACATCTAGCGCAAATGGATCCCAAGTTTATCAGACGAATGATATTTACAACCCAAGAGTGAATCCACACGCGTGTGGTGGCTCAGGTGCATCAGGTGCATCAACTGTCATATTCAAACCAAATAATTACCAGTACTCAGTTCAAGGCGCAGTTGACAGTAGCACGCGCATTGAAAAACTTAAATTAAACACCATCAATACAAATGCAAATTCATTAAGAAGTGCATTCGGTAATGAAGCGGCAAGCGCGTGCAAGTTTACGGGCAGTGGCGACACACCCTATTTTCTTAAAAATAAATATCAGCCGCCCATATGCAGCGAAACAAACCTAATAGCCAGGTATAGACAAAATAAAAGAATTTGTAATTATAACACCTGACTGTCTCTTCCTATAGTAATTTTAAAGATATATAGTTATGAAATTATTTATGAAATTATTGCTGAAGTAGCCTCAACAGAAAAAACACGTAACGAAGGATTAATGTATCGTCAAAGTCTTGAACGTGATAGCGGAATGTTGTTTATTTTTGATACTGAAGAATACTATTGTTTTTGGATGAAAAATACACAAATACCTCTTAGTGTTGCATTTATACAAAATAATGGAGTTATTTGTAATATCGCCGATATGCAACCTTATAGTTTAACAGAACACTGTGCTTCTGAACCAGTTAAATATGCTCTTGAAATGGAACAAGGCTGGTTCTCTGATAGAGGAATTACAGCAGGTAGTATTGTTATTAATCAATCATTATTTAATAATTAAATTATATGACGACTAATTAATTTTAGTAATAATTAATTCATTATTAATAATTTATTATTATTATTATTTGATAATAATAATAATATAATATATATAATAATACCATTTATATAGTTACTAATGTCGAACAACACCCTTGAATTAGCGCCTTATGATAAATTCTTTGGTATAATTTATAAAACTTTTCAAAATGAGGGCAAAGAGTTGACCCCTGAAATGCAAAATACTGTTGAAATATACGATCAAACATATGCAGCAGCAGATGCAGATGAAATAGTTAAACAGCAAGAAATACTTGCACCTGCACCTACATCTACATCTCTTGCAGCTAAAGGACAAGCTAAACTACAAAGATTTTTACAACAACGGCAAGAGCAAGTTAAAGATAAAGATATACAAAGTAAATTTGACAGTTTGAAAGCACGTAATGAACAAACAGAAGTAGAACTAGAACAATGTCATAAAACGTTGGCAGCATCAAGAGTAACAGAATTAGCGGCAACAAATAATAGGCTAGAACCTCCTTTACAACCAGTAAATGAAGTTATTAGTGAAAATAATAATATACCCGTTTATAAAAATGACGGTCTTCGACGACGAGTTAAGGTACATACCGATGGTGGAAAAAGAAAAACAAAATTCAAAAGATATAAAAAAATGTATAACAAAACTAGTAAGAAGTATAAAAATAAAAATACTTCTAGATATTAAGACCTTATTGTAAGTGTAATCCATATTATTGCTAAAATAAGCGGTCCTCTATCACCTTCAATTATATGATGATTATACTTGTGGAGGAATAACCGTAACGCTGTTATCTATATACGGACATTTTATAACATTTGGATGGATAGAAAAACAGTTGTGTGCCAAATCTTTATATTGAAACACGGCTTCATTGTCGGTGGTTGGGTACACCACAACGCTCCTCTGCGAAGGAGAAGATAAGTGAATAAACAACATGCCGACTATAAAACTAAAAATAAATAATTTTATTGAAATGTATTTCATTTATATATAATCAGTAATATTAATTTTTTTATTGATATTATTATTATTGTTGATATAATAAATATATTTATATATTAACTGTAAAATAAATAAAAATAAATGATTAATTTCAAAGAGTGGATACACAAAGAAAACAGCAAATATATTATATCCATTATTCTGGGTCTTGGTTTAGCAGCATTGTTCAGAAAGGCGTGCAAGGATGGCGCCTGTATTCATTTTGAATCGCCGCCAATGAAGGATTTAACAGGTGGAAATGTTTATAAATATGGGAACGAATGTTATGATTATAAAGTTTCTACACAAAAATGCAATTCTGATAAGAAAACTGTTGAATTAAGTAATGGATTGCGTAATATGATATAGTATATTTTTATTATTTATATTTAGAGGAAATAAATAATAATATGAACGATACAACAAGTATAGACGATTTACCAGGAATTGCCAGTGGCGGTGGCGGGGGTGGAATAGTTCAAAATGCTTTAAAACCTGAAATACCGCACCAAACATATTCTCCTGTTGTTTTGCAACAGCAGCAGCAACATGTTCAGGCAAGTGCTGATATGAATGTCAATGAATTTGTAAGTGGTTTACAGCGCGCAACCACGTCTGGAATGACCTCTCTTCCTATTAGAGACGTTCCAAGAAATACGGAAAGTGTTGTATCAGATGAACAAACGATGCCCAACTATGTACCTAAAGCACCACACGATTATATACGAGAACACCACGAAAATACGCAGTCGTTTTTGCAACATAACGAGCATTTAACGAATCGCGGAGAGTCGATTGATGTGGTGTATGAAACTCTTCAGGTGCCGATTTTATTAGCCATACTTTATTTCACATTTCAGTTGCCTGTTATGCGAAAATATTTGCTAATGTATCTTCCAAGCATTTTCAATAAAGATGGAAATCATAATTTGACTGGACTTATATTTATAAGTATTCTATTTTCATGCACATACTATGGAATTAATTTTGTTCTTAGTCAGTTTGTTTTAGAATCTGAATAATTAATAATTTGATATAAAAAAAAGATGTTTTTTATGAGATTTTATTAGTTTTTTAGTTTTTTGGTTTTTATAGTGTTTTCTTTTTTTGTTTTTTATGGTTTTGTATGGGGTGTGATGCGGTTGTGGTTGTTACCACCACCCCGACTGTTCGGTTGATTGGGCATTTTGATACCTTCTTTTGATTCCGCCCAAAAGCACCAGCGGCGAAGGGAACACGGGAGTCGCGAGTGTGATGTTGCGCGTAAATGTGATGACATTCTTTGTGACACAGTGATTCGGGTTGGGGTGCGGGATGAAGTCTCCGTCGGCAGTTTGCGTCATGCGTTCAATGCGAATTGATGTTGGTGTGACATTCACGATGCGACCATACTCACGCACACCCTTGCTCATGAATGAACAAATATTTCCAACGTGTTCGTTAGCCTGTCTTGAAGTTGTAATGCGAGTATAAGTTGTCGTCACCATTGTGTTCTTCTGTGTGTTCCTTATCTGTAAACTGATAAGTATTGAAATACATTTTGATTTTTCAATTTATATTTTTTACAGTGTAAAAACGTGGAGTATTCATTTGTTTTTTTATGATAAACAAATGAATGAATGAATGAATAAATGAATGAATGAATAAATGATTTAAGTGAAATATATATTTAAAAATTGAAATTTATGTAATAAATGAATATGAACAATATACAAGAAGAAATGCAGGGAGAAGAACTCATTCAACACCCAATAGGTGTAATTGAGAATGGAAAAAAAAAACGAATAATTAAGATAAAGCCGGTAAAAAAAGAAACATCCATCGTCGCAGCTTTACCAGCAATAGAGACCAATGTGATTCATTGTTGTGATTGTATAACTGGAATGAAGCAACTAGCCAACGAAAGTGTTGACATTGTAATTTGTGATCCACCTTACAATATTGGAAAAGATTTTGGAAATGATAGTGATAAACAGAACATTACACTATACCTAGAATGGTGTGACAAGTGGATTGTAGAGGGTTTGCGTATTTTAAGGCCGAAAGGAACAATGTATATTTACGGGTTCAGTGAGACATTGGCGTTTATTAGAACGAGAATGACATGCGAAGTGAGATGGTTAGTATGGCATTATACGAACAAGGTCACTCCAAGTTTGAACTTTTGGCAAAGAACTCACGAAAGTATATTGTGCTGTTATAAGGAAACACCTATATTTAATCGCGACGACGTAAGAGAGCCTTATACAGATTCTTTTCTAAAAAATGCAGCCGGAAAGGTTCGCAAAGCAACAAAAGGTCGTTTCAGCAATGGTGATAAAGAGACAATATACACTGCGCATGAAGGTGGTGCTTTACCGAGAGATGTTATAAAGGTGGCTGCATTGGCTGGTGGTGCAGGAAAAAAGGAGCGAGTGGATCACCCAACTCAAAAGCCATTGACATTATGTGAGACGCTGATAAAGGCGGCGCTCAACAAGGAAAATAGTAATATAATTGTAGTACCATTTGTAGGTTCTGGGTCGGAGTGCGTGGCGGCGAAAAAATTAGGTGCAAATTATATAGGATTTGAAATAAATGAACATTATATAGAGTTGGCGAATAAAAGAATTACAGAAGAGACTAATGTATAAACTATTTCTGTCATTATCATACGAGCATTTTCTTTTTTGAAGGGAACTACGTTCCCCTCTAACCCCTCCTTTTTACAGAGGGGGTAAATGGGGGTGCTTGTCGCCCCCTTAATTATTTTTTATTTTCATTTGGGAATGGTGCTAACGAATTTTTGCAAGCACTCCGGTGTTTGAATCTGCGTGAGATACGGCATTATGGCCGATTTCAGCGTCCACCAGCCTTGCTTTCCTTGGAACGTCACCACCTTTTTTTCGCGCAGCTCGCCCATGAGGTGTGCCTTTGAAATGCACCACACATTCCATTTGTGGAAGTCCAATAAAGCCAGCATTGCAAAATCGTAATCATGGTCGGGTTCCAAATGCTGCCACCTGCAATCGTCTTTTCTTTCCCAGTAACGAGCGCATTTGATTTCACATTTGTGTCCCCCAAACACGCCATCATTCTGGCTGGACGTTCTTGGCGCCATTTTGAACACTTCGGTCATCATTAGTTCGCTGACGGAGCCGAATGGTTTGGAATCCAGGCTCACCAATTCAATCACTTCGGGGGCTGCATTCATGCGAACGTAGTACTGCGTCTGTGTTTCTTTTCGTTTACTTTCGGTGAATGCCTTGGTGTACTTCCAGTTGTCCACTGAAAGCAATGGTGGTGACGGTAATTGATTCATTACAGTTTCATTCTTTGGATCATTATTTACTTCATTTTTTTGTTCATTCTTTGGTTTGATTTTTATTTTTATTTTTTTTGAAGTTGGGTTGAGATTCTCTATATCTATATTGGCCATAAAAGGTTGAAGTGTGTTTCTGCTGTACGGCAAACTAATAAGTATTTTAAATACATTTTAAGTTATCAATTTATATTTTTTACAGTGTAAAATCGTTAATTATATATAAAAAACAAAATTAAAGTAATTATTTCTATTTTCTATTTTATTTCTTCTCTCTAGTTTCTAATTCCTAAACCCTTTAGTGCTATGCATAATTTGATTCGCGTTTGATTCTGAAAACCCTTCTCTACCATTTCGTCTTTCTA
>Ga0315288_10004396_pt1 | contig 17926 bp, 9 predicted proteins | sample YL17G11_20_MG_FD_203454 | JGI IMG/M metagenome (GOLD analysis project Ga0315288, IMG submission 203454) | Sediment microbial communities from Yellowstone Lake, YNP, Wyoming, USA - YL17G11_20 | ecosystem: Environmental > Aquatic > Freshwater > Lake > Sediment | place: USA: Wyoming | collected... | reverse complement strand
GAGCGGTTGCCCGGACCGTAAGACCAGTGACCAGTGATCAGTGACCAGTGATCAGTGACCAGTGATCAGTGACCAGTGACCAGTGATCGGTGATCAGTGGTGAGTGGTCAGTGGTGAGTGGTCAGGAGTCAGCAGGGGGAAGACAGAGGACAAAGGACGGAGGTCGGTGCAGGATCCGGCGAGTTCTCCATTGGGTTCAGCTCTTGGACGTGAGCTTCTCCCGAACGCGCGCCAGCAGTTGCGTCACCTGCTGGATCTGGGTGCGGAGCGCCGGCCAGTCGGGATCGTCCAGGTCGAAACCGGGATACCGTTCGGTGAAGTAAACCTCCGCCAACGGCGCGCACAAAGGTTCGGCCAGAGGCACGATGCCGGAGCGGCGCGCCCTCAACTCACCCAGCAGGCGCTCCAGGTCGTGAGTCTTCTCGAGGAACCAGCCGAGTCGGAGCAATTCGGCCTTGAGGATCTTCTCCACGACCTCCGCCAGCTTGCTCCGACACAGCGGGTGTGCGACTTCGTCCCGGGCCAGGCGCTCCACTCCTTCCAAATCGGACTCGGCGAGCCAAAGCCAGTCCGACGGATTGCTGGAATCAGTCTTCCGTGGCAAGCAGCACCCCTTCCCTTAGGACTGTGGCGAAAAAATGGTCCCCGACCGCCTGCTTCTCTCTGAGGCGCTGCGGCGCGATCGGGACCAAAGTGAATGCCGGGCGTGGCCAGATCGGTCGCATCGCGCGTCGAAACTCGGCCGCCGCCTTGAGCTGCTCCGTGGCGCCGTCGGCCACCAAACACAGGTCCACGTCGCTGTCCGGCCGAGCCTCTCCCCGTGCGTGGGATCCAAACAAATACACCGACCGGAGCGGCGCGGCACGGTCCATGGCCTCGAGGCACTGGGCCAGGGTCTCGCGCTGGTTTGTCAGCGACGGCGGCAGATTGTCCAGCAGCAGCTTCACAACGTGGCGGAACGATACGTCACGAGGTCCCACCCGACAAGGCGGAACTCCCTTCCAGACCTCACCGGGCTGGGGATCAGTAGGCACCGAAGGCCTCCGTCCAGGCCGCCGCCTGTTCTTCGGCGGAGAGCAGGGGCTTGGGTCGCGTGCTGACCTCGAAGGGCAGGCCTCGGCGGATCTCGATCTGGGCGAGCAGCAGGTTCACCGCGTCGGCGGGGGTCAAGCCGAGCCGATGGAGGATTCTTTCCGCGCGTTGCAGGCGCCGGGCCGGCACGCGCGTGCGGACGATGGCGGTTGAATCGCTCATGGGTGGAATGTGCCCGGTGCAGTGCTCCACGTCAACGGCCGGGCGTGCATCTACTCGCCCGACTCCAGCCCTCGCCTGCGCCCATCTAACGCACCTCCCCACCACTCCACGACTCCATCACTCCACCCCTCCACCACTCCAATACTCCTCCACGCCGCGGCCTCACTTCGGCCACTGGCCCTTGCCCATACCAACCCGCTGGCACAGCTCCTCGAAGCGCGGGTCATCGCGCAGGCCGTCCCAGGCACGGTCTGTGCGCAGGCCGCCGAAGTCGGTGGTGACGATCAACTCAGACCCGTAGTCGATCGCCCGGCCCAATGACTCAAGGGCTTGGTCCGTGTTGCCCAGCGCAGCATGAATCCACGCCTGGTAATACGGGTCCGCGTTCCCAGCCCGCTCACCCTGCTCGAGCCGGGCCAGGTACTCCAGGGCCTTGGCGCGATCCCCCATCCGGGCGTAGGCCCATCCCAGGCGTCCGTCCAGTTCGGGGCTGGGCCAGACCTCTCCTGAGCGCACAAAGGCGTCGATGGCCTGCTGGTACTGGCCCGTCGCCAGGAAGCAACGGGCGAGGAGCCACTGGCCCTGGGCGGTGTTTTCAGGAATCTCCTCGAGGCACCGGCGCGCGAGGCGAAAGGCCTCGTCATAGTTCCCCCAGATCAGTTCCCCGTAGGTCGCGTGCTCCAGCGTCCGCCGACGGGCGATGGCGTTGACGGGCCAATTGGTCTTGAGGCGTTCGTGATAGAGGCGGGATTCGTTCGTCCTACCCAGCCACCGGTAGGTAACGCTCCAACTGATGAGGGCGTCCGGCCAGATGTTGGTTAGCCGGTCGCACTCCGCCACGCCCCGTGTCCAATCGCGATCATAGAGGATCAACTTGTCCAGGAGCCGATCCGTCGCTAGAAAACTGGTGTCGTCGAGTTCGAGGATTCTCCCCGCCCGCTGGCCCAGGACCGGCCACACCTCGGCGGGCGGGCGGGAGTCAAAGAACTCCCGAAACAACTCCATGTAACCTTCGTGCGCCGTGACGTATTTAGGGTCCAAGGCGAGGGCACGATCGAAGCAATCCAACGCCTTCCGGTAAGCCGTCCAACCGGTTGCGGCCAGGTGATGGAACCGCGCCTGGAGAAACCACCGGTAGGCCTCGAGGTTCCTGGCCCACACCTGCTCGATCCTTCGTTGAACGTCGGCGTCCAGATCCCGGCCGAGGCTCTCGGCAATGGGCTCGAGAGCGCGTCGCTCGATCGCGATCGGGTCGTTGGTCGTGCCCTCGAACGTCCGTTCCCACTGGGGAGCGTCGTGGTCGCGCGCGTAGAACCGGAGTTCGAGCCGGAGGAGGTCGTTGGTCTTGCCCACCCGGCCGCTCAGGAGATAGCGCGTGGCATTGGTCCGGAGGACGTTGCGCCGGACTTCGTCCTCATCAAACCGGAGCCAGTCCGACTTGCGCGGGCCCGTGCTCACGCCGGGGATCAACGCCAGTCCGTCGATAAAGGCGTCCGTGATCCGCCCGGCCAACCAGAGGGATCGCTCGGTCTCATCCAGCGGCTCTGCGGGGGGAGCCGAGTACCGGAACGGCAGGACGAAGATCGAATCCGGGTCGGTCTCGGCGCCCGGGATCGTCCTCAGGCGGTGGGTCAGCGTACTCCACAGCAAGGTGCCAAACAGGGCGAGCATAGCGACCATGGCCAACGCCAGACCCGCCGTCCGGGCCAACGCCCAACGCCGCTGCCTTGTGCGCTGCTGCCTGACCGATCGGCCGCGCTGGAGCAGCTCGAGGTCGGCGCGGAGCGCCTCCGCGCTGGCATAGCGCTCGCGTGCGTCGCGGGCACACGCCCTCAGAACCACCGCGTTCAGTTCGACGAGCTGACCACTGTCCGGAGAGGATCGCAGCTCGGGAGGCAGCGCCGGGTACTCCTTCCGATCCTTTCCGGTGCTGATCTCGTAGAGGACCTTGCCCAGGCTGTAGAGGTCGGCCTGCGGTGAACCGGGCCCTTCCGGCGCCACATAACCCTCGGTGCCCACGTAGGAGAACGTGGTGTCCGCATCGGTCACCAGGCCGATGTCCGCCAGCTTGGGCACACCGCCCACGAAGATGATGTTCGACGGCTTGACATCGCGATGCACGAGGCCGTGTCCGTGCAGATGCGCCAGCGCGGTCGCCAGCGCCAGACCGATCTCGACACACTCGCCCGGCGGGAGCCGGCCGCGCTCCTTGAGGTCGTGCTTGAGCGTGTGAGGCGCATACTCGTGAGGATGGAGGATGGAGGATGGAGGATGGACAGATAGCGGAATTGAACTGAGCGCGGCACCCGTGGACTCCGCGTTCCGAGTTCCCCGTTCCGCGTTGGCATCGTCCGCCAGTTCCATGACGTAGTAGAAGTAGCCTTCGCCGCGGCCGACCTGGAGAAGGTCCACCTGGCTTTCGTGCGTGCGGGAGACGGGCTCAGCCTTGCGGATGCCCTCGAACTCGCGTTCGTAGGGCCGGTCGCTGTCGAAGTCGGAGCGATGGACGACCTTCACCGCCCGGTAGGTGCCGAGGGTGTTGCGGGCCAGCCAGACCTCGCCGTAAGCCCCGGCGCCGATGCGACGGATCAGTTCGTGATCGGGGATTGCTGGCGGCGGGTGGGGGACGGCCGAGGTTGCAGTGGTGCTGGGCGCGAGCGGTGGGCTGCCTGCGTCACCTGCCACGCCGTCAGGCAAAGGTCCGTGAGCCGATGGCAACTCGTCAGACATGGCTACCTCAACTGGCGGCAGGCATATCAGAGCGGCGACAGAAGGCCAGACGAAAGCTGGAGGTTCGCGGAGAGGTATGCTGAAAGGTATTGTCTCGCGCTCCGCGCCGTGCTTTGCTCAGGCCGTTGACCCGGAGCCACGTGAATCTCTGGCTGCACCTCGCACGCCATGAACCGCGAAAGCCCATCCTGGAACCAAACCCCCTGAAAGGAGAACCTCCATGTGCCCTCACCTCTCACGTCGTTGCTTTCTCAAGTCCACCGCCGCCGGCGCCGTGTCGCTGGGCGCCTTCGCGGCATGGGCGGAACGCCTGACCGCCGCCACGGCTTCCTCGGGTGCGGCCGCCAAGCCCAAGGTCCGCGTCGGCAAGATCTATCTCGGTAACCCGCACCCGGGCTGGCCTTCGTTCACGGTGGATCTCGACGCCGAGATGAAACGGTTCGAGGAAGGGATCGCGAAGGTGGCCCCTGCCCTGGCCGACGTTGAGTTCGTCGAGGCAGGGTTGGTGCGCGACGAGGTTCAACTCGCTCAGGCCAAGGAGAAGTTCAAAGACACCACCGGCATTCTGGTCCTCCAGCTCACGATGGGCATCCTCCCGCAGGTCAAGAGCCTGCTCGAACTCGGCTTGCCGGTCATGGTCTTCACCGTGCCGTACGCCGGGCACGAATGGCACACGATCGCCGGCCTCCAACGCGAGGGGAAGCTTATCGACGTCCTGCCCAGCAGCCGTTTTGAAGATATCGCCGTCGCGATCCGTCCCTTCCGCGCCATCCAGCGGCTCAAGTAGGCGCGCATCCTGAATGTCAACTATGACGGCGCCGATCCCGCCTACTGCCAGGCGATCCAGGACAAGTACGGCACCCGGGTCATCTCGCTCAAGTTTCCGGACCTTCAGAAGGCCTATGACGAAGCGGACGCCGCCGAGGCGCAGGCGGACGCCGATCGCTGGATCGGGGAGGCGGAGAAGATCGTTGAGCCGACCAAGGACGACATCTTGAAGGGCGCGCGAATGTATGTCGCGATGAAGAACCTGCTGGCGCAGCACCAGGCTGACGCGATCACGATGAACTGCCTGGGCATGGGGCTGATCGATAAAGGCATGGGCTACCCGTGTCTCGGCTTCGTGCGCTTCAACAACGAACTCCGGGCCGGCGTTTGCGAAGCGGACCTCAAGTCCACCATGACGCAGCTCCTGTTCACCTACCTGGTGGGCCGGACCGGCTTCGTCACGGACCCGGTGTTCGACCTCGCTACGAACACGATCATCCACGCCCATTGCGTCGGCGCGACGCAGATGGAAGGACCGGATAGCCGGCCGTCACCCTACCATATTCGCACGCACCTGGAAGATGGTCGTGGTGTGTCGCTCCAGGTCCGGATGCCAGTAGGCGGGAAGGTCTCGATGGCCCGGCTGATCGGCACAGACCTCATGCTGTTCTCGACGGGTGACGCGGTGGACAGCCCGTTCGTGGACCGCGCCTGCCGCACGAAGCTGACCATGCGGGTGGAAAACATCGAGAAGTTCCTCGAGAACTGGTCGTGCGGCCTGCATCGGGTCGTCTTCTATGGCGATCACACGCGCGACCTCCGCCGCTTGTGCCGGTTCAAGCAGATCCGCTTCCTCCGTGAAGGCATTGACGACCTCCAGAACGTCCCCGGCCTCGAGTGGGAGCCGCACGTGCATGCCTGAGGGGAGTCCGCAGGCATTCGAACGAGCGGCGGAAGAGAACTGGCGAGTGGAGAAGGGAAGGCCGCGCTCATTGCTGACCGCGGCCTTGATCGAGAACGGATCGGGTTCGCTTACACCAGGCCCTGGTCGAGCATGGCGTCGGCGACCTTGACGAAGCCCGCAATGTTGGCCCCGACCACGTAGTTGCCCGGGGCGCCGTACTCGGCGGCGGTGTCGCAAGCGTTCTTGTGGATGGTGACCATGATCTGGTGCAGCCGGTTGTCCACTTCCTCGCGCGTCCACGGCAGCCGCATCGAGTTCTGGCACATCTCGAGGCCGGAGGTGGCCACGCCGCCCGCGTTGGCCGCCTTGCCCGGACCGTAGAGGACTTTCTTCGCAAGGAACAGCTCGATCGCCGCCGGTTCGCTTGGCATATTCGCCGCCTCCGAGACCAGGATGCAGCCGTTGTCGAGCAACTTCTTGGCGTCCTCGCCGCTGATTTCGTTCTGCGTGGCGCACGGGAAGGCGCAGTCGCACTCGATGCCCCACGGGCGCTGGCCTTCGACATACTTCGCGCCGAACTTGTCGGCGTACTCCTTGATGCGGCCGCGGCGGACATTCTTCAGGTCCATCACCCACGCCAGCTTCTCTTCGTTGATGCCGTCCTTGTCATAGATGAACCCGTTCGAGTCGGACACGGTAACGGGCTTGGCGCCGACCTGCAGGAGTTTCTCGATGGTGTATTGGGCGGCGTTGCCGGAGCCCGACACGGTGCAGACCTTGCCTTCGATGGACTCGCCACGGGTTTTGAGCATTTCCTGGGCGAAATAGACGCAGCCGTAGCCCGTGGCCTCGGACCGGATGAGCGAGCCGCCCCACTTCAGACCCTTGCCCGTGAGAACGCCGGTGAACTCGTTGGCCAGGCGCTTGTAATGGCCGAACAGGTAACCGATCTCGCGGCCGCCCACCCCGATGTCACCCGCCGGCACGTCGGTGTCCGGACCGATGTGACGCCATAATTCGGTCATGAATGACTGGCAGAAGTGGAGCACTTCGTTGTCCGATTTGCCGTGAGGATCGAAGTCCGATCCGCCCTTGGCGCCGCCCATGGGCAGCGTGGTCAGCGAGTTCTTGAAGATCTGCTCGAAGCCGAGGAATTTCAGGATGCTGGGATTCACGGAGCGATGGAAACGCAGCCCGCCCTTGTACGGTCCCAACGCGTTGTTGAACTGAATGCGGTAGCCGCGATTGACCTGGAAGTCGCCGTGATCATCCACCCACGGGACGCGGAAGATGATCTGCCGATCGGGCTCGGTCAGCGACTCGAGGATGCGGATATCCTGGTAGCTCTTGTGCCGTTGAATGGCCGGCTCGATGGATTCGAACACTTCGGTGACAGCCTGGAGAAACTCCGGCTCGTTGGCGTTGCGTTTCTTGACGATTTCGAGGGTTTCCTGGATGAGGCCCATGGGTGGTGTCTCCGGTTGGGGTGATTAACGGTTCAGGGGTTTGCCGCAGGGGTTCACGCAGGGGACCGCAAAAGACGGCTCACGCACCCGGGAAGGCCTGCCCCGCTGCGGGGGCGTGCGCTTCCCAACGTCCGCACAACCGTGGTCAATCGTCACCTGCATCATACGGGCAACGTGGTAGTCAAATCGTAGCGTTCTGTCCATAACAATTTTCGCAACTTGACGATGCCTGGTATTGAGGACAATTATGTCACGGCGACCCAACAACCGTCCGGCGGGGCGGGAAGAACTGAGCCCAGCGGGTGGCGCTGGGAAAAGGCCCCAGCGCGGGTGCCCGGGCGGTTGACGCGCCTGGAACTTGGCTTACGGTTTGAACCATGCGACGCGGGCGGACTATTTGACTGAGCAATGCAGATCGACACCCTCAAGGTCTTTTGTGACATCGTGCGCCTGCGCAGCTTCTCCCGGGGCGCCGAGGCGAACCAGGTGCTGCAAGCAACGGCCAGTCTGACGGTTCAGCGGCTGGAGAAACACCTGGGGGTGACGCTGATCGACCGGTCCTGCCGGCCGTGGAAACTGACGCGCGAGGGCCAGGTGTTCTACGGGGGCTGTCGGGAGATCCTGGACAGTTACTATGCGTTGGAGAGCGAAGTGCGCGGGAAGCAGAACGCCGCCGACACGGTGGTGCGCGTGGCGGCCATCTACTCCGTCAACCTGCACGACATGAGCCGCTGCGTGCGGCGGTTCAGCGAACTGCGGTCGCAGGCCCGGGTGGAGTTGGAGTATCTCCACCCCAGCCGCGTGCGCGAACGCGTGATGAACGATGAGGTGGATCTGGGCATCATCTCATTCCCCGAGGGGCGGCGGGATCTGACGGTGGTCCCTTGGCGTGACGAGCCGATGGTGTTGGCCTGTCCTCCGCAACACCGGCTGGCCCGGGAGAAACGCCTCGCGGCGAAGCAGCTCGAGGGCGAGGCGTTTGTGGGTTTCGACACGGACCTGGTGATCCGCAAGAAGATCGACGCGTTTCTGCGGGAACACGGGGTGGAGGTCAAGGTCGGGCTGACCTTCGACAACATTGAGGCCGTCAAACGCGCGGTGGAGGTCGGTTCCGGCGTGGCCATTCTGCCGCGACCGACGCTCGAGCACGAACTGCAGGCGCACACGCTCGCCGCGATTCCGTTTTCTCCCCAGAACTTCGTGCGTCCGCTGGGGATTGTGTATCGCCGCGGGCGACGGCTTTCGCCCAATACCGAGGCGTTCATTGAACTGTTGCAGAACGGCGGCAGCGAACCGAGCGCCCGAAACAGCGCGAAAACGCCGTGACCCGTGACCGATGAATCCAGACACCGAAAACACGCGGTCGCAATCGAAGGGGTCGGTCATGAGCACCGGTCTGCCCGGCTTGGACCGCGTTCTGACCGGGCTGCGGCCGGGCGACAACGTGGTGTGGGAGGTGGACAGCATTCAGGACTACCTGCCGGTCTTGGGACCGCTGTGCAGCGAAGCCAGCCGGCTGCGGCGGAAGCTGATCTACTTCCGTTTTGCCCGGCACGCGCCTTTGCTGGGGGAGGAATGCGGCGCGCAGATTCACGTGCTGAATGCGGAGGAAGGGTTCGAGCGCTTCCTGACCGAGATCCTGGACGTGATCGAGCGGGCTGGGCCGGGGGCATTCTACCTCTTCGATTGCCTGTCCGACCTCGCGGCCGACTGGTTCAGCGACCGGATGCTGGGCAATTTCTTCATGATCACCTGTCCGTATCTCTACGAGCTGGACACGATCGCCTACTTCGCCCTGCAGAAGAACCTGCACTCCTTTCATGCCACGCAGTCGATCTTCAACACGGCCCAGGTGATCCTGGAGGTCTATCGCAAGGACCAGCGGTTCTTCATTCACCCGATGAAGGTGTGGCAGCGGTACTCGCCCACGATGTACACGCTGCACAGTTGGGAGGGGGATACCTTCAAGCCGGTCACGCGCAGCGCCACGATCACCGACATCCTGGCCAGCGTGCCGAAGCCTTGGTTGGAGTTCACCATCCACCGTCCGGGCGTCTGGGCGCGGACCTTCCAGGAGGCTCAGGACACGCTCGACGCACTGCGCGCGGGCCGCCCGCCCACGCACGATCCGCCGGAGATGTTCCAGCGCCTGATGAAGATGGTGGTGTCCCGGGAGGCGCATTTCCAGGCGCTGGCCGAGAAGTATTTCAACCTGGCCGACCTGGTCGAGATCATGCAGCGTTTGATCGGCACGGGCATGATCGGTGGCAAATCCCTCGGCATGCTGTTGGCCCGCGCCATCCTGAAGAAGTCGGACCCGAAATGGGCCAGTCTGCTGGAAAGCCACGATTCGTTCTTCGTCGGAGCGGATGTCTTCTACACGTATCTGGTGCAGAACGGCTGCTGGTGGCTGCGCCGCCGGCAGAAGGACTTTAGCGTCTATCTCCAGCGCGCCGAGGAAGCGCGCCAGAAGATTCTCAACGGCACCTTCCCGGACTACATCCAGCAGCAGTTCATGGAGATGCTGGAGTACTTCGGCCAGTCGCCGCTGATCGTCCGCTCCAGCAGCTTGCTCGAGGACAACTACGGCAACGCCTTCTCCGGGAAGTACGAGAGCGTGTTCCTCGCCAACCAGGGCACGCCGCAGGAGCGCCTTCAGGCATTCATGCGCGCAGTGCGGACCGTGTATGCCAGCGCCATGAGCGAGGAAGGCTTGAGTTACCGGCTGCAGCACGGCCTGCTCGATCGCGACGAGCAGATGGCCCTCCTGGTGCAGCGGGTCTCCGGCGAATTGCACGAGCACTTGTTCTTCCCCCACGCGGCCGGCGTCGGCTTCTCCTTCAACCCTTTCGTGTGGAACGAGGACATCGACCCGCAGGCCGGCATGTTGCGCCTTGTGTTCGGACTCGGCACCCGCGCCGTGGACCGGTCGGACGACGACTACACGCGGCTGGTCGCGCTGAATGCCCCGCTCAAGCGCCCCGAAGCCCGGTCCGACGAAGTGCGCCAATACGCCCAGCGACGCGTGGATGTGCTCGACCTCAAAGCCAACCAGCTCACCAGCCGTGAATTCGAGCTCGTGGCGCAGTCGTTGCCTGAGGACCTGATCGACCTGTTTGCCACGCGCGACGAGACCACGCCCCGGCACGCGTTGGACCGCGATCAGGCCGGCGCGTTTTTCGGCGTGCTGACGTTCGAGCGGCTGCTGGGGGCGACGGATTTCGTTCCCGCCATGCGCGAGCTGTGCCGCACGCTGCAAGAGGCCTATCACTATCCGGTGGACATCGAGTTCACCGCCAACTTCACTCCGGACGGCCTGTTCCGGATCAACCTGCTGCAATGCCGGCCCTTCGCCGTCAAGATCGGCGGCGAAGGGAGCCGCGTGAAGGTGCCCGAACAGGTGGCTCCTGCCCACGTTTTCCTCCGTTCCGCCGGACCCGTCGTGGGCCACAGTCTGGCGACGGTGATCGACCGGTTGGTGTACGTTGTGCCGTCGGTGTACAGCCAGATGAGCATGAGCCAGCGCTACTCGATCGCGCGCACCATCGGGCGGCTCACGCACCTCGAGCCGCGCGGCCAGCGCACGATCATGCTCGTGGGGCCAGGCCGCTGGGGCACGTCGATGCCTTCGCTCGGCGTGCCGGTGTCGTTTGCCGAGATCAACACCGTCTCGGTGGTTTGCGAACTGACCGTCATGCACGAGGGCTTGGTACCGGACGTGTCGCTCGGCACGCACTTTTTCAACGACCTGGTGGAAATGGACATGCTCTACCTCGCGGTGTCACCCGGCCGCGAGGGTCACGCCTTGAACGAGGAATTCGCCCGCCAGCAACCCAATCAGTTGACCCGGCTGCTGCCGTCGGCGGGCCCGCTCGCCGAAGCCCTGCGGGTGATCGATTCGGGCAGTTTGATCGACGGCGGGGTGATCCAGCTCAACGTGGATTCCATGAAACAGCGCGGCTTGTGCTACTGGGAGCGCCGGAGCTAGACCAGCTTCGTGCCGCGCCGATGGCCGGGAGCGAAGCTGAATTCTGTTGCGCCAGGGCCGCACGATGGTAGTTAAGACGGGATTTTATAGATGGGCAACGCGAACAAGACGACAGTCCGAGAGCGGGATCCCCTGACGGGGTTGCCGCGCCAACAGGGTTTGTACGACCCGCGGTTCGAGCACGAGTCGTGCGGCGTCGGGTTCGTCGTGAACGTCAAAGGCCGGCGGTCCCACGACATCATCCGCCAGGCCCTCCAGATTCTCATCAACCTGCGCCATCGGGGCGCCTGCGGCTGCGAGGCCAACACCGGCGACGGCGCCGGCATCCTCCTCCAGATGCCCCAGCGCTTCCTCCAGCAGGCGTGTGCCGACGCCGGGATCGAGTTGCCCGACCCCGGTCGCTACGGCGTGGGGGCCATCTTCCTGCCGGCGGAGGCCCCGCACCGGCTCAAGTGCGAACGGCGCCTCAACGAGATCATCGAAGCGGAAGGCCAGACCGTGCTGGGCTGGCGCACGGTGCCCACGAACAACAGCAACCTCGGGGGCACCGCCCGCGCCGGCGAGCCGTTCGTGCGCCAGGTGTTCATCGGCCGGAACCCGTGCCTCGAAACCGAGATGGACTTCGAGCGCAAGCTCTACGTCATTCGCCGTCGCGCTGAGAACGCCATCCGTTACTCGGGCAACAAGTCCACGGCGGACTTCTACGTTTGCAGCCTCTCGTACAAGACGCTCGTCTATAAAGGCATGTTGATGTCCGAGCAGGTCGAGGAGTATTTCCCCGACCTGACCGATCCGGCGATGGAGACGGCGTTGGCGCTGGTCCACTCGCGGTTCAGCACGAATACGTTTCCCAGTTGGCCGCGGGCGCATCCGTATCGTTACCTGGCGCACAACGGCGAGATCAACACGCTGCGGGGCAACGTGAACTGGATGCGTGCCCGCCAGGCGCTGCTCGAATCCGAGCTGTTCGGCGCGGAGCTCAAGAAGCTCCTGCCGATCATCTGCGAAGACGGCAGCGATTCGGGCATGTTTGACAACTGCCTGGAACTGCTCGTGCTCGCCGGCCGGTCGCTGCCGGAGGCGGTGATGATGATGATTCCGGAGCCGTGGGCGAACCACGAGAGCATGAGCCCGGAGAAGAAGGCGTTCTACCGGTTCCATAGTTGCCTGATGGAGCCCTGGGATGGCCCGGCCTCGGTGGCGTTCACGGACGGAGTGCGCATCGGCGCTTGCCTGGACCGCAACGGCCTGCGCCCCTCGCGATATTACATCACGAAGGATGATCTCGTGATCATGGCCTCGGAGGTGGGCGTGCTGGACATCGCGCCGGAGCGCGTGCTCCACAAGGGCCGCCTCCAGCCCGGCCGCATGTTCCTGGTGGATACCGAACCGGGCCGCATCGTGGCCGATGAAGAGATCAAGCAGCAGGTGGCCACCGCCCATCCCTACCGGCAGTGGCTGGACCAGCACCTGATCGAGTTGTCCGAGCTGGCCGATTCACCCGAGGTGCCGAAGCCGGACCACCGGAGCGTGCTCCAGCGCCAGCAGGCGTTCGGCTACACCTACGAGGACCAGCGTCTCCTGCTCGCCCCGATGGCGCGGGACGGCGTCGAGGCCATCGGCTCGATGGGCACTGACACTCCGCTCGCGGTGCTCTCCGACAAATCGCAACTGCTCTACAACTATTTCAAGCAGCTCTTCGCGCAGGTCACCAACCCACCCATCGACAGCATCCGCGAGGAGATTGTCACTTCCGCCAGCGTCGCGCTCGGTTCCGAGGGCAACCTGCTCAAGCCTCAGCCCGAGAGCTGTCATCTGATCGAACTCCAGTCGCCGGTCCTTACCAACGAGGAATTGGCCAAGCTTAAGCACGTGGCCGAAGGCCGGTTCAAGGCCGTCACGCTGCCCATTCTGTTCAAGATCAACCATGCCGGCGCCGGGCTGGAGAAGAGCCTGGAGGATTTGTTCGCCCAGGCCAGCCAGGCCATCCGGGACGGGGCGAACATCCTGATTCTTTCCGACCGCGGCCTGACGCGCGATCTGGCGCCCATCCCGGCACTGCTTGCCGTGGCCGGCTTGCACCATCACCTCATCCGCGAAGGCACGCGCGCCCGCGTCGGCCTCGTGCTCGAATCCGGCGAGCCGCGCGAGGTCCACCATTTTTCGCTGCTCATCAGTTACGGCTGCAGCGCCATCAATCCTTACCTCGCCTTCGAGACGCTGGATGACATGATCCGCGAGGGCCTGCTGCCCAATCTCGACCGCCCGACCGCCTGCAGGAATTACGTCAAGGCGGCCGTCAAGGGCATCGTCAAGGTCTGCTCCAAGATGGGCATTTCCACGATCCAGAGTTACCAAGGCGCGCAGATCTTCGAGGCCGTCGGCTTGAACAAGCACGTCGTCCAGAAATACTTCACCGGCACGCCGTCCCGCGTGGAGGGCGTCGGCCTGGATGTGCTGGCCAAGGAAGTGCAGATGCGTCACGAGCACGCCTTTCCGCGCGTGCCGGTCAATGGCCACGTGCTGGACGCCGGCGGCAATTACCAGTGGCGCAGCGATGGCGAGTTCCACCTGCTCAACCCGGAGACGATCCACAAGCTCCAGCGTGCCTGCCGGACGGACAACTATGCGGTCTTCAAGGACTACTCCGGGGTCGTCAACCAGCAGACGCAGAAGCTCGCCACCTTGAGAGGCTTGCTCGGCCTGAAATACGCGCCGCACGTGATCCCGCTCGACGAGGTCGAGCCCGCCGAGACGATCATGAAGCGCTTCAAGACGGGCGCGATGTCCTACGGGTCGATCAGCCAGGAGGCGCACGAAACGCTGGCCATCGCCATGAACCGCATCGGCGGCAAGAGCAACACCGGCGAGGGCGGCGAAGACGCGGCCCGCTACGTGCCCCTGCCGAACGGCGACTCGCTCAACAGCGCGATCAAGCAGGTCGCGTCCGGACGCTTCGGCGTGACCAGCCTGTACCTCGTCAACGCGAAAGAGCTCCAAATCAAGATGGCCCAGGGCGCCAAGCCCGGCGAAGGCGGCCAGTTGCCCGGAGCGAAGGTCTATCCGTGGATCGCCAAGGTTCGCCACTCGACCCCGGGCGTCGGCCTGATCTCGCCACCGCCGCACCACGACATCTATTCCATCGAGGACCTCGCGGAGTTGATCCACGATCTCAAGAACGCCAATCCGCGGGCACGCATCAGCGTGAAACTCGTTTCCGAGGTCGGCGTCGGCACCATCGCCGCCGGCGTGGCCAAGGCCCATGCCGACGTCGTGCTCATCAGCGGCTACGACGGCGGGACGGGCGCGTCGCCGCAGACCTCGATCAAGCACGCCGGCCTGCCGTGGGAGCTCGGGCTCGCCGAAACCCACCAGACGCTCATGCTGAACAACCTCCGCAGCCGCATTGTCGTGGAGGCGGACGGCAAGTTGATGACCGGGCGCGACGTGGTAGTGGCCGCGCTGCTCGGGGCCGAGGAATTCGGCTTTGCGACACTGCCGTTGGTGGTGCTCGGCTGCATCATGATGCGCGTCTGTCACCTGAACACCTGCCCGGTGGGCGTCGCGACGCAGAATCCCGAGCTCCGCAAATCCTTCACCGGAAAGCCCGAGCACGTTGTCCACTTCATGCGCTTCATGGCCCAGGAAGTCCGCGAGCTGATGGCGCAGCTCGGCTTCCGCCGATTCGATGAGATGGTTGGCCGCGTGGACCGGCTCGAAGTCAAGAAGGCCATTCACCATTGGAAAGCCAAGGGCCTCGACTTCTCGAACATCCTCTACCAGCCGAATGTGGGATCCGAGGTGGGCTCCCACTGCCAGATCGCGCAGGACCACGGCATCGAGAAGTCGCTCGACCAGCGCATTCTGATGAAGCTCTGCGAACCGGCGATCGAACGCCAGGAGCGCGTGCGCGCCACCCTGCCGATCCGCAACGTCAACCGCGTCGTCGGCACCATCGTCGGCAGCGAAGTCACCCGCCGCCACGGCGCGGCGGGGCTGCCGGAGGACACCATCCGCGTGAAGTTCAAGGGCAGCGCGGGTCAGAGCTTCGGCGCGTTCATGCCGCGCGGCATGACCTTCCTGCTCGAAGGCGACGCCAACGACTACCTCGGCAAGGGCCTCAGCGGGGGCAAGATCATCGTCTTCCCGCCCGACGGTTCCACCTTCGTGGCCGAGGAGAACATGATCATCGGCAACGTGGCGTTTTACGGCGCGACGAGCGGCGAGGCTTACATCCGCGGCATGGCCGGCGAACGCTTCTGCGTCCGCAACAGCGGCGTTAACGCGGTGGTCGAGGCCGTCGGCGATCACGGCTGCGAGTACATGACCGGCGGGCGCGTCGTGGTGCTGGGCCCGACTGGACGCAACTTTGCCGCCGGCATGAGCGGGGGCACCGCCTACGTGCTCGATGAGCAAGGCGATTTCCGCCTCCGCTGCAACCTGCAGATGGTGGGCCTGGAAAAACTGGACGACGCCGAAGAGATCGAGCAGGTGCGCCAGATGATCGCGCGCCATTTCGACCACACCAAGAGCCAGCTCGCCTTCCGCGTGCTCGGCCAATGGCCGAAGCTCCTCGCCCAATTCGTCAAGGTGATGCCGCGGGACTACCAGCGCATGTTGGCCGCGATGAAGAAGGTGCAGAACTCCGGTCTGAGCGGCGAACAAGCTGTGATGGTCGCCTTCGAGGAGAATGCCCGCGACCTCGCCCGCGTCGGCGGCGGATGATGCCGTGCGCCTCATAACCTCTGAACAGGAGGAACTCGGCCAAACCCGCAACCGCCCCTCCTACCCCTGCCTCCAGACTACATAGTCCGGTATCGTGACCGGCTCCTGGCGCGGTTGGTGGCCGGACCGACACGCACACGGGCGGGCAGTCTGGGTGCAGCGATTCCGCGCCTTCCGCCAGCCGGATGACTCGCCCGAACCGTTGATGGACGCCCTAACGGCATTTCTACTGCGAGCTACGTGAGTCGCGCGCCGAGCCCCAGCAAACCGCCCACGCCCGCAAAGCCGTCAGTGAAATGGCCCTCCGGTGGCAGGGGCACGAGGCGCGGCTTGCAATCCGCCGGCGCCGGCGCCGGCTCCCTCGCAAGCGAAGTCTTTGTGCTTTCTTCCGCGCTCGCGTGCTGGTAGTGGTTGCCGGCTCCCATGAACGAGTCGGAGTGGACAACCCGGAAGCAGCGAATCGACACGCGACTCCGATCTCGGCGCCTTCGCCGGGAGATCAGCCAAGCGCGGGAATCCTCTACCGCCCAGCCCACATCCTGAACCATCCCTAGCCCATGCCCGTCAAGAAATCCGAGCTCTATTCCTCGCTCTGGGCCAGTTGTGACGAACTGCGCGGCGGGATGGACGCCTCGCAATACAAGGATTACGTCCTCGTCCTTCTGTTCGTCAAATACGTCTCCGACAAATATGCCGGCCAGAAGGATGCGCTCCTCGATGTGCCCCAGGGCGGCAGGTTTGCCGACATGGTCACGCTCAAGGGCGACAAGGAAATCGGCGACAAGATCAACAAGATCATCGCCAAGCTCGCCGAGGCCGACGATCTCAAGGGCGTCATCGACGTGGCCGACTTCAACGACGCCGACAAACTGGGCAAGGGCAAGGAGATGGTGGACCGCCTCAGGAACCTCGTGTCCATCTTCGACAACCCGGCGCTCGACTTCAGCGGCAACCGCGCCGAGGGCGACGACCTCCTCGGCGACGCTTACGAATACCTGATGCGCCACTTCGCCACGGAGTCGGGCAAGAGCAAGGGGCAGTTCTACACGCCGGCCGAAGTCTCGCGTGTCATGGCCAAGGTCGTCGGGGTCGGGAGCGCGAAAAGCGCCAACCAGACCATCCACGATCCGACGTGCGGCTCCGGTTCACTCCTGCTCAAGGCCCACGACGAAGCCAAGGGCGCCACCGGCCACGACCTGGCGCTCTACGGGCAGGAAATGGACAACGCCACCGCCGCGCTGGCCCGGATGAACATGATCCTCCATCACTGCCCCACGGCGGAAATCTGGAAAGACAATGTTCTGGCCAGCCCGCACTTCAAGGCACAGGACGGCCGGCTCAAGACCTTCGATTTCGTCGTCGCCAATCCGCCGTTCTCCTTCAAGGCGTGGAGCAATGGGTTCGACCCGAACAACGACGAATTCAAACGCTTCGAGTTCGGCATCCCGCCCCAGAAGAACGGCGACCTCGCCTTCGTTCTCCACATCCTCACCTGCCTCAAGAGCACCGGCAAAGCCGCCGTCAACCTTCCCCACGGCGTCCTCTTCCGGGGCGGCGCGGAAGCCGCCATCCGCCGCGAGATTGTCCGGCGCGGCTACATCAAGGGCATCATCGGCCTGCCGGCAAATCTGTTCTACGGCACCGGCATCCCGGCCTGCATCCTTGTGCTCGACAAGGAAAACGCCGCCGCCCGCAAAGGCATCTTCATGATTGACGCCTCCAAGGGCTTCATCAAGGACGGCAACAAGAACCGCCTCCGCGCCCAGGACATCCACAAGATCGTGGACACCTTCACGCGCCTGGCCGAAGTCCCCCGCTACTCGCGCATGGTGTCGCTGGCGGAGGTCAGCGACCCGAAGAACGACTTCAACCTCAACCTCCCGCGCTACATCGACAGCACCGAGCCGGAGGACTTGCAGGACATTGACGCCCACCTGCGCGGCGGCATCCCTAACCGCGACATTGACGACCTCGAACGCTACTGGCAGGTCATCCCCGGCGTTCGCTCCACGGTGTTCAAGAAAGCCGACCGCCCCGGCTACAGTCAGCTCCGGGTCGCCGTCGCGGACATCAAGCCCGCCATCTTCGGCC
>Ga0315288_10004394_pt1 | contig 17926 bp, 11 predicted proteins | sample YL17G11_20_MG_FD_203454 | JGI IMG/M metagenome (GOLD analysis project Ga0315288, IMG submission 203454) | Sediment microbial communities from Yellowstone Lake, YNP, Wyoming, USA - YL17G11_20 | ecosystem: Environmental > Aquatic > Freshwater > Lake > Sediment | place: USA: Wyoming | collected... | reverse complement strand
CGCCGAGGTTGAAGCTGTCGTACTGGCTCCGGATGAGCTGGGTGAGGATGGACCGCTCCCAGTCGTTGACGATGAGGTCGGAGAGGGCGTTGGCCAGGTAGTGCCGGAACATCACCTTGAGGTCGGCGGGCTTGGCGGCGCTCTTGGCGTCGCTGCTCTGGAGGCGGCAGGTGAAAAGGGTCTGTTCTCCCAGGCGCTTCTCGTCGACGGCGACGGCGAAGCCCTGCTGGGCCAGAAAGCCGAACTCGAAGGAAAGCCGGTCGCGGACGCGATCGACGTTGTCGACCGTGGCAATCCGGATTTCCTCCATAACCTGCATCGCCCAGCCACCCCCAAAGACGGAAATTGGCCCGGGGCTCGGCCCGGGCGCTACAATATATGTGTCCGCCGGAGGGGTGTTGTATTCGGCCAGGGGCGCCCAGGGGAGGAAAAATCGGCTAGTCGGATCCGCGTTTTCGGCTGTCTCGGCGACGACGGCAGCCGCGGTTTACCGAGTATTTTGCCCTGTGCTATAATACCCGTGCGAAGCGAACGGATTTTGTCAGAGCAAGCGTTTCTCGTGACAATTCGATAAGCGCGACATGGGCGGTTAGCTCAGGTGGTTAGAGTACCTGCTTGACATGCAGGGGGTCACTGGTTCAAGTCCAGTACCGCCCACCATTTGAAAGTCATGAGCGGCAGGGCCGAGAGGCCTTGCCGCTCTTTTATTGTAGGCGGTTTAGGCGGGCCGCGTCAGCCACGCGTCAGCCACGCGGGTCCAGGATGCGGTCCATCGTTTCGGCCACCTGCCGATGCTGGTCGGGCAAAGTGTGCGCGTAGGTGTCGGCCGTGGTGCTGAACCGCGAGTGGCCGAGGAACTCCTGGATGGTCTTCATGTTCTCGCCGGCGGCCAGGAGGAGGGTGGGCTTGAACGAGCGGCGGATAAGACTGACTTGCCCAGCGGCGTCGTCTCGGGAACCACGCGACCCGAGTCCCGGCCCGGCTTCGCCCGCGTCCTGGCCCTGGCCGGCGAAGGCGCGTTCTCGGTCCTCCTGGTCTGGAAGTTCGACCGCCTCGCCCGACACCTTACCTACACCGTCACCACCGCGACCGCCCTGCGGGAGCGACACAGCGTGGTCCTCCGCCCCGTCACCGAACCCATAGACACCGCTACCGCCATGGGCGAGATGATCTTCGCCGTTCTCTCGGGCATGGCCCAGCAGGAGCACCAGGCGATTTCCGAACGCACGATGGCCGGCAAACGGGAGAAGGCCGCGGCGGGAGGCTTCACCGGCGGCCCGGTGCCCTACGGTTACGCCACCGACCCCCAGGGCGGCCTCGTTCTCGTTCCCGGGGAAGCGGAAACTGTTCCACGCCACGCCTTCCGGAGAGGTCTGGCAGACCAACCCCGTCAGCGCCAAGGGCAAGGGCATCTCCGACACCCTCGGGGTCAAGCCGCCGCCACGCTACTACGCGCTCCCGACACCGCGCCCCAACCGCGTGTAGGCAAAACGCCCGTCGCGCCCCGTACCCTCCGAACGCTTTCACCACAAGGGTTCAGACCGCCTTATTGTCACTACTCACTGTTCAAGACGTAGGAGATCGTGGACGACCTGGAAGCGGCCCTTGAGGTCTTCGGTGGCCTGGCTGAGGCACTTTGGTAGGGACGCCATCCTGGACCGACTCGTCCCCAATGGGTTCGCAGACTCAAGGTGAGTCTAGGCCAAGACGCCAGCCTGCTACCCTGCCGCCGCGGCCAGCCACGCCAAAAGAAGCAGGACGACCGTCTCCGTCACCTCGTTCAGGGCCCCGTAGGTGTCGCCGGTCAAGCCCCCCAGCCGCCGCGAGATCAGAGCCGCGAGGCCGTGGGCCACGGCCAGCGCCCCCAGAACGGCGGCGACGACCGCGCGCGAGAGCGGCCACGGGCTCCGGGCTTCGAGGGCGCCGGGGAAGAAAACCACGGCCAGGACCGATGCGGCGACAAGGGCGGCCCAGAGGGCGACGGAGGCGATCAGCGGGCCCGAACCGAGACGGCGGGCGAAGGCCCGTCCCAAACCGGAGCCCGGCTGAGCGGGAGGGAAGACAGCCATGGCCAGGACGATGGCCTGTCGCCCGGTCATGGGGGCGACCATGAGCCCCAAATAGCGCGGCGCACCGCTCAGCGAGGCAAGGAGCGTGAGTTTGAGAAGCAGCATGGACACCAGGGCCGCCACCCCCAGGGCCCCGAGCCGGGAATCCCTCATGATGGCCAAGGCCCTCTGCCGGTCGGCCCGGCTGAAGAGACCGTCGCTCGTGTCGGCCAGGCCGTCCAGGTGCAGCCCGCCCGTCAGGAAGCCGGCGACCACGAGTTCCAGGGCGGAACGGGCCAGGAGGCTGATCCGCCCGAAGATGAGGTCCGTGGCTACAAGCGCAAGCCCGACGACCAGCCCGACCAGGGGGAAGAAAGCAGCCGAAAGCGGGAGAGCGCTAGCGGTCCGCTCCGTGGAGTCGGCCCGGTCTGCGACCGCTAGAATGGTGAGCACGGCGAAAGCCGCCTTCAGACCGCTCCAGGGGTGCCGGGCCCCGCTCCCTTTCGTCAGCAGGGCGACCACCCCCGGGCGGCCCGGCCCCGCGTAGTACGCCCCGCCGGTCGCCTGAGAATCCCGAGGGCCTGGACGGGTCTTTCCGAGCCGGCCAGGTGTCTCTCGAAGTCCCGGCCGAACCCGGGGGCGACAGTGACCAGAAACGCCGTCGCCGGGCCGGCCGAGGCCTCGAGGTCCAGGGTGCACCCGGGGTCGGCCACTAGCTCCAACCGCGAGCGGGAGGCGAGGTTTTTCTGGCCTCCGCGGCGATGCCCCGGGAGCCGACCGGCGCCACGTCGCCGCTGGCCGGATGACCGAGGGCGAGCCTCAGGGTCGGTATGTCGGCCACGGCCGGGCTCTCCAGGGAGACGGCCTTCCCCACCTTGGGTTCCCCGACTACCAGGACCACATCGCCCGCGCGGGCCCGGTCCCAGCGCGGGCGGCCGACGGTCGCCACCACGGTGATGCCCACGCCGGTCTGCGAGGTGGCCACGTTCTTCTCCGTGCTGCCGGTGAGGGCGACCGTCCGGTCGAGCCCGGCGGCCCGCAGCTCGTCGAGCACTCCCGCCATGATGTCCCGTCCCGACGGCTCGGGTTCGACGCACAGGCAGCAACACACGGCCAGCGGCTCGGCTTCCAGGGCCAGTAGCTCCATGAGCGGGACGCGGCTGCAAAAGCGGCCCACCACGTAGCCGGGGACCCCGACGCTATCGCCTGGCTTCGGACCGATGCCGCCGAGAGAGTCGCAGGCGACGGCCAGGCGGCGGCCACCGGTAGCCGAGAGGATGAGGACGTCGCCGTAGCGCCGGCCTGCGCTCACCGCGACTCCCTCGCCCGAAACAGCCCGAGGCGATCGGCCGCGGCCGCCGCCGCCCAGGCCAGGCCCACGTTGAGCAGGCTCGCCACCAGGAGCGGGACCAGCATGGCCGCGAAGAAGGCCGTCCCGAAGCCCGGCACGAGGATGAAGAGCGCCGGAAGGGCGAAGCCGTTCAGGACCACGCCCCCGGCGCTGGCCACCCCGCGCCCGGCGACGCGCCGCAGGAAGTACGTCCCCAGGGCGCACCCGGCCATGCCGGCCGCGATGAGACCGTGAATGGGCAAGCCCAAGGGAAAGCCGGCGGTGAGCGCCGTCAGAACATGGCCTAGCGCGGCCACGGTCGCGGCGGACCCGCCTCTCAGGGCCAGGGCGGCGAAGTAGCCGGGAGCTGAGTCGAGAGCGGGGGTCCCGACGAGGCTCGGGATCTTGATGAAGGAACCGACAGCCGAGAGGGCCGTCAGGACTGCCAGGAGGGCTAATTGTCTAGCTTTCACTCTGGTTGCGCTCCCCCTTCGCGGGCGGCGGATTCGGCCCGGCCTCGCCCTTCACGATCAGCGGGAGGCCGGCGACCATGAAGTGGACGTCATCGAAAGCCGCGGCCAGGGCCTGGTTGGCGCGGCCCAGGGCGTCGCGGTAGAGGCGGCCTAGCCGAGAGGTCGCGACCACCCCGAGTCCGACCTCGTTGGAGACGACCAAGACCAGTGACCCCGCGGAGCGCCCGGCGAGGGCGGCCGTGACCAGGTCGGCGGTCTCGGCCTCCAGCGCCGCCACGGCCCCGGCTTCATCGCCGGGCGGGGCGGAGAGGAGGGCGTTGCTGGCCAGCAGGGTCAGGCAGTCAACGATGACCACGCCGGGCGACCCGGCTAGCTCCAGCAGGACCTGCCCCACGTGCCGGGGCTCCTCCACGGTGGTCCACTTGGCCGGCCGGTCCTGGTGGTGGCGGGCGATCCGCCGAGCCATGTCGGCATCGCCGGCCGTGGCCGTGGCCAGGTAGGTCACCGGGCGGCCGGTGGACTCCGCCCAGTTCTGGGCGTAGCCGCTCTTGCCGCTTCGGGCCCCACCCAGGATGAGGACCAAGCGGCCCTGGCCGGAGCGGCAGCGCTGTCTGCCGGCGGGCTCACGCGGGCCCATCAGCGGAACACCTCCGGGTAGAGCAGCCTGGCAAGGGTCTCCACGGCTTCGGCCACCCGGGGACCCGCCCGGGAGAAGAGGTCGGGATCCACCGCGTAGATGCGCCCGTCGCGGACGGCCGCAATGGACGCCCACCCGGGCCTTGAACCGACGGACGCCACATCGGCGGCAACGGTGCCGTGAACGTCGGGAAAGACGATGACCTGAGGGTCGCGGTCGATGACCTCTTCCGCGCTGATGGTGGGGTAGTCTTAGGTGGCGTCGGCCGACACGCTCAGGCCCCCGGCCGCGGCGACCATTTGCCCGATCAGGCAGTCCGGTCCCGCGGTCATCAGCGGGTCGGAGTAGACCTCGTAGAACACCCTCACGCGCTCGTCCCGGGGTATGGTGGCCACCTTCCGCTCGACAGCCGCGATCCGCTCGCGGATGGAGCCGGCGAGTTCCAGCGCCTCTTCCCGGTGGCCGGTGGCCTCACCGACCACGACGATGGCGGCCTGGACGTCCTCGATGGTCCTGGGATCGATCAGCAACACCTTCACTCCGAGCGGCTCGAGCTGGGCGGTCCACTCCGCCTGCTCGCCCATGGCCACGACGAGGTCGGGTTTGAGCGCCAGGATGCTCTCGACGTTCAAGGGGTAGTAGGCGCCTATGCTGGGGAGTTGCCGGGCTTCGGGGGGGTAGTTGCTGAAATCATCGATTCCGACCACCTGTCCCGCCGCCCCGACGGCGAAGAGAATCTCGGTGACGGCGGCGCGGTCGACACCACGCGGGTCGGCGCCTGGTCGGAGCTGACAGGCCGGCTGTTCGAGCCGGACCAGGCCAGAGCGCCCCCCACCAGTGCCCCCGCGACCGCGGCGAGAGAGACAAACCACCTCGACCTGACCGGCGCTCTCGCCCCTGCCTTGCCTCCATCCATACTCTCACTCCTCCCGTTGGCCCGAGCGGGGCCTCCTGCGGAGAGGGGGCGGGGTCGGCTTGGCTGTGGCGCCGGCCCGTTCTAGGCCGGGCGTCTGGCTGGGGCGGTTCCGGGGCGACACAGAAACGACCCGGGCCGCCGGGGGCCTGGGTCGCTTCACTGCCTAGCCAAGTGAGAACGCCCGAGTTCCTCTCCCTCGGAGGGCTCGCGTGGACCGCGCCGGATGGGGTATCCTGGCTCCCGGATCGTCACCTCGCGGCGCCTTCCCGTCCCCCTTACAGGATTGCGTTGGTCGGAGGACAGTGGCTAGTTGCCGCGAGGTTCCCCGGATACAGTGGCGGGACCGCTCAGGCTTCACACCTGATTCCCCGGTATCCGTGCGCTTTGCTGTTCAGTTGTACCCCCACATCAGCACGACTTGCGCGTCAGGCACAAGAGGAAGGAGATGGCAGAGTTTTGAGACCGGAAATCCTTATTCCATGGGTCCGGGATTGCTGATTGTGCCCGTTCACTGTTCAAGACCAGACGGGCCCACGTCCGCCATCCCCTGCGCCTGGACCGGGGTCAGGCGGTAGGTCGTGGTCCCGTCGCCGAGCTGACCGCTGCGGTTGTCCCCCCAGGCCCAGACCGTCCCGTCACGGCGGAGGGCTAGCGTGTGCCAGTACCCCCCAGCGATGGCCACCACGTCCGCCAGCCCCCGCACCTGGACCGGGGTCGAGCGGTCGCGCATGGTCCCGTCGCCGAGCTGACCCGAGCCATTCAACCCCCAGGCCCAGACCGTCCCGTCACGGCAGAGGGCTATCGTGTCAAGCCACCCGCCAGCGATGGCCACCGCATCCGCCAGCCCCCGCGCCTGGACCGGGGTCGAGCGGTCGATCGTGGTCCCGTCGCCGAGCTGACCATATTCGTTGTCCCCCCAGGCCCAGACCGTCCCGTCACGGCGGAGGGCTAGCGTGTGCTCCCATCCACCAGCAATGGCCACCATGTCCGCCATCCCCCGCGCCTGGACCGGGGTTAGGCGGGCGGTCGTGGTCCCGTCGCCGAGCTGACCCGAGTCATTCAACCCCCAGGCCCAGACCGTCCCGTCACGGCGCAGGGCTGTCGTGTGGTAGATCCCACCAGCAATCGCCACCACGTCCGCCATCCCCCGCGCCTGGACCGGGGTCGAGCGGTCGGTCGTGCTCCCGTCGCCGAGCTGACCCGAGCCATTCCACCCCCAGGCCCAGACCGTCCTGTCAAGGCGCAGGGCCATCGTGTGCCCCGCTCCCCCAGCAATGGCCACCACGTCCGCCATCCCCCGCACCTGGACCGGGGTCGAGCGGTCGGTCGTGGTCCCGTCGCCGAGCTGGCCACAGGAGTTGTTCCCCCAGGCCCAGACCGTCCCGTCACGGCGCAGGGCTAGCGTGTGCCAATACCCCCCAGCGATGGCCACCACATCCGCCATCCCCCGCACCTGGACCGGGGTCGAGCGGTTGGTCGTGGTCCCGTCGCCGAGCTGACCCCATTCGTTGTACCCCCAGGCCCAGACCGTGCCGTCGGCCGCGACCGCGAGGCTGTGCTCACAGCCCGCCGCCAGAACCGGAAGGCCGGGGCTCGCCACGTCGGAGGGTCCCTCCCTCCGGCAGCCGGCGACCGACATTGTCACGACCACAAGACAGAGAACCAGACCTTCAATGCGCCTGAACTTGGACACCAAGAACGCCTCCCCTACGACGCCTTCCCTCTAGGGGCCGCCGCCCGATCCGTGGGACCGCAGGTGTAATTCCCTGAGGGATGGAGGAATCCTTGGAAGAGATGGGCGGGAGGGCCATAATGCCCCCGGGGCGGTTGGCCCCGCCCGCGTCGTCGGCCCGGGGAAAACGGCCTCGTAGGAAGCCCCAGGACGGGCGAACGGGAGCGGGTAGGGATTATCCTCGCCGCGCCGGGCCGCCCCCGGAGGACCCCTCCGGGGGCGGCCGCCTGCCGACAGGTGATCCCTGATCCTGTGGCTGAACTGCCTCCGCGAGAGCCGTGGGCAGGAATACGCGCGGATGATGCGAGTCTGCCCCTTCGAGTCCCGGGGAACCCCGGGCCAACCGCCGAAGTCGCACGCAGATTCAGCCTCTTCGTGGTCTCAGTCGTGAGCCCTTATGGACCCATGTCCGGGAGCCCCTGCACCTGCACCGGGGTCGAGCGGTCGGTCGTGGTCCCGTCGCCGAGCTGACCCTTTTTGTTCCACCCCCAGGCCCAGACCGTCCCGTCACGGCGGAGGGCTATCGTGTGCCAGCACCCACAGGCAATGGCCACGACGTCCGTCAGTCCCTCCACCTCGCCCGGGGTCGAGCGGTCGGTCGTGGTCCCGTCGCCGAGCTGACCGTTGCCGTTGTTCCCCCAGGCCCAGACCGTCCCGTCACGGCGGAGGGCTATCGTGTGAAGCCCCCCATCAGCAATGGCCACCACATCCGCCAGGCCTTGCGCCTGGACCGGGGTCGAGTGGTCGGTCGTGGTCCCGTCACCGAGTTCGCCGTCGCCATTCTCCCCCCAGGCCCAGACCGTGCCGTCACGGCGGAGGGCTAGCGTGTGCTCCCGCCTCCCAGCAATGGCCACCACGTCCGCCATTCCCTGCACCCGGACCGGGGTCCAGCGGTCGGTCGTGGTCCCGTCGCCGAGTTCGCCGTAGTAGTTCTCCCCCCAGACCCAGGCCGTCCCGTCACGGCGGAGGGCTATCGTGTGAAACGCGCCCCCAGCAATGGCGGCCACGTCCGCCATCCCCTGCACCTGGACCGGGGTCGAGCGGTTGGTCGTGGTCCCGTCGCCGAGCTGACCGTCGGAGTTGTACCCCCAGGCCCAGACCGTCCCGTCACCGCGGAGGGCTATCGTGTGATATTGCCCACCACCAGCAATGGCCACCATGTCCGCCATCCCCTGCACCTGGACCGGGCTCGGGCGGTCGGGCATGGTCCTGTCGCCGAGCTGGCCATATTTGTTCCACCCCCAGGCCCAGACCGTCCCGTCACGGCGGAGGGCTATCGTGTGCCAGTCCCCGCCGGCAATGGCCACCACGTTCGCCATCCCCTGCAGCTGGACCGGGGTCGAGCGGTCGGTCGTGGTCCCGTCGCCGAGTTGACCCTCGTAGTTCCTCCCCCAGGCCCAGACCGTCCCGTCACGGCGGAGGGCTATCGTGTGGCCCCCGCCCCCAGCGATGGCCACCACGTCCGCCATCCCCCGTGCCTGGACCGGGGTCGAGCGGTCGGTCGTGGTCCCGTCGCCGAGCTGACCCTCGCCATTCCACCCCCAGGCCCAGACCGTCCTGTCAAGGCGCAGGGCTATCGTGTGCCCCGCTCCCGCAGCAATGGCCACCACGTCCGCCATCCCCTGCACCTGGACCGGGGTCGAGCGGTCGGTCGTGGTCCCGTCGCCGAGCTGACCAAAGTCGTTCCGCCCCCAGGCCCAGACGCTCCCGTTACGGCGGAGGGTTACCGTGTGCCAGTCCCCGCCGGCAATGGCGACCACGTCACTCATCCCCTGCACCTGGACCGGGGTCGAGCGGTCGGTCGTGGTCCCGTCGCCGAGCTGACCCCATTCGTTGTACCCCCAGGTCCAGACCGTGCCGTCACGGCGGAGGGCTATCGTGTGAAACGCGCCCCCAGCAATGGCCACCACGTCCGCTATCCCCTTCACCTGGACCGGGGTCAGGCGGTCGGTCGTGGTCTTGTCGCCGAGCTGACCGAGGTAGTTGTAACCCCAGGCCCAGACCGTCCCGTCACGGCGCAGGGCTATCGTGTGAAACGCGCCCCCAGCAATGGCCACCACGTCCGCCATCCCCTGCGCCTGGACCGGGGTCCAGCGGTCGGCCGTGGTCCCGTCGCCGAGCTGGCCACATTCGTTCCACCCCCAGGCCCAGACCGTGCCGTCGGCCGCGACCGCGAGGCTGTGGTGACAACCCGCCGCCAGAACCGGAAGGTCGGAGGGTCCCTCCCTCCGGCAGCCGGCGACCACCATTGTCACGACCACAAGACAGAGAACCAGACCTGCGATGCGCCTGAACTTGGACACCAAGAGCGCCTCCCCTACGACGCCTTCCCTCTAGGGCCGCCACCCGGTCCGCGGGGCCGTAGGTGCAATTCCCTGAGGGACAGGGTAGTCCTTGGAAGAGGTGGGCGGAAGGGCCATGATGCCCCGGCGCAGTTGGCCCCGCCCGCGTCGTCGGCCCGCGGCACTCAACATTCGGTGAACGCGCCGCGGTGGTCCGGGCTGAAGGGCCGCTTCCGGGAGACCTCGAAGGTCGCGTCCACCAGGTCCAGGGCACCGGCCGCCCTCGGCAATGGCTTCTGCCCCCTGACCACTTGGGCGAGGAGGAAGGCCGCGGGCCCGGCGAGGCCGGCGGGAGAAGTGGCACATGAGGAATGACGCCTGCACGTGAACCCAGGCCTGGGCGAGTCGGGCTCAGGGCCTACCTCCAGGCGGACGTCGCCGTCTTGCGCCCGGCCTCGCAACCCGCAACCGCAGTTCCTTGGCTTGGAGAAGAGGCCCCCGGCTCCAGCCGGGGGCTTCTGCGTTCTCTGGGCGCGGATGCCCCGCCTGACGGGGGCCAGGACGGGCGAAGGCCATCGGGAACGTGTCCCAGGGCCAGGCGGTCTGAAACGCCTCGAAGGCGGAAAACCCACTAGCGTCGATGGAATAAGGCCTTAGCCTGGGCGGGCCGGGAGAAACGGCCTCGCAGGAAACCTCAGACGAGCGAGCCGGAGCGGTCTGGGGTGACCACCCTGCCGCGCCGGGCAGGCCACGACGGCGAGTCGTAGGGGAGAGGCCCCGGCCGGTCGACCGGGGCCTTGGGGCGCGAATGACTGTGCCTCAAGCGTGACCCTTGGGCCGCCCGAACGCGGCAGGCAGAGACCATCCGTGCGGCACGGCGGATGCCCGTCCAGCCGTGTCAGGAGGTCCATCAGATTGACGGCCAACATGTCACAGATTGGGTCGCCGGGGTCTTTTCCCCGGGGCCACAGCCATCCGGCGACCGCCCTGAGCCGTTTCAGGTCTTTCCGCGTCGCCGACAGTGTCAGTTTCTGGACGCGCGGCCTTCGGCTGTACCAGGCGCTCGCCTTGGCCGAAAGCTGGGTCTCGGCCGCCTTTGGGACGATGACGGCTTCCGGCGTCACGATGGCCTCGCCCCCCCTCAGGCAACTCCGCCGCAATCACGCGGTGCCTCTCCTTCGTCTCCCCCATCACTGTCGACCTCCCTTTGAGTCTCGGCTGTCGCTGTCCCCTCCCGTTCTTGTCTGCCCCCGAACTCCCGTTCGCTCCTTCGCGCACGTTCGGGGATATGCTACTCTTGCAGCACTCACGCGAGGGGTCGCCGAGTCCGAACCATTAGCACCGAATTAACACCAAACACGCTAGAGGCCTTTTGCGTCGCGGGAGGCGATTTCGGATGGAGAAGCGTTACGATTTCCGGGCTCTCGAGAGGAAGTGGCAGGACCGATGGGAGGCCGGCCGGGTGTTCGAGGCCGAGATGGACCCGGCGAGGCCGAAGTTCTACTGCCTGGTCATGTTCCCCTACCCTTCCGGGGAGCTCCACATGGGGCACTGCCGAGTCTACACCCTGGGCGACACCGTCGCCCGCTACCGCCGCATGCACGGGTTCAACGTCCTCCAGCCCATGGGCTGGGACGCCTTCGGGCTGCCGGCGGAGAACGAGGCCATCAAGCAGGGAGAGCATCCCCAGGACTCGACCCTGCGGAACATCGCCCGTATCAAGGAGCAGATGCGCCTCCTCGGCCTGAGCTACGACTGGCGGCGGGAGGTGACCGCCTGCCTTCCCGACTACTACCGCTGGACGCAGTGGCTCTTTCTCCTGATGTGGAGGAGGGGCCTGGCCTACAAGCGGAAGGCTTCGGTCAATTGGTGCCCCGGGTGCCAGACGGTGCTGGCCAACGAGCAGGTCGTGGCCGGCGAGTGCTGGCGCTGTGAGTCGAAGGTCACCAAGAAGGACCTGGAGCAGTGGTTCTTCCGCATCACCGACTACGCCGACCGGCTCATCGACGATCTTGGGCTCCTCACCGGCTGGCCCGACCGGGTCAAGTTGATGCAGGAGAACTGGATAGGACGCAGTCGGGGCGCCTACGTGGATTTCCCGTTGGCGGACGGGCCCGACCGCATTCGGGTCTTCACGACGCGCCAGGACACTCTCTTCGGGGCCACCTACCTGGTCGTCGCCCCCGAGCACCCGCTCGTGGAGAAGGCCGCGGCGGCCAGTAGCGTCGCCCACGCGGAGGGACTGCGGCGGTTCGTCGAGCGAGCCCGGGCGATGTCCGAGATCGACCGGACCGGCAGCGAGCAGGAGAAGGAGGGCCTCTTTACCGGCCTTTACTGCGTCAACCCCGCGACGAGCGAGCGGATTCCCGTGTGGACGGCCAACTACGTCCTCCTGGAGTACGGGACGGGCGCCGTGATGGGGGTTCCGGCCCACGACCACCGTGACTTCGAGTTCGCCCGCAAGTTCGAGCTGCCCATCCGGGTCGTCATCAGGGCCGGGGGCGTTCCAGACGACGACGCCGAGCTTGAGGCCGTCTACACCGGCCCCGGGGTGATGGTCAACTCCGAGCCGTTTGACGGAGTCCCGAGCCAGGAGGGTCTAGGGAAGGTCGCAACCTGGCTTGAAGAACGGGGCCTCGGCCAGGCCACGACCGTCTATCGCTTGCGCGACTGGCTCATCTCGCGCCAACGCTACTGGGGCGCGCCCATCCCCATCATCTATTGCGATAAGTGCGGCGTCGTGCCGGTGCCCGAGGACCAACTCCCGGTGACCCTCCCGTACGACGTGGCCTTCAGCCCCGGGAAGTCGCCCCTGGCCAGATCGGAAGAGTTCGTCACGACCACCTGTCCCGGCTGCGGCGGCGCCGCCCGGCGCGAGACCGACACCATGGACACGTTCGTCGATTCGTCCTGGTACTACCTCCGGTACACTTCGGCCCGGGACGCCGCCGGAAGCGACAAGGCGCCCTTCGGGCGCCAGGCCGTGAACTACTGGATGCCCGTGGACCAGTACATCGGCGGCATCGAGCATGCCGTGCTGCACCTCCTCTACTCGCGCTTTTTCACCAAGGTCCTCCACGACGAGGGGCTGGTCAGCTTCGTCGAGCCTTTCGGCAATCTCCTGGCCAACGGCATGGTGACCCTGAACGGTCGGGCCATGTCCAAGTCGAAGGGGAACGTTGTCTCACCGGACGAGATCTCCCTGAAGTGCGGGGCGGACACGGCCCGGGTCTTCACCCTCTTCGCCGCCCCGCCCGAGAAGGAGTTCGACTGGGCCGACACCGGTGTCCAGGGCATCTTCCGCTTCCTGAAACGGGTCTGGGGCATCGTCCACGCGTTGGCCCCGTCGGCGGGCGGCCGGGGCGACGCGAAAGCGGGTGGCGCCGCGACCGGCGACCCAGGCGCCCCGGCGGCCGGTGACCCGAACAGAGGACTCCTGCGCTCGGCCCACGTGCTGGTCAAACGGATCACGACGGACATCGACCGTGACTTCGGGTTCAACACGGCCATCGCGGCCGCCATGGAGATGGTGAACGACCTCTACCGCTACGCCGCCGCCGTGCCCGCCGCCGAACGCTCCCGGACGGCGGTGCGCGAGGCGCTGGAGAAGCTCGTCCTGTGCCTGGCCCCCTTCGCCCCGCACATCACCGAGGAACTCTGGCGGGTCCTGGGGCACGACCGGAGCGTGCACGACGAGAAGTGGCCGGCTTGGGACCCGGCGCTGGTCCGCTCGGAGGAGGTCGAGGTCGCCATCCAGATCAACGGGAAGATTCGAGACAAGGTCCTCGTGCCGGCGGGGACCTCAGAGGACGGCTTGCGCGAGGCCGCCTTGTCGAGCGAACGGGTACGCCCGCTCCTTGAGGGGAAGAACGTCGTCAAGGTCATCGTGGTTCCCGACCGCCTGGTGAACATCGTCGTGAAGTGATGCGGGCCCGGACACCGGGCGCCGCGATTCGCCGGAGGGGAGAGCCCTCCGCCGGAGAATGACCCGCCCCCAACCAGGGCGGCCTGAGTCCGGACTGGCCGGGCTCGCGCCGCCACAAGTTGGGGGTGTTTGTCTTGCCGGGGGTCGGCCGCGAGGAACGGCTCGTCGTTCTCCTGCTGGTGGGTCTCGCTCTCGCCGCGAGAGGGCTCCTCTGGATGAGAGGGTTGGCGCCGGGGGCCAGACTCGCTTGGGAGGGCGAGGGCGCCGCCCCCGCCCCCGCCGCGACGACCGAGCCGGTCGACGCTGGGGCGACCGAGATTCCCGCGGCGCCGATCGCCGTGCACGTGGCCGGGGCGGTGATGCGTCCGGGTGTCTACGTCTTGCCGGCCGAGAGCCGGGTCATCGACGCCGTCGGCGCCGCCGGAGGCTCGACTCCGGCCGCGGACCCCAACTCCGTCAACCTGGCCCGGCGGCTGACCGATGGCGAGCGCCTGTACATCCCGACCCGAGCCGAAGTCGCCAAGTTGGGCCAGAGCGCCGCGGCTGCCGGCTGGGATGGGGGAGGCGCCTCGGCTGTTGGGGGCGGGTCGCGGAGGGTAAACCTCAACACAGCGACGCTCGAGGAACTGGATGGCTTGCCAGGCATCGGTCCGACTTTGGCGACCCGCATTGTCCAGTACCGCGCCCAGAACGGGCCGTTCAACGCGCCGGAGGAACTGCTCAACGTATCGGGCATCGGGGAGAAGAAGCTCGCCGACCTCAAGGACCTGGTAACTGTACGCTAGGCGCCGCGCCTCCGGCTTAGCCGAACGCCAAGACCACGTACAGAGCGGTGAGCGCCGCCAGACAGGCGACCACCGGCCAGTACTCGCGGTACAGCCGGGGAACCGTCTCCTTGAAGTACTGCACCGAAAACACCTGGCAGAGATGAAGCGGAGACGCGAAGTAGGCCAGACAGCCTGCCGTGTAGATGACGACCATCGCCATCGGGAGTTGAAGCGCGGACAGCAGCGGGACGAGGACCGGGAAGCCGATGCCGACGCTGGCCATCGACGTTCCGCTGAGGAAACCGATGGTCAAAGGCAGGGACACCGCCAAGATCCAGATGGGCAGGCCGGAGCCCACAAGGTAGTCCACCAGAGCCCGCGCTGTCCCGGAATCCTCTATGACGCGGCTGAAGACCATCACGCCGGCCACGGTCAGGGCGATGGGCCACTGGATACTGGTCCACGTGACCCGGAGCCAGTCGCGACGGAAGTCCTCGTGCCCCCGCGACAGGAAGAGCGCTAACGCGAGGCCTACGCCGATGGACACGTAGAGGGGCAGCGCGACTCCCCCGACGCCGATGGACAGGACGATTCCGACCGCCAGGGGCGACGACGACCGGAGGAAGACCACCGCCCCGCTGCCGGCCACTGGCTCCGCGGCCAGAGCGGGCGCTTGGACCTCTCTGGCCCGCCGCAGGAGGAACACGTATCCGGCCAGGAGCATGACCACCGTGAACGGCGTGAGACGCAGGATGAACTGCCCCAGGGGGACGCCGGTCAGCCGGCTCGATAGAATGAGCGCCGGCGAGAACGGCGCGATGTAGAACCAGGCGTGCCGGAAGACGAGGTTGATGGCGGCCTTGCGCGTCGCGGTAAGGGCCAGGCGGTCGCCCAGAAGGTCGACCATCGGGGCCGACAGGATGGCGCCGCCCAGGACGGGGAGAGCCCCGATGATCGAAGGGACGGCCATGATGGCCAGCCGGGCGCCGCCCAGGAGTCGGGTCACCGAGACAAGCATCGTGTCCAGCAGTCCGAACCGCTTGAGCACGCCCGCCAGCGAAGTGATGACCACGATGTCCAGGACCAGTTCGACGGAGTCTCTCTGTATGAGACCCTGGAAGATGGAGACGGCCAGGTCCCGGGGAGGCATCAGGGAGGCCAGCGCCAGGATGCCGGTCCCCACCAGGATACACAAGCCGATATTGAGGCGGCGACCAACCAGGACGAGGATGACGACAAACGCCGCCAGAAGTCCGAGGAGCTGCATCTGGGTTTGTTCACCTTTCGCCGGACACGCCGCGTGAGCCGGTCGGGGGGCATTGACGTGGCGAGCAGGCCGATTGTTCTGCTGACTCTGGCCTACGCTTCGGGAGTGGCGGGCGGGAACCTCCTGCGTCCGGCGGCATGGCAGCCTTTGGCTCTTGGCCTGGCCTGCCTGGTCCTGACCTGTCTGGCCGGGAAGTCCGGCCGGGGCGCCGGCGGCTGGGGCCGGGCCCTGTGGCCGGCTGTTCTCGGGGCGGCCTTCTTCGCGGGCGCCGCGCTCTCCGCCGTGGCCTGGGCCAGACTGGACCTCGCCCCGCAGCCGGCCCGCTGGGCGGTGGTCGAGGGGAGCGTGGTCTCCGAGGCGCGCGCCACCGAGTCGGGGTACCGCTTCCTGCTGCAGGCCACGCGGACCGGCCGGTACTGGCGCGCCGGGGAGACGATCTACGTCACCGTGCGGGTCACGGAGGACGCCAGGGTGGGTGTTGCGGGCGGCGCCGCGGCAGACGGGTCCGAGGCGGCCGAGGCGGCCGCGCCCGGCGACCTCGTCACGGTGAGAGGCTTCCTGGCCCGGCCCCGGCCCCCGGGCAACCCGGGCGAGTTTGACTTCCCGAGGTACCTGGCGAGCGCCGGCGTCCGCTACACCTTGGCGGCCGAGGGCGTCCCGGCGGTCAGGCCTCCGCCAGGCCTCTCGGCGGCGCGGGCGGTCGGCGCCGCCTGTCGGGGGGTGCGCGACAGGCTGGTCTCCGGCATCGACGCCGGCCTTCCGGCGGACGAGGCGGCGCTGCTCGGCGGCCTCCTTTTTGGCGACACGAGCCGCCTCTCGGAGGACGTGGCCCGCGACTTCCGCCGTTCCGGCGTCTACCACATTCTCGCCGTCTCCGGCTCCAACGTGGTTTTCATCGCCGGTGGCTTCTGGCTCGTCAGCCGACCGCTGCTGCGCTTGGGCGGATACCGCGGGCGGCGTTCCGAGCGAGTGCTCTGGCCGGCGACCGCGCTCGTCTTGGTCGCCTACGCCGTCATGTCCGGGCTCGGCCCCTCCGTGGTCCGGGCCACGCTCATGGCCGAGGCCGGTCTCCTCTACCTGTGGCTCGGCCGGCGGCAGGACCTCTGGGCCCCCCTCTGCCTGACCATCCTGGTCATGCTCTCGGCGCGGCCGCTCATCATTCTCGACGTCGGGTTCCAGCTGTCGTTCGCGGCCACGCTGGGCATCCTCGTCGTCTACCCGCCGCTCTGGCGGAGCGTGCGGGCGAAGTTCCGGGGGGTGACGACGGTCGCGCAGGCGGCGGCGGTCAGCCTGGCGGCCCAGGCTGGCGTCTTGCCTCTTCTCGCCGTCCACTTCGGGGAGGTGTCGGTCGTCGGCCTGGTTGCCAATGTCATCGTCGTCCCGCTCTCCGGTGTGGCCCTGACGGTCGGCCTGGCCGCCGGAGCGGCGCACCTGGCGGGAGAACTTGGCCACATCCTCAGCCTCCCGCTCTTCGCCGTGACCTCGCTGCTCCTTAAGGTCCTGACGGGGACGGCCCGCCTTTTCGCCGGGGTTCCCGGGGCCTCCGTGATCACCGGGTCGCCGCCGGCGTGGTTGGTCGTCCTCTACTACCTTGCCGTGGCGTGGGTCGTGCGGGGCGCGGCCGTCGGGAAGGCTCGCCTGAGGCTTACCGCCGTTGTCGCCGCGGGGTTGGCCCTGTCGGTGGGGACCCTCGCGGTCGGGACGGTCGGCCTGGTCGCCGGCCACCGGACCATGGAGGTCACCTTCCTCGACGTCGGCCAGGGCGACTGCATCTACGTGCGCCTGCCCGGTGGACAATCCTTGCTCATCGATGGCGGCCCCGCGGGAGCGGGGCGCCGGGTGCTTGGGCCGTTCCTGAGGCATCGCGGCGTCGGGCGGCTCGACGCCGTCTTCGTCACCCATCTTCATGACGACCACACCGGCGGCCTGGCCGAACTCCTGGCCGACCCGGGCATCTCCGTGGGGGAGGTGGTGGTCGGGCCCGGTTCAGCGGGGAGCCCAGGCTCAGCCGCGGCGACGCTTCTGGAGGCCGCCTCCCGCCGCCGCATCCCCATCCGGGAGGCAGCGGCCGGGCTCCGGCTCGTCTCGCCCGACGGGCGGGCCCGTCTGGAAGTGCTGGGGCCGGCGGTGGTAACCGGGGCCGGCCCGCCGGAGCCGCCTTGGCCGCCGCTCACGTCCTCGTCGCGGGAGAACAACGCCAGCCTGACCATCCTGGTCACCAGCGCCGCGACCGCTTTCCTCTTTCCCGGGGACCTCGAGACCACGGGGGAGGGGCCGCTCATCGCGCGGCTCTCGGCCCAGCTGCCGCGGACGGCCCGCCTCATCCTCAAGGTCGCTCACCACGGCAGTTCCTTTGCCACCAGCGGGACGTTCCTGGCCGTCGCCCACCCCGAGGTGGCCGTGGTGAGCGTCGGGCGGAACTCCTTCGGCCATCCTTCGCCGGACACTCTGGGCCGCCTCAGACTTGCCGGCGCCGAGGTCCGGCTCACCCAGTCGGACGGCGCCATCACCGCCACCCTGCGCGACGGGGTCCTCCGCCTGTCCGGCTA
>Ga0315288_10004393_pt1 | contig 17928 bp, 17 predicted proteins | sample YL17G11_20_MG_FD_203454 | JGI IMG/M metagenome (GOLD analysis project Ga0315288, IMG submission 203454) | Sediment microbial communities from Yellowstone Lake, YNP, Wyoming, USA - YL17G11_20 | ecosystem: Environmental > Aquatic > Freshwater > Lake > Sediment | place: USA: Wyoming | collected... | reverse complement strand
AGACAGCGCTTTTTATTGACGCCAATCTCGGCGGCAACATCGGAATACCGCCGCCGACGGAACACGAAGCAGAAGAACCACTTAACGGCACGGCCAAAGCACCCGAAGAAACGATTGGTGCACATGCAACAACTGAATATCATCGAACACGCCCAAATGATGATGCCAACGATAAAGCACAAAAAGAGAACGATTGCCACAATGCCGGCTAGATAGACCCAGATCGACGCTTCGCCAGCGAGGAAGTCTTTCATGCGCTGCTCGGCGAGTTCCAAATCCTTATCGTTGAATTGGTTGACTTTAGCAGGCTCGTCGATGGCCGAGCTTTTGTGTCGATGGCTATGATTGTGATTATGCGTGCTTGCGAGCGCGTCGCTGAGCCACGAGGCCAACAAGAGGAGAATTACGCGTGCGATCGGCATGAAGTTTAATCGAAGAAATCAGGAATAAATCGCGTGTGCGTTTGTTCGATTTTCTGTTTCTCTGAGATACGAGAAAGAATGGCCGCGATTAGTGCTTTGTGGGGAATGTTTTTCGGCACTTCCGAGACGGCAGAAGAACGTCGCGTCAAATTAATCGACTCCATCCGACTGCACGGCACAGCGACGCGCGCCAAGTACCAATTTGGCCAGTCTTCCGTCACGGACGAATTCTTCGTTCTCGTTGCGCGCTCCGAGCCGTGGCTCGCGACCAACGGCGACTATCCGTCGAGCGAAACGCATTTGCGCACGCGCCTCTACTCGTCAAACGAGATCGCCGAATACGTGAATCAGGAGATCATCAACGACGAGGTTGTCATTCAGCACGTGCGCAACGAAATCGATGAAGACGGCTTCGCAAGCGCCGATTTCTTCGACAGTTTCTCCGACGAAGAGTACAAATTGGTTTTCATTCATCCGTCGCATTTCATCAGTAGAATCGAGCTGAACAACAAGGACAACTTCTACTACTTACACGGTCCTCTGAATAAGACGCGCGATCCGTTTGCTGCGTTTGATCCCACGTGCGCTATTGCAAAGGAACTTGTCGATGTCGCCGGAGAGAAAATGCACGAATATACGATTGTTGTGCCGCAGCGCGCCGTCGTTCGCGAGGTTTACAACAAGGAGTCGAGACGCGTGGGAAAGAAAGAAATCGCATGAGGAAAAAATGAAAACGAGTTGCATTTACGAAAAGGAAAAACGCCACACAGAAAATGAGCACCGATAAAAATAAACGCAAAATAAATTGGGAGTGCCCAGTGTGTTTCAGCGTTCTCGACGATCGGAACGACAATATCATTCCGTGCATTCTTTCTGGCTGTGGTTCTGCACGCCATCCCATTTGCTTCACTTGCGCTTTGCGAATACGCAACTCCGAATACAAATTCAAGTGTCCGACGTGTCGCAAACAGGCTGGCACGATCATGCCAATGGGCTGGTTGGTCGGCAAAGACGAAGAAGATGTCATCGGCGAAATACGCGAACCTCTCTTCTATGATGACGTGCATGACCTTCTCTTGTTGCTTGCGAGTCTCTTGAACTTGGGCGCTGAGTGGGTAAAGTATCTGATTTTCTCGTTTTGCATTGGCTTGTTGACATCGACTCTGGTGCTTGTTGTTCTAATGCTATTTTCTGTTCCATTTGAATTAATTGTCTTATTCGATGTGATATTGACCGTCTATTATGTGCTGCCGTATTTTTTCCGGCAACGACCTCGGTACCGAAGACTTACACATATTAATGAATGAATGAAAATATCATTTTCCGCATGCTTGAGGACCTCAGGATCACGCGAAACACGCTTTACGAGACAGTGAATCAAATGGTTTCGCGTGGCGATACGTTGAAAAAGCTCTCCGACAACTCGAAAGAGCTCGAGGAATACGCGCGGCAAGTCGCTCGCGGAGCGCCTCGAGCGCCATTGACGCGGAAACGGATCGCAATTTGCGCAGTGTTTCTTTTCGTCGTTGCGACGGTGATTATTTATTTAACGATTTTGCGGTGATTTTTTTCCGTCTTTGCGTGCGCCAGCGCCCCGCAATAAAAAACAGAGAAGAACTATGAGTGCGCAATCTACAGTCGATGTGCACACAGAACTAGTGCAGGCTGCTGCAGAACCGCCGCCGTCGATGATGCAATTGGTGTCAGAGGATGCCAGTGTTCAAACCAAGGTGATGAGTCAAACAGAGTGGAACAAAATCTATCGCGAGAATCTCGACGCTCTTCCCGTCATTGACCATCCAACGCTGGGCAAAGTCGTTGAAGTGCGTCCGGGCGTATTGGCGCGCTGCGTCACTGTCGAGGACGCCTACAAGCAGCATTTGGTGGCGTTCAAAGGCCCGCGCATGCCAACCGAAGAGCTCGAGCGTGCGCGATTCAATTGTCTCATGTACGCGAAGAATAACAACAACCAGTCGCTGGGCGAAGCGTTGATCAAGGTGTCGACAGAGGAGCAGATGCAAATGGCGCTGGCCGACGATCGCAAGAACATCGTGAGCATCACTGATCACATGAAAGAAGAAATGGAGAAGCCCGCCGAGAAGCGCGATCCAATGTTCCACCACGATGGCGAAGAGGCGAAACGAGTATACGAAAACATGAAGAAGGAGGGTCGCGTTGTCAATCTGCGCCCGGGCGCCGTCATTGATGGCAAGGTGCTGTCGCGCGACTTCGTGCAGGAGCTGCGTGACACGGGTGTGTACAACATCTTTGTGCGCCGACCGCCGTCCGAGGACAAGTACATGAACGAAGTCCGTCAGAATGCCGCCAACGCGCTTGCGTTCGTCGAGGGCAAACTGCACGTCACGTCGTCGATCGGTGGTCTCGATGAGAAATCCGACCCGAAAGCGCGCGAAGAGTTTGCACTGGCGCTGGCGGCGTCGACGCACGCCATCTCGTTGTTCGAACGCGAGAAGAATCTCATCACACGTCGCGACGGCGAGGAGATTACGGTGCGCGTCAACCTCGACGAGTTCTACAAGTCGCTCGACGAGGATCACACGCCATACAAAAACGTGCGCGAATTCATGATCAAAAACGGTCCCGCGATCGGCATGTCGATCGCGACATCGGCCGAGAAGAGCAACGAGTTGTTGATTTTCACCGAGACAATGGAGTGTGCGTTGTTCGTGCCACGACTCGCCTTGCTGTTCTCCGAGCAGCCAATGCCACGCGTCGTCGAATTTTCGCGAATTTTCAACATCTATCGCGCTGCCGCGGGCATTATGACGGCGCTCCAGCCGCTCAAGTCACGCAAACAAATCGAAGCAGACAAGAAGCGCGGCAAGCGTGCGATTCACAGTTTAGTCACCGAAGACGATGGTGATGTGACGTTTGCGAGTGCGCACATCGACGAGAAGGCAGCCGAAGCCGGCGGCTGGACGAACGCCAAGACTTCGCGCCAAGACGTCAGCGAGGGCATCTCCCAGTTGCGTGTCGAGGCGCGACGCATTCTTCTCTGGGAGATTGCCAATTTGCAGAAGTGGTTCCTCGCCGAGAAAGACTATCACCAGAAACGCGCTACTGATCCCGGCGACTTCCACCCGCAGTTCACGCACCAGGAAGTGGAAACCATCCCGAATTTGATGGCGCGTTTCTTCTACCGACAACTGTGGATCATGGCGCAGACGTATGCCACGCGTGTGCTGCATTCTTATGAGTTTCGCTTGCTGCTCGAATTGGAGGAATACTTGCCACGCAACACCAAAGAGTTCTGGCGCTCGCCGGGTTTGTTGCCAGAGACGTTTCAGCGACGCAACGAGGCCGGCGAGCTCGTCGATGTCGATCAGTGTCCGGGCGTGACTCACAAACTCGTGGCGCAGAACAATCGCTTCCTCGTCAACTGGCGCAGGTTCAACAGCCCCGAGATTCAGCGTAATCTGAAGAAGTACATGATCGATATTCCCATCGTGGGCAACATCGACACGTTGCAGGTCGACGACACACAATCGTGGTCACCAACAATCGCGCAGATGCGCAAATATCATCGTGACATGGCGTCGTTGTTCCGTTTGACAATGCGCGACGTCAAACGCATCGTTGATAAGTATCGCAAGAGTGAAGGCGAAAAATCGGCTGCCGAGATGGAGGCCAACTTGGCCGAGTATATGGCAATGCGCAACGAATCAATGGACAACACCGAGGAAGACGATTCAATTCGTTCACCGCCAGTGTGGGACCCAGAGAGTGTAGTGCAACGTCAGCGCGATCAAATGGGAACAACTAGCGCGCCGAGTACGCCAGGACGCAGCAGCACCACCGCCACAACCACGACGACAGAAGGGGGAAAATAATTCGTTGGCTATGAACTATATTCATTGTGAGAGGTTTAAATTAAAAAACCGCAACAAAAAATGAATATCGTGGCGCCTATTTTATTCGCAGCGTACAAATTGCCCGCCGATAAATGGAACAGTTTTGTTCGTATGGTATCGAATTCAACGCGCGACTATTTTGTCTCTGCCAATGTCAGCGAGTCTCCGCTTGGAACGTTACCGTCGACGACGGATGGTTTGCCAATCCTTGATTTTCTCGAATCGACTGGCGTCATTCAGTGGCCGACAAAACTTCTTTGTTGCGGAAACGAGACAGAGAACTGGGTCACCGGAACAGATTGGCTTGAGTATCATTGGAAATTGTGGCCGTGGTCACAGATTACAGAGTTTTTATTACCATTGTCCATTGCGTTGACAATATTTTGGCTTTTCAAGATAATCAAATGTACACGCTGGCGACCGTACTACACGTACAACAAATCATCTCGTATTGCTTGTGGCTGGATGACACTTGGCACTGCTTTCAATTGGTATCTCTTGTTACTCTCGGAAGAAGTGGGGTGGATGATCAACACCAATATGAAGGCATTATCGATTTGCACATATGTTTACTTTCTCGGAGCCTACTTTGGGCAGAGAGAGTTTGGCTTTTTCCCGGACTTGAAAAAGAAAATCCCCGATCCAGCAGACTTTGACACTGTATCGCTTACAACGGTTAGGGAACTCCTTCAGATGAACACAATGATTCGCGAACGACTTATGGATCGTGCGGCGACGCTCGAAAAGCTCCCAGGCGCCGTTCAAGAAGTCTGAAATAAGTAACGCGCCTTACTTGTTTTGAGGAAATAAAAACTTGTTCAAAAACAAAGAAAAGCCTCGCGACTACAATGTTGCGCACACCACCGACGCCACAAACCGAATATTGGAAACCACACGAAGAGTTCTCGAGTGCCGATGTGCGCTTTCCAGTCACGATAAAGAGAGAGGAAACCCGCCACTATGTAAACTACAACTACTACGAGACAGTTGACGAGCAACTTGGACATGGATCGTTTGGCGCCACTTACAAGGTGGTGCAAGTTGACGTGCGCAATCCAGGCGCTACTGATTTTACAAAACCAACACACATTCTCAAGCACTACTTCACGTCATCCCCCGAGATGGCCGAACAAGCGCTATTGCACGCCAAACGCGAGTTCTACACATCAAAGATGCTGACTCGTTTGCGGCTGCGCCATCCAGATTATCCATTGGGGTCTCCATTTTTTTGCGAAGAAATCGCAGTGTGCGCGGAGGACCTCGTGTTCGATTTAACACCAACACGCGAGTATCCCAACGGTTTCATCTACACGCTATTTCCGTTTAAAAACGCTTTTAATCTCCATCAGTTCATGTACGAGGTTCTCTATCCGTCGTTCGAACCCCAGCCAATGAATTTCAAGCGCCAAGTAGTCAACATCTCGTGGAATCTTTGCGAAACAGTGCGTCTGCTCAATGCAGCGGAAATATACCACAATGACATCAAAGCGGAAAATATCATCGTATCAGGAGAATACCCGGGTGGCGGTACAGCACCGATCGTCACCATGCTGAGATTCATTGATTTTGGAGAGACGTGTATCGGCGCAACGACACTCGACTACTTGCGCCGGCGCGATGATCCCGACGACATGAATCCGAGTCTGCAGTGCAACGTGCCAAATAGAGAAACTCGCTATTCGTATCGCGGATCGCGCGCCTACCGCGACCCAGCGGCAGACGACATCTATGAAATAGTAGATGTCGACAAACTTTGGCCACTGTTTGAGATGTATTCGTGCGCCGTTGTCATGCAACATTTGATCGACCCTCAATTCAAATTCCGCCGACCCATTTCCTTCTTGCCGACTAGTGGCTCGCCGCCGGGATTCTCGGAGCTTATTACGCAAATGACCGCTCCACTGAAGAGAAACTCCCGCGGCTTCCTCGTAACTTCCGTACGACCAAGTTGGGATTTGGTCGTGTCAAAACTTGCTCGGATTCAACAGAGCTTAGCATGAACAGAAGTTTCCGATTTGTTTTTATTTTGTCTTTTTTAATTAAAATCAAAAAAAATAGTTTTATAAAAAAAAAGAAAAATATTATGACTGCAGAAATCTCATCGAATAAACAGAAAAAAAAACGTACTGTAAACGAACTTCGAGATCAAGTTATTGCCGATCTTTCTCATAATTATGTCAAAATATCAGTATTGAAAAAAATTTCTTCGTTGGTATGGAAAAACTCGATGCCGGTTCATGTATGCAATGATTGTGGAGACTTCATTTACAATGAACGAGATGCAATTTTTATGCCATTGAACTTCTCCCCGATAGAAATGCCTTTATGCAAAAATTGTTGCGGTTCAAAAGATTTATCTGAAGGCTCTGAAGAAGGAGACAAGAAAAAAAGTAAAAAATAAGAGGTTGTTCTGCATTTTAGTTTTTAATAACGAAGAGAACGGGAAGCACTTTCCAATTCTTGTTCGTTGAGCGAGTTCAAGCATTCTCTCATGAAATTGCGACCGCGTGTTACGTCGTGTTTTTCATACGAGCCCGATACCACCAATAGTGATGAGTGTAGGTGCGGCGGCAGAACGTCGCGCTCCGAGATTGCCGCGTGTCGCAGTTGGGGAATGCGGCGCGAACCGCTGCCGACGGTGGTAACGCGGCGCTTCGTACGGGCCTTGCGCACTTTACGCGTGCCATTCTGTTTGAAGATGCTTGATTGCGAAGCGCGTTGCTTCGACGATTCGCCAAACTGCACCGTGCTGGAAACCGGCTCTGAGTTTTTGATCATCTCGCGTCTCCCTTCGTCTCCAAACATGTCGATGCGATCCTCGGTCGGCAAATCGATGTTGAGTCGCGGATCGCACGGCACGAATCGAAACTCGCGTTGTATCAATAGATGTGGATCGCATGTTTTGATGATGATGCCATAGCGCATTGTGTAGAGAACACCCAAGCAAAATTGCTCATAGAGACACGTTGTTTGCCGCACCGAGTGCCGTGACTGCGCCGAGCCGCGGAAACTGGGCACGTTTTCGGTCGTGCGCGGAGTGATGCTGCGTGCGTACGGACTGCGATGGCAAATAGCCCAGAGTCGCGAGCACAGCGTCGAAAAGCGAGACTTCCTAACACGATCCTCGTCGACCAGCGTGAGCAACGCTATGCAGCGAAACGGCGTGGCGAACACGCATTCCGACTGGATTTCATTGGGCATTTCGCCGCGTGTCTTGCATTGCGAATAGTAGGCGATGAGACGCATTCGCGCAATCGAGTGCGCTTCGTCGATGATCAGTGTGTTGTAGATGATTCGCGTCTCCTTGTCAAACAGAACGTCTTCGATCACCTTGTCAGCGATGGTGCGCAGTTTGCGTTCGGCCTCTTTCGTTATTTCGTTGATCACCTTGCCAAAGCGCCACGTTTTGCGATACTCCTCGTTCTGCTTGGTCTCGGTTCGTTTGTTGTTCAATTTGTGTCTGAACAAACTGAGCGGCGAGCGTGCGTCGATTTTGCGCAATAGATTCGCGTTTTTGTTCGATGGCGATGTCGATGGTGATGCTGCTTCATCGGTTACCAATGATGTGCCACGATACTCATAATCTGGCAGCGTGTCGAACTCATTGAGAGACATGGCATATTTGAACCCCGATGTGTGATCATCTTTGTCGTATTTGGCGTCGCGCGTCGACGAGAAAAATTTGTCCACCTCGGCGCCGCTGAAAATGCACACGGCTGTCCACTGTTTGGTTTTGACCAGCGACTGACAACGACCGCCACACGCGTGCACTGTGCCGTGGCGAATGCATCCGTAAAGGCGCAACTCGTCGCTGATCGTCACCAGCACCGAGTCGCCCATGCACGTTTCGTCGCACAGATGCTCGTCGATTGGGCGCTCGTAATTCGAAACGATCTCTTCGTTGAGGCGCCACCAAAACTTAACGAGCGTATCGCGGTAATGCGCGCTGCTCTGCCATTCGAGCCGCGAGGCGTGCTCGGTGAATTCGAACAAGCGCCTCTCGAACTCGAGTCGTTTCTGCAACCGCCTCTGGAGAACGAAATTCTCGCGCCACTCGTTTGTCGAGCGCGTGCTCGACAGATCGACGGGTTGCTTGAGGCGCTCGTCGACGCGCGCAAGCATGCCCACGACGTCCTTCGTCGACAGCGCGGCATTGGATTTGTTCTCGCGGTTGTAGACGGAATTTGCGTCAATGTTCATCGTGTATCTGCTTTTTTTGGTGTGCTCCGAATATTCTGTGCCGCTAACAATCTGATGGCGTGTTAATTATCGCTCATTTGCGGCGATGTTTGATACCTATTCGTTTTGGGACGGCAACGAAAACGACGGCTGGCTGCTCGTCTTCTCGAACGTCACACTGGTGCTCGTTATTGTGTATTTGGCATTTCTGCGCGACGTCGTAACACCGCTGCTGCTGATCAACACGCTAATCGCCAGCTCGTGCTATCATGCGTGCCGCGCCGGCTTCTTCTGTGAATTCATGTACGATTATCACATGACGTGGGACTACCTTTCTGTCTACATACCCATTGCGTGGATGATTACCTACCTCGGAATTCACAATCCACAATTGCACATCTTCGCATTCTTCCTCTCATTTCTCGTCACGGTGCCCATCGTGCTCAGCGGTGTCAGCAGAGAGCTGATCCCGCTGTTTGGCATCGGTGTGCCGATTGTCATCTCATTCAACCATGCAATGCTCAGGAAGCACCGAATGTTCTATCATTTACCGTTCGCCATCCTCACGTTTATTTTCGCCATCATCGCGGGCGCCTTCATGTTCCTCTTCCCGCATCGCGATTACGGCTGGGCGCACGCGTGCTGGCATTTCTTCTCGATGCTGTCGGCGTTCTCGTTCGCAATCGCCATCACCAAGGAAGCGAAGGCGGAAAAGGAACTCAAATTGCGTGTGCTGTTAAGTATGCTCCTCAGAGAGCTCGAAAGGAGAGGCGAAAGAGATGCATTGATTAGCGCAAAGGCGCTAGCCGTCGAATTGCGGAACAAAAAACAGTAAAATATGACAACCCCTTCTGTGAAGTTCGACGAGAAAAAACTCGAATTCATTTACCGTGCCCAGGATGTCGACGACGCGATTGTAAAGATTCAAGATTTTTTGGTGCGCGAACCGTTCATCGCCATTAAATCGGATCGCGCCGCAACCGGCGCAGACATCGTGCGCTTCCATCGCTTTTTGCGAAAGAATTTCCGCGTCGAAACACGCGGACACTACTGGGTTGTCTATCAACCGAGAAAGACTGCCGTCGACCTCGTAAATCATTGGTTTATTTAATTGGTGGTGTTCTATTTGGCAATCTGTTTACGAATGTCATCGATTGTGATTTCTTTATCAGTAAATGGGTGGCCTTTCTCCGCCGGAGCAGCTTTGTACCAGAAACGATCGTCGCTCGCCCGTTTCTCTGCGTATCGGGAGAAGTATTCTGCAGCAGACATCAATTGAAAGCGTCCGCCACCGATTTCTGTTTCACCGCCTTCTCGCAGAACCCGATTCACACCATCGGTTGATGGAACTTCGCAAACATCGTTGTCGACACGCATGCCATACGGACCGAGCCAAAAATCTGTCATTTTTCTTCTGGTTTTTTTTTTAGAAAAATAAAACCGAACATTTTTTTTTATTTTTTTTTAATTAATTAAGTTAAATTGGTGTCCTTTGATCACCGGCTTGTCGAGCTCGCGTATCAGTTCACGACGCAATTGAGAGCCTTGATCGTCGGTGGGCAGACGCCATGCCGATTGCAGTGTGCTCGCAGAGACGATACAATCCTTGAGCAAGTCGCAATTCTTGAACAAGTTGATAGCGAAGCGACGTTGTTCTTTGTAGCTCGTTGGACGTGCTGCACTGAGCGCATCGATGGCAGTGGTGCCAATCTGCTTCAAATACGCAAGCCACGGACGCTCGGCGACTGGCACGAGTTCCTCGAAGAACGTGAACAGTGTCGCAAAATCGCGCTCGAACTCGCCCAGTTTCACGTGTGACATAGGTCGGTAGTGTCCGAGCTTGTCCCCGTGCGACGTAAGAGACAAGCGTGAAAAATCGGCACGATCGATTTTGTCTGCATCGTAATAGATGCCGGCGAGCGCCTCTGCGCCCTCAATACCAAGATGGCGAAAATGGGCATCGTTCTCGTACTTGTCCACGCTGGACACACCGAAATCCGACACCACCAGCAGCGGTATTCCGTTTCCGCCAGGCAGGCGAATATAGGTGTCGTTCAAGGCGAGAACGTTGGCGCGCGGCACGCAATAAAAGAGCCCCGCTTCGGGCGTCTTGCTCGCCAGCAGCAGCACGTTGCTCAATCGCATATCGTTGTGCGAAACCGACATGCTGCCGAGCGCGAGTATGGCCATTATCAACTGACCAGCGATGCTAGCGGCAAGAAGACGTGCATCGTCGTCCGCTATGAGGCCAACACCGGTGTGCTCGTAGAGGTAGTTGGAGAGCGTCCAACGTTGACAGAGTTCCAGGTACATCATCGACACGGCACGTTTCCACTTCTGATCGATGACGACAAACTTCTTTGCTTTCAGTGCCGTGTGCATCAAATCGTGTCGCAGCAGCGCCGTGAAATGTGGACTGCTTGGCCGTGTTCGCGAAACGCTGCCGAAACTGGCGCACGAAGGAAGAACAAACGTTTTCGAGATCATCGCTGCGATGCGCGCCTCTTCGGCGATCGCGCGTAGCGTATCTCCGCTCTCGCCTTCCTCGTCCATGTCGGCCACGTTTTTGCACGCCAACATCTCTCGATCGCCGACACGAAACGCAAACACCTCCCCGTTGAGTTCAGCATTGACACCGGAGCCGAGCCCGACGGGTGTAGTGCGATTGTCGGGATGCACAATGACTTCAATCTTCACGCACACACGCTTGATTTCGTCTGCACGTGTCTCGAGTGATTTGTTGTCCATCAGCGTCTCGATAGTCGTGATTTTCGCCACCTCCGCAGCTTTGTCCATCTCCATGTCAAATTGAAGCACAGAGTCGGCCGTCGAGTTTACAAGACCAGGTGTGCTTTGCTGTGCTGGTGTCTCGTTGGTGCGCGCCAACACATTCTCCTCCACCTCCTCTTCCTCTTGGAAGGTTTCGATTCGAAATCTTTTTACGCGTTCGACGTTCTCAAGAGTTGATTGAGACATGATGATCGGCTTTAAGTGTGGCGATGGTGTGTGACAACGTTTGCGTGACACCGACAATGTTGCCACCGGGTCCTCTGTCATCGTTTGACCTATTTTATTCGTGCGCGATGAGGAAAAAAATACACATAAAAAATAAAAAATTTCTATTTTCGGGATTTTAAAAATACGTCGAATAAAATGACAGAAAAAAATTCGACTTTAGAATGTTACGAGTGCGGTTATGACCCGAAAGAAGATAGCGCTGAAGACGAAGACGAGAAACCGAAACTACAAAAGTGTCAACTTGCAGATTGCAAGACAATAGGCTGCGATCAGGGAAAATGCATGCGCGAATGTTGTGAGTGTCGGAAAATCATTTGCAGTGAGCATTGGTGGCAATGTGCCAGATGCGAACTCTACCATTGCACTGTTTGCAACAAAGCAGAGGGATTTGAACTCGAACACGATATGTGTGACAAGTGTGTTTCGGCTTACGAGTGGTTTGGCCGAGAGCGCGGCGTGCGAGGTGCAACTTCAAAAAGCTCTGAATCTGACGACGCCCAGAATTCCGATTCCGAATCATCGTCATTGCCCTCGTCGATTTCTCCAAAACAAGCGGTTTCTTTTTATCGTAAAATGCGAAAGACTTGTATAAACGCAAACATCACCTCAGAGGAGCGCACGAAGAAAATCCTCGATCTTTGCGTTCGTGAATGGAAAGAGGTGCAAAACGATCAGATCGAAGAAAGAGATAAGAAGAAAAAGAAGCGCAAAATAAATAAATAAAAATCTCCGGCGCTTCGGCAGACAGACAAACAACAAATGGATAGAATTCGTTTGATTGAGACGGCGTACGAGAGTGCGGATAAAACGCAACACTACACGGCGGATCAATTTGTCCAACACGCATTAGACGCACACCAATTGCTTTGTAGTGTGTGCAACTGTCCGGTGAGTTTTGTTAGTGCATGCTTTGTCGATCGTCTCGGAACACGATTTCGACGTGACCATCACTATCGACATTTGCGAGACGATCAGACATGCTGGCAGCGTCTCTTTGACATCGACGAAGACGAAACGGAACTTGATGATCGCGGAGGGGCAGGAGGGGAGAGCGACTGGCACAAGGCGTTGAAGTCACTCGCAAAAGAGGCGAACTGCGAGGTTCGGTTTACAATACCTATGAGCAAGTATGTCACCGTCTGCGACGTGTATAATTTCGAAACTCGACATCGAATTGAGCTGCAACATTCGGGTATCGACTCGGAAACAAAGCAAAAACGAAACTCGTGTCGTGGAAAGCAATGTCTCTATCTGGGCATGAGCAAAGCGGGCAGATTGGCGAATCTCGTGACAGTTCCGCAGAAAATCTCGTGGATATTCGATGCGGCTTCTCGTCGTCCAGTTTTGCAGCGTGTTAAGAAGGAGGATGGAGGCGTATATTATCGATTGATGGTCAATTGGAGTAACGATTTCGGCGATTTGGACACGAGCGGAGGAGATGTATTTTTATATCTCGACATTGGTCGTGATCACATGTTGCTCGTCGAGAAAACGTCTCCAATTGGCGAGTTGAAAATCTACACAGTTAAACTCATTCCGCTATCAGAGTTTATTGCGACTGTCTATGGCACGTGCGCACGTGCCAACGCACTTGAATTGCTGAGCAAAGGTCGCGATTCGATTATGCCGCTCATTGTTGACGTGACAGAGGAATCTGTTTTGAAAGAAATGCAACGACTGCAAGAAGCTCGTGCACTTGAACCGCCAAGTTCGACACCAGAACCGTGCGCGAAACGACAGCGTCGAGCCGCCGCCATCGAATGCTCAAACTTCATCGAAGAGCGTCAAAAATCACTGGAACGTGTCTGGCATCAATCAAAGAAGAAATATTCACTGCCCGATCTCCGATGGATTACTGTCAACGAATGGTATCTATCTCGGAACGGCCAAAAAGCATGGGATTACGCCGCGACGTTACCAGATGACACGCCGAATCTTGATGCGCCGCGTTTACCATTATTAGTACCGAGTAGCAAGATTGGGTTCGTGCTCGTGAACGACGATGAATTAAAAAAGTGAAAAAAAAACTGGGTAATTTTTCAAAAGACCACCTTTTCATTTTTATTTATTTCCGGTGAAATGTTCGGTTTCCGCTTCGCGCAACTCGAACAAATAATGAGAAAAAACGGGCGTTTTTCGTAAATATTTTTTTACGCGTTAATGATCGCGCCGCATTTCCGCCGCTCCGTATTGATTGACGACCCACAACCCAGCGCAGACTGACAGCGCCGTTATTAATATGCTCGACGCCACCGAGAATTTCGTGACGATCCAGAACACCTCGGCTGCAAAAAGTATGGCTGGCGCGATTGTATTGACGAGGAACAACACGAGCACAACATAGGCGCCCCAGAGTTTGTTATCCGCGCGACGTGGCAAATCGATTCTCCGCACGGCGATCGGCGACTCGCGATGCGCATCGATAATGGCCCAGAGAGAGAGTTTGAACCGAGCATCGAGATATAACTGACGCACGCCATTTGCTATCGTAATTGCACCCACCACAGCGGCTATCGGCGTTCCCAGACCTTCCCGACGCAATATCAGAGAGATACAGAAGATGCCAAGTAACACGAGATGTTCTGCTGAAGCCGCACGAGATAGGCCCACACGAAACGAGCGCCACAAAAACGTTCCCGCGGCGGGCCGATTGCCGCGTGCCACAGTCAATGAATAGTAGAGGTTCGCCAGCAAACAAATACCGTTAACGGCCAGTGTCGTCCAGGCCCAGACATAGAAATAGGCATATCGCATACTATGCGGCACGAACACTGGCAGCCTCGCAAGCACGACAGGTGGCACAACCAAGATGACGACGAAAAAAATTGCCTCGCGCAACGAGTGACTCGAGATTCGTTTATGCTGCATGTCGTTGCTCTCCAGCTCGTCGGTTCCAGCTTTACGATGCCCGATGCCGAGCGACAACGGCGTCAACAATTCGAGCGAATATGTCACAGAGCCGAGAAAATAGGTGAAGAGGATGGTGGCAACAAGTTGCTCGATCCACGTGAGATGCTCGACGATGACGCGCTCCTCGATTAGCATGCGATGATGGAGCAAGTCAACGTGCAGCGTGTAGCGGCGCAGAATGCCATTGCCAATCGACACACGATTCGACTTGGGTTCGGTGGGGTGTGGTTTCATGAGAATTGTTTGCTGCAGCACTGCCGACTCGGAGAAGAAGTGTTCCGACGCCGACCGCTCGACGCCGGCGTACGAGTTTGCATAGGATGGTGAGTGCACGAGCAGATCGCTATCGAGAACCAACGCGCCGGTGCCACCGCGCAGCTCAACCACCAGCGGCAGCCACTGCGACATTGTGAATCGATGCAAAGAATTTCGGTAGTATATGGAGCGATCGGCGATGCGTTCACGCGCGTCACTCAGACGATCGTGGAAGACGTCGCGTTCCTCTCGGTGTGGCTCAATTTGCAACGAATCTCGTTTGGTATGGCGATGATGGTGTGTGTCGGCGAACTCGTCTATTGCAGAGAAATTGAGCCGATGCGAGCCGTGAAAGTCCTCGATGTCGATGCTCGACATGTAGAGCGAGTAGATACGGTGAGGCAAATAGATAAACGAGTCGTGCGTGTGAAAATCAACGACGACATCGATGCCGCCGATGCGCGCCTCGAACTCACAAAGACCGCTCGGCGCGCGCGGATTGCAGTCGACAACCACGTGGTCATCGTTGTCGAAGCCGTCGTCGTCCATAAGTGCACTGTTCGATGACGGTGGCTGATGGAAGAACGGGTTCGATCTGCCCAGATGCAGACTTTCGAGCGAGAGCGTGTACGCTCCAAGGAAAATCTCCCAGACACTCGAGAACGGCGACATGCCAATGATGCCATTGCACCGTTCGCTGAGGCAGTTGTCATAGTAGTTTTGCGCGCGCATGTTGTGCACGACACCGCAGTGCTCTTCGACGGGCAGCCGGAACGAGCCGCGCAACTCTGGATTGAGAATCTCCTCCTCTTCGAGCAGCACGAGGTCGTTGGGCGGGCCGACGATGTTGAAGGTGCGCGATCGATCTCGCTGGCAGTGATCCAATTCAATGCACGTGCTGTTGTAGTCTAGCATCAGTCCATAGCGTTGCTCGGGAATACCGATGCGTAAATAAGTGACCAGGGATCGAGAAGGAACTGACGCACTGTCGGCCGAGAAACCAAGTTCAAGTGATACAAATCGCTCGCGTGGATCGCCCACACAAGAAACAATGAAAACGAGTAGAGGAAGCATAGAAACGCGAGCAAGTAGCGCCACTTTGCCCATCGCATCAATTATGTTTGTGAGCGCGGCGGTGAGCGCAAATCAACGCTTCTTCGACTGTTTCTTCATTAAATTGGAATCTCTTGCAAGCGTGTCGAAGCCTCCAATGCGTTGGCAAACGCGTTCTTCTGAGGCGCCGTGTCGCCCGTCTTGTCGGGGAACTTTTTCTTGTACGCTTGCTCGACCTCGGAGAAATCAACCGGCGGCGCTACATCCTTCTTTGAGTGCGCCGACTTGGTGCTCGCAGTGGCAGTGGTGGTGATTGTTGCTGCTGTCTCGGTGACCGATGATGCTTGCATCAGTTGTTTGTTGTTCGTGTCACCTCCATCGCCCGCCAAATTTGGTTCCGATTCGCGTGCTCTTTTCTGGCCTTTCTTCTCGGGTTTCGTGTCAATTTTCTTTGGCGACGTGCTCGGTGAATCAGACGTCGAAGCCGCACGACTGCCACGCGGTCGGCCTCGTGGACGTTTCGGTTTCTGCTCCATGGTCAATTCGGGCAGAATTTGCACTGTTTCGCACGTCACAATCGTTGAATTGGTTTTATCGTTCGACGAGCCATTCACGTGCACGTTGAACGTGTACACCCAGACGCGCTCTCTCTTCGCGTTGATAATTGTTTCGCCGCGCGCGCGTGCCGCAACAATTCGCATCGGCAGACGGTCCTTTGGTGTGCAGTTCTCGATTGCGCACTCACGACCAACAACAATGTCAAATTGCAGTTTTCCGTCCGGCTTCTCGCAGCACACGGTAATGCGCACGAGACGCTCTTTGTCGTCGACCGAGCCAAAACACGCGGTAAACACGAAATTGTGGTAATAGTCCACGTCGTCGGCGTACGAAGGAAACAAACACGGCTTCGTGATGTACGGTTGTTGACTGCTTTCTTTGAGCAGTTGCTCACTTACGCGCATAGCCACTTTCGTCGTCTTATAAAATCCATCGGGCGTGCTCAGCGTCGCAGTGTACGGCGGTGTTTCAGTTGACGTTAAATCGGAATTCATTTTTCTTGAATTTTTTTTTCGGGAGAAAAATAAAAACAAATTAATTTTATTTTAATTGTTTTTTTTTTCTTCTCTCTTTCGCCGCACACTCAAAGAAATACTCATTTTTTTTCGTCGTCCTTGCAAATGTAATCCTCTGGTTTCAAGGTGCACTCTGAATGGCGTCTCGGTTTGTAGTTCATATTTTTCGCCGGTTGAATGATGACAGCGTCGAGCAGGATCGCCTTCTCGCAAGTGACGAGACACGTTTCCGAGTTCATGATCATATCGTGCTCTGATATGTAACCATCACGATCCCAGTCGCAATCGCACATGATTTTCTCTATCGAATAGAACCAGGCCAAAAATCTCTGAAACGTTGAGAGTATATCTTCTTTGCCCTCGAGAATTTCGCACGGCGAGAATTTTTTGTCGCCGTTGGCGTCGATGATTTGTAATTCTCTCGTAACATTTGCGCGCGAAACTGGGCAATTCTTGTACGATGGGTGCAATACTGGATGTGGGTGGTGATGTTCCAACCCGTCATTTTCAATGTGTGTGTGACTCTGAGATAAACTGAATGAAATCGCCAAAATAAACACCAACATCATTCGCTGCAAATAAGAGACGCGTTTTATCGCTCGAAATTTTTGTCAATTGACATTTACAACATTTGTTTATCAATCAAAAATATATATTTCAGGTCTCGAGAACCAAACGGCAATAGACGCGAACTGACGAGCAAGAAATAATAATTCAAAAATAAAATAAAATTATTTTTATTTTATTTTTTAAGAAAAAAAAATTTTTTTAAAAATAAAATAAAAATAATTTTATTTTATTTTTTCGTAAAATAAAAATATTTTTTTTTCGTATAAGTAGAGATCGTAAGACTCGTATTGGCAAAAAAGACCCTCCCCGATTTCATAATAATTCATTTTGGCAAAGTTTCAAGCAATGAAACGTGCACCAAAAAACCCAGTAAAAAAATTTGCAAAGACCCAAAACGTGATCGGTTCTCATGAGAACCGAACGCGTTTTGGGTCTTTGCAAATTTTTTTACTCGGTTTTTTGGTTCACTCCTCCGGGCTCGAAACTTTACCAAAATGATCTATTCTCAAATTGGGGAGGGTCTTTTTTGCCAATACGAGTCTTACGATCTCTACTTATACGAAAAAAAAATATCTT